>JAANMY010000105.1_pt1 | contig 107693 bp, 96 predicted proteins | sample 7279691 | NCBI WGS metagenome assembly JAANMY01 (sample SAMN14094543, study PRJNA606508) | bioreactor metagenome | isolation source: A lab-scale SPAN reactor treating ammonium-rich wastewater day 388 | place: Ireland: Galway | collected 2018-02-07 | reverse complement strand
AGTTTCCTCATCCTGATCGGCTGGTTGTTCATTCTCTCCTTTTTCCGCGACCCGGAGCGGACAATCCCCTCGGACCCCTATGCGCTCGTCAGCCCCGCCGACGGCAAAGTCACCCACATCGAGGAAGTCAGCGATCCCGATTTCCCCGAAGGCAAGGCTTTGCGGATCAGCATTTTTCTGTCTGTGTTCAATGTGCACGTCAATCGAGCGCCGCGCACCGGGCGGGTCGAACGGATTCGCTATTTTCCCGGCGAATATTTCAATGCCATGAAAGCGATCTCCGCCGTCAAGAATGAACAGCTTTGGATCGATTTTTGGGATGAGGCCCTGCAGGGCCGCATGCGGCTCAAGCAAATCGCTGGAGCGATCGCGCGCCGCATCGTTTGCCCCGTGAAAGTAGGCGATCAGTGGCACATTGGCGACCGCATCGGCATGATCAAAATCGGCTCCCGCACGGAAATCTATCTCCCGATAAACCTGGGCGCGGAGCCGATCGTCAAGGTCGGCGACGTCGTCCACGGCGGGAGCAGCATCCTGCTGCGCTTCAAGAGCCGCTCTGCCAAGGACACGCCTGCCCCGCTGGCGTGATTTCGATCCCTGCCTCCGCCCAACGCGGCGGTTTTGGCCGATATCCCGCGCATACGCTCAACATCAACTCCAAGATCGAAGCGGTTGTCATAAGCCGCAGGCCAAGATACGACGTCGTCCATCGGGGATTGATTTCGATGGCCGCATCGTTTGAGCCATCTTCCGCTTCCCCCAAAATGAGATCGACGCCGACATAGCCCAGCAAACCCGGTATCCCCGCCACGGCTTTCCGAGCGAGATCGACGGCGCGATCTTGCAGCCGCGGCGACAGCGGCCAGCGACCGCCGCGATATTGGAATTTACCCTCATCGGAAAGCATCTGCTCGCCCGGCAATAGCGGCAACGTCCAACCATCGGGGCCGATCAAGAGGCTGACACTGGCTGGCCAACCCGGATGAAACGCTTGATACAGCACGTCCTTCATGGACGGAGCTTCAGAACCGTGGCCGGGGTGCAGTCCCATGCCGATTGCCAGCGAGCCAGCTCCATAACGGTGCTTGTGCAGCAGCGGTGGCAGATCAGCAGGCAGGTCTTTGGGCAACCATGTACGCGGCGTAGGAACGTGTCGCTTGACCCAATGCTGATAGAGATGCCATTTGTCACCGCACAAGACCACCGCGGACGAAGACGGGCCAAGCCATTTCCCGCCCGCCTCTTCCACCCACCGGCAGCGCGTTTCCAGCAGCCCAGAAAATTCGGGCGCGATCACGATGCAGCCATCGGCTTGACGGGCCAGGGACTGCAAAGCCAACCGCTCTTGCTCAAGGTCCAACGGCGTGGCGGCATCGATCCACATAGCCTCGCAGCCTGGCGTGCGCCGTGCATCTTCTCGCAAAGCGTTCAGCATGGCCTGGCCTTCAATCCGAATCGAATCAGGCAATGCTTCCCTGCGGGGCAAGCTGCCATATTCGTACAGAAACAACCGCATAGCATGCTCCACGTCCTGCCTTTTGAACCGCCTCCTTGATGATCGGATGATCGCTCGGAGGTTCCGTCCGCTTACAAGCATCGTTGTATGATGGATGCGACATGAGCGTTGAACAGGACCATGAAAAACACCATTCGTCACGGTGCCGCTTGACTGTATTTAGACATTTGTCTAACATTATCCTGGCGTGATCCAAGCAACGATCAAACGATTTACCACTTGCGGGGTTGAGACATGGGGTTGCATCGCGATGGGCGTCTTGCCTTTTGGATCCTCCTGCCATTATGGGTCGGTCTATGTGTCTGGACCGGGATGATGGGTCTGGATCATGGCCGGTGCGCCGCCGATGACACAAAGGCGGACGAAGTGAAAAAGGATCCACCGGGAAAGTCTAGTGCCCAATCCCCCATGGAAGGCGTTTGGGAAGGAACGCTCAAGATCTCCGCCATCGAGTTGCGCTTGGGGTTTCAGATCAAGCGCAAGAATGACGGCAGCTTTACCGGAACCATGGACAGCCTGGATCAAGGGGTGCGGGATCTTCCCCTTTCGTCCATTACCGTCAAGGACAATCAAATCACCCTCGAGTTTAAACTCGGCGGCATCGTCTATTCAGCCCAGCTTTCGGAAGATGAGCAAACCTTGAAAGGTACGTTCGAGCAGGCCATGCAAAAGTTCCCGCTGGTGCTGCACAAAAAAGACAAGCCAACCGTGCTTAATCGACCGCAGGAGCCGAAGCCGCCGTTTCCTTACAAGAGCGAGGAAGTGACGATTGACAATCCCAAAGCGGAAAAGGTGACGTTGGCGGGCACGCTCACGCTGCCCGAAGGGCAAGGGCCATTCACCGCCGTCATCATGATCACCGGCTCGGGTCCCCAAAACCGGGATGAGGAAATTCTTGGCCACAAGCCTTTTTGGGTCATCGCCGATCATCTAACGCGGCAAGGCATTGCCGTGCTGCGCTGCGATGACAGGGGCGTCGGCAAATCCAAGGGGAATTTCGCCAAGGCCACGTCGGCCGATTTCGCCACCGACATCTTGGCCTGCGTGAACTATCTGAAAACTCGTCCGGAGATCAACCCAAAGAAGATCGGCCTTATGGGCCACAGCGAAGGAGGGCTGATCGCCCCCATGGTCGCCGTCGAGTCCCCGGACGTGGCCTTTATCGTCCTCCTGGCGGGGACAGGCATACGCGGCGATGAGATTCTCCGCAAACAGCGCGTCCTGATCGCCCAGGTGAACAAAGCGAATCAGAAAGCGTTTGACCGCAGCGAACGGATGATTAACGCGATGGTGGCCATCATCGAAAACGAGCCGGACGAAAAGAAAGCCAGCGCAGCGATGCTCAAATTCATCGAAGATGAAATCACCAAAATCACGTCCGAGGAATGGCAGGAATTCGCCCAGCAATTGGCGGGTGGAGAAGCGTCAAAAGACGAGAAGACTAACAAAAATGCTGAGGAACAATTCCGCACGCAGTACAAGGCAGTGATCGCGCAACTGAATTCCCCCTGGATGCGCTACTTCCTGTCCTATGATCCTTATCCTACCTTGACCAAGGTCCGCTGCCCGGTCTTGGCGATTAACGGCGCGTTGGACCTGCAAGTACCCTGCGAGGAGAATCTGAAGGCCATTGCCAAGGCCCTGGAGGAAGGCGGCAACAAGAACGTCACCATCAAGGCCTTCCCGAAGCTGAATCATCTTTTTCAACACACAGAGACGGGCCATGTCGGCGAATATGGCAAAATCGAGGAAACCTTCGCCACTCATGTGCTGGAGTTCCTCAGCGAGTGGATCAAAAAGCAGTGACCAGCGATCGTGAGCACAAGCCCGGAATCGCAATGGAGCGGACGATCGAGCCACTGCGACAGCCCCTCTCGGGCCGGGTGCGGGTGCCCGGTTCGAAAAGCTTGACGAACCGGGCCATGATCTTGGCGGCGCTCGCTGAGCCGGGGCCGCAAGGGGCCGACACGATCCTCACGCATGCCCTGGCCGCCGAGGACACCGAACTCATGGCGGCCTGCCTGGCCCAGTTAAACATTCCCATCGACTGGGATCGAACTTTAGAGATCCTCCGCGTCACCGCCGCGCCGCGCGCCGCCTGGCCGAAGGAAGCCCGCTTCTTCTGCGGCAACTCCGGCACGACGATCCGCTTTCTTGCGGCATTGCTGAGCCTTGGCCATGGCCGCTTCGAATTGGACGGCACTCCGCGCATGCGGCAGCGCCCCATCGAACCGCTACTTGATGCTCTGAGGCAGCTTGGCGTCCACGCCGAAAGCATCCACGGCTCGGGCTGCCCGCCGATTCGGATTGAATCGCAAGGCTTGTCTGGCGGTTCAGCCCGCATCTCCGGCGAAGCCAGCAGCCAATTTCTGAGTGCGCTGTTGATGGTGGCCCCGCGAGCCGCTGGCCCGATCGACATCGCGGTGGAAGGCCCGTTGGTATCTTGGCCCTATGTGCAAATGACACAGCGAATGGTGGACTATTTCGCCGACCGAACCAGCGATTCCGCGCTCTTCACCACCGCGCCGCCAGCGTCATTTGCCATTCGCCCCTTGCATTATTTCACCAAGCGGCTAGAGATCGAGCCGGACGCCTCCTCGGCCAGCTATTTCCTGGCCGGCGCCGCGATCACGGGAGGACGCATGGTCATCGAAGGCCTTAATCGCTCTTCCTGGCAGGGAGATGCGGCCTTCGTCGACGTGCTCGCCTCGATGGGGTGCACCGTGGAGGAAACGGCCAACCCGCCCACCTTGACTCTCGTTGGCGGTCCGCTGCGGGGGATCGACGTGGACATGAACACCATCAGCGACACGGTCATGAGCCTGGCCGTGGTGGCCCTGTTTGCTCAGGGACCGACGACGATACGCGGCGTGGCCCATATACGATGGAAGGAGTCGGATCGTTTGGCTGCCCTGGCCGCGGAATTACGCCGCCTGGGGGCACACGTCACCGAACAGCCGGATGGATTGCACATTGAGCCTGCCCCCCTTCGAGGGGCATCACTGAACCCCCATGGCGACCACCGGCTGGCCATGGCCTTCTCCCTCATTGGCCTGCGCGTCCCCGGCATTCTCATTCAAGAGCCTGACTGTGTCGCGAAAACCTACCCCACTTTCTTTCAGCATCTGGACAAGCTGCGCGGCACATGCGAAAGTAGATAGAAAGGCAGGCCGGGACCCAGCGGTCCCAGGTCGGCGTTAATTGTTTGGATGCCTTTTTGTCTTCCATTCCCTTTACCGGGTTTCCCTTGAAAGGTCAAAGAGATGCGACGATTGAGCCTGACTGCCCTGCTGCTGATCTTGTCATGGGGCCTGGTTGAAGCCCAGGATCCGTGGGACGATGCAGCGATGCAAGCCCCTTATCACCTGCGCGTCGTTTTGCAGGTGGATGAGCATCCGCTGCTGACGGCGCAATACATCCAACAAATCCGGGAGGAGATTCGCGACGCCTTGCAGCGCGACTTGGGTTCCTCCGCCCTGGTCGAGGTCATTCGGTTCGATCCAAGCGATCCCAAGCAGGACCCCTACATGAAGGAAGTAGTGGCAGGCGGCTGGGGCGCCTTGGACAATGTCCATCCGATCACTGGACAGAAAATCCATCTCATACGCCTGGAATACCAAGATGGTGAATACGAACTGCAAAGTCGTCAAGTGGATGGCGATACAGGCTACGTCAGCCGCTTGCGAAGGGCGCGTACCAGCGACCGCATGTGGGTGGCGCGGGAAGCGTCGTTAATGGTGGCCAAGGATTTTGGCCTCACCGCCAGCATTGGCCAGGTCACCGGATCGACCGTGCGCTTTCGCTTGCGGGCAGGCCAGCACGGCCAGGCCGAATCCATCCGCGTCCGCGACGGGGAAATCTTCGCCATTTGCCGCCTCTACAATGACGCCCGCCAAGGCCAAATCATGGGCAGCCGCGTCCTCGATTCCTTCCTGTTTGTCACCGGCGTCGGCTCAGACGGGCAGTGCACGGGCCGGCTCTTTTCCCGGCAAAAGGACCCGTTCCGCCGCGATCGCGGCGTCATCGGCTTCCGCGCCATCAAGCTCGGCACCCGGCGGGCACCGCTTTATGTCCGCGTGACCGATCTAAAAACCAACGAACCCATCGCCGGCTGCGAAGTCCAAATTTACCCCGGCGGTTATCCCAGCGAACAGGACGTCATCACCCGGCCGCCTATTAAGCTGGGCGCCACGGACAACACCGGCCGCATTCGTTCCACGGAGCTGTTTTCCCACGTCGCCTTCGCCCGCTTCCAATATGGCCGCTTCAGCGTCAACATCCCCGTGGCTCTGTTCGACGATCAGGCGGCGGAGATCAAGCTCGTCGGCAGCGCCGAAGCGGAAAAGTACGCCGACTTCGAATACGACCTGCGTCCCTGGATCAGCACCGTGTATGAAATGCGCAATCGGGTGCAGGACGTTTATGAGCGCGTCGTCCCCGAATTGCGGCAAAAGGGCGAAGGGGCCAAGGTGTTGGAGACCCTGGAAACCCTGGCCAAGGACATTCGCACCGAAGTGGCCGACCTGACCACGCGGCTCAAGCCGCTCGAGGAGAAGGCCAAGGACGCGGGGCCGATCGCCGCCTCGAAGATCAAGGAAGCCGAAAGCCACCTTAAGGTCCTCCTCGACGCCGCCCAGCGGATGGAGGAATACGTCAAGGACGAACGCGACCCCAGCCCGGCGCGCAAGAAATTCAACGAAGGGCGGCAAGAAGAGGACAACCTCAACTTCGACAAGGCCATCACCCTCTATGAGGAAGCGATCAAGATGGAGAAGAACCCCATGTTCGTCTCCCGGCTCGATCGCCTCAAGAAAGCCTGGTCGGTCAAGGACGCCGAGCATCGCACGGCGCGCGAGTACATCACTAAATATTGGCCCAAGCGGAAATGGGAAAATTTGCTCGATCTCATGGAAGATCTGGAAAAGCACGTCGAGGTGCTCAATAAGCATGGCGACTACCTGGGCGCTCAATTGTTGTACAAAGCCAATGTGGATCACCTCACGAACATGAACAACGTGCTCAACGCCCTGCAGACCAACAGCAGCGACGAAGATCAACAGAAGGCGGAACAGATCGAGAAGACCGCCGAGGCCCTGCGCAACCTCAACCGCGACATGCTCGATCTCATCGAGAGGAGTTTTCAATAGCGCTAGGGGTAACGGAGTTGACCGGGTTCGGGACGCGGACGCGTAGCCGGCTTGGCGGGGCATCCCGCTGCTCGTCGGCAAGGTGGTGGGGATCGCCCCTTCAAACGAAACACGAACCACCCTGCTGTTCGTCCCACTCGTTCACTCCAAGTAGCGACGATTCCCTCCAAGCCGAAAAGCTTGGCTGCGGCATGGTCTTGCATCATCGGTTGAAACATAAAGGATGCGCAGCAATGCCTCGTCGGCTTCCTGACTGAAAGGCTCCCTGCAGATCTTCCTTTTGAGAAAGAGCCTCACGATCAATATGGACAAAAGCGCTTGTCTGAGCGACACTGTCGGCGGTATGATGAGGCGAAGCCGCGGACCAGAGTGGTTCGTCGGCCAGGCCTTGCACCCGTCCGGACGAAACGACCCGGGCTTATTCCTATTCAAATAGGGCGAAGTGACGTCCATGCAACAAATGATCCTGCATTGCGAAGTGTGTCAACAGAAACTGATACTCCCTCAATCCGCCGCGGGGAAGCGGGCCCAATGCCCATCATGCGGGTATACCTTTTCGATCCCGGGAACGCCCACCGCCTCGGCCGCGGCCAGCTACACACCGCCGCCTCCCCGGACGGTCGCCAAGGCCAAGCACCAGCCCGAACATGACCTGGCGGATCGAGAATGGACGGAACCCAAGCCCAAGCGCGACAAACCGCGCCGCCCGCGCCAGCCCGTCAAGGCCAGCTCGCCCATCCTGGCGTTTAGCTTGATCCTCGTGGTCGTCTTGGCCGTGGTGGGAGCGTCGATATTTGTCGGTATGAACCAAGGTAACAACGGCAATAATTTCTTCGGCAACCTCAACGACGATGATGACAATGATGCGGCGCCCAATTTCCCGCGCCGCGGGCCGCGCGGACAGGGCCAAGGCAACAAGGGACCGCTTCCCGCTGTCCCCCTCAATCGCGACGTCCTCGAACGCGTCAAATCCGCGACGGTTTACGTTAAGGTCCAGGTCGGCATGGACTCAGCAACCGGCACGGGCTTCCTCATTCACCGCGACGGCCAGACGGCCTATTTCATCACCAATCAGCACGTCATCTCCCCCGACCTTGAGAAGCGGCGTGAACGCAATCCCTTCGAATTCGGCCCCCGTTTCCCGCCGATGGGACCCCGTCCTCAAGCTTCGATCTCTTTGGTGCTAGGCAGCGGAACGGGGCAGGAGAGAACGGTCCGGGCTTCGATTCTCGCCAGCAGCCGGGAACCGGATCTGGCCCTGCTCGCGGCGGACATCGGCGCGTTTCGGGCTGAGCCGCTCTCGATTGACGCGCCCCGCGAGCTGGTGGAAACGCAGCGGCTTTACTTTTTCGGCTTCCCCTTTGGCGCGGAGTTGGCCGAGGGGCGCGCCAACCCGGCCGTCCAGGTCAAACAAGGAACCCTTTCCGCCATTCAGCGCGATTTCCGCGGCGGCATCCGCAAGCTGCAAGTGGAATGCGACCTGAACCCGGGCAACAGCGGCGGACCGGCCGTCGATGCCGAGGGCAGGCTGGTCGGCGTCGCGGAATCGATCCTCTTGGGAACCAACATCGGCAATCTCATCCATCCGCAACAGATTCAGGCCCTCATCCAAAACAAGGAAAAAGGCGCCGTGCAGTTCTTCGTCAAGCAAGAGGGTCAGCAGTTTCAAGTCGAGGCTGTTGCTCCCGTCATCGATTTCCGCCGCAGCATCACCGGCGCCTACTTGCTCATCAAGGCGGTTGCGCTTGATCAAGATTTTGAAATTAACGATAATCCTAATGGCTCGGGACAACTCATTCAAAAGGCCCAGCGAATCAACATGATCCGCAAGCCCGAGGGTTACGTGGCTCAAGGTCCGCTCGATTGGAAGGAAGACAAAGCCTTTAAGCTCGCCTATCAGGTGATCTACGAGCAGAACGACCGCAAGACTGACACCAGTGCCATTCACCAATTGGAATTCAAACACCTGGCCGGCCTCAACCCGGCGCAGCCGGCCATGCCGGACAACATGCCCGATCCGCGCCCTCCGATCGGCGGCCAGCGCGACCGCGGCCGACCCAACATGCCGCCATCAACGTTTGACGCTCCTCCCCGCACGATCGGCAAGATCTTTTCGCCCAAGGACATTCCCGATTTGCTCGTATATTGGTCGTTCGACAAGTCTGACGGCGACGCCGTCGCGGATGAAGCCAGCCAAAGCTACGAAGCCACGATCCAAAATGGCAGCATCGTGCCTGGTGTGCGCGGCAAGGCCGTGCATTTGACTGGGAATGATAGCTATGTCTCCTTCGAAGGCGACGCTTTCAATTACAAGGCCCGCGAACCGTTCACCTATGCCTGCTGGGTGTGCACGCATTCCCCGGGTGTGATTTTCGCTCAGCGCGACATCGACAATGGTTCCCCTGTCATCAGCGTCAATGTGGACATGGGCGGCATGGTGATCGCGCAAATCCGGGACGACCGCCGCACGGACATGGATGCACCGGCAGAAATTCGCGGCAAACGGATCACCAATGGCGAATGGCATCACATCGCCCTGATCCGCAAGCGTTCCGGCGACATGGTCCTTTACATCGACGGCAAACCAGGCTTTCTCATGGCCAACATGACTACCCATAATCCCTTGAATGGTTCCAGCAGCGTGACCACCTCCGCCCGTGCCTGGGGTGCGGATTTGCACTGGGCCAAGAGCCAGCGCGGCTTTGCATTCAAGAATCGAGCCTTCCTCAAAGGCGAGTTGGACGAATGCTGCATTTTCAAGCGTGACTTGACGGAAGCTGAGATCATGAAGCTGGCAGGGGCATCAGAAGAGGAAGAAGATTAAGCGATCTCTCCTTAAGCTTCTAGAAGCGACATCAAGGCTGCCATTCCTTTTGATGAGCTTGCCAGGCCTTCACCTGTTCGGGTTGGCCCGTTAATTGGAAATAGTCGATCAATCGGCCTGCCGCGGTGAAGAGCCGCTTTTTCTGCTCCTTGGATAACTCAGTTGGCGCTCCCTTGGGAGTCTCGCTCTTCGGCTCCTTGGCGGTGTAATGCCGCTTCATCCCCTCGTAGCCTTGCACAAGCAGCGTTTCACTTTCGGTCAGAAGCAGCTTCCGCTCCGCTCCTTCAGGCAGGCGGCGTGCTTGTTGCAGCAAGATCTCGCCCAGAAGGGATGATTCCTCGGCATGAGCGGCGGAGTCGGCGCCGGCGCGGGCCTCGACGACGGCCCGCCATTTCCGTTGCCATGATTGTGCCTTGGCGAATTGCTCAACCTTCTCGAAACCGGCTACGGCGTCGTGGAAGATGCGCTTGGCGTACTGATGCTGATATTGCAAATGCTCGATCCCCGTCAGAGCTTGCTCGAAGAGCGGCACGCTCTCCGGCAGGCGGCCCGAAGCCTGGTAGGTCTTCGCTAAATTCGCCTTCATGGTGATGGCATGGCGATGCCCCATCCCGATTCGCGCTGCACAAAGCTCTAGCCCTTTTTCCAACAACGCCATGGCCTGGGCCACCTGGCCGTCGTCGAAATAGGCCTCGGCCAAATTGTTCATCGCCAGCAAGGTGTCGGGGTGAAGCTCCCCCAGCCGTTTGGTGCGCACGGCGAGCACGTGGGAATAAAGCTTGATTGCCTCGGATAACTCCCCCGCCATGCGATAGGCCACGGCCAAGCTGGCCTGGGTATTGAGAAAGTCCGGGTGCTCGGCGCCCAGCTTTTCCTGGCGCAATTCGCGGACTTGCTTGAGCAGATCGATTGCCTCTTGAAGGCGTCCCGCGTCACGATAAGCGATAGCCAGGTAATGCAAGGTGATGAGCGTGTCCGGATGGTCGGCGCCCAGGGTTTGGGTGCGCGCGGAGCGCACTTGCTCGTATTGCTGGATGGATTCGGGCAGCCTGCCGGTCGTCCAGTAGGCGTAGGCCAGGCTATTCTGCGTTGTCAAGGTATCGACGTGCATCGGCCCAAGCTGCGGATGCCTGGCCTGGGCGGTCAAGACTTGCACGAACAGGGGTATGGATTCCGGCGATTTATCGGACTGCCGCACCCCCTCGGCAATGTAATAAAGCGTTTTGAGCGTGTTGGGGTGGTCAGCCCCCAAAAGCTTGACCTGCCCCGCGTGCACTTGTTCCAGAAGCTGGATCGCTTCCTTGAGTTTGCCGGCGGTGAGATAGGTTTCGGCCAGGTTTTCCATCGCAAGCAGGGTATCGGGATGATCGACCGCTTGATGCTGCTGGCGCAGAGCGACGGCCCGTTGCAGAAAACGGATGGCCGAAGCGAACTGATCCTCCTGGCCGCCGATGCCGCGGTAGGTGTTGCCCACGGTCTGGAGGAGTTCGGCCTGCAAGCGATACTGCCCTGGAAAATGGCCATCGATTTTCTCGGGAGCCAACTCCAGGGCGGCGCGGTCGAGCAATTCGCGAATGGTCGGATTGGGAGTGATTTCCTGAGGCAGAAGCCCCGTTCGCAGGAGGGCTTCGGCCCGAGCCTTGGCGTCCGCCTGGCCGAGCAGTTTTTCTTGCAGAAACTTCCGCACGGCCGCGGAGATGCGCCGCTCCTCTTCGGCAAGCTGTTCGTTCTGCTTGGCCAGCTTCTCCGCCGCGACGGCTCGCTGCATTTGCCACACGCTGACCACCAGTCCCGTGACGATGATCGCGGTGAGCGTGGAGACGAAAATCAAGGCCGCCAGGGCTGGGTAGCGGCTGCACCACTTCATCACCAATTCCAGACGGGTGGCGGGCCGGGCCGTGATGGGGCGATGCTCGCGCCAGTTTTGCAAGTCGTCCGCCAGGGCGCCAGCCGAGGCGTAACGTTTTCTCGGCTCCTTTTGCAAGCATTTGTGAACGATGGTCACCAAATCCTTGGGCAGCTTGCCGCGCAGGGAACTGACCGAAGGCGGTTCCTCGGTCATCACCTGGGCGATGACGTCGTAAGGATGATTGGCCACGAACGGCGGCCGCCCGGCCAGGAGTTCGTAGAGCATCGCTCCGAGCGCGTAGACGTCCGTGGCCGTGGAAATCTCTCGGGACTTGCCGCGAGCCTGTTCCGGCGCCATGTAGGCGGGCGTTCCCAGGATAGCGCCGCTGGCGGTCAGATCGGCGCTGACGTCGACTTGCTTGGCCAAGCCAAAATCCGTGATCTTCGGAACAAAGGGCAACCGCAGTCCGGGAGAGAGGCCCGACGAGGAAGAAGAGCTGCTCAATTCGTTCGAAAGCAGGATGTTCGCGGGTTTCAGATCGCGATGGATCACGCCGTTGCCATGGGCATACTGCATCGCTCGGGCCAGTTGCTCGATGAGCAGAGCAGCCTCGTGGATCGTGAAGGAGTGCTTCTTCTTTAGCAAGTCGTTCAGGCTGCCGCCGTCGACGTATTCCAGGGCGAAATAGGGCTGCCCTTCGAAGGTGCCCACTTCGTAAATTTGCACGATGTTGGGATGCTGCAACCGGCCCAGGACTTCGCCTTCGAGGAGAAAGCGCATGCGAGCCTCGGGAGAGGCGAAACCGCCGCTGAGGACCATCTTGAGCGCGACCCAGCGGCTGGGTTTGTCTTGTTTCGCCTTGTAGACCACGCCCATGCCGCCTCGGCCAATCTCTGACTCGATCGTGTAACCGGGAACCTTGGGAATGTCGGCCGGTCCAATTTTGATCTCGGGCAGGGGTAGCGTTCCCGCCTCGTCGGCTGGCACCTTGTGGGTGGTCTGGCGCGGGGGAGTCGGCAGCGTTGGGGGAGCGTCTTCGTTGGTCATGTCCAGTCCATGCGAATCGGAGTCATTCCCAAGCACCGCCAAGGCGAAGAGACGTGCGCGGTTAACCGTCTCACGCTGCCTCTTTTTTTTCTATCATGCCAGGGAAGTGAAAGCGAAGGAAAACTGCCTGCCATTGAACGAACGACTATGGGGAACTGTTAATTTAAGCGTAGATTCCGTTCCAGTAGCATAACGATGTTGGTCTACACCAAAAATTCAATGGCAAACTTTGATCTAACGAAATCTTCCATTTATAGGAGTCATCTTGAAGGTTCATCAGGCCTCCCGCCATGCCCCTCCATGGCCATCCCTCCGCCGGTTCATCCAGGAGTCAAACTTATCGCAAACCTCAGGATGAGGTCGATGACGACGAGGACTGGCAAGAGCAGAAGAAGCGGAATAAACCCAGAAAAAAGAAGCGGCCTCGAAGCTCGGTCGGCCTCAGTTCGGGTTGGTTCGAAAACATCAACGCGGGCATGATCGGCGGCCTCTTGATGATGATCATAGCCGTGGTTTGGTTCGTGGGGGGATTGATGGGAGGCTGGCTGTTCTATTACCCGCCCATCCTCTTTTGTATCGGCCTGGCCGCCGTGGCGAGTGACGTGTTCAACCGCGACTAAGGATCGACCTCGATGGCGACCAAGGGACAGGCTTCCGACCTGTCCTTTTTCATGGCCCAATCGCTGATTGCCGATCGCTGATTAATGGGCTTCCATCGCGGGTTTGCCCTTGCTCGCGCGCACGCTGTGCAGGGCTTCTCCGCGCGCGGCCTCGGCGGCTTCCATAAAGGTCTCCGAGAGCGTGGGATGCACGTGGATGGTGGCGATCAAATCTTCGAGTGTGGCTGCCATCTCCACGGCCAGCGTGGCCTCGCCGATCAATTCAGAAACATGCGGGCCGACCATGCGGACGCCCAGCACCGTTTCCGACTTGGCGTCGGCGATGACAAAGACCATCCCTTCGGTCTGTCCCAGCGACATCGCTCTGCCGTTCGGGGCGAACCGGAAACGGCCGACCTTGACGTCATGGCCGGCTTGTTTCGCCTCCTCCTCCGACATCCCGCAATAGGCAATCTCCGGTTCGGAGAAGACCACGGCCGGGATCGTGCGATTGTCGAAGGCCGCTGACTTGCCCGCGGCGACGCCGGCCGCCACAATGCCCATGCGCCGGGCGCGGTGGGCCAGCATCGGTTGGCCCGAACAGTCGCCGATGGCAAAGAGATGCGGCACGGACGTCTGGCAGCGTTCGTTGATCGTGATGAAGCCCTTCTCCATGGCAACGCCGAGCTTTTCCAGCCCCATGTCCTGCGTGTTCGGCTTGCGGCCGATGGCGACCAAGACCCGGTCGAACTCGCCGGTCCACTTCGCACCGGACTTGGGTTCGACTGTCACCTTGACATTGGTTTTCGACTCTTGGACGTCGACCACCTTCGAATTCAGATGCAACTTCACGCCCCGTTTTTCCAGGGATTTCTGGACGACGCGGACGAGGTCCAGGTCGATGCCGGGGAGCAAGCGGTCGAACATTTCGACGACCGTGACCTGGCTGCCCAAGGCGGCGAGGCAACTGCCCAGTTCGATGCCGATGTAGCCGCCGCCCACGACGAGCAAGCTGGCGGGCAGCTCGTTCAGTCCGATGGCTTCATCGGAGGAGAGGACGCGCGGACCCTTGACGAACGGCGCGGGCATGATCGGCGTGCTGCCCAGGGCCAGGATAGCCTGCTTGAACTGCAAGGACAGGTTCGATCCCTCGGAAGCAATCTGCAGTTCATTGGCCGACTTCAGGTAGCCCCGGCCCGTGAAGCGGCGAATATTGCGGCCCTTGGCCAGGCCATCCAGTCCGCCGGAGAGGTCCTGGATAATTTTATCGCGCCAGGCGCCCATCTTCTTCATGTCGAGCTTGGCGTCTTTAACGGAGATGCCCATGAAATCGGAATGCTGTACGGCATGAAAGCGCTCGGCAGCGGAAATCATCACCTTGGATGGAATGCAGCCCCGCAGCAGACAAGTGCCGCCGAGACGGCGATCCTGCTCGACCAAGGCGACGTCCAGTCCCAAATCCGCGGCATGAAAGGCGGCGGCGTACCCCCCGGGGCCGCCCCCCACGACCACCAATTCCGCCTGTTCCTTGAATTCTCCGACAACCATGGCTTCCCCTATGCGACTGGACTGATTGCCAAACGACCTGGGCCTTCAGGAACGACACGCCACTCGTCTACATCTCCGCCAAGAGCAACACCGGCCGTTCGAGGTAAGCCTTGACCGTATTCATGAACCGGGCAGCGTCCGCTCCATCAATGAGCCGATGGTCAAAACTGAGACACATGGGCAGATACAGACGTCCGGTGATCTCGTCGGGATCGTCCTCGGAGCGAACCAGCCTTTCATGGGTCCGGCCCAGCCCCAGAATGGCGACTTCGGGCCAATTAATGACCGGGGTGAAGCCCAAACCGCCGATGGCGCCGATGTTGGTGATTGTGAAGCTGCCGCCGCGCATTTGCTCGGCCGTGATTTTGCCGGTGCGGGCAGCATCGGAAAGCGCCACCAAATCCTTGGCCAGTTCCGTGATGGGGCGTCGATCCACGTCGCGCACCACCGGCACCAGCAAGCCTTGCGGGCTATCGACGGCGATGCCCAGGTGATAGTAGTGCTTGTAAATGACCTCGCCCTTTTGCTCATCATAAGTGGCATTGAGCGAGGGATGCTGTTTAAGGGCGGCAGCCACAGCCTTCATGACAATCGTCAAGATCGTCAGCTTATAGCCCTTGTCGGCGGCGGCGTCCTTGGCTTGGCGGCGCGCGTTTTCCAATTCGGTCACGTCCGCTTCGTCAATGTGAGTGACCGTGGCACAAAGGGACTGGGACAGGGCCATGCGCTGCGCGATGCGCTTGCGAATGGGCGAAGCGGGTTTTTTCTCGATCGGTCCGTATTGGGCGAAATCGGGAAGATCGGGCCGGCTGACGCCGCCGACCGCGGTCCCGCCGCCGACCGGTTCGATCAAGTCCGCCGAGAGCGCCACCGCTCCTCGGCTAGCGCCGTCGCCGCTGAATTTCATGACGTCATCAGTCGTGATCCTTCCCCCTGGCCCCGAGCCTGGGACCATCCTGAGATCCACGCCGCGTTCGCGGGCCAGCCTTCTCGTGGCCGGCGCGGCGAGGACGGGCCGGTCGGCAGGGACAACCGGCGCAGGCGTTGGCGCGGGTTTCGCCGCCGGAGAGGGTGTGACTGAGGCCGTGGCGGGGGCGGGCTTGGCCGGGGGGGCCGGCGTGGCGGCGGGGGCCGGTTTAGCTGGCACGGCGGCGGAAGCGTCCGTCTCGATGGCGACCAGCACGGCGCCGACCTTGATCACCTCGCCAGGTTGGCCGTGCAGTTTGACCACTTTCCCCGCATAGGGGCTGGGCAAAGGCGTCGTCGCTTTGTCCGTCTCCACCTCGGCGATCGCCTGATCGGCCTTCACCACGTCGCCTTCCTGAATGTTCCAACTCACCAGGGTGGCTTCCTTAAGACCTTCACCTAGGTCGGGCAGTTTAAATTCTTTGATCATGACTTGTCCGTCAAGGGCAAGGGGTTCCAAAAGAGTCGGTTATGAGCGTTGATGCCATCCCCCGCTCGCGGCTGGCAAGAAGGGGCAATGGCGTTGAGTTTTCCTTATGCTTCTAGTTTAGCGGAAAAATCGACCTTAAGCGTCCATCGTATGGCGAATGGCGTCGAGAATTCGCGGCACATTGGGTAAATAACCGCTTTCCCTGGCAAAAAACGGATAAGGCATATCCCAACCGGTGACCCGAGCCACCGGCGCTTCGAGCCGCAACAGGGCCTGCTCATTGATCCGGGCAATGATCTCCGCGCCGACGCCGCACGCCGCCGGAGCTTCATGGACGATCACGCAGCGGCCCGTCTTGCTGACCGACGCAATGATGGCGGCGGTATCCATGGGCACGATGGAGAGCAAGTCGATGACGTCGCATTCGATGTGTGATTCCTTGGCCGCCTGCTCGGCAGCTTCCAAGCTTTCCTGCAACATTGCCCCCCAACTGATCAAGGTCAGGTGCTGCCCTTCCCGCATGAGACGGGCCTTGCCGATGGGCCAGGCGTCGCCCCCTTCTTCGACCTCCTCCACCGGGGCGCGATACACCCGTTTGGGTTCGAGAAACATGACCGGATCGGGGTCGCGAATAGCGGCCAGGAGCAGCCCGTGGGCCGTTTTCGGCGTGGATGGATAAACCGCCTTCAGCCCCGGCGATTGCACGTAGACGGCTTCCTCGCTGTCATTGTGATGTTCAAGGGCGCGGATGCCGCCGCCGATGGGAGCGCGCATAACCATGGGCACGCCGAACCGGCCCCAACTGCGATAGCGAAACCGGGCGGCGTGACAATTGAGCTGATGAAAGCCATTGAACATAAACCCCGAGAACTGGATTTCGGCAATCGGTTTCAAACCGTTGAGCGCCATGCCGACGGCACATCCCAGAATCCCTGCTTCGGACACCGGGGTGTCAATGACCCGCTTTGCCCCAAACTTTTCCAGCAAACCTTCGGTCACGCGGAAGACGCCGCCCACCCGGCCGACGTCCTCGCCTAGGACCACGACGCTCTCGTCCCGAGCCATTTCCTCGTGCATTGCCAGGTTCAGCGCTTTCACCATGTTGAGCTTGGGCATCGGCGATATCTCAATAAGGTTGGGGGTTCGCACGTAGCCGACTCCGAGGCGCGGGGTCGACGGCGAACCTAGTGTCCATGTTTCAGGTGGGCATAGGCCCGGGCCTGTTCTTTCTGGGCGGCCAATTCGGGCGTCAGCGTCGCATAGACGGCGTCGAACATTTCCATCGGATCGACGGCCGCCAGTTCCGCTTCATATTCTTGCACGTCCTTTTCGATCAGCTCGGCGAATTCCGCTTCCCATTCTGTTTGCACGTTGGCGTTCCACAAGCTCTTTTTCTCCATGAACTTTCGCATGCGGACCAGAGGATCCTTGGGCAGCCAGGCCTTCACTTCCTCCTCGGATCGATAGCGGCGAGCGTCATCGGCCGTGGTATGCGGGCCAAGCCGGTAGGTCACCATTTCAATGAGGGTCGGCCCTTTCCCGGCCCTGGCTCGAGCGACGGCCTCGCGACCGGCAACGACGGCGGCCATCAGGTCGTTGCCATCGATCTGCAGTCCCGAGAAGCCGTAGCCGATCGCTTTTTGCGCGAGCGTTTTGGAACCGCTTTGAATGGCCCGCGGAACGGAAATGGCGTATTGGTTGTTCATGCAGACGTAGACGATGGGCAGCTTGTAAATGCCGGCCATGTTGAGGGCTTCGTGGAAATCACCCTCGGAAGTGCCGCCGTCGCCGAAGTAGCAGAGCGTGACGTTTTTTTCGCCGCGAATCTGATCGGCCCAGGCGACGCCCGTGGCGTGCAGCGTTTGGCTGCCGACGCAGATGGGGATGGGCCAGGTGCGTGCTTCCTCGGGAAAGACGTTGCCCTCTTCCATGCCGGCGAAGTATTGCAGCACGCGTTTGGGTTGGATGCCGCGCCAAAACAGGCACGCCGTTTCCCGGAAGGCGGGCTGCAGCCAATCCGTCGGCTCCAGGGCATAGGTCACGCCCACGCAAGCCTCCTGGCCGCGCACGCCCGGAAACGTCCCCATCCGCCCCTGGGCCTGTAATTTATACATCCGGTCATCCACCATGCGGGCCAGCAGCATGACCCGATAGAGCTTCTTCAAATCCTCGGCGGATAGTTTAGGATCGAGCGCAGGGTCCACCTGGCCATTTTCATCCAGGACTTGCAAATGCTCGACCTGAAAGGATTCAATGGTTTTTCTGGGCATGCCTCACCGTGAATAAATCCGGGGTCAAGTGGGTGCCGGCGCCGTTCGGCTTGCGGCCCGAGCCTGATGAGGCCAGGGAGCGCCATTTCGCGTCGGTTCCATTTTTCTACTGGTCCGGGGATAGGGTTGCAACGGTTGATCGGCAAAGTCCATCGACTTCACGACCTGGCAGCGACCCTACGACCGAATCCTTCCCGGTAACGGCTGGAAACGGCGGCGGGAATCGGCTAAAGTGAAAGTGGACCAATCGCCAGACCATCGGCCTGCGACCCCGCAAGGGAAGCGCCGCCCGACTTTTTGGAAAAGACACAAGGACCACTCGGCCATGATCCGCGTTCGCTGTCCACAATGCCGCAAGGGCCTGGGACTCAAGGATGAGCTGGGGGGCAAGAAAATCAAGTGTCCCCATTGCACCAGCATCCTGACCGTTCCAGCTAGCGCGGCGACGGTCGCCGCGCAAGAGCCGCCTCCCGCTTCGCCGGGCAAGCCCGCGAGCCCGCCGGCCAAACCAACGAACGATGGCGATGATTATACGCCCTACTCCATCGAAGCCGTCCATCAGGTTGCCACGGAAGCCAAGGACGACCGCGTCGACGAACTCGTCTTGCACGCCCTGAAGCAAAAGGCGCGCAACCGGGCCTGGATGCAAGTCGGTTTTCCCTCGACGTGGCTCAAGCGCGTGGCCCTGATCAGTTGCTGGATCATCGTCTTCTTCTTCCTCTGGACCACTGTGAACTGCGTGCTCTATTCGTTCAACATGGAAAAGTTGAGCCGCCTCGGCAAGCTGACCGAAAAACGCTTCGAACTGGGCTATTATTTTCCCCTCGATGAAATCTGGGATCGGGACGATGCCCCTGGCTTTGTCTTTGTCGTCACGCTGGGGATCACCCTGTTCTTGCTCGTGTATCTCGCGATCATTATCAAAGGCGCGGAAGCGATGAAACGGCTGGAAGAGTACAATTGGGCCATGGCTTCCGCCATCTTGGGACTGTTCTATCCCTTCACCATCCCGTTCGCCGTCTTCGCCCTGGTCGGGCTGCGCGATCCGGGCGTGATTCATGAGTTCAACGTCAGCGCTCGTCGTGCCCGCGGCATCACCGATTATGAAGCCGAACTAGAGGAGGAGGAAGACGACGACGATGATGATGAAGACGATGCGGACGAAGACGAAGAGGATGAAGACGAGGAAGAGGAGCGGCCGCGCCGCCGTCGCCGATAGTCCATTGCGACAAAAGCCGGCGGCATCGAGCATCGGCATCGTTTCTTGGCAATCATGCACCAGGCCGACCATTCCCTCAAGCCCCAGGCCGTTCTCCGGAGAGCCAAGCTCGACATGGATTCATCCGCCCTTGAGGATCGACTGCGAACGCTCCGCTCCTCCATCGAGCCTTTCTTTCAGGAAATGCAGCGGGTCTTGGTCGGGCAGAAACGACTGATCGATCGGCTGCTCATGGGGTTGATGACCGGCGGCCACCTGCTCGTCGAAGGCGTTCCCGGCCTGGCCAAAACCCTCGCCGTCCGCACCCTGGCCGACACCCTGCAACTGCGCTTCAGCCGCATTCAATTCACTCCCGACCTGCTCCCGGCGGACCTCATCGGCACCCAGATTTACAACCCGCGCACCAGCGAGTTCTCGGTCAAGAAGGGGCCGGTGTTCGCCAACCTCGTCCTGGCTGATGAAGTCAATCGCGCTCCCGCCAAGGTCCAAAGCGCCTTGCTGGAAGCCATGCAGGAAAAACAAGTCACCATCGGCGAGGAAACGTTCAAGCTGCCCGAACCTTTCCTGGTGCTGGCAACGCAAAATCCCATTGAGCAGGAAGGCACGTTTCCCTTGCCCGAAGCCCAGATCGACCGCTTCCTCATGAAGCTGAAGCTCGATTATCCCGAGGGCTCCGAGGAGGTGGAAATCCTCAATCGCATGGCCCACGTCGGACCGCCGCCGCATGCCAAGGCGGTCCTTACCCCCAGCATCATCAACGAGCTGCGCGACTTCATCGACGCCATTTATCTGGATGACAAGGTCAAGCATTACATCGTCGACCTGGTGCAGACCACGCGCAGGCCCCAACGTCATCAACTGCCCCTGGATCGATACATTCAGTATGGAGCCAGCCCGCGCGGCAGCTTGGGACTGGCCTTGGCGGGCAAAGCCAACGCCTTTCTCGAGGGCCGAGCCTATGTCACGCCCCACGACGTCAAAGCCGTCGCGGCGGACGTGCTTCGGCACCGCATCCTTATCAGCTACGAAGCCGAGGCCGACGGCGTGACGCCGGAGGTGATCATCGGCCAGTTGTTGGCCAAGGTGCCGATCCCGTGACGCGGGCGAGCGGCTTCACCATGAACCCTTGAGTCAGGAGCCAACCCTATGCGATCAGCCGTGATTGTGGAGGCCATCCGCACGCCCATCGCCCGGGCCAGCGGCGACAAGGGCTATTTCCGCGACGTTCGGTCCGATGACCTGTCCGCCGACCTGGTGCTCAAGCTCATTGAGCGCACCGGGATCGAACCGCATCTCATCGAGGATGTGCGCTGGGGCTGCGTGCAGCAGCAAGGCGAACAAGGCGCGGACGTCGCCCGCATCCTGGTCCTGATCGCCGACCTGCCCATCACGGTGGGCGGAGTGACCGTGAATCGCAACTGTTCCTCCAGCCTGCAAGCCATCAACGACGCCGCAGCGGCCATCATGGCCGGCGTCGCCGACGTGCAGATCGCCGGCGGCGTCGAGCACATGGACCACATCCCCATGCACAAGGACTATTCCCCCAGTGCCCGGCTCTTTCGCCGGCACAGCGAAGCCATCATGCACATGGGGTTGACCGCGGAATATCTCGCTCGCAAGTACCGCATTCCCCGCGCCGCTCAGGATGAGTTTTCCCTGCGGAGCCATCAACTGGCGGCGGCGGCCATGGATCGCCCACATTGGGGGGATGAAGTGGTCCCCATGCGGGGCCGCGATGAGCAGGGGTTCCGAAAGGAAGTCCACCGCGATCAGGGCGTGCGCCGCGACAGCAGCCTGGAGGCCCTGGCCGCACTGAAACCCGCCTTTGCCCCCTCGGGCGGCACGGTCACGGCGGGGAATAGCTCGCAAATCAGCGTCGGGGCGGCCGCCGCGCTCATGATGTCGGAGACGAAGGCCAAGGAGTTGGGGCTGCAGCCGCTGGCGCGCGTCAAGGCCATGGCCGTGGCGGGGGTCGCGCCGGAGGAGATGGGCATCGGACCGGTGCCCGCCATCCTCAAGCTGCTCGAAAAAGCCAACGTCAAGCTCGACGACGTGGGAGCCATTGAAATCAACGAAGCGTTCGCCGTCCAGGTGCTCAGTTGCCTGAAACTCTTGGGGATCGATGAAAAGCGCGTCAATACCCGCGGCGGAGCGGTGGCCATCGGCCACCCCATCGGCGCCAGCGGCGCGCGCATCACCGCCACGCTGCTCTATCGGATGAAGGACGACGGCCATCGGCTGGGCATCGCCTCCCTCTGCGTCGGCCAGGGCCAGGGCGTGGCGACGCTCTTCGAGCGATGCGAGGCCTGAGACTCAACCGATCAAAAGCCCCGATGGCTCACGGCCTCCGGGGGCAAGGCTGAGCGGGCTACCGTCGATCCGATCGATCCACGGTCGGCGGAATCCGCTCCAGAAGCCAGACGTTGCCGCGATAAGAAGTGCTGGGCTGAAACTTCAGCACGATCTCAACCGAGGGCCGTAGTTCCGCGCTCAACCTCTGCAATTCTTCCTCGATTTGCTTCCGTTTCTTGAGCCTTTCTTTCTTAGCTTCCATGGCTTCATTTGCAGGGGCAGTCCGCAGCTTCAGGTGTTCCTTCTGCAGCGGCTGCATTTTGGCATCGATCTGAGCCATTTTCTCTTGGCATTCCTGCACCTTTTTCATGTCCGCTTCGGTCATCTCCGGCTTTTTCCCCCGGATCATGCCGAAGTCGCCGACGAGCAGATCGAGCCAGCCGTCGCCATTCCAATCGACGGCGCAGATTTTGGCCCGGGTGCCTGGCTTGAAGTTCTGAATGGGGGCATCCTCATCCGCCATATCGTTCTTCGAGGCCTTCAGCAGAACGCGATGTTTTTCGAATTTGGGTTCGGTCGAGGAGCCGACGTTGCGATACCAGACGACGCTGCCATCACCGGCGCCGATTAACAAGTCAGGCAAACCGTCGCGGTCCCAATCCGCCAGGATGGGATGGGAATCGCCGTGGTTCGCGACGATGGGTTGGCCAGCGATTTGAATTTTGATCGGCGACTCGAACTGCAGCGACCCATCCCCCGTGCCGAGGCTCAGCAGGACGTGGCCTTCGATGTTGCCCATGAGCAGGTCGAGATGGCCATCGCCATTCCAATCACAGGCAAACACCGTCGAGGCGCTGCCCGGCCGGAGATGACGCTGATCTGTATCTTTGAGTTTGACAGGATGGTCGTAGCGGCCTTTCCCCAAGCCCTTGAACCAGTAGAGTTCGCCGGGCCACGAGCCAGAGACGATGTCGAGGATTCCATCTTTGTCCAAATCCACCAACTGTGGAGTAAAACCGACGCATCAGCCCGTGGGCACTTTGGCCACCTGCCCTCCGGCTTGCAGCCACTCGAAGGAATCGAACCGCGGCTCGTGCTGGGCGCCCACATTACGGTAAATTCGCAGCTTGCCTTCGCCGAACTGGCCGACGAGCAGGGCCGGCTTGCCATCGTCATTGACGTCGCCCACAAAAGGTGCGGCGTGGCCTACGTCCACATTGATCGGTTCCGAACCGGCTTTGAGAATCACCGGCGGTTTCAATTCTTGCAGCGGTCCCGCGAGCAAGGGGAAGAGTCCTGCGAGCCACAGGCCAGTCACTCCTGTCCAGCGCATGACGGTTCCTTTCCAGTTAAGGGTTTGACGTTGAAGGAACACCCGGGTTGCCCACCGACTGCTCCATATTAAGCCAAGCCCTTTGGCAAGAATAGAAGACCGGCTCGCCTTGTTACAATCGCATTACAATCGCTAGACTAGTCGCTTTTCTTTTCGGCAATGCACCACAAACTGTCGTGGGTGCGGAGGAAAATCTCGCCGTCGCTGATGACGAGCGTCGAATTGGTGTACTCGCCGACGCTGTTCCTGGCGACTTGCTCATACTTCTCGGGATTGGCCTTGAAGACGAACACGTCTCCCGCCTGGTTGACGGCGTATAAGTGCTGGCCGGCCTTGACGAAGGAGGACCAGGAATCACCCTTGCCGGTGGCTTTAGGGCGTTCGCGCCACTTGAGGGCATTGGTTTTCAGTTCGATGCAATCGATGGTGCCATTCATGTCGTTGACGTAGATGTGTCCATCATGAATGATGCCCGTGCCCAGGCGCAGGCGGCTGCGCTCTTCGTGCCAGACGCGGTGGGTGGAGGTGACGTCGCCGCTGCCCCCGGCCTTGACGGCGAGTCCCGACCCGTTGTATCCACCCAAGGCGACAACGATGCCGTCGCCAAACATCGGCGAGCAATAGACCAGGTCGGCCAGGCCGCCGCAGCGCCAGAATTCCTGGCCCGTCTTGGGGTCGAGCGCCACGACCTGTTGCGGCCAAGCGAGGATCAATTCCGCGCGGCCGTCGGCGTTCACGACCATCGGCGTGGCCCAAGAGCCCCAGAAGATCTCGGGGTCTTGATTACCAACCGGATGGGACGGCTTGGCTTGATCCTGTGCGAACCGCGGCGCGGGCACGCGCCAGATTTCCTTCCCCGACTGCTTGTCCAAAGCGATGACGAAGGCGTTAGGACCGGGGCCGAAGTGCAGAATGCACAGATTTTCATGCAGGATCGGCGAGGCCCCATGCCCCCAGACGTGCTGCTGCTTGCCCAGTTGGGCGCTCCACAACTCATGGCCTGCCAGGTCGAAGCAATACAGCCCCGCCGAGCCAAACCAGACGATGACGCGCTCCCCATCGGTCACGGGCGAGGGCGAACAGTAGGGATTGGTTGAATGGGTGGCTTCCTTCTCGGTGTACGTCACGCCTTTTTGCCAGAGCATCTGTCCCGTCGCCCGGTCGATGCACATCAAGGTGCGCCGCTGTTCTTGTTCGATGGCTTGCGGGACGAACAGAAAACGGCCCCAGGCGACGGGGGTGCCGTTGCCGCGGTCGGGCAGGGAGATGCGCCAGCGGATATTTTTCGTCGTGTCCCAATGCGTGGGCACATCCCGCTCGGTGGAGACGCCATCGCCCCGCGGGCCGCGCCAGGAGGGCCAGGGATCGGCCAGCAGCCACATCGGCGCCAGGAGGCAAACCAGCCCCACGCCAAAACGAAGATCATGACGACGCATTTGAAATCTCCTTCTTCGATAACACTTCGGCGATCATGGTCGAAGTGACCGGCTGAATCAAACCTTTTTCCGTGAGGATCGCGTGAATGAGCGAGGCAGGGGTGACGTCAAACGCGGGGTTGTAGACACGGACGCCCTCGGGAGCTGTGCGGAGACCGAAACCGTGTGTCACTTCCCGGGGGTCGCGGACCTCGATCGGAATCCTCTGGCCGTCCGGGAGTGCGCGATCGAACGAACTGCTCGGCGCCGCAATGATCAACGGGATGTCATGAGCCTGAGCCAACACGGCCAGGCTATAGGTGCCTATCTTATTAGCCGTGTCCCCGTTGGCGGCGATGCGGTCCGCCCCGACGATGACCCTTTGAATCTTACCCTGGCTCATGACGTGGCCTGCCATGCTGTCGCATAGGAGCACGGTGTCGATGCCGCGCTGCGTCAATTCCCATGCGGTCAATCTGGCCCCTTGCAGCAGCGGCCGGGTTTCATCGACATAGACCGTGAACCGCTTACCATGCTCATGAGCCAGAAATATCGGGGCCAGGGCCGTCCCCCAAGCCGCCGTTGCGAGTGCCCCGGCATTACAATGCGTCAATACCCCCATGCCGTCCTCGATGAGGTGGACGCCTTGCTCCGCGATGCGGCGGCCCGTTTGGGCATCGTCTTGATGAATCTGGTTCGCTTCCCGCCAAAGACGAGCGATCATGGCTATACGATCATCGGCAGGTTCGCGCTCGGCGGCTTGCTGCATGCGATCCAAGGCCCAAAATAAATTGACGGCCGTGGGTCGGCTCTTGGCCAAGTAAGCGCACACTGAACGAACGTCGCCTGAAGTCCGAACTCCCAATACCACTCCATAGGCCGCCGCGATGCCGATGGCTGGAGCGCCGCGGACCTGCAAGGATTTAATCGCTTCCCAGACTTCTTCCACGGCATGGCAGTCGTTGAAGGCCACTTCATTGGGTAGCTTCGTCTGGTCCAGGAGTCGCAGGAAGCCTTCACCAGGCGAACCGACCCACTCCAAGGTTGACACGGTCATGGCATTCAAGGCGGCGGTCTCCGGTGTGCAAGGTCCGCCCGTGGGCGGCAGGTTGGATGGGAGGGGATCGGTCGAGGCCGATCTAACGTAGGTTCCCTTGTATTTCCCGATGACTTGGATGAAAACTGCTACAATGATGCAGTCTAACGAAGTCCGCGCCTTCGGGCTATGAGATGAGGGCAAGATGACAGGATACGCACTGCGACGGGACCGCTTGACGCAGTCGGCGGCAAAGCTGGGGGTGGATGGTTTTTTCATCACCAACCCGGTGAACGTCAGCTATCTGACCGGCTTCAGTGGCGAGGCCAGCTATTTGCTGCTTGGCCCCGAGCTAACGTTGCTCGTCAGCGATGGACGCTTCGTGACGCAATTAGAGGAAGAATGCCCCGGACTGCCCTGTTTCATTCGACCGCCGAGCATGACCTTGCCCATGGCGGCAGGGCAAGAACTGGGGAAGACTGGCTGGTCCAAAGTCGCAGTGGAAAGCGGCCATTTGACGATCGGCGAGTTTGACGCGTACCGAACGCTACTGCCCTCGATGGACTGGCTGCCCCGGTCGGACTCAGTGGAAAAGCTGCGGATGATCAAGGATGCCGAGGAAATCCAAGCCACGCGCGAGGCCATCCGCATGGCTCAGGATGCCCTGAAGGCATTTCTCGCTTGCCTGGGGACGGAAGACACCGAAAAGGAGCTGCACGACCGCATGGAACTGCTCCTGAGGCAGGAAGGGGCGAAAGGCAGCGCCTTTCCAACGATCGTCGGCGCGGGCAAGCGGGCCGCCCTGCCCCATGCCCCCCCCACGGCGGCACGGGTCGATCAGGAGGAAGTGCTCTTGATCGACTGGGGAGCCGACGGCGGGTTTTACAAGAGCGACTTGACGAGGACTTTTGCCCCTCATAAGATTTCCGCTAAATTTGCCGAAGTCTATATGGCTGTGCTGGATGCGCAGCAAAGAGCCATCGCGATGATCCGCCCCGGCGTCCAAGGGCAGGCGGTGTATGCCGAAGCTCGCCGCGCTCTGGAAGAAGCCGGACTCGCCTCCTTCTTCACTCACGGATTGGGCCACGGCATCGGCATGAACGTGCATGAAATGCCCTTTTTGCGGCCGGGCCAGGAAACGCCCCTGGAGGCAGGCATGATCATCACCATTGAGCCGGGCGTGTATCTCCCGGAATGGGGAGGCATCCGTATCGAGGACGACGTTTTGGTGACGCCGGAAGGCCATGAGGTCATGACCAAGGACGTCCCTAAAGAATTGGAACAAGCGCTGTTGACCTGGTGATGAAGTCGGCGCGCCCGATCCATTGCCATCATTTTTTATTGGAGTTCACTCCGTGTCGGATGCGAAACAACCCGGACCTTTTGACGTTCGGATGATCCAGGAACTGGTCCGTTTGATGGAGGAGAGGGATTTAACGGCCATCGACTTGCGGGATGGCGAGCAGCGCGTCTCGCTGCGCCGCGGCCCCAAGCTGGCGCCCGGCTTGGCCCCGCTGACCCCGGTTATGCCCATGCCCGCCGTCGCGGCAGCACCACTCGCGAATCCCGGTCCGACCGCACCGGCCGAGCCCCCCCCAGCCCCGGCCAAGAAATTGATCGAGATCAAAAGCCCCACCCCGGGCACGTTCTACTCCTCGCCGAATCCCGAATCTCCCGCCTTTGTCAAAATAGGGAGCAAAGTCAAGCCCGACACCGTGGTGTGCATCATCGAAGCCATGAAAGTCTTCAATGAGATTCCCGCGGAATGCACGGGCACGATTGTGGAAATGCTGGTCGATAATCAACAATCGGTCGAATGGGGGCAAGTGCTCTTTCGGGTCGATCCAACGGGGTAAGCGGAGCTCGCCAACGACCGGTTCGCCTCTAACCAACGACGACCTGCTGTCTCCAGGAAATATGACGGCGAACCGATTGACCCAGCGTCCTCCCGCGCGGTGGATGAGATCGAGGCGTCTCACTTAAGGTTTCCCTTTCGCCGACTTCGCCAATAGAAGCCACTATGTTCCAAAGAATATTGATCGCCAATCGAGGGGAAATCGCGCTGCGGGTCATTCGGGCTTGCCGCGACCTGGGCATTCGCACCGTGGCGGTCTTCAGCGAGGCGGACCGCGACGCCCCCTATGTCAGGATCGCGGATGAATCGATCTGCATCGGCCCGCCTCCCGCCGCGGAAAGCTACCTGAATATCTCGCGGATCATCGCCGCCGCGGAAATCGCCGACGTGCAGGCCATCCATCCGGGATACGGCTTCCTCTCGGAGAATGCCCACTTCGCCGAGATTTGCCGCTCCTGCAAGATTGAATTTATCGGTCCGCCGACCGAGGCGATGCGCAAGCTCGGCAACAAAAACGAAGCCAAGAAGATCGCCAAGGCGGCCAAAGTGCCGCTGGTGCCAGGCTCGGCGGGCTTGATCAATCGGGAGGAAGAAGCCCTCGCCGTGGCGGCGGAAATCGGCTATCCGGTTTTGATCAAAGCAGCGGCGGGCGGCGGCGGGCGCGGCATGCGGGTCGCGCGCAACGACATCAGTTTGCGGACCGGCCTGCAACAGGCGCGTCAAGAAGCCGAGGCCGCCTTCAAGGACGGCAGCGTCTTCATCGAAAAGTACGTTGAGCAACCCCGCCACGTCGAGGTGCAAATCCTGGGCGACGCCCGGGGAGACGTGGTGCACCTGTGGGAGCGCGATTGCAGTTTGCAGCGGCGGCATCAAAAACTCGTCGAGGAATCCCCCGCCCCGCACCTGCCGCAAAAGGTCCGCGAGGAAATCTGCGCCGCCGCCGTGCGCCTGGTCAAGGCCGCCGGCTACTACAACGCCGGCACCTGCGAGTTCCTGGTCGACAAGAACAACAAGTATTACTTCATCGAGGTCAACTCCCGGGTGCAGGTCGAACATCCGGTTACGGAACTGGTCACGGGCATCGACATCGTCAAGGAGCAGATTCGCATTGCCGCGGGTCAGCCGCTGTCCGTGGCGCAAAAACAGATTCAGCATCATGGGTGCGCCATCGAGTGCCGCATCAACGCCGAGGACCCGGCCCGCGACTTCGCTCCATCGCCGGGGCTGGTGACCAAGTGGTTCGCGCCAGGGGGGCCGGGCGTGCGCGTCGATACCCAGGTCATGAGCGGTTATCGCGTGCCGCCTAATTACGACTCGCTCATCGCCAAGCTGTTGGTCTTCCAGCCGACCCGCGAGCAAGCCATCGCCACGATGCGCCGAGCTTTGCGCGAATTCACCATCGAAGGGATCAAGACGACTATTCCCCTGCACCTGGAAATCTTCCAGAATTCCGCCTTCATTGAGGGGCACGTGGATACGACGTTCATCGAACGCCATCTGCAGAACATGGGCAAAAAGACGGGCCCTTGAACAGGGGATCGGGCGGATACACGGAAGTCGTTTACCAGCGTTCGTTCGGTCCGCTGGGCACGGCGATGGCTGGTTGAATCTGCCACCCTGGAGGCGGTCCCTCGCGCCGCACGCGCTCGCGCCATTCCCCTAACAGCTCGTCAAACTCCGCGACACGGTTGATCATCAGCAAACGCTGCTGCAAGACCCGGCCTGGCTTAAGCGCCTTGCAATACCAATTGGCTGCCTTGCGAAACGTCAGGCAGGCATGGCGCTCGTCCCGCAGCCGTGTCAGCCAATGGAAATGCCGCTCCATGAAGTCGAGCCGCTGTTCATAGGTCGCCGGCGGCCGGACTGTGCCCCGCGTCTCCCATTCCGCAAGCTGGGCAAATATCCAGGGATTGAGCAGCGCCCCGCGGCCGATCGCCACTCCGGCGCAGCCGGTTTCGCGCATCATGCCATCCACGTCCTCGCAAGTGCGCAGATCGCCGTTGCCAAAAACAGGAATCCGCTCCACGGCTTCCACGACCTGGCGAATGCCCTCCCGATTGACCGCTCCATGGAATCCTTGTGCCCTCGTCCGCCCATGAATCGTCACGCCCGCCACACCGATCTGTTCGAATTCCCGGGCAAAAAAAGGGGCCGACAGGTGGCGGTCATCCCAACCGAGCCGCATTTTGACGGTCACCGGCAGCCGCACGGCCTCAACGACCTTTTGCACCATCTCCAAGGTGACATCAGGTTGACACATCATCGCGGCGCCGCAGCCATTGCGGATCACTTTGTTTACCGGGCAGCCCATGTTGATGTCCACCACGCTGGCCCCGTGTTCTTGAATCCATTGGGCGGCAGCGGCCATCTCGGAGCCATTGCCTCCATAGATTTGGATCGAAAGCGGATGATCCTCGGGACAGGTTTGAATCAATTCCAGGGTTTTTTGGCTGCCGCGCAGCAAGGCCTTGGCGTTGACTAGGTCCGTCGTCGCCAAGCCCAACCCGCCAAAGGGGCGAATGGCCAGGCGAAACGGCAAATTGGTGTATCCGGCCAGGGGAGCCAAACAATAGCGGCTCGTCAAGGTCAACGCACCGAGCACCACCCGGCGCGGGCTAGGCAGGTTGTCCGCCAAGGCCTCGTGGACAGTGCGCAGGGGCATCAGGTGGCTCAAGTGCATTTCTCCTCATGACCGGTCGTATCGACTCCCTTCCATCAAGTTCATTATCGGAGAAGTTTGCTGACTTGGAAACCACCTCGGGTTATGTTACTTTGGGGTGAATGGTCCGACTCGCCTTGGCTCTCATTCCATGGATTCGATCTGGAAATGAACGGCAGCCCTTCTGCGGACAGCATGGTCGACCCCGCGATGTTGATGCAGCGCATCACGGAGTTGGAAGCCGAGCTGGCCGCGATGCGCAGACCCAGTCCAAGCGACTCGAGTGCTCAAGCGACGTGGACGGACGCCCCCCTCTTGGCGGCGATTACTGGCCAGAGTGACTTGTGGCGCACGATGGTCGAGGAATCGCCCTATGCGATTTTCACTCTGGATCGCGAAGCTCGCGTCGTGCAGTGGAACCGTGCGGCAGAGCGCATCTTCGGCTGGACGGCCTCGGAAATCGTGGGGCAACGATACCCCATCGTCCCCGACAACCGCTCCGAGGAATTTGATTATCTCTGGGCCAGAACGCTCCGCGGCTTGGCCTTTCAAGGGTTGGCCCTCGAACGCCGCAACAAGCATGGCCGCTTGATCCACATTAATCTCTCCACCGTGCCCTTGCGCGATGCCGATGGCATGGTGAACCTCGTTTTGCACTACGTCGAGGATGTCACCGAGCGCCGGCACACCGAGCAGCGGGTGCAGCAAAGCGAGGACGTGTTTCGGCAACTCCTCAAACAACTGCCCGACATGGTCTATGAGCGCGACCTGGAGGGAACGCTCTTGTCGATCAATCTGTCCGTGGAGCATCACCTGGGTTGGAAGCCGCGCGACGTGATCGGCAAGAAATTCTCCGAGTTTCTCCATCCCGATGATTTGCAACGGGCACGAGAACACATGCGCGACCTTTACCAGGGAAATGCGCCGGAACGCGCCATCTATCGCATTCGCGCGAAGGATGGACAATACCATTTCATTGAGATGCGCCCTTTCCTCAAGCGGCGCCATGGGGAAGTGGTCGGCGTCCAGGGCATCGGGCAGGACGTGACCGAGCGGATCGTGGCCGAGACCAAGCTCAAGGACAGCCAGCGGTTCATTCAACGGATGATCGATGCGACGCCGCACCTGATCTACGTGCATCACCTCGTGGACAACCGCAACGTTTACGTCAACGCGCAAGCCGAGGCGGCCCTGGGCTATTCCGCGGCGGAGTTGGCCCAACCCGGAATGCTCTGGGACGCCGTACATCCCGAGGATCGCGCGTTGATGCGAGCCAAGTCCGAACGCGTCCTGACCCTGCGCGACGGCGAGGCGCTCGAGACGAATTTACGTTTCCGGCATAAGAAAGGCGAGGATCGCTGGTTCCATCTGCGGGAAGTCGTCTTCAGTCGACAGCCAGACGGCGCGCCCCTGGAAATCCTGGGGACGGCCCTGGACATCACCGATCAAATCCAATCAGAATCTTCCGAAAAACTGGCCCGGCGTAAATACGAATCGCTGGTGCACTCGATCGACGGCATCGTCTGGGAAACCGATCCGCGGGGCGAAGTGCATACCTTCGTCAGCAGCCAGGCGGAACGCATCCTGGGTTACCCTCTGACGGACTGGTATCAACCCAACTTTCTGCGCTCTCACCTGCATCCCGAGGACGCGGATTACGTCGATGCCGCATACCGCCGCATCCTGCACACCCACGAACGCATGCGGATCGAGTACCGCATGTTCGACGCCGTGGGGCGAACCGTGTGGTTTCAGGACATGGTGGCGGCCGAAATCGACGCTGCCGGCCAGGTCACGCGCTTGACCGGCATCATGGTCGATATCTCCGATCGCAAAAAAACCGAACAAGCGCTCAAGCAAAGCGAGGAACGGCTCCGGCATCTCGTGGAAAACGCCGACGATCTCTTCCTCCTCTTCGACCTCAACGGCCGGCTGCAATACTTCAACGGCCCCAGCCACCTGGGACTGGACCATCAAAAATGGATCGGCATGAAGCCTTCGGAGTACATGGAAGCCTCGGCGTCCCGACCCATCGAGGCGCAAAATCGCCAAGTGCTGGAAACGGAACAGCCCCTGACCGTGGTCAACGGCTTCATCGTCCAAGGCGAGGAGCTTTATTACTCGGACCATGTCTATCCGGTCAAGGACGAGGAGGGCCGCCTCCTCGGCGTGGGCCGCATATGCCGCAACATCACGACGCAAAAACGCGTTGAGGATCAACTGCGCCAGGAACAGCACAAGCTTGAACAAATCCTGGCCTCGGTCAATTCCGTCTTTTTCTCCGTTGAACCGTTCTGCTGGCAAATGCAGTACATCAGCTCAGCGGCGCGCTGGGTTCTGGGTTTGCAGTCCGACGCGCTGTTGCGGGATAGCCGCGTCTTCTTCGAGCACGTCCACCCGGAAGACATGGACTTGTTCAAGAACGAGGAGGGGCAGGTCAGCCTGCCGCTGGACGGCGAATTCCGCTATGTTCGCCCCGACGGCCAATGGCGATGGTTGAACATCCATAGCTGGGTCTTCACCGACGAGTCCGGCACCACGATCCGCCAAGACGGCGTCATCACCGACATCACCGCCCGCAAGCTCGCCGAGCAGGATCGGCTGATTTCGGAACAGCAATACCACCGTCTCTTTGATCAGGTCTCCGACCTGGTCTACGCCATCGATCGCCGGGGCTGCCTGATGACGGTGAGCCCGTCGTTCGAGCGCATCCTCGATCGGCCTATCGGCGATTGGCTGGGGAAACCCTTTGCCCAACTGATCCATCCCGACGACCAACCCGAATGGCACCGCCACCAGCGCCACGTGCTGGACGAAGGCGCCAAGGCCGTGGGCATCGAGTTGCGGCTCATGCAGGCCAACGGCTCCTACGCCATCCTGGAGTTCCACAGCACTCCCACCTTCGCGGAAGATGAAGCGGACGGCACCACTGTTGTCGGCTTGCAGGGGATCGCCCGCAATGTGACGGATCGACGGCGCGCCGAAGCCGCACAGCTCGACAAGCAGCGCCTTCTGGAACTCATCACCGACACCTCCCCATGCATGCACTACATCTACGACGTGCGCGAGGAGCGGCTCGTCTTCATGAGCAAGTCGGTGGAAAAAATCCTCGGCTACTCGCCCGAGCAAATGGTCGCCATGGGCGGCGACGTGCTGGACCGGTTGATCCATCCCGAAGACCTGGCTGCAAGTTTGTCGAGCAAGCGCCGCGCTCAGGAACTGGCCGACGGCGAGGTCTTGGAGATCGATCAGCGCCTTCGCCATGCCAATGGCTCGTATCGCTTTCTCCGCGTGCAGTCCGTCGTGCTGACTCGCACCAAGGAGGGCCAACCCAAGCAGCGCATCGGCGTGGCCATGGACATCACGGAACTGAAAGCGGTCGAGCGTTATCGCCAGGAAATGGAAACCAAGATGCAGCAAGCGCAGAAATTCGAGAGCTTGGGCATCCTGGCCGGGGGCATCGCCCATGATTTCAACAACCTCTTGACCGCCATCCTTGGCAACGCCGGCCTGGTCCGCATGCATTTGGAAGAACATTCGGTCGTGGGCGAAATCGTCCATGAAATCGAACTCGCCGCCAAGCGGGCCGCCGACCTCACGCAGCAAATGTTGGCCTACGCCGGCAAGGGCCGCTTTATCGTTCAGCCGCTCAACCTGTCCCACCTGGTTCAGGAAATGGCCAAGATTCTCCGCAACGTCGTTTCCAAGAAAGCCAATTTCCAATTCAACCTCACCGAGGAACTGCCGCCCGTCGAGGCCGATGGCACACAGATCCGCCAGGTCGTCATGAATCTGATCACCAATGCCTCGGAAGCCTTGCAAGACCAGGAAGGCGTCATCCGCATTCACACGCAAATCGTGGAACTGACCACCGAGATGCTCGCCGACTGTTTGCTGCACGATTCCGCCAAGCCGGGCCGCCACGTCATGCTCGAAGTCAGCGACACTGGAGCGGGCATGGACGCTGCCACGATGCAGCGCATCTTCGATCCGTTCTTCACCACCAAATTCACGGGCCGGGGATTGGGCTTGTCTGCCGTGCTGGGCATCATTCGCGGCCACCGCGGCACGATCAAGGTGACGAGCCACGTCGGCGAAGGAACCACGTTTCAAGTCTTCCTGCCCATCTCGACCGACCTGGCCAAGCGCATCACCCCCGTCGCCACGGGCATGCCCGCCGATTGGCTTGGCACCGTGCTGCTCATCGACCAGGATGAGAGCGTGCTCGATTTCACGCGCCGCTTGCTGGAACGCGCAGGCTTTAGCGTCGTGGCGTCCCGCATGCAGGGCGATCCCATGAACCAACTCCGGGACAACGAAGAAGACCTCGTCCTGGTCGTCTTCGACTACACCCAGCCCGACGCCATGCGCAATGCGTTTCTCAACGCCCTGATTGATGAAGTGGATCACCTGCCCGTGCTGTTGATCAGCGGCCTGGTCGATCCGACGCTGGAGATGCCCGCCTCCAAGGCCCATCGCTTCCGAACCATCCCCAAGCCCTTCACTCCCCATTCGTTCATTGCCGCGGTGCGCGATCTGCTCTCGCGGAACAAGCCGAAACCTCTGCTGCCGCCTGGCCTGCATCCGCCGCCGCGCCGCCCATGATCTCGGAGGCACCGGGTAGTCAGCCCCCCAGGCCCATCCTAGATTACCTTTCTGATTCACGTCATCGGAGTGCGGATCATGAAAGTCGGGTTGGTGGGATTCGCCGGGTCGGGCAAGAGCACGGTGTTCGAGTGGCTGACGGGAGTGAAACCGGACCCTGCCGCCATCCAACGCGGCCAACATGGCATGGTGCGCGTGCCGGACGAACGGCTGGATTGGCTCGCCGCGCATTTCAAGCCCAAGAAAACGACCTATGCCACGCTCGAGGTCGTGGATACGCCGGGCTTGTTGACGGCGGAGCGCAAAGACAACCCGCGCCGCCTGGGCATCCTGCGCGAGGCGGATGGCTTGCTGATCGTGCTCACGGGGTTTGGCGGGGGCGATCTGGCCAAGGAGCTGGAGCATTTTCGCGGCGAATTATCCTTTGCCGATTTGGAGATCGTCACGGGCCGCATCGGCCGCCTGGAAGCCCAAATCAAGAAACCCCGTCCCGCCAAGGAAAGGGAAGCCGACCAGGCCGAGTTGGAGTTGTTGCAGCGCATCGCCGCCGCGCTCGAGGCAGGCCAATCGCTGCTCTCTCTGGGGCTCAGCGAAGAACAAGAAAAAACCATCCGCAGCTTTCAACTCCTCACGCTGAAGACCGAGGTGGTCCTGGTCAACGCCGGGGAAGAATGGATCGGCAAGCCGCTGCCGAACGACCTGCTCGCCCTGGCCCCGCAGGCTTTGGCGGCGCCCGTGAAGTTGGAAATGGAGTTGGCCGAGCTTCCCGCCGATGATCGGACGGCTTTCATGCAAGACCTGGGGCTGCAAGAGTTTTCCAAGGAACGGATCATCCGGTCGATCTTCAGCGGCATGGGGCTAATCGTTTTTCTCACGGTCGGCGAAGATGAGTGCCGAGCCTGGCCCATTCCCAAGGGAATGGCCGCCCAGCCCGCCGCAGGGGCGATCCACACGGATCTCTCCGCGGGTTTCGTCCGGGCCGAGGTAGTCACTTATGAGGACTTCCGCAAGGTCGGCTCGATGAAGGAAGCCAAACATCAGGGCGTCTATCGTTTGGAAGGCAAGACCTACGTCGTCCACGATGGCGACATCATGCACATCCTAGCGAACAAGTGACCGATCTGTTCAAAGCCCTTCATCCGACTGCCGCGCTTGCCCCTTGCACAAGGACGACTCATCGGTTGCAATAGACCGGTGAACGGGCCGTTTCCCCTAGTACTCATTCCTCCTGATCAAGGCAGTTCCCCTGATGCGGCACCCGGCGCTCTGTCTGGCCTTGTTGCTGACCTGTTTCTTGCCACCGCTGCATGCTCAAGCGCGGATCGAAAAGCCCCTTGCCGCCGGTGCGGCCGCCGCCGTCGACGAGGCGGTGCAAGCGGAGATGGAAAAACAAGGCGTCATCGGCGTCGCCATCGGCATCCTGCGCCAGGGCAAGATTGTCTACTTGAAAGGCTACGGGTTGGCGGATCGGGAAAAACAGCTTCCCGTGACCACGGAGTCGGTATTCAATTGGGCGTCCAACTCCAAGCCCCTCGCGGCCGTGGCAGCCATGCAGTTGGTCGAACGCAAACAGCTCGAACTCGATGCCGACGTGCGTCGCTACGTGCCGGAGTTTCCCGAAAAGGGCTCTCCGATCACTCCCCGCCACTTGCTCTGCCATCAGAGCGGCATCCCCCATTACACCAATGGCAAGGTGATTCCCACGCTGCGGACCTATTCACAGCCCAAACCCTTCGACGATCCGCTCCTGGCGCTGGACCGTTTTAATCGTTCGCCGCTCTTGTTCGAACCAGGGACCAAGACCGATTATTCGTCCTACGCTTACATCTTGGTCAGTGCCATGGTCCAGCGCGCGGGGCAACAACCGTTTGATGAGCAAATTCACGCTCGCATCGCCAAACCCTTGGGCCTGCGTTCCTTGCAAAGGGACGTGGAGACGAAGGATCAACCCCATTGGGTCACCGGCTACATCAAAAATCGCCAGAACGAGGTCCAACCGGCCCCCGAGCAAGCCAACGACTGGAAGCATGGAGCGGGAGGATATAAATCCAACGTGGCCGATTTTGCCCGTTGGGCTCAGGCGCTCTTGCAGCGCGAATTGGTCGCCCAAGAAACGGAACGACTCATGTGGACGAATCAGAAAACGGCCGATGGCAAGGCAACCCAATGGGGTTTGGGCTTCATCATCGAGAACCAAGGCGGCCTTAAGGTATCGCACAACGGCAAGCAAAACGAAACCACCACCCGCATGGTCCTCTATCCGGAGGCAAAACACGGCGTGGTCGTGATGTGCAATTGCTCGTACGCCAATATCAGCGCCTTCTCAACCGCCATCTATTCAGCACTCCATCGCAAGTAACGGTCATTGCTTTGAAGCGAGGGAGGCGTCCATGCCTCCCCTCCTGGCTCAAGCTTTCTTGCGAATCCGCTCGGCTTGCTCCTTCAGCTCGGCGAGCACGCCTTGCAGATGGCGGAGCATCTCCTCCGTAGGCAGGCTAAGCAGTTTCTCGCAGGGAATCACTGGACCGATGACGGCGGCGATGCCCGCATCCAACCCGGGCCAACCCAGGGGCGCGAAGCGCGGGTATTTTCTCCAGATGGGCAGTGCTTCATAGGCGCCCGCGATGCCCACCGGGAGAATGGGGACTTTGGCCTTGCGAAGCAACAGCGCGATGCCCGACTTCAATTCATGAACCTGGCCGTCGGGTGTGCGGCTGCCCTCGGGGAAAAGGACTACCGCTTCGCCGCGGCGGAGAAGTTGCAGCGTCGCCTTGATCCCCTCGGTGGCGGGGCCGTCTTGATCGAGGGGAATCGCCCCGAGACGATACATGATCCAACTCAGCCAGCGATGCTTGAACAGGCTCTTGCGCGCCAGGTAGCAAAGGTGCCGCTTGACGGCCAGCCCCACGATCACCGGATCAAGGAAGCTCTGATGGTTGGCCACGACCAGGAGACTTCCTTGCATGGGCACGTGGCGCTGCCCGGCAAAACGGATCGAAAAGAGCAGCCAACTCACAATGATGCTGATCAGGGAGCCGATGTTGTAGACCAGGCGATTCGCTTGCGGCGTCATGAGCGTGGATGGCTTGGAGGGGAAAAGGAGGATTGGCCAGCGCGGACATGCGCTTCCATCAAATCGACGACTTGCTCGATGTCCAAGCCCGTGCTGTCCACGTGGATGGCGTCGGGGGCTGGCTGCAGGGGCGCCAAGGCCCTGTGGGAATCGCGATGATCGCGCTCCCGCTGCACGCGGGCCAGATCTTCCTTGCTCTGATGGTGGCCGCGCTGGGCCAATTCCTTGTGGCGGCGTTCGAGCCGCGTCTCGGCCGAGGCGGTCAAGAAAAATTTGCAGTCCGCTTGGGGAAAAACGACCGTCCCCTGGTCGCGTCCCTCGGTCACCAGGTGGCGGCCCCGGGCATGGGTTCGCTGCCAATTTGAGCAAAACTCGCGGACCAAACCCCGCTCGGCCAGCCGGCTCGCCATCTCCGACACTTCCGGCTGCCTTAAGGCCAAGGTGACCTCCTCACCATTGAGGAAATAGGCCGGATCGCGGAATTCGAAGCGTATGTGGGGCAGCAGCGCCGCCAACGCTTCGTCCGGGAGCGCGGCGTCGTGCTGCCGCTGCAACAAGAACAAGGCCACGGCGCGATAGCCCGCACCGGTATCGAGAAACTCGATCCCCAGCCGGGCAGCCAAACGGCGGGCGACGGTGCTTTTGCCCGCGCCCGCCGGTCCGTCGATCGTGATGATCATGTGGCTTTGCAGAACGTTTTCACCGAGCGCGGCAAGCCCCTTTGGCCGCCCGCGCCCGCTCGGCGTTAGCGAATGCGAATCGTGAACGTTTCCCCGGCGGCGAGCGTTCGCAGCACGCTGCCTTGCACGCCGTAGACTTCGTAGCTGAACGTGCCGGCGGCCCGGGAGATCATCCGATTCGTGTACGGCGGGATGGCATAACTCACTCCATCCACGAAGACGTACATCATCGTCGGATATTCATTGAGAATCTGAATCTGACCCATCGGCAGCGGCTGCGCGGGGGCGGCCGGGGGATTGAAGGCGAAGGCGCGGCGTTGATTTTGCTGTTCGATTTGCAGCCGGGCCAGGTCCTTTTCGATTTGTTCGAGCCGATTCTTCAGCATTTTCACTTCGCTGGTGTTGACCTGAAGCTGCAAGGTCAAGTCCGTGCTCAAACGGTCTACCTGATCGCTCAGCTTTTTGAGCAGTTGACTCATTTGCTCATTCTGCCTTTGCACTTGCGTCAATTCCCGGGCCACATCGTCGACGCGGTTTTCCAACGTGGACGGCTTCGCCACGGTCGGGGGATTTTCCGGACCCTGCTGATCCTGGGCGAGCATGGGGCCTAGGCCAACACAACTCCAGGCCAGGATCAAACCCAACCACCGGCGCCAACACAAACTGATCATGTCACAACCTCCTCGTGGCTGAGGGGGGCCACGTGAATTAAATAGAAAGCTCTCTCTGTTGAGCTTAAGACGGGCACTGCTCGACAGCAAGGAAAAAAGCTGCTTCGGGCTTGCTCCAAGCCATGGAGCAAGTTCTTGGCCCAGGCCATCGCGGTCATTGTCGAACCTTGAGACGCATCCAATTGGAGAGTTCATCGTGGCCGCGATTCTTGGCGGCCTCCATCGGCGTTAAGCCCTCGTTGTTGCGGGCATAAGGGTCGGCCCCCTGGGCCATGAGCATTTCCACGAGTTCGCGATGCCCCTGAGCCGCAGCGGCGTGCAGCGGCGTCCAACCGCCTTGCTGCTGGACGTTGGGATCGGCGCCGAATTCGAGCAGCAGCCTGGTTAGCGTCATGGCGACATCCGGTTCGGAGACGGCTGCGGCGCTGTGCAAAGGGCGCAGCTTCATGGCGTTTTCGGTGGCCTGATTGGGATCGGCCCCCGCTTCCAGCAGCAACTCCAGGATCTTGGGCTGACTGAAAAATGCGGCCAGGGTAAGCGGCGTAAACCCATCCTCCGTTCGCTGGTTGGCCAAATCCGCTTGTTCTTCGAGCAGGCTTTTCACCCGTTCGAAGTGGCCGGTGATGATGGCTTCATGAACGTTCAGCGACGGATGCCGATCGGCCAGCCAGCGAGCCAGGTCGATGTGATGGTGAAAGGCGGCCACGACGATCGGGGTTTGGCCTAAATCGTTTTTCGCGTTGATCCAATCCGGCTGCTCAGCCAGCGCTTCTTCGGCACGAACGCGATCCCCCACCTTCACAGCCGCAAAAAAATCGGAAACGTACATGAGTCGTGTCCTCCCCGCGTAACCTGACCCATGCCAGGGCAAACCAAAGCGGCCTGAGTCTCAGTCGCGCCTTTCATCATAACCACGAAACGGCCCAACGGCATGAACGATTCCGCGCGGATTCAGGAAAATGTGCCTGAGCAGCGGCGCGAAGAGGGGCTTTCAGAAAGCAAATGTTTGTCATGGAGCAAGCCGTCAATTTATAATGTGGCTGATTGAACAGCGGAGCCGCGATGACGCCAACCGACCAACCCCTCGATCCCGATCCTTCGCAGCCCACCGCGCGGTTGGCTGCAGAGGAAAATTCGCCCGCATCGGAAGACGCTCTGGCCCCGGCAAACACCTCGATCCTTCATTTGATCGAAGAGCCGGAAGCCACGTTGAATCAGGCCCCGGCCTCTCGAGCCTTGCCGCCGCGGCTGCCTGAACTGCCTGGCTATGAGATGCTGTCGGTTTTGGGATATGGCGGGATGGGGGCCGTCTTCAAAGCCAGGCAACAGAAACTGGACCGCGTTGTCGCCGTCAAGATGATTTCCAATTCCAATCTATTCCGCGAGGAGGTGGGGCAGCGTTTCGAGACCGAGGCGCATGCCATCGCCCAGATCAGGCACCCCAACGTTGTGCAAATCCACGATGTGGGTTGGCACAACGAAGTTCCCTATTTGGTGTTGGAATACGTGGAAGGGGGGAGCCTCGATCGTTATCTCCGATCGAAACCCCAACCTCCGAAGAGCGTGGCGGAGATGCTGCTGGCCATCGCTCGGGGTGTGGAGGCCGCGCATGCCAAGGGCATTATCCACCGCGACTTGAAGCCGGGCAACATTCTGGTCGAACGGCGCACCGATGGCGCGGAGGCCAAGCCGGTCACCAACGCTTCAGGCCCGTTGCTGCCCTTGGGGGCGGAGTTGATCCCGAAGATCACCGACTTTGGACTGGCCAAGCAGGTGGCCTCGATGCCGGGTCCCACGCTTCCCAACGAAGCCATCGGCACGCCCAATTACATGGCCCCCGAGCAGGCCCGGGGCGAGCATCAGCGCGTCTCCCCTGCCACGGACGTTTATGCCCTTGGCTCGATCATGTATGAAATGTTGACGGGTCGTCCGCCGTTTCAGGGCATTCATCCGATCGACACGCTCAAGCTGGTCATTGAATCCGAGCCGGTCCCCCCCAGGCGGTTCGTGCCGCTCATTCCCCTGGACCTGGAGACGATCTGCCTCAAATGCCTCCGCAAGGAACCGGAGCAGCGTTATCCATCCGCCCGCGCCTTGGCGGAAGATCTGGAGCGTTTTATCGACGGCCGCTCCATCCTGGCCCGGCCGCAGTCGACCTGGGAAAAAGCCTGGCGGTTGTGCTGCCGGCATCCCGTGCCCGCCGGGTTGACGGCCGCCTTGTTGCTGTCTCTGCTGGCCGGCGTGTGGCTCGTGGGCATGCAGTATCAGCGGGCGGAACGCCATTTGGCCGAGGCGCACGCCAAGTTTCAAATGGCCCGGGAGGCCGTGGACAAACTGCTGCTCACCGTCGGCGATCAGTTGCATGACTCTGCCGACATCCCCAAGGTCCGCGAAGAGGTGCTGCTCGAGGCGTTGACCTTTTATCAACGCTTCCTGGCTGAACGCAGCGACGACCCGGTCATCCGCCGGCAAGCGGCGGCGGCTTATCTGCGCGTGGCCGACATCGAACTGCTCCTCGGCCGCATGACCGCGGCGGGAACCAGCTTTCAAGAATCCTTGCGGCTCATGACGGAGTTGGTCGAGGACCAGCCCATGGACCTGGCGGTTCAATACGACCTGGCCAACGCCCACAAACGCCATGGCATCTACTTCGCTCAGCAAGGACAGTATGGCCCCTCGGAAGCTGCCTATCGTCGAGCCTTGGCCATGGTCGAATCCTTGCATGACAAGGAACCTCGGAATCCCGCCTTTTTACGCCTGCTCGGCGACTGCCTGAATAATCTGGGGAATCGGTTGGTAGCGCGTCATGCCTTCACCGACGCCGAGGCAATCTTTGAGAGAGCCGTCCAGGCGCGCGAGGCGCTGGTGGAGTTGGATCCCCGCAACGTCGAGTTTCGTATGCTCCAATCCAGCGTCAATCACAACCTGGCCGCTCTTGAGATCAAGCGCGGGAAATATGCCCAAGCCCAGGAGCGCCTGCAGCGCAACATCGGTCAGCAAGAGCAGTTCATGAACGACCTTCGGCCCACCCCGATCTACCGCCGCAACCTGGCCGAGGCCTATCGGGAGCTGGGGTTCGCCCTGCTCTTTCGGCAACAGTTCGATGAAGCTCAAGCGGCGCTGCGCAAGTGCTTGCACTGCCGCGAGGAGTTGGCGAACGATTACCCCAGCGTGCCGATTTATAGCCGCGAGGCGGCCCTGGCGAACCTCGAACTGGCGGAAGTGTGCGAAGGGCAGCGAAAGTTCGCCGAGGTGCCGGGCTGGCTGGAAGCAGCGAACCGCCATTTTCAACGCATCGTTCAGGCCGGTTCGGGAACGCCATCCGACCGCACACAAGCCCTGCTGGTCGCGGCCTACGCCCGGCTGCTCGAAAACCCCAAATCCCACGATCCGACCCTCGTTGAAACCTGCATGAAGCCGCCGCCGCCCGATGGGGAAACGTATCTCTTGGCCGCGCGGCTGCTGGTCCGAGCCTCGCGCCACCAAGCGGCTGCCGACCGCGTCCGCAGCCTGGACCTGGCCGTCGCCCTGCTCAGGGAGTCGCGATCGAAGAGCTATTTCCGCGGCGCCTGGCTGCGCCAGGACATGACCTGGCGGCCCGACTTCGCCGAACTGCACCAACGACCCGATTTCCAAAAGCTGCTCGAGGAAGTGGACGACGATTGGAACCGCGCCATCGATCCCGAAGAGGAGATCTCCACCCCGGATCCCCAGCCCCGGCGCGATCCCTCATAGAAGCGACGCCCGAATGGGCCACGTCCATGGCTTCATGGCCGAATCACGAACTCAAAGGCCCATGCCGGCCGCGGTCAGGAACATTTGTTCTTGGAGTTGTCGCGGCGCTTGATCATCATGATCTGATTGCCGGTTTCGTTGTGGCTGACCGAATCCATGAAGGTTCGGATCAAGAGCAAGCCCCGGCCCGAGGTGCTTTCGAGGTTGGCGGGGTCGGTCGGATCGGGCAAGCTCGTCGGATCGAAGCCCGGCCCTTCATCGCGGATGATGTAAGTCGCTTCGCTTTGGGTCAGCTTGGAGCGGACGTGCACCTTGCGGGTGCTGTAGGGAGGTTCGTGCCGGCGCTGTTCGATCAAGTTGCGGTAGGGCAAATCCCCTTCCTTGCGCAGTTCGGAACTGACTTCGAGATTGCCGTGATACATGGCATTCACGATGGCTTCCTCCAGGGCAATGCCGATGCGGATAGTGCTCGTCTCGTCGCACAAATTCATGCCGACGAGGTTTTCCTGGAGAAGAGCAACAATGCTCGGAATCAAGGTCGGATCATTGCTGATGGCGAATTCCAATTCACTCTGGGTCAGGCACGACATCAAGCGCTGGCGGCGGCGATCCATTTCGGCGGCGGCCAGGACGCTGTCGATGGTGTTGATCAGTTCCGTGTCGAGCAAACGCTTGGGGACGTAATTGGCCGCCCCGCACTTGAGCGCCTTGAAGGCGATGTCGTCGCTGCCCTGATGGGTCATGATGACCACGGGAATCAGTGGATGCTTCTTGCGGAAGGCGCGGACCAGGTCCAACCCATCCATGTCAGGGAGCAGCAAATCGGTCAGCACGAGGTTGGGGGTTTGCGTCAGCGTGCCTTCCAGGGCTTCCTTCCCCTGGCACACGTGGAGCAGCTTCCACTGTGGCTCTTCGGCCAAAGTTGCTTGTATGGTCTGGAACGTGTCCTGGCTGCCATCCACGACCAGGATGTTAGTGCGGTGATGTTCGTGACCGGCCGGTTCGACCATCAGCTTGGCCTCATGGTATTTTTCGTAGACATGCCCTTATCTGGGACCGGACGACAACCGATCCGATGCTGGACATTCATCTTTTATTCTATGCAAGGTAAGGGATAGGGTTAAAAAGAAAAGCGAAAAGGGGGTCAGGTTCTTCGCATGCCTCCAGGGTACGACCCTGCTAGAATGCCCATCAGTTTCATGTCCATGCCGCAACATGGTCCCTGGCCGCGAGGACGCCAATGAAAGCACCGCACTCCTGGGTAAACACGAAAATCGTCGCCACCGTGGGCCCCGCATCCTCGTCCGTGGACAAGCTGACGCAACTGGCCGAGGCGGGAGCGGACGTCTTTCGCCTCAACTTCGCTCATGGCGACTGGGATAGCCACGCTCAGGTCGTCCGCCATATTCGCTTGGTCGAACAGCAACTTGACCGTCCCCTCGCCATTCTTCAGGACCTGGCCGGCCCCAAACTCCGTCTTGGCCCCTTGCCCGAGGACGGCGTCCACTGCGGGCCGGGCGAATCTTTTCGCCTGGTCCGAACGCCGACGGGCCAGCCCGATGAACTGACCTGCCCCGATGCCGATCTTGTCCAGGACCTGGACGTGGGCAATCAACTGTTGCTGGCCGATGGCACGGTCGCCATGCGCGTCGTCGCCAAGCAGGCGGACTGGGTCGAACTGGAAGTCGTCGTGCCTGGGACCATCGCCACGAGGCAGGGCATCGCCGTCCCCCACGCCAAATTGAAGATGTCCGCCCTCACCCCCAAGGACCTCCAGGACCTGGACTTCACGGCGGAACATCGGATCGACTATGTCGGCCTCAGCTTCGTGCGCCGGCCCGAGGACGTCGACATGCTGCGGACGGAACTGGAAAAACGCGGCAGCCAGGCCGAAATCGTCGCCAAGATCGAGAAGGCCGAGGCGCTGCTGGCTCTGGACGATATCATCCGCCGCTCGGACGCCATCATGGTGGCTCGCGGCGACCTGGGGGTGGAGATCGACATCGCCCGGGTGCCGCTGATGCAAAAGCACATCATTCAGCGGTGCCAAAATCTGGGGGTCCCGGTCATCACGGCCACGCAAATGTTGGAGTCGATGCGGACCAACAATCGCCCCACCCGGGCCGAGGTCACCGACGTGGCCAATGCCATCCTCGACGGCACCGACGCGGTCATGCTCTCGGCCGAGACGGCTTCGGGACAGTATCCCGTGGATGCGGTGGCGATGATGAACCGCATCGCCCAGGAAACAGAGAAGACCTTGCCCGCCTATTTGTCCTACGTCATGAACGAAGCGGATCAGGTCAAGCTGCCGAAGGTGCTGCTCGCCACGGTCAACGCCGCGAGCCTCTTGGCCGAACAGACGCAAGCCAGCCTCATGGTGGTCGCGACCCGAACAGGCCGTTCCGCCCTTGGGCTGGCCAAGCACCGCAACCGCACCCCTAGCCTGGGCCTGTGCGCCAACCTTTGCATGGCTCGCAAACTGGCCCTTTATTGGGGCGTCGTGCCCATCTGCTATCCCGAGCCGGAGCAACCCGTCGACTATCTCGAATCGGTCAGCCAATGGGCCCTCAAGCGTGATTGGGTCGACGTCGGCGATCGCATCGTCTTCCTGATCGGCACCTCTTGGGACGAAGGCGGCTTCAACAGCGTAATCGTGCACGAAGTCCGTGCCGATTGACGTGAAACGCTCACCACAATTCCCTTACACAGCAAGCACTTAAGTGTGTTTTCTAACAGCGCCGCGAACCCCCAAGCGCAAGCACGTGAAATCTGCATTACAAGCCCCGAGCGCCAGCGCGGGGTAACACAGGAGGCTTACGCCCCGCGCTCGTCGACTCGAGGCGCTGACGCAACCCCGCTCATGAGAAACGCCGTCGCGGTCACGACTTGATCTTCCCGACTTCGGTGCCGGAGATGACCTCGGCCCCGGGCGGGTACTTGACCTCATCCTTCTTGATCTTGCCCCCGAGCCAGACATCGATCTTGATCGTCTCTGCCTCTTGTTTGAGGACTTCCCGTGTGATCGGTCCGTAGGTCGTGACCGACCAGTCCACGGGGATGTCGCGGTCCGCCTTGTCCCATGGGGAGCGGGCTTTCTTGGCTCCCGCATGGACGATGATGCGCAGCTTTACGCCCTTCTTCTTGGCGAGAGCGGCCGCGGCTTGGTTGAACTCGGCGGCTTCGCCGGCGAAGAAGAAGACGTCGGTGTCGTTGACGAAATAGCCATGGACGCAATTCGCTCCATGCTTGGCCAATTCCTGCTTGGTGTGGTCGCCGCCGATGGCACAAGCCATGGAAGGATGGAAGCAGAGGGAGCCAAGAAGCATGGCGAGGATCGCCGAAGCGGACATGAAGCACCTCCTTCAAGCCTTAGGGGATCGGTTGCCTGTGCCTACCTAGACGATGCCCCCTGGGCGAAGGTTTGCAGATGCGAAAATAAAACCCCCGATCGGCGCCGCGATGCCCTGGGCAAGAGCATCCCCTTTCGTCTGCTGCAGACAGCTCTCACCCCTGCCGGCGGACCATTTCGTTGATCCAGATCGGAGCGAAGGGCGACGTGCATCCCTTGGAGACGGGGTAGTCGCGGTAGAGGCCGTGTTTCTCACCGATGGCGATGGCCCGCTTGCGCAGCTTGGGAGCGTGGATGCCGATTTCCGCGAGGGTGTAGTTCATGGCCCATTGCACGATGGGATCGGCGGCTCCCATTTCCGACTCGATGCGCTCCAGCAGCGCCGGCAGGTCCAGCCCCTTCGCCTCCTTGGCGACCCGCTCGGCGGTCAGGCTCCAACCCGCGCGGGCGGCCCAGGGATGCTCGTCCGCCATCCACGACTGCCGGAGCTTCTCCTTGTCCGGGTGTCTCTTGATGATGTAATTGGTGAGCCATTCCGCCACCCAGGCATAGGAGATGGACCGCACGAGCTGATCCAGTTCCTTGGCGGAAAGGTCCGCGGGCTTGAGCAGCAGGATGGCCAGGTACTGGGCATCGACGTTCCCGGTATCCCACAGCGCCCTGGCCAGCTTCGGGTCGGCTTTGATCTTCTTCGCCAGCCCGCGAATGTCGCCATGTTTGACGCCGAACTGCTGGCCGCTGACGCCAGGTCCCCAGGGTCCGCCCTTGGCGTTTTGCGCCCGCACCTTCGGGTCGCTGAGCGCCTTGAGTTGCGCGAGCGTTTCCTTGAGGGTCGTTGCCATGGGTGCTCCTTCATGGGGTTGCGGGAAGCGACAAGAAAATCCAAGGTTGAGCCTGGGCTGATGGATCGCGCCTCTGAGGCTCGCCAGCCGCGCTGCCTCCGCCGTCGCGTTCGATAATTGACCGAACCCAACACTGTCCAATGCGTTTGCATGCATCATATGATCAGCGATTGAGACATGCAAACGATTCGCAAAGAGGACTTTCGAAAGCTCGAGGCGGCGGGTGGATGAAATGAAACAGCGTGGCCAGGAGACCACGCTGAGCGAATGTGTGCATTCATTACAAGCCCAAAGAGCCAGCGCTAGGCACCCTTAGCCGCGGGCTGCGGCAAAGGGAAGGCGCTTAGCCCTGGAGGGCGACCGCGCGGGCCATCTTCGCCCGGCTGCGCTTCTGTTTGCGGCGCTTCCAGTCGGCGCCGATGACGCCGCAGAGCCCCAGGCCGCACAGGACCAGAGTCGTCGGTTCGGGCACGGCGGTGAAGGCGAATTCGCCTCCGAGGGTGTTCTGGCCCGACAAACCGCCGATGTTCACGGTCTGCAGGAGAGTGCCGGTCTTTGAGTACTCAAAGAACTGGCCGAACGCGTTTTGCGTGCCCATCCACAGCGTGTCGGTTGCGTAGTCGAGGGCCAGCGACGTCAGGGAGTTGGCAGCAGCACCTGCGTTGAAGCTGGATAGCAGTGTGCCGTCGAGCGTGTAGTTGCGCACCTGATTGTTGATCCAGCCGCTGATCCAAAGGGAGTTGTTCGTCGGGTCGTAGGTGGAGCCGAGAAACGCGCTGCTTCCCAGGCCGCCGAACAGCACCGTCGCGCCGGTGTAGTCCAGGTTCGTGCGAACGACGTTGCCGTTGGTGTAATCGACCATGTAAAGGAATGAGCCATCGGTCGTGGCGTCCCAGGCGCTGCCGATGCCGCTGAGCGTGTACGGCCCGCCGATCACATTGCCGGCGAAGTCATACTCGCGCCCTTGGCCGCCGCCGCCGAAGCCCGACGTGCGGAGGCTCCCCGTGTCGGCGAAGACTGCAATCGGATACTCGCCGCCGTCTCCCGCCGTCCAGGAAAACAGCGAGGTCCCCGTCAGGCGATGGATCGACTGCTGATCGCCTGCGGTGAGGAAGTAGGGGCTGACTGGACCCTGGGCCCAAGCGGCACCTGCCCATAACATCGCCGTCAAGCACAACACGCCGTTTCTACAATTCATGATCATCGCACTCCGCATGGACATCGAGCTGTTCACAAAGGCAAACGTCTCGCCATTGTAGACGGCTCCAGCGGAAACGCAAGCACAATGTCCAGACAAGCGGCAGCTCCCGCCCGGCTTCGTCACGCGTGCCACTTCATTGGCTACCTTTTGTTGGTCAGGAGCGAACATCAGACCGCATGAGGAGACAACGACGTCGAAGGCGCCGTCCGGGAATGGCAGAGCTTCCGCATCACCGACCTTCCAGGCGATGTCGCTCCATCCTTCCTCCTCGGCACGCTGCTGCGCGATGGCGAGGAGCTCGGGCGTGAGGTCCAAGCCCGTCACCACAGCGCCCCGCGCACGCGCCATGAGCGCTGTGTTCCCGGTTCCGCAGGCCACGTCGAGCACCTGCTCGCCGGCGCGGATCCGCCCGCTGCCCAAGTGGCTCGATGCTTCTGCTTCAGCTCCGTGAAATCCTGCATTTAGCACATCCTTTTCCTTGCCAGCTCCGCTTTACAGTTGCAGTCAGCCGCTTCACTCTTCGCAGTCCCGGCACGTTTGCTGGTTGGGCTTCGGGTCGCAGCCCATCACCCGGCCGCGGACATCCAACTCGAACGAGCAGCACCGCTCCAGGACGTCCTTCAGCATTCCCCGGCCGCGTTGAATGCGCGATTTCGCACCGGCGAGCGAGAGGCCAAGCCGGTCGGCCACGTCCTGCTGGGACAGTTCCTCGATCTCGGCCATCTGCACGGCCTTGCGATAGCCGTCCGGCAGCGACTGGATCATCTCCTGCAACCAAGGGATGTTCCGACAGCCCTTGTGCGAGTCGCTCTCGGCGCTCACCTTCTCGGCGTCGGCGAGTGCCGCGGCCGAGTTCGTTGTCTTTCGATGGTGATCGTGGACCACGTTCCGAGCGATCTGGTACACCCACGCCGCCAGTCGATCCGCTTCCTTGAGCGTTCCGATATTGCGGTGGACCCGCATGAACGTCTCCTGGAGAAGATCGTCGGCCGCGTGATCGTCGGCCACGCGGCGGCGAATGAACCGCCGCAAGTCCGAACTCAGGTGCATCCAGATCGCATCGGTCGTGGGTTGAGTTGTCATCACCGTACCTTACTCAGTCTTTGACTGCGGTACAACGCAACAGTTCGTCGGGGCGCAGCAGCCGGCCGAGGTGCAGCAGTTCGACGGGGCGCAACAGACCGTCGGCACACAGCAGGCGGCCGGGGCGCAACAGACTGTCGGCACACAGCAGGCGGTCGGGATGCAACATGTCGTCTGGTGGCCAGTAGCGGGAGATGAGGTTTGCATGGTTCTGCTCCTGATCATTGGTGTTCATTACGGCTGTACATCAGCCGTTTCTGTACCAACAGACGGAGCCGGCCGAAAAAGGATGCAAAGAAACCCGCACAAGGCGAACTGGTCCCGACCGCAGTTGAAATGAAATGCATTTTCCGCTGCCGCCCCTTTGCCGCCCGCCGCCGCATGAACCCTCTCACCTGCACCAGCCACACAGAAGAACTTGAAGCCCGTCGAAGTACGTCCGGTCGCCGTCCGGTGCAGGACCCGGTTTGTCATGGCCACGCTTTTCATTCCGGGGGAAACAGCGCCCCCAGGATCTGGATCGCCCGACGGGCTTCAGCGGCGTCGAACCGCAGCCGCACGCCGGGCGTGCCGACCACCGTCCCGGACTCCCCACCCGCGGTTGCTTCGGCGTTGAACGTCTCCAACAGTACTTGCCCATCGCCCGTCGTGCTGTAAGCGTATGCGAGGCGCACTCCTTCCCCGGAGAGCAGCGGAGCGTATTCCTCCAACGTCTCGCGACACTGGCGGGCTTCCTCCGCGAACTGTTCGGAAGGCTCCACCTGTCCCAGCCGATCGCACAAACCCGCCAGCAACCTAAGCGCGATGGGCGGCGGAAGAACATGCGGCGGCAACTCATTGACCGCTTGCCAAAATGCATCAATGACGGTGTCTGGCGTCAACGCCATGCGCATGCCTCCTGCGCTGAACGGTCCACGATTGAGAAGAAGCACGGAGCGAACGAATTTTATGGTGCGATTGCTGTGCCAATCATTGGCTAATGGGTCATGTAATCGATCTGAGTTGGGCTAGCACCAACCTATGCACATTAATTTGGGCGATGGGGGGCCGCAATCAGATTCACATGGCCCTACCCGCTCAACATCATTTCTTCACATCGTTTGACGGGTTCCGGCATGAGGGTGATCTTTGGCGCCCATGATGCACGGGGGGCCAATGTGTACCAGAGGGTTTAATCGTAATCGGCGATGGTCGGAAGCCTCGCGCCGGGTGCAGGCCCAGCGGCCGGGATTTTATCCAATTTATCAACCATCCCCCCCTTGCCCGATCTTAATGCCCTTGTGGCTCGCTCAAGGGGCATTCCCATACCCATGCAGGCCGACGTAGGGGTTGGATTGCTTCTCCTGACCAAGGGTGGTGGCGGGGCCGTGGCCCGGGTAGATGACCGTGTCGTCGGGCAGCGTGAATAATTTGCGGTGGATGCCATCCCGAAGCTGGTCGTAACTCCCTCCGGGGAAATCGGTTCGGCCGATACTGCCGGCGAAGAGGACGTCCCCGCCGAAGATCAGTTCGGGTTGATCCAAATGATGAAAAAGAATATGACCAGGAGAGTGCCCTGGGATAAGCAGGATGGCGAAGCGGATGCCCGCCGTCTCCAGGGTATCGCCTTCGTCGAGAAGCTGATCGGCGGGCGGGCTGGTGATCGCGGGGCCGAACATGGCGGAGAGGTTGAGGAAGGGATCGGTGAGCATGTCGGCGTCGCCCCGGCCGATGATCAGAGGCGCGTCGGGAAAGGCCTCCTTCATGGCGGCATTCCCGGCGATGTGATCCGCATGGCCATGCGTGTTGAGGATGGCGTCCAGATGCAGTCGATGGCGTCGGAGATAGTCGAGGATCAGGTTTGGCTCGAGCCCGGGGTCGATGACCAGGGCGTCGCTCCGTCCCGGACGATGGACGACGTAGGAATTCTCGCCGAAGGGCCTCGACTCAATGGTCTCGACTTGCAAACCGGTGGCCACCTTGATACTCCTGGGAGGAGAGGAATGTTACAGCAGACCCAAGCGCATTTTATTCAGACAGAGGGCGTTAGCGCCCCCCGAGGAACGGAAACCGTGTCCAATGCCGCCTCCCCCGAACCCGGCCGCCGCGGCAAACGCTTCGGCTGGCTGGCGCTCGGTTTCACGGCCCTGCTCTTCTTCATCATCGGCTGCGTGACCACGTTCATCGTCATCCGCTTCTACCTGGAAGAAGCCACGGTGGCCACGGAATCGGAGCGCATCCTCAAGGAAGTCGAAACCAGCGACGTGGCCCGGGCGCTGGAATTGATTCGCACGGCCCAGCAGCGGTTCGAACACGTCCAAGATTATAAATGCTTGTTCCTGCGCGACGAATGGATTGATGGCGAAATGAACAAGAACATCCTGAACCTGAAGGTGCGGCACGTGCCGTTCAGCGTGCAGATGGAGTGGATCGCGCCGCCGATCAAGAAGGATCGCAAGGTGGCCTACATCGAGGGCAAGAACAACGGCAAAATGCTGGTCAAGCAGTTGATCACGCTGAAGCTCGATCCCCAAGAGAGCGTGCGGCGGAAAGAGAGCCGGCACACGATCCTGCAGGCGGGTTTGAAGAACATGATCAACCGCTACGCAACTTCGTGGGAAAAAGAGCTGCGGATGAACAGCACCCAGGTCACCCTCGAGGAGCGCGAGGAGAAGGTTTCCATTCAAAATCGGGACTTTGTGCACCATTGCATCGTGGTGACGACGACCCATGACCCGGCCATGAAAGAGCATTTTCTCTACGCCAAGGCGAAAGTCTATTTTGATCGTTCGACGGGATTGCCGGTCCGCTCGGAAGGCTATGACTGGCCCGAACCAGGCCAGACGGAAAGCCGGCTGGCGGAGCGGTTCACCTATCTGGACCTGCGAACGAATCTGGGCTTGAAGGATGCCGACTTTGAATTTTAACCGGGAGCGCTAACGCCCCGTCCGGACCCATCAGGGAACGCTGGCATGACCCAGGCGCCCGTACCGCATCCCTTCCGCAAGCATCTCTGGATCGCGGTCACGTTGACGATCCTGGTCACCTTGTTGTTGGCTTGGCTGCCCAGTTGGCCGAGCCGATGGATGGCCTGGCTGCTGCTCTGGCTGGTCGCCATCAACCTGATCACGTTTCTCTATTTCGCCTATGACAAACGCCAGGCCGCGCGGCAAGGCCGCCGCGTGCCCGAGGCCGTGCTGCACGTCTTGGCGCTCTTGGGGGGCACCCCGGGCGCCTGGCTGGGCATGCGCTTCTTCCATCACAAAACCATGAAGCGCCGCTTCCAGATCGTCTATTGGGGCATCGTCGTTGTGCAGGGCGTCTTGTTCGTGGTCTGGCTGCGCTGGATGTGGGCGAGTTAATCGATCCGCCTCATGGAACGGTTATATCGTTAGGGAATATGTCATGCGGTTCGATCCTGTTGCGCGGCGCGGCAGCCTGTTCCCCGCGACGATCGCCGTCCCCAGTCGAGGGCATGCCTAATGAGTTGGCAAATCCAGCGCGAGCAATTCCTGCCTCAATCCCTCGAGGAAGTCTTCCCGTTTTTCGCCCAGGCAGAGAACCTCAATCAGATCACTCCCCCCTGGCTCCGCTTCCGCTTGCTGACGCCGCTGCCCATCGTCATGCAGCAAGGCACGCTGATCGACTACAAGATTCGCTGGCGCTGGTGGCCGATCCGCTGGCGGACGGAGATCGTGGAATGGAACCCGCCGCACGGCTTCGTCGACGTGCAAATCAAGGGACCCTATCGCCGGTGGCACCATCGGCATACTTTCCTTTCCCAGGCGGGAGGCACTCTGGTGCGGGATGAGGTCGAATACGATCTGCCGCTCGGCTTCCTGGGACGCTGGCTCCACCAGCGGGTCATCCGCTCCGACCTCGAAGCGATCTTCGACTATCGCGCCCGCCGCGTGGCGGATTATTTCAACGCATCCAACATCTCGCCTTCCCTTATCGGCTATCTCGATGGGTTTCAGTAATCAGGAAGTCGATGAGGGACGGGAACGGCGCTGCCCTTGACCTGGCATCTCGGCTTACCCTGGTTCACTCATGGCGTCCACCTCCCAGCGATTGGGGAAGGAGGATTGCGTTCCCGGCCGCGCGACTGTGAGGGCGGCGACGCGGTTGGCCCAGCGCACCGCTTCCAGGGGCGGCCTGCGTTCGCAAAAGGCGACGCCGAAAGCCGCGGTGAAGGCGTCCCCTGCCCCCGTGGTATCCACGGCGTTAACCTTGAGCGCGGGGACGCGCATGGACAAGGAATCATCCTCGATCCAGGCGCCATTGGCACCGAGCGTCACCACGACCATGGACGGCCCCATGCGCCTTAAGGCCTGGGCGATCTCCTTGACCTGCGTCTGATCGACGATGGCTTGCCCGGTGAGCTGTTCGACCTCCGGTTCGTTCACAATGCAGACGTCGGTCAAGCCCAGCAATTCATCGGGCATGGCCAAGGCGGGCGCCGCGTTCAGCATCGTGGCCGCGCCCGCTCCTCGAGCCAGGCGGAAGGCTTCGATGATGGCTTCCATCGGAATCTCGAGCTGAGCGATGATCAGCCGCGCCGAGGCGATCAAGTGAGCCTGCCCTAGGACGTGTTCGGGCCGCAAGGTCAGGTTGGCGCCGGGCGCCACGACGATGGCGTTATTGCCGCGGGCGTCCACGGTGATGCAGGCCAGTCCCGTGGGGGCGGTTTCATCCTGGCCGATGTACAGGGTGGGCACCTTGTTCGCCAGATAATGGCGCAGGGCCGCCGCTCCGTAATCATCCGCGCCGACGCGCGAGATGAGGGCCGTTTCCGCGCCGAGCCGGGCCGCCACGACCGCTTGATTGCCGCCCTTGCCGCCGAACTGTTGCTCGAACGCTTGGCTCAGAACCGTCTCGCCTGGCTTGGGCAAATGTTCCACGCGGAAGATCAGGTCCACGTTCGTGGAGCCAAGGATGACGATGTCAGGTGAGCCCGTCATGGACGATCATCATAAGCCAATCCAGGGTCCATCGCCAGCGAATCGCGGAGAGAGAAAGGCAGCGCGGCGTGAAAGCTGGCTTGCTAAAACGCCTGTGATAGGCCGAACCAAAATTGCACGGGCTGGGGATCGTTCAAGGTTTTGGCGACGTCGAACCGCAGCGTGGCGCGTTCGATGAAGCTCAACAGGGACATGTCCAACCGCAAGCCGAAGCCCGCGGCGTGGGCCACGGAGTCTTGCAGGCGGCCGTCGAGGTAAATCGCGCCGACGTCGTAAAAGGCGACCCCGTAGACATGATTGAGGTGGAAGAGCCGATAGGCTACGTCGAGCCCGGCCTCGCGCCAGAGCGGGAAGCGCCATTCCAGGGTGCCGACCCAGACCATGTCCCCTTCCCGATCATCGCGGTTGAAGCCGCGGAAGCGATTGGGACCGCCGAGCTGAAAGTGGTAGCCGTTGTCGGGCCAGCCCGCGCCGCCATAGAGCCGGGCCGCCCAGCGCGAGTGTCCCCAATAGCCCCAATCCGCGGGCAGAGCCTTGACCAGGCTCACCTCGCCTTGGAGGCGATGAAAGACGCCGTCATACGTCCCCACGATGGGCAGCCCCAGTTCATAATTGAGGTCCAATTTATAACCGCCTTCGGGATCCCAATAGGGCGTTTGGTAGTTGCGATAATAACGCAGCCCTACGCCGGCGGAATCGTCATAGCTCTCCACGTCAGGGGGAACGTAGCGGCCCCGATCCTGCTCCCGTTCGAATTGCCGCTGAATGCGGCCATAGGTTTCCACGTAATGAATCGGATCGAGGTAGAGGCTGGGGGTTTCCAGGAAGACATACCGCGCGAACAACCGTCCGCGATCCCGTTTGAGATTCGCCCAATCGTCCGAGAGACTGTGATCGTATTGCAATCCGGCTTGCACGTTGGGATGACCGAGATGCCGAAACAAGGCGTCCGCCCCAGCCCGGAAGTCCGCGTCCTCGAAATCGTAGGCGGTGTAGATGCCGCCTTGAAACTGCTCCAAGCGGTAAGCGGCGGCGCGGAACCCCGCATAGGCCCGCTGCCCGAACTGCGGCTGATTCGTGCCCAGCCATGGACCCGCGATGAGATTCCACCGGTCGTAGGCCGTCGTCAGTCCCGTCTCCGATAGATTGGTGAAGACCGGCGGCAAGCGATAGGCCACCTCCGCCTTCCAGTGGTTGTTGGCCGGTTCCTTGTCGAGCAGGACTTGATCGGGATCGATGCTGATCTGGCGCGGCTTCCGCGGCAGGCTCATCACCACCCGGACCTCGCGGCCGTCCTCGGAGGTAACGATCCGGCACGGAGGGTCTTCAAAGACTTGCGGTTCGTTGCCGGGACGGATGGGAATCCGCATCACATAATCCTGATCCTCGCGGAACTTGACGCCCAGCCAGGTCGGCTCGGTGAACTCGGCTTGCTGCCGAAGCTGCACGGCGACCCGATAGCCCAGGGCCACCGGCGGCTGACTGTCGCGGTCCGTCTCTTCCTCCACGGTCACTTTTTGGATGGCCCAATCCGAGGCGCCCACGCCGTGGAGCCAGCGGTCAAAGAACTCCTGCCATGAATAGCCCGTGTATTCCTCCAACTCGCGCTGGAAGTCGGCCACCCGCAAGATGCGGAATTGATACCGGGTATAGAGCAGCTTCATGAAGTCGAAAAAGGCCGTCTCGCCGATGCGCTCCTCGATCATGCCCAGAATTTTCGCCCCGCGGTCGTAGCACATGCTGAACATCGTGACGATATTGCCAAACTCGGGCAGCGGTTGAACGGTCTTGGTTTCCTCGCGCCGCGCCAGCGTGCCATACAGGCCATAGAAGCGATAGTCCTCATGGTTCACGTTCGGCAAAATGCCCTGGCCAAACGGCAGCTCGAGCATCGGCGCGTTGTAGCCATATTTGTGCTGCAGCCGACGGGCGGTGTAAAAGCAGGCGACGGCCTCGTCCATGAAGGTCTCGGCATAGCCGTTGACGCCGACGACGTTCCACCACCATTGGTGGAGCGTTTCGTGGCTGATCAAATGATCCAAGTAGCGGGTTAGGATTTTCGGCAATTGAAAGACGCGATGATCGATCAGGACGATGCCGGCGTTTTGGTTGCCGTTCCAGGGGAAGTAGGATTCGACAATGTAGAAGTCAGTGAAGGGATAATGGCCAAACCAGCGGTTGTAGATGGGGATCACTTCCGCCGCGAACTCCAGGGCCTTGCGGGCCATGTCTTCATGCTCCGGAAAGGCCAGCACGTGGATCGTGCACTCCTCCACGGTCCGCGTCCATTCCACGAAGCGATGGCTGGCCACGAGCGTGAAATCTCGGGCGGCCGCGGCCACGATCTCCAGGCATTGCCAATGCTCGTCCAGCGCATGCCGCTTGACGATCGTGCCCGTGCAGGCCACTTTTTGATCGGCCGGCAAAACGAAACGAGCGGAGTAAACCCCCGCCTCGTTGAAGAAAGGCTGATGCCAGGCGACAAACGGCGTGGGCTGCCATCCTTGTTCGTCATAATAAGCGAGAATGGGATACCAATTGGCCAGCGTCGTCACGCCATGGCGGTGCCCCCAGCGGCCCTGCTTGTCGGGCAGCGACAGTTGAAAATGGATTTCCACGCTCACGCTCTCTCCTTGCCGAACCTCCCGGGGCAGATCGACCACCAGGGCCGTGTGCACATCGGGCCGCCAATGGAACGGCAGCGGCTCTTCCGAGCCGGCCAGCGTCACGCGGTCGATCTCCAGGCGATGGCCGACGAAATCGATGGCGTCGCTGGGATGAGCGCGGAGCAGCTCCAGCGTCTTGGCCAGGAGGACGACTTCATCGTCGGGAATCTTGTAGCGCGCATAGGCCGAAAAGACGAGTTCCTTCGCGGGACGGACGTGGCGATTGGTAAAGGTCACGCGCTCCCGCGCCACAACTCGGCGCAGCGGCAGGTCTAACCGGATGTCGAAATCATACCGCGGCAGCCAATCGGGGATGGCTTCGGCGCGAACCGTCGATGCATCCAGGGATAGTCCCAGGATCATCCACAGGAGGCAGCAGCATCGCATGAGTCGCTTCACGTTCGCACCATCCCGGCCATGGGACCACGACCCCGTCTTCTTGAGGATGTTGGCTCACCCGGCACGACGCAGCAATTGTGAGCGGAGCTGATCGATCTGATGCCGCCGCTGCGCCTCGGGAGCATATGGGTCGAATTCGCCCCTGGCCTCTCCCAAGCGCTGCAAGACGTGAAACGCCATGCGGCGAATTTCAAGATCGCGCCGCTCCAGCGCATCGATGAGCATCGGGATGGCCGAGGGGCCGATGACCAGCAAGTCCCTCTCGGCTTCGACGCGCTGATCGGTCTTGAGCGCGTCGATCATCAGGCTGATGCGCTCGCGCAGCAAACTTTGCTGCATGGCGTGGGATTCCGAGGCCGCCGCCGGGTGCTCCGTTCGGGGCCCATCGGCGGGGCGCGGTTCGCTGGCCCCGGCCGGCTGCGCGGGGTGGTACGCCAATGGCCGTGCCGCTGCCTCGCGGGCGAACGGCCGCTGATGATCGGCGGCGAAACTCTGTCCCAGATACTTGGCGATCACCACCGGGTTGCGGACGATCTCTTCGGGGGTGCCGTGGGCCTCGACTTGCCCGCTGGTGATGACGTAGCTGCGGTCCGTGATTTCCAGCGTCTCGCGCACATTGTGGTCCGTGATCAGGATGCCGATGCCGGAGTGGCGCAGGTCGCGGACGATTTTTTGAATCTCCTCGATCGTGATGGGATCGATGCCCGTGAACGGCTCATCCAGCAGGATCAGCCGGGGTTCCGTGACCAGGCAGCGCGCGATTTCCAGGCGGCGTTTTTCTCCGCCGGAGAGCGTGGCGGCCACGTTCTTCCGCACATGGGTCAGCTTGAACCGCTCCAACACTTGATGCGTCAATTCATGCCGCATCGAGGCCGAGGGTCGATGCCCCAGCGAGCGCAGCTTGGGAATGATTTCCAGCACCGCCAGCACGTTTTCCTCGACGGTCAATTTGCGGAAGATGCTCGATTCCTGGGACAGATAGCCCATCCCCAGTTGCGCGCGGCGGAACATCGGCCAGTGCGTGATGTCCTGGCCGTTGAAGACGACGCGGCCCGAACGCGGCGTCACCATGCCCGTGGTCATGCGAAAGCTGGTCGTCTTGCCCGCGCCGTTGGGGCCGAGCAAGCCCACCACTTCCCCCTCGTCCACTTCAAAGCTGACGTCCTTGACGACCGTGCGGCGGCCATACGCTTTCACCAGTTTGGTCACTTCCAGCAACGCCATGAAAGTTCTCTTTTCCTTGACTTGGCCTCTTGGATGGATTTCCTTCCTCGTTGGCTCAGCGAGCGGATCGCCCCGCCCTGCGCTGGCCGCTTGCCCCGCCGACCCCGTCAGGAACGCTGCGGATGAAATTGCCGGTTGAACGGAGCAGGGTCATAGGGATCATGATCGTTCGGGTTCTTCGCGGAGGGCGCCTCCTTGGCATCGTTCATTGTGGGTTTAGCATCGTGCCTTGTTGGTTTGGCATCGACGGTGATCACTTCTTCCGCCAACGGCGTCGTGAGGGTCGGCGAAGAGCTGACCACTTGTCCTTGAAACAACATGGGAGGCGTTCCCGCGGCCACCGAGGGCCCCTTGGGGGTAACGGGCGACGTCTCCTGCCGCCCCGTGAGCCGATCCAAGAGCCCGCGCGGCTGGAATTGCTGCATCTGTTGCTTCTTCTCTTCCTCCGTGATGGGCGCGCCGTCGCGCCATGGCATCGATCCTGAATCCGCCACCCGAGGCCGAGGCGAAGCACCCGCCTGCGTGGAGGCGAACCCCCCGGCTTGGTCGATGGTGGAGGAAGTCACGGGCGGCTCGGCCGTCTGTGATGGTCGCTGGGCCGCGATGCCCGAGGAGGGACTCACGCGCTGCGTCCATCCATGAATCGTTCGAAACGCCACGTGGTCCACGGACCCCAAGGGCGCCCGCTGTCCCCCGCCATGCGGCTCCAGTGCTTTCTTCAGCAACGGACTTTGCTGAAAGTCCAGCGGATCGATGAGCTTCAAGACTTGGCCGAGGTTGTGGCGCGTGATCTCCGGCGTGAAGCTGTTCCAACCGCCCGCGGGTCGGCGCAAGGCAAAGGCGAGCTGGCCCTCCTCCCGGCCATGGCATGCCCCCGTGCCGCAGCCGTTGATGACAATCGGTTGGATGTGCCGCGTGAAATGCATGATGTTTTCATCCGCGAATGCCTTTTGCCAATCCTCGAAGGACCATGCCCGTTCCGGCGTTTGGGTTGCTGGCGGTTTGCGGTCGGTCGTCGGCGTTTCCGCCGATGGATCGGGCTTGGCTCGAAGTTCGTTCTTTATTGGCACTGATGGCGGAGGCATCGGCGACGGCGGCGCCGCGGCCGTCGCTTTGGCGGTTTTCTCAGTCAAGGCCAGCTTGGCCAGACGCAGCATACCTTGGGCCTCGCGGTGTTGGGGACGATAGCCCAGCGTGGCCTCCAGTTCCTCGATCGTTTCTTCGATGAGTTGTTGCGTCCAACACCAGCGCGCCAAGCGAAACCGTTCGTCCGCATCGCGGAGGTTCGCCCTGGTTTTCAAATAGTGGTAGGCATCGCGGCGCGTGGGGCAGAGTCGCAGCACGTCCTTGGCTTTGAAGACCGAACTGCCTTGTTGACTGTCCAGAATGTAATCCCCCGTCTCGCTGCGTTTAAATTGCCCCACGAGAGTGGCCTCGTTGGCAAGCACCAGGACTTGCGGTTCGCGGGACGCAGGGGCACGATCTTCCTGGGCCGCTCTGGCATGGTCCAGGAAGAAAAATCCCAAGAGTCCGATTAATGTCAAGACAGGTAAATGGTTATTCATGGCCTCGGGACTATAGGCAGGTCATGACTTGGGGTCAAGTCCAGAGCGGATGGCCTGGAGACGGGGCAATCCCCAGAAAATGCCGAGAAAGTCTGAAGCGAGCGGTTCCTTGAAACGGTTCGATCTTCGTCGAGCTTGGCGGTAAAATGGAAGAGTCGAATTCTCCTGGTTTGCGAAGCCGCCGCCGAATAAATGTTGCAAAACGTGTCAGGAAAGATTTATGATGGGGTAATCAGGGTAGAATTCGTGATCCTTGCCAAAGAAATAGAACGGCGAATCAGCATAATCGGCGCGGCCTGCCCATCACGCGGCGGGATTCAGCTTCCGTTATCCTGATCGACTTGCATTCGATTGGCTGTGTTTTACAATCGGTAGAAGTAGACTGCCGATCTCGCGCCTTAACTCCCTTCGGACAGTCGAGCCCCCTGTCCATGGGGATCAAGGAGACATGCTATGGCTCAAGATTTTATCTCGCTAGAACAAGCAGCGGAGATGTTGGGATTATCGCCGCAAGAATTGAATCAAATGGCCCAGCGTCGGGAGATTCGAGCCTTCGCGGATCGCGGCAGTTGGCGCTTTCGCGTGCAAGACATAGAGGAGATGTCGCGGCGCCGCGGCGATCCGAGCGCGGAGGAAACGCCGGTGATCGAAGCCGAGGTGGCCCCCGCCGAGGCGGGCGGCAGCGCCGTCCACGGGGATGACGTGGTGCCCTTAACCTCCGCGCAAATCAAGAAAGGCGACAGCAAGCTGGACATCTTTGAATCCGAAGAGGCGAAAAAAGGCTCCTCCAAGAGCACCAAGGACAGCGACAGCGATATTATTCTCGTACCGCAAGGGAGCGATCTAGAACTGTTGCCCAGCCCGGAAGAGCTGGGGCCGGCGTCGTCCTCCTTCGTCTTCCCCACGGCGGCCTCGAGCGCCTCGCAAAAGCCCATTCATGGCGGGACCCAGGACGAAGACGATGACAGTGTGGTCCCCATCGGCCAAGAGGAACCACCCGGCACCGGCGATAGCCAGGTGCGCCTGGATGGCCTCTCCGGCCGCTTGCCGGACAGCGGCGTGCGTTTGGTTGATTTCGATTTGCCGCCGCAGTTGTCAGGGTTGATGCCGCCTCCGCCGCCTTCGTCGCGGCGCATTCCCAAGCCGGGTTCATCCACCAAAACACCGGCGCCGAATGCACCTTCGCCGCCGAAATCGGGGAAAATTCCCGCGGCCACTGAGCAATTCGACATCGAAGCGCAAATCGCCGAGGTGCAAGACATTGGCCCCACCCCGCCGACCTCCAAGACGCCTTCCTCCAAGAAAATGCCCAAGGCGGGCACAAGCGAGTTCGAGCTGACGCCCACCTCGAATTTGCCCGGCGACAGCGTCTTCGAACTGGAGAGTTCGCCCTCGATGCCCAGCTTGGAGTTGGAACTGACCAGCGACATGGAATTGGACACGGGCACGGGATCCGATTCGGGCGATGCGTTGGACCTGGGCGGCGTCTTGCAGCCGGAAGAAGGCGGCACCATGCGGCGCAAGAAGGAGCGCGTCAGCCCCGAAGTGCTGGCCGATGAATCCAGCGGCACGTTTGAACTGAGCATGGATTCGAGCGAATTCACTCCCGCCGCCAAGCTGTCTCCCTCCAGCAAATCGGAAAGCAGCGAATTTGATCTCTCCCTGGAGCCAGAGGGAGATACCTCCAGCAGCGATTTCGAGTTGACGCTGGAAGACGAGAATTTGTCCGGCGAGTCCGGGCCGAAAACGGCGCGCGTCGGCGCGGGGGCCATCGAAGCCGAGACCTCCGATTTCGAATTGGCCCTGGACGACGACAGCAGCTCCGAAGTCATCGACGACACGGACAGCGAAGTGATCGTCATCGATGACGAGGAAGACGTGGGCGAAGCCGTGACGACGGGCGACGCCGCGGCCCTCTTCGACGATGAAGGCGATGTGATCGTGGACGAAGCCGTCGAAGATGAGAGCGAAGTGGTTCCCTCGGGGGCCATGGCGGCTGCACCGGCCGAATGGGGCTGGTGGAGCATGGCCCTCCTGCCGACGGTGCTGCTGATGCCGTTCGTTGGCTTCTTGCTCTTTGAAATGATGAAGAGCATGTATAGCTACAATCAACCGAGCATGATGACCGGGCCGATTTACAGCCTCATTCGGGACATGACCAAGTGATCTGAGTCCAAGATCAGTCGATAGCAATCAAGCCAACAGCCTGGGCCTCTCCAGGCTGTTTTTTTATCCCAGATGGCCCCATCCAGGGGAGCACGGTTCAAGCAACGATGTTTGTTTGAATTATCCGACCCATGAACGGTTGGCGCTTTAGGCCTCCCATCCCTTTGCCGGGAAGATTCCCAACTTGTCATTGCACTCGATTCAGCGAATCTTATCTGAATTCACGTCCTTCACAAGATTGAACCCTTTCAATCCCTCCAAGAGGAATAATCGGCAAATTTTATCGTGATCCGTTTACAGAGTTGCCGATAGAGCATGGGAGCGCCCAGGATTCCGTCGGGATCCTTTGGGAGGCTATCCTCTGCGTTGTTGGCGGGTCTGGTGCACAGCCACACCCACCAGCCACGGACCAAGGGAAGGGAAACATGGTGCGAATGCCTCAAGGATGGTTCGCCAGCGTCATCATGTGCGGGGTCCTCGCGGCCGGCTGCCAGCAACACCATTTTCAAACTGAAGCGGACTATCGGCATTACAAGAGCCAAGCGCTGCGCGGGGTCGTCGAAGCGAACACGCAGGATCATCCGGATGGCACGGCGATCAAGGATCAACTGCCGCCCCTGCGGACCGTGCTCAACCCTGAAGCCAACCCGCGCCGCATCAGCCTGGCGGAGTGCCTGGCGATAGCCCTGGAGAATGGGCGCACCGGGGAATTCTTCGATCGTTCGGGGGGGCGCCGCTCCAGCCTGGTCGGCCCCAATCGCGGTTTATCCGTCAGCAATGCCACGGACAGCATTCGCGTGTTTGCCTATGACCCCGCCATCGCGGCCGTGGACATCGAACAGTCCTTGGCCAAGTTCGACACCTTCTGGCAAACCAGCGCCACGTGGTCCAAGACGGATCGACCCATCGGCACGGCCCTCGACTCCTTCTTCGGCTTTGGCCGCACCGCGATCAATCAAGATATCTCCCAAGTGCAGACCGCATTGGTCAAACCGCTGCCCACGGGCGGCATGGCGAACATCACGTTCACCACGGATTACGAATATTCGAACCTCAATCCGCGCGTGAATCCCGCTTACCGTCCAACGGTCCAACTGGGTTTCGAGCAGCCGCTGTTGCAAGGCTTCGGCATCGGCATCAATCAACTCACGGAAGCCCACCCCGGCAGCACGCGCTTGAACTTTCCCGTGCCGACGGGCGGCCGCGTGCCGGGCATCCTGCTCACCCGCCTTTTCGCGGATGAAGCGCAGATGGAGTTCGAGCGGCGCGTCCAGGATTTGCTGTTCGCCGTGGAGGAAGCCTATTGGGGTCTCTACGCCGCTTACTGGGATTTATACAGCCGCGAGATCGGCGTGCGGCAAGGCCACGCGGCCTGGATGCGCAACAAGGCTCGACTCGACGCCGGACAGGTCGCCGTGCAGGAACTCGCTCAGATCGAAGAGCAGTTTTACAGTTTCCGCGCCCAACGCATCGCGGCCCTGGGCACGGGCACGAGCCGACTGGGCGTCCTGGAAGCGGAGCGCCGGCTGCGCTATCTGCTCGGCATGGCCCCGGAAGACGGGAGCCGGCTGATTCCGATGGATTCGCCCACCGTGGCCCCGTTTCGACCCGATTTCAACGCAGCGTTTGCCGAGGCCTTGGCCCGGCGGCCCGAATTGGTCCTCACCCGTCAGGAGATTCAAGCGGCCCAGTTGCAAGTGCTGCGGCTGCAGAACAATCTTCTGCCCGATCTGCGCGCGTTTGGTAACTATGAAGTGACCGGCTTGGGGTCGCGCTTGGATGGACCGGAAGAGATCAACGCCTTTCGCAGCCTGACCAGCAATCAGTTTCAAAACTGGAACATGGGACTGATCATGCGCGTGCCGCTGGGCTATCGCGATGCCCATGCCCAAGTCACCCGCGCCCAATTGCAGTTGGCCCAGCGCGTCACTTACCTCCGCGACCAAGAGGAAAAGCTGCGCTTCAATCTCCAGAGAAGCTACCAGGAGTTGGTGCAATTTCATGAATTGATCATGGTGCAGCGCTCCCGGCGCATGGCCGCCGCGGTCAATCTGGACAGCATTTTCAAACGCTTCCAGGCGAGTTTGACCGATGCCACGATCGTCAATTTGCTCGAAGCTCAGCGAAACTTCACCGATGCATTGCGGGATGAGCACTTCGCCATTGCGGATTACAACGTGGCCCTGGTCGATTTCGAGCGGCAAAAAGGCACCATCATGGAATTCAACAACGTGAGCATTGCGAGCGGCCCGCTGCCGATGTGCGCCATCAACCGCGCCAGCGAACATTTGCGCGAACGCGCCCGGTCGCTGAAATTGGCGGATCCGGATGGCCGGTCCTTTTTCGAACCGGAACCCCCTCATGAGATCATGGTCCCGCCGGTGCCCGCGGATCAAGCCGCAACGGTCGATCATCTGATGGATGCGACGGAAAAGCTGCCCAAGGCCCCGGAACTTTTGCCCAAGATCGGGCCGCCGATTTCGAATGGTGCAGCGCCAGGCGCGCCGTGATCAACCAGCCACGACTTGGGATTCGACACGGAGTGCTTCCCTGGCAGAGGCATCCTCCCCTACTCTACTACCCTACCCTGGTCCTGAACGGCATCACGGGGCCGCACCCCAGTTCATCGCCGTGATGCTTAGTTGCAGCAGGCCACTTTTGATGCCCAAACCAAGTGCCGTAATCGTCAGGCGTGTATTCACCATGCAGACGTCGAGGCCGATCTTATTCCGCATTAGGCCCCGCCGCGGGCTGTGCAGGACGGCCAGGAAGACGACCAGAATTTTGCCGGTCCAATGCCGATCGATCTTGCGGCGGCTGCACTTCCTTTATGGCCTCATTTTCCCACACGATAATGGGGGTGCCGAATTGACGGGCGCGCTCAATCACCTTCTGAGACGCTTGCTCAAAGGCGGCATCGGCCAATTTCGCCAACGGCTGGTCAATTCTACTCTTCATGGGTATCCCTCCGCTTGTCGTTTGATTCGGTCAAACAGCCGTTTCTGTTTAACTGTCAGTTGTTTGCCTTCCTCCGAAGCAACCAGTTTGGGCGGCAAGCGAGACGCATCGTAGAGCCACCAGCCATCGAGAATCGGACGATACATTCGAAACAGATTGCGCAAGCCCCCTGCATAACGCCGTCGAATATCATTCGGTGGGACATTGTGCCCACCTTGCTTGACCCGGTTCGCCACGCGAGCGACTGCCATCGCCGCACTCGGCAACCACAGGTAGAACAGAACAACCTGATAGCCGCAGTCCCGCATATCGGCGAGCCGCTTAATGTAGGTTCGACCCGATAAGGTGGTCTCGAAGCCAAAGGTCGCTCGCTCGATCGTTAGTTCACTAATCCTGTCCAACAGTAATCGCCCAGCACGAACGTTCTGCGACTCTGGATCAAACGGCGACAAATCCGCAGCGATCAGGTCCGCATTCAGAAACTCCTGGCACTGCACGAAGTGTGGCAAAAATTCCGAAGCGAACGTCGTTTTCCCCGCCCCATTGGGACCGGCGATGACGTACACCGTCGGCGGCTTCGCTCCCTTCTTTTTCATCTTTTTTCTACTGTTTCATCACTTCGTTGCTTACACTCTGGCCACCACCGCTTGTTTGAGCAAGGCATCCATGTTTTCCCACTTGAAGACCCGGTCATCGTTCACTGGTTAGCGAACGGCTGCAATCTTCTCGGCGCTGTCTCTATTGCGAAGCGGGCCGGGTGTGACGCCCATTTGCTCGGCGGCATCGGATTTTCGATGGTCATCCGAGAGTTTTTCCACTTTGGCGCACCCCCGTTGCAAGCGACCCCGAATTGATAACGGACCCGGTACTCCTCCCTTACCAAAAATTGTTATACTTGCCACCGAGTTGAGTGGCGAATGCGAGGGGAAAGTGGATCAGGATTTACGCTCCCTCATTGTAAACAGCATTGATCGAATCTGCATCGCTCTGGCATTTCCCTTTTTCGCCGGATGCCTGAACGGCATCACGGTGCCGCTCCCCAATTCATCGCCGTGATGCTTAGTTGCAGCACCGTCGCAATCGACACCCAGATGAAGTACGGCACCTGGGCCACGGCGACCCAGCGGTAGTGCCGCCAGACGGCGACCATCATCCAGATGATCGTCGCCCAGATGATCAGGATGTCCACCGAGGCCAACGGCAGGTTCCGCATCCCGAATTGAATCGGGGTGAAGATCAGATTGGCCACGAGGTTGATGGCGAAGGGCATCGCCACCAGCCACGGCACTTTCTTGCGGATCGCCTGCACGAACACGAATCCAAAGCTGATGAGGATGATCGGGTAGAGCATCTGCCAGATCATCCCGATGGTCGCCGGGGCTGGCGTCCAAGCGGGTTTGGCCAGCGAGTTGTACCATTCGATCCAGGGCATGAGTTCAACAACCTTCTGGGGTCAACTCCCTCAGTCAAAATAGCATCCAATATCGCTGTATCTCGCAATGCCATGCTCGACATGCACTTGCAGCGAAGGGCTGATCCGAATCCATACCAAAGTTTCGTTCGGATCAAATAGCCGTCAAATAAAAGCTCGAGATCTACTCCCCAGCCATGCTGTCGATCTCTCGCAACAGTGCGTTGACGATTTCGTAGGCTCGGCGCTGTTCCATTTCCAAATCGAAGTCGGTTCCGGCAGTGGCTTCCTCGGCTGTCTGTGCCGCCCACACCGGGCCGATACTGTCCAGTCTCTCGAACTTTTCCCGCAGGATGCCAATGCCTTCGGCGATGAGTTTGTCATCCATCTTGTCCCGGAACTCATCGGCCAACTTCTTGTAGCCGCCGTGGTAGTTCTCGATGCAAAAGCATATGTCGTAGGCGTCCTTCTCCTTCTTGCGCTCGCTGAGGGTGATGGCCTTGATGCACAGGTAAGCGGCGATGATCGGCATCTTCGCCGAGACCTTGTTGTGTCCCCCGTTCGGAAGAGTCCCTTCGACGGCGACATCCTGCTGGAAGGTGAATGCCAAATCCACGCCACGGGCCTTCCACACCGCCAGTTCTTGAATGCGGTAATGCGTTCCATCGGCGGCGATTTCGGGAAACTCTCCCGTGATGAGATCGACCTTCACCTGAATCGACGTGCCGGGGATGTTGCGAAAGAACCGATTCGACATCTCCGGGGACTGTTGATACCCGGCGTCCGCCAGCTTCTTTCGGATCGACTCGTAGGCTTTGGGTTCGAGTTTGCGTGCGTCGAGGGCAAGATCGACATCAAGCGATCCGATATGTCCCTTGTTGGGGAATGCCAGTTCGGGAACCCAACCGCCCACGACGGCCAGCTTGTCGAGGTCTTTGGCGAGGATGGTCAGCACTTCGATCAGGACGGCTCGGCACGCATCCACTTCGTTCATTCGCCGCCTCCTGACTTCGATTCACCGACTGTAAGCAGTGGACGCAGTTCCCTCTCAAAGACCTCTTCCGCTGCGTCCTTTCCCCGCCCCGACAGTGCCATCAGGTCCAGGTAAAGTTGAAGCGGGGAGACAACCTTTACGCCGTCGAACTCTTTAGAGTCCGTGAACACAGCGGGGTCGTCCGTGATCCAGAGAATGCAGTTTGCCCCCGTCTCGACTTCCTTGGCGTCGAGATGTTCGAGCAGCGATTTCAGCTTGTTGCCCGTCTCCAGTTTTCTGTCGATGTAGGCCACGCTCTTGTCGTATCGGACCATCGGCGAATACCGCCAAGCCGCCGCAAGCTGCGTCAGGGCGTAAGTGACCTTGTTCGTCGGACACCAATCGGCGAGGCGTTTTTCGATTTCGTTGGACCGAGGAATGGCGAAGAGTTGGACCCGCTTCACATGCGGGCGATATTCCGCCGACCATCCCTGAAGGAGCTTGACCCCATCCCGCACGAACAGCAGGCGGTCACGCTCCTCCAAGTAGGCATCCTCCACGAGTGCAGTCTTTGCCTTCGACACTAAACCCAGGCTCACGTCGGCCTGCTGTGCCAACTGTTGCACCTGCCATCCCTTTTGGGGATGCGTGAGAAGCGTGCGGACGACCCGGCTCGACTTCTTGGAGAAGGGATCGACGGCCTTGTTCACCGTTGGACGGTTCGGGCGACCGGCAATATGCACGAACAGCCCAGGTGCGGCGATCCAACAGTTTCCCACGCCATCGAGGTAGCTGACGTTCTGCTCTCGACACATCTCCGCTACTCGTGGCGAGATGTACGGAGCGCAGAGCAGAGGCGTACCCTCCGGGCGATTTGCGTTGAGCTTTTGGAAGATGCCTAGAGCCGTGTTCGGCAAAAGGTGCTGCCGTGTCTGCACGAGCAGATCAACCCGTCGCTGGTCGGGCTTCACCGAGAGCGTGATGACCTGATCCCACTCCACCTTCCGCTGGTCGGCACGCTTTGCCTTCTCTTCGACAGCGTTGACGATCTCAAAGGCCGTAGTCTCCTCGGCCAGTCGCCGGACCCATTCGGCGGCGGGAACAAAGGCTCGGTCCTGTGCAGTTTTCACTTTTTCCATGATTTCACCGATAAGTGAAAATAGCATAAAAAGTGAAACTTGGCAACCCGATTTTCACCCAAGCGTGCTGTTTCACCGAACAGTGAAAACAACAATAAAAGTGAAAACATCGGGACCGCTGCATTCGCTGAGGAGCGTTGATCGCCAACAAAAAACTGACCGGCCTTCAGCGTCAAAAGGGCGGTCAGTTGGTGCTACGATATCGAGTTGGCGATGCACCCTCAATGCACCGCATTCCAGGAAATGCACCCTATTTTGGGCACTTTCGGGGACTTTTCGATTTCCATGAGCCATCTATTTAGAACGACTTGTGGAAATCTCGATCATCTGTCTATTTCACCCATCACGATGTCGATCGAACCGACAATGGCCGGGACGTCGGCGATCAAACAGTTGCGGCACAGTTCATGGCAGACGCTCAGGTTGGCCATGCAGGAGGAGCGCGCCCGAACGCGCAGGGGGACTTGTTCCTTCGTATTGCGGCCGACGACGTAAAAGCCCATTTGGCCGCGGGGGCATTCCGTTTCCAGATAGGCTTCCCCTGGATGCAAATGCTTGGGCAGTTCCACGCGATGGGAGCCGCTGGCCGAACCGTAGCGGTCGATGGCCTGGCGGATGATTTTCATGGAGTTGACGACTTCGAGCATCCGCACATAGTAGCGATGCCAGCAGTCGCCAATGACCGCTTCGCGGGGAGCATGATCGAAGGGGGGAATGGGCACTTCAAAATCATACGTTTCGTAGCCGCAGTAGGGTTCGATCTTGCGCAGGTCCCACGCATGATCCTGGTTGCGGCGATCGAGGGAGCCGCGAAGCATCGGCCCGGTGCAGCCGAAGGCCAGGGCCTGGGCCTTGGAGAGGACGCCGATGTTGGCGGTGCGCTTGATGAAGATGTGGTTGTGCGTGAGCAGGGTATGGTATTCCTGGATGCGCGGCTCAAAGTAATCCAAGAACTCCTTGAGCCGCCCCAGCCAGCCTTCGGGGAGATCGTCGTGCGCGCCGCCGATGGTGATGTAGCTGTAGGTCAGCCGAGCGCCGCAAACTTCCTCGAAGAGATCGAGGATCATTTCCCGTTCGCGAAAGGCGTAAAGAAACGGGCTGAACGAGCCCAGGTCCAACCCATACGTGCCCATGGCCACGAGGTGGCTGGCGATGCGGTTCAATTCCGCGATCAGCACTCGAATGACCTGGGCTTTCTCGGGAATCTTCATGCCGCAGAGCTTCTCCACCGCCAGGGAGTAGCCCAGATTCATGTTCATCGCGGCCAGATAATCCATGCGATCGGTGTAGGGGATGTATTGGATGGTCGTGACGTTTTCGCCGATCTTTTCCGCGCAGCGATGGAGATAGCCGACGTGCGGCGCGACCTCGGACACGATCTCGCCGTCGGTCTTCAAGACCAGCCGGAGCACGCCGTGGGTGCTGGGGTGCTGCGGCCCCATGCTGACAAGCATCTCGTCCGTGCGGACGTCAAACTCCACCAGGCGCTGATCGTCTTTTTCATGAACGGCGGTCGCGGACATGCTACAACCCCTTGGGCTGGTTGGATGCGGTTGGGTCAAACGGGCGCTAAGTGCGCGAAGAGCAGGAATCCCTGGCTTTCAAGAAAGGGCCCTCTCCCTCACGTCAACGGCCTCGAATCCCATGGTATTCCAATGGAAACACATAATCCTTGCGCAGCGGATAGCCTTCCCAATCCTCGGCCAATAGGATGCGGCGCAGGTCGGGATGGCCTGTGAAGTCGATGCCCATCATGTCGAAGGTTTCGCGTTCGTGCCAATCCGCGGCCGGCCATAAGGCAACGAGGGACGGCACCTGGGGCAATTGGCCTTCTTGCTGATCGCGCCAGCGCGGCAAGCACACTTTCACGACAAACCGATGCTTCTTCACAAAGCTGGAGAAGTGATAAACGACTTCGACGTGCGGCTCGAAGCCCGCTTTGGCCAGCTTCGCTTTCTCCGTCTCCAGATAATCGGTTCCAGTGATGCAGTTGAGCATGTCGAACTGCAATCGAGGATCGTCGCGCAGAAACGTGCACACTTCGACGAGATGCTGCGGTTCCACCTCGACGAAAGGATCGATGGCCTCCGGCTTCTTCTCCTTGATCTTGGGGCCGAACTGTTCGTCGAGGAGCAGGATGATTTCTGGACCCGTCATGGTGCTTCGCTTCAAGGAAAGGGGATGGTGGATTACGCCTTGGCCGGGGCCGCCGCCTCTTTGTTTTTCTTGGCGAATTGGTTGGCCAACTCGGGCGTAGCCAATTCGGGCGGCAGCTTGACCTGGCCGGTCCGCATGGGGATCAAGTTTTCGTAAGGTTGTCCCTTGGTGAGGTACTTCATGGAGCGGACTTTATCCTGAATCCGCATCAAGCCTTCGAGCAAGGCTTCGGGGCGCGGCGGGCAGCCCGCCACGTAAACGTCCACCGGCACGACGAGATCCACGCCCTTGACCACGTTGTAGCCATATTTGTAATATGGCCCCCCGCCGCACGTGCAGGCGCCCATGGCGATGACGAATTTGGGATCGGGCATCTGATTGTAGAGCCGGCGGACGCGGCTGGCCATTTTGTAGTTGACCGTGCCGGCGACGATCATCAAATCCGCCTGGCGCGGCGTCGCTCGAAAGGCCCCGGCTCCGAAGCGGTCGATATCGTAGCGGCTGGCGCCCGTGGCCATCATTTCGATGGCGCAGCACGCCAGGCCAAACGTCATGGGCCACATGCTGGATTCGCGCGCCCAATTGATCGCTTGCTCCAGCGACGTTGTAATCACACCCTCTTCAAAACGACCTTCAGCCCAACCCATGTTTCCTCACCTCTTCATCGAGTGGCCGTGTCTATGCGCCTGGTTTAGGCATGAGCGGGATGCGCTGGCGCCCCGGGAGCCGCGCCGGCGGCTTATGCTGCGCTGCTTGCCGACGAACTCGTCGAGATCGATTCCTTTTCCGCGGCAGTGCTGCGGACCCAGTCCAAATCGCCCCGTTTCCAAAGATAAGCAAACCCCACCATCAAGACGCCGAAGAAGATCATGATGTCGATGAACGAAAACCATGCCATGATGTTGGCCTGTTGCGGATGGATCACAGTATTCGCCGCGGCGTCGGGAATCAGCGCCTGAATGAGCGGACCTTTTTGATCATCGGGCAGCAGTGAAACGGCCGGATTGGCCAAGGCATTCAACTTGCCGAAGACGGCCGCCCAGGGAAAGAAAAAGACCATTTCCACATCGAAAATGACAAAGAGCAGGGCGACGACGTAAAAGCGCAGGTCGAACTGAATCCAGGACGAGCCCACGGTGGGTTCGCCGCATTCGTAAATCGCCGCCTTTTCTTCTTCATGCTTGGCGGGTCGGATGAACTTGCCAAGGACCAGGTGGAAGAAGATGAAAAACGCCCCAACGAATGTGAACAGCAGGGTGTATCCAAGAAGAGTGGGCATGGTTGCGTCCCGAACAAAGTCAACTCAGCAATGCATCATCGCAGCCCCGCGCCGTCCGGCCGCCCATCACGTCTTCGCCTCGGGAGCCGGGGCTTCGGGTGGCGGAGCGGCGGCCGCCGGCTTGGGCGGCGGCGGCGGATCCGGCGGCTTGACCCACACCGGCTCGGCTTGCAGTTTCGAAGCGGCGATGGCCGTGGGATTCAGCGTGGCCTGGCCCCAGGCGATGTCCAGCGGCAGCCTGGCAAAATCCACGACCAAGCTGTCGCGGCTATAGCAACTGATGTCGTAATTGGACCCCATGAAGATGCAATCGACAGGGCAGGGGTCCACGCACAACGCGCAGAAAATGCACTTGGCGTAGTCGATCTTGAACCCCTGGACGCGGAACCCCTTGCCCACGGGATTTTTGATCTTGTCGATGTAAATGCAATCCACTGGGCAAGCCCGAGCGCATTTGTCGCAGCCGATGCAGGTGGTCAAATCGAAGCGATGAAAGCCGCGATAGCGGGGCTTGATCGGAACCGGCAGTTCCGGGAACTCAAAGCGCTGGGTAAAGGTTTGGCGTTTGTACGTCTGGAAGAAATACCAAAGCGTGATGTACATGCCTTGGGCCACGGTGGCGACCGCTCGGTAAACATCGCTAAACCAGGCGCGCATAAATCCTCGCTCACTGTTAAGTCGGATAAGCGGCTGACGAGATCATTGTATTTGTCCGGCCGCGAACCGCAAGCCATGAAAGCGGGGTTAAACCGCCGGCTGCGCGGGGGCCAGATTGTTTCCTTCGAACCCGCTCTGGCGATGCGCGCCGTCGCAGAAGGGCTTATTGGCCGAGGAGCCGCAGCGGCACAAGGCGAAGACGTCCTTGCCCGCCGGCAGGGGAAACGGATTGCCTTGATGATCGAGAACACAGATCGGTCCCTGGATGACGAGGGGACCGTTCTCGCGACAACGAATCGTGGGGATCGGCGTGCTCATCTTCGTTAGCTCCTCTAGGACATGCCGTTCATGGTGCAAGACGCTGTGAAACCAAACTTCTGAACCGTTAAGGATAACCCGGCATCACCGTCCAGGTGAATGAAATTCCTGCTTCGTTCCGGCAAGATTTCCGAGCCGAGCGCGGCTTGCATTGACGCGGCGCTCGGTTGGGCCAGCGCGGATCGCGGCCCAGGCGCGCACCAGGCGATTGCCTTCACCCTGCCGATGTCGCATCATATCTTATATCAGAGTCAAGCCAAACCGCCTTGTCCTCCAGCCGCGAAAGTTTTGCCCATGGCACGCCGCTATATTCGCCAACTCTTGGATGGCGACAGCTTGGATGATGTTTTCCTGGTCGGCGACAAACAACTGCGCACGAATCGGCAAGGCAATCCTTATCTGCAAATCGAGCTGCGCGATCGCTCGGGCCAGATCACAGGGCGGCTGTGGAACGCCACCGAACATCTATCCCGTCAATTCGACTCGGGCGATTTCATCCAAGCGCGCGGCAAGGTGCAATCGTTTCAAGGGGCGCTGCAAGTCATCCTTTCCTCGGTGACGGTCGTCCCCAGCGAGAAGATGGACGTGGCCGATTTCCTGCCGCACACCGAGCAGGACTTGTCCAAGCTCCAAGAAAAGCTCAAGCAGGCGCTCAACAAGGTGCAACAACCGAACCTGAAAGCGCTCGTGCAAGTCTTCCTCATGGACGAACGCTTCATGGCCTCCCTCGCCAAGGTGCCCGCCGGCGTGCGCAATCATCACGCCTATGTCGGCGGCTTGCTCGAACACATTGTCAAGCTGTTGGAGATCGCGGATCGCGTCTTGCCGCTGTATCCCGGCCTGGACAAGGACCTCGTGCTCGTGGGACTGTTCTTGCACGATCTCGGCAAGGTGCGCGAGCTGACGTTCGATCGTTCCTTCAGCTACACCGATGAAGGCCAATTGATCGGCCACATGGTCATCGGCGTGGAAATGCTCAACGAAAAAATGCGCGAAGTCGAGCAATTGGTGGGGGAAAAGTTTCCCGATGAGCTTGCCTGGCGGCTCAAGCATGTCATTCTCGCCCATCATGGCTCCCATGAATACGGCAGCCCCAAGCTGCCCATGACCCCCGAAGCCATGGCAGTGCATTGTCTCGACAACCTTGACGCCAAACTTCACAGCCTGCTGCGCGACATCCGCGAGGATCGCGGCTCCACGTCCGCCTGGACGCCCTACAATCAAGCTTTGCAACGCAAGCTCTACAAGGGAGGCGTCTCGACGAATGCGGAGGACGCGCCGCTCGAGGATTGAACCGCTCGCTTGCGCGGCTTGCTTGAACCCTGACTCCACCATCGTCGGTATTCGTTTTTTCAGGAACGGGAGAGAAGAAACGGCATGAACGGAGGTAAAAACTGTCCTCGGTGCCATGAGGATATTGGCGTCTGGGCCATTCCGCTGGGCAGTTACATCAATCATTTGCACTGCCCGCACTGCGACCTGGGCATTTATTACGAAAACGGCTTCATCATCAGCCTGCTCAAGTTTACCTTGGTGGTCATGGGATTGGTTCTGCTGTATTGGATCGACCTATGGTTGGATTGGCCGTTGGAAGGCATTGGCCTGGGCATGTTTCTCTTGGGCTGGGTCTTCCTCGAATGGTTTATCGCCCAGGTGTTGCGAGAAACGAGCAATCTGCGCGTGCGCCATTAACCTCTTCGAACCTTGACCCGGTGGATGAACGTCTCCACTCTATTGCAGCGTCGAAGGAATGCTCCAGTCTAAGCTGCTTTCAGCCACGGAACGACCTTGACCGATAGGCAGGCATCATGCCCGACTTGATGACCCAGTTGATGCTTCTGGTAGGTAAGCCGCAGTATCAGCCCTTAAAGGCCAAGGCCTTGGCCCGCCGGTTGGGCGTACCCCAGGTCGATTACCCCAACTTTCGCCATCTCCTTCAGCATTTGATCAAGGAAGGCCGGCTGGAAGTGGGCAAGGGGCAGACCATCCAGCCCGCCAAGCCGCACGGCACCGTCACGGGCGTATTTCGCAAGCTTGCCTCGGGAGCGGGCATCGTCCGCGTCCATGCTCCCAGCGCGGTCAAGCGCGACGCCGGCGAGGTGTACATCCCCGCGCAAGGGGTCGCAGATGCCTCGACTGGTGACGAAGTGCTCGTGCGCTTGACGAAAAAACCCAAACAGCGCGACCGCTCGCCGCAAGGTGAAATCGTGCGCGTCGTTGAGCGGCAAACCCAGCAGTTTGTCGGCACCTACTTCATTCGCTCCGACGGCGGTTACGTGGCCGTCGATGGCACCACGTTTCACGAACCCATCTGGGTCGGCGACGCCGGCGCGAAGGGGGCCAAGCCCGAAGACAAGGTGGTTTTCGAAATGATCCGCTTCCCCTCGCCCCAAGCCGCGGGGGAGGGCGTCATCACCGAGGTCATTGGACCCCGAGGGCAACCGGGCGTAGACACGTTGTCCATCATTCGGGCTTTCGCTTTGCCGGACGTGTTTCCTCCCGACGTGCTCTCGGAAGCCAGGCAGATCGTGGCATCATTTGATGAAAACGACCTTGCGGGCCGCGTCGATTTCCGCGAACAACTGGTCATCACCATCGACCCCGCCGACGCCCATGATTTCGACGACGCCGTCAGCCTGAGTTATGACCCCCGCAAACATCATTGGCATTTAACGGTGCACGTCGCCGACGTCAGCCACTTCGTCCCCCCGGGGAGCCTGATGGATCGTGAAGCGAAGCAGCGCGGCACGAGCGTCTACTTGCCGCGGCGGGTGTTGCCGATGATACCGGAATTGATTTCCAACGGCGTGGCCAGCCTGCAAGAGAAGCGCCTCCGCTATACCCATAGCGTGCGCATGGAGTTCACGGCCAAGGGGGAGCGCGTCCATGCCGAGATCGTCCCTGGCGTGGTGAGCGTCCAGCATCGCTTTGCCTATGCGGAAGCCACGGCCTTGCTCGACGGCCACCCCCGCAAGCACCTGGGGAAATTGCCCTGGCGCAGCCAGGAGGCCGGATCGGATGCGCCTCCCAAGTCGGCGCCATGCCCCCCCGCGGTGCTCGACATGCTCAAGCAGATGAAGGACTTTGCCCTGATCCTGCACGAACGCCGCAAGAAGCGCGGCGCCCTGGAATTGAACATGCCCGAAGTCGAATTGGAGTACGACGATCACGGCCAGATGGCCGGCGCTCACTTCGTCGAACGCGGCATCTCCAATCAGATCATCGAAGAATTCATGCTGGCCACCAACGAAGCCGTGGCCGAGTTTTTACAGCAGCATCAGGTGCCGTTTCTGCGCCGCGTCCATGCCGCTCCGGACCCCCTCAAGCTCGAACAATTCATCCATTTCGTCAAGGGCCTGGGATACAAGGTCAACATCGATCGCCCCACGGACCGCTTTCAACTGCAGCGCTTGCTCGAGGAGTCGGCGAACCAGCCGCAGCGGCACGCCGTGCACTATGCCTTGCTGCGCAGCCTCAAGCAAGCGGAATACACGCCCGAGGAAGACGGCCATTACGCCCTGGCCAGCAAGCATTACTGCCACTTCACTTCGCCGATTCGCCGCTATCCGGACTTGTTGATCCATCGGCTGGTGCATCGGCTCCGGCGCAACAAGCGGGCCGGCAACGATGAAGGGGAATTGGTCGCGCTGGGCGAGCATTGCAGCTTCACCGAGCGCCGGGCCGACCGGGCCGAAATGGAGTTGGTTAAGCTCAAGCTCCTCACCTATTTGAGCAGCCGCCTCGGCATGGAGATGGAAATCTTGCTCACGGGCGTGGAGGAATATGGTTTCTTCGGGCAGGCGGCCGCGCTGCCCGTGGAGGGACTCGTCCACGTCAACTCCCTCACCGATGATGATTATTACTACGATGAGCGCAGCTTCAGCCTTGTGGGACGCCGCCAGCAGCGGCGCTTTCGCCTGGGCGACAGGGTCAAGGTCAAAGTGGCGCGCGTGGACATCCAGCGCCGGCAACTCGATTTTAAGCTGGCCGATCCGGAGCCGAGAGTTCAAGATGAAAGACGCCGTCGAGGCCGGCGGCAGCGATGAATAGAGAGTTGAGCCGATGAATCACAACCCGCTCGCCGTCTGGCCGTCGATCACCTGAGAGCCGCGATCAAGGGGAAAGCCATGTCCGCATTTCAGTGGCAGCCGAGCCAGGGACATTTCACGGGAGCGTTGAACGGCCTGCACGTCGATTGCGATCCCATGACGGGGCTGATGATCAGGGAAGAGGAATTGGGCATCGCCTTTGGCCCGGTGCTGGGCTTGGAAATCGTCGATGCCAATGATCTGGGCAAGAAACCATTGGCCGAACCCGGCTTCGTTCCCGAGGTCGTGTGCCGCCAGGACACCTTGCTCGTGAAATATCTCCCCACGCCGAACCGGCCCGTCGAATGCCATGCCCATTGGCAAGTGCGGTCCGCTCGCCAGATCGACCTGGAAATCTCCGCTCTGACGCCGGGTCTGTGGCATGGGTTGTATCTGCAGACCTTGACGCAACTGCCGTTCGGCCAAATCGAGGTCGTGGACACCTCCTCCTTTCCCCTGGCCATGGGGCGCTTCGAGCAAAGTCCCTGGACCTATATCGAGATGCTCCATCCGCATGATGCCGCGGGTCTGGAATTCAGCCATGGCCTCTTGCGGCAGCAGCTTTTTGGCCACGATTTGGAGAAAGGGGTGATCCTGCGCGGCCGTCTGCGCGCGCTGCTCATTCCAAGGGAAAACGACCTGCAAGTCGCGCTCAAGGCCTTTGAGCAATTCGTGCAAGAAGAACCGAATCTGTCCGAGTGATGGCAGAAGCTTTCAGGCTTGCGTTCTCAAGTTTTTCGCAGCGGTGCATAGCGCTGGATGATCGCCAGCGCCGAACGCAGGCCGTCCACGGCGGCGCTGACAATCCCCCCCGCATAGCCCGCGCCTTCCCCAACGGGATACAGGCCCTCCCAATCTGGACTGGTTCGCGTCTCGTCGCGCCGGAGGATGCGCACGGGCGCGCTGCCGCGCGTTTCCGGGCCGACCAGCGTGGCCTGTTCGAGAAAGCGCCCCCGCCATTTCCGGTCCATGATGGGCAGCGCCAGGTGCATGGCCCGCGCGACTTCACTGGGCAGCACCTCGCGGAGGTCCGCCGGCACGACGCCGCGCGGATAGCTGCTCGGCAAGACGCCCTGGCTCAGCCGCTCCGCCAGAAAATCCTTGGCCCATTGAATGGGACAAAGATAGTTGCGCCGCCCCAACGCGAACGCCCGCCGTTCCAATTTCTCTTGCAGCATCATGCCGGCGAGGGGATGGTCGGAGCCGAAGCGTGCGGATTCCAGCGTGGCCACCAGGCCGCTGTTGGCGAACGGGGAATCGTGTTTCGACAAACTCATGCCGTTGGTGCAAAATGCCTCCGGCGTGGACACGCTCGGCATGATGTATCCCCCCGCGCACATGCAAAAGCTAAAGACATCCATCCCGCCTCCCTTGGCGACGATGGCATATTGAGCCGCGCCGAGCCGATCTTCGAGCCGCTGCGCGCCATAGCAATGGCGATTGATGCTTTCCTGGGGCTGCTCGATGCGCAAACCCAATTGAAACGCCTTGGGCGCCAGCGGCACGCCGCGCTGGAGCAACATCCGATAGGTGTCGCGGGCACTGTGGCCAATGGCGAGAATGACCACCTCGGCAGGGATATAGCCCGAACTGGTGGCCAGTCCGCGCACCCGGCCATCGGCCAGATCCAGGTCCTCGACGCGGCAATGAAAACGCATTGTGCCGCCCATGGCTTCGATGCGCTGCCTTTGGGCCTTGACCACCGCGGGCAAGCGGTTGCTGCCCAAATGCGGACGATGTTCATACACGATGGATGGTTTGCCCTTGCACTCGGCGTACATTTCCAGAATGCGCCGCACCTCGGGGCCGGAACCGCGATAGGTCAGTTTGCCGTCGCTGAACGTCCCCGCGCCGCCCTCGCCGAAGAGATAATTGCTTTCGGGTTGATGCGGTCCCCCGGCGTCAAAGGCCGCCACGTCGCGGATGCGCTGCGATACGGGGGCGCCGCGTTCCAGGAGAAGCGGTTGATACCCCGCTTCCGCCAGGAAATAGGCCGCCGCCAATCCCCCCGGACCCGAACCCACGATGACCGGCTGATGCGTTAAAGACTCCTGGCCAGGTTCGGGCAGACGAAAGGGGACTTCCTCGTACCAATCCGCACGCTGCGGGCGCTGGCGGCGGTTGATGCGCTCAATGGCTTCCGCTTCCCGTTCCACGAGCCGGGCTTCCACCGAATAAACAAACGCGAGGTCAAGCGGGTCGCGGGCATCGAGGGACTTCCGCAGGATGCGCCAGGAGAGCACGTCCCCGGGTTTGACGGAAAGCAAGCCCGCCAGCCGTTGGGGCAGGGCAGCTTCACTCTCTTCGATGCCAAGGCGAATGTTGGAGACGCGGATTGGCATGACCTTTAGAATCGCTAGGGGGTTGAACTCACTTCATCGACTTGGGCGGCAAGCGGCACACGCCATGCTTGCAGGGGACCAATTGAAAGCGGTGCCGGGCGATCCATAGATAGATGCGCTGACCCAGCCACGGGATGCCAGGCACGTAGAGCACGGGGGCGATCAGCCAGAGCAGCGGCAACCGCCAGGCCAACCAGCGGAACGCCCCAAACCCATGATAGACCTGCTTCTGATCCGCGGTCACCAGGTGCATTTCTTCGAGCAAGCGTTCGGGTGACAAGGGGGGCGTCAGCCGAGGGACGCGCTCCTGTTCGCGCGCATTTTGGAATTGGACCTTGCCAAGCCAATCCAAACGCCGCAGCACGCCGACGCTCTTCAGACAAAAGGGACATTGCCCGTCAAAGAGCAACAGCGCCCGTTGCCGTGGAGATGCCGATGGTGGGCTTGCCTGGGTCGTCACGCCTTGAATTCCTCTTGTGGTTGTCACTTTCATCATACACATAGATCGGCCTGCCAAGCGCGGCCGGTCTCCCTTTTTTTAACCGTAATGGCTCCTGGAGAATCGCGGCGTTCGCGGCGACAGGTCGGATTTGACTGTTTGCGCCGCGGAGCGGGGCTGTTACAATGTCCGACGATTACACCTGGCCATGGGCAAAAGAGAAACGTCAACCGTCATGCCCAATCGTCCGAAGCCTGTTCAGCCACTCGATGGAGCAACGACCATGAAAACCTTGGGCCTCGTCTTAACGCTAACCGGTTTCTGCGCCGCTTCCTTGGTGGCAGCCAGCCGGGAGGATGCGCCGAATCAGCTTACGGGAGAAGAGAAAGAGCAGGGCTTCCGACTGCTCTTTGACGGCAAGACCACCGAGGGGTGGCGGGGTTATCGCAAGAAGGAATGCCCCGCGGGCTGGCAAGTCGTGGACGGGGCCTTGGCCCGCGTGAGCGCCGGCGGCGACATCATCACCGTCGATCAGTTCGACCATTTCGAATTGCGGCTGCAATGGAAAGTGGCGCCCGGCAGCAACAGCGGCATCATGTACTTCGTCACCGAGGAGCAAGACGCCCCCTACATGACCGGGCCGGAATATCAGATTCTCGACAACGCCAAGCACCCCGACGGCCGCCGCAAAATCACGAGCGCCGCCTCGGTCTACGCCCTGTATCCGCCCAGCCGGGACGTCACCCGCCCCGTGGGGGAATGGAACGACACGAAGATCATCAGCCGCGACGGCAAGGTCGAGCATTGGCTCAATGGGGAAAAGGTCGCCGAATATGACCGCAACTCCGAGGAATGGCAAGCGAAAGTCAAGGCGAGTAAATTCGCCTCCATGCCCCATTTCGCCAAGCCGCAAAAGGGTCATCTTTGTTTGCAGGACCATGGCGACCCGGTTTATTACCGCTCGATCCGCATTCGCGAACTCAAGAAAGATCAATAGTCCTTGAGCCAAGGATGATGCCGCGTGCCTGACATCGACCCTGGGGAGTTGATCCGCCATTTGGGACTAAAGCCCCATCCCGCGGAGGGGGGCTATTTTGTCGAAACCTATCGGTCGGCGGAGTCGCTTCCCGCCTCGGCCATGCCCGCGCGGTACAGCGGCGGCCGCGCCGTCAGCACGTGCATCTATTATCTGCTCACGGCAGACACCTTCTCCGCGCTCCATCGCCTGCGCAGCGACGAGATCTTCCATTTCTACGCCGGCGACCCGGTCGTCATGCTCCAGCTTCACCCGGACGGCCATGGCGAACAGACCGTGCTTGGGTCGGACGTTTTGGCGGGGCAAAAACCCCAATGGCTGGTGCCGCGCGGCGTTTGGCAGGGTTCGCGTTTGCGGCCCGGAGGGCGATGGGCGCTCTTAGGTTGCACCGTGGCGCCCGGTTTTGACTTTGCCGATTATGAACATGGCCGCCGCGATGAACTGACCGCCCAATTCCCCGCCTGGTCGGAGCAGATCATGCACCTCACGACGGCTTGATGGCTCATGGCGATCTGGTTTATTGGGCCAGGGGCTTGATGCTGCGAACGGACATGTGCTTGCCATTCAGATCGGCACGATGAATCATCGGCGTGCCCTCCACTTCGACGGTCCGACCGAGATAGGGCTTCAAGTCGACCCCTATCTGCGGAGTCACATATGTGATGAGCATGCCGGAACTATTGGTGAGATAATAAAGCGGCTGGCCCGCGTCGCTGCGGTAACCAGGACGCAAATAGCCCGCCACGCCGCGGCGGTTGACCACCGGCACCGAGCCTGCAGCCGGCGGCGCGCCCGAGGGGGCCGTGGCCGAAGGTCGATCCTGCGTCGAGGTCGTGCTGGGAGTCGTCGTGTCCGTCGGAGATGGCGGCATGGAAGTCAAGCTGCTGGTCGTGCCCGAACGGCCGCTGGGAGCGGCGCTGGCTACCGGCGGCAGGGAACTGCGCGGCAGCGTGCCTTGGGGCTGCCAACTCCCCGGAGGCAGACCCGCCCCCGAAACGGCGAATTCCCTTCGGGGCATGGAACTCCCGGCCCCGGTCAACGGTCGCGGCGGCTGCGTTTGCTGCTGTTTGATGAATTCGAGCCGGTTCAGAGCCAGCATTTTCACCGAGTGATGGAGCGACTTTGAAAGGTTCGTGTATTTGTCCAAGGCATCATGCCAATGCCCGGTCTGCTGGCCGTGCTTGTAGGCTTCCTCGGCCTGCTGCAGCGCCTGGGACAGATCGGGCGGCAAATCCTGCATGATTTCCCGCGGAATCACGTAACCGACTGGCGCGATAGCCGGTCCGAACGACCCCTCCACGGCTGCGATGGGAATGAACCGCGACTCGCCCTTGGGCGGCAGGATTTTGAACATGGCCTCGGAACGGCCTTGGCTGTGCACGTACGTTCGATCCAGAATCTGCACGAGGTAACCGCGAGGCAGTTTCACGCCTCGGCAGATCAAAATGGCCTCATGGTTGGTGCTGCCGATGATGGTTTCCGTGTCCGACTGGACCATGCCCGACGCGGCCGAGGTCTGCGTGACGCTTTGGGCGGGGACCAGGCTGAACGATCCGGGCGGCGGCGTGATTTCATAATAGTCGTAACGCTGGCCGATGATCTCGATGCGCTCGCCTTGTCCCAAGGTGCTTGTGGCGTAATAGGTCGTGCTCGGTCCCGCCCTCACTTCCACGCGCGGCGAACGGACGGTGCCTTCCCGAGATTCCGCCATGGCGAAACCCGGCAGAAGTGCTAGCCAGAAGACCATCAACCACGATCCTTTATTCATGCCGCGACCCCTTATCCCCCCTCAAAAAGCTTTCGCTATTCGGGGCAGGGCTGCTTATAACAGTGTTGCCTAGCTTTGCAAGCGAACTTTTGGGAGGGTCACGCCATGACCGATTTCACCTATGAACAAGTCGCCAAGATGATCGATCATTCGCTGCTGCAACCCACGCTGACGGATGCGGAGATGGAGCAGGGCTGCGCAATTGCCAAGGCTTACCAGGTTGCCTCGGTTTGCATCAAGCCCTATGGCGTGAAAGCCGCGGCTTCGATGCTCGAAGGCTCCGGGGTGGCGGTTGGAACCGTGATCGGCTTTCCGCATGGAAGCCACCTGACTTCGGTGAAAGTCTTTGAGTCGGAACAAGCCATGAATGATGGAGCAGTGGAACTCGACATGGTGGTGAACATCGGCAAGGTGTTGTCCAAGGATTGGGACTATGTTCGCAAAGATATCGCCGCCGTCGTGGAGGCCGCCCATCAACGCAGGGCGATCGTGAAAGTGATCTTCGAAAATTGCTTCCTGCAAAACGAACATAAAGAAACCCTCTGCAAAATCTGCGGAGACGTGGGCGCGGACTTTGTGAAGACGTCCACAGGCTATGGCGACAGCGGGGCGCTTCCCGAAGATTTGCAGCTTATGCGCCGCTGCAGCCCGCCTCACGTCCAGGTCAAGGCGGCAGGGGGCGTGAGAAACCTGGCTCGCTTGCTTGAGTTCCGCAACCTCGGCGTCACACGCATCGGTGCCACGGTCAGCAAAGCCATCCTCGATGAATGCCGGGACCAAATTGCAAGACATAAATAATTGCTGACCAAATACTTAAGTCTAATATTCAGTGAAATGCTTTGCGATTAACTGACATAATTGAAGCATAATCAGTCAAAAGATCGAAGTAATATGAAAGATTTTGATTGAATGTGAATGAATAATATCAGATAATGGCACTGCCTACCCATTTTTACATGCAAATGGTGGTCAGTGCTCACTGAGGAACGCCGGCAAAAAGTCCTGGAAATCATCAAGGAAAAAGGCTTTGTCTCCCTCGGAGAGCTGAGCCTGCATCTTTCCTGTTCCGAGTCCACCTTGCGGCGCGACTTGGAATATTGGGATCAACTTGGCCATATCAAACGAACTCATGGCGGGGCGATGTTTACTGGCGAACAGCTCGTCATGCCCGCTTTTGAGGAGCGTGTGACCGAGGCCCTGGAAGAGAAGCGGCTGATCGCCCGGGCCGCCCTTGACCTCATCAGCGATGGCTCGGTCATTCTGCTGGATGGCGGCACGACCACCTTTGAGTTAGCCCGTTTATTGACGGGGCGATCCTTGCAAGTTGTGACCAATAGTTTGCCGATCGCGAATGGCTTGTCGTCCCGCCGCGAGATCGATCTGATCTTGCTGGGCGGCTACATCTATCCCAAGACGGGCGTGGCCCTTGGCCCCCTGACCATCGCGCAGCTTGAACGCATCCACGTCCGGCAAGCCTTCATCGGCGTCAGCGGGATCACGCCCAAGGGTTTGTTTAACAGCAATCTCCTGCTGGTCGAAACGGAGCGGGCAATGATGCGTTCGGCCGATGAGGTCATCGTTTTGGCCGACCACGGCAAACTGGATCGCACGGCCTTGGCCCACCTGTGCCCGTTGAGCGACATCAGCACGTTGATCGTGGACCCGCAGTTGTCCCCCGAACAGGAAGCCTGGCTCGCCAAGGCGGGCGTGAGGCTAGTGAAGACGCCGCCGCTTCAAGGCCAAGAGGGAGGAGCAGCGTGAGCAGCGCTATCGCCAACGCATTGCCGACGCGGTCGCAGATCGAGGCCTTGGTCCGCCAAGCGTTGCTCGCGCATCCGTCGGGGCGAGAGAGCAAGAGCGTGGAACAGCCTTACCGGCCCAGGCTGGTCGCCAACATCTCCGCACGGCACGTGCACGTGTCGGAGTCGGACCTCGAACGCCTCTTTGGACCGGGGCACCAGCTGCGACCGTTGAAACCGCTCTATCAAGACGGCGAGTTTGCCGCCGAGGAAACGTTGACCGTCATTGGGCCGCGCCAGCGGATGATCCATGGCGTCCGCATCCTTGGCCCGTGCCGGGAGCATACGCAGGTCGAGCTAGCCTTCACCGACGGCATCTCCTTGGGGATTGACTTGCCCGTGCGGCGCAGCGGCGATCATCACGACACGCCGGGCTGTTGGCTCATGGGACCAGCCGGCTTGATCGAGCTGCGCCAAGGAGTGATCCGAGCGGAGCGGCACGTCCACATGCATCCGCGCGACGCGGCCTATTACGGCGTCCAGCCGGGCGGCCGCATGCATCTGCGGGTCGTCAATGCGGCGTGCTCGATGGTTTTGGAGAATTTGCTGTGCCGCGTCGATGCGAAGTTCAAGCTGGAAGTGCATATCGACACAGATGAGGGCAACGCCTGCGATCTGCCCAAGGCGACCCTGGTGGAACTGTTTAAGTGATAGGACCGCCGCGTCGGCCTTGGGGGCGGACGCGCGGGGAGCAGTGCAAGTGAAACGCTTCAAGAAAGGAAAAACGCATGGCTGGTGAAAAACTCGAAGCCCTGGGGATGATTGAAACCAAGGGGCTGGTGGCGCTGGTGGAAGGCTGCGATGCGATGCTCAAGGCCGCCAACGTGAAACTGGTGGGCTGGCAGAAAATCGGCAGCGGCCTGGTCACGGCCATGGTCGTGGGCGACGTCGCGGCCGTGAAGGCGGCGGTCGATGCCGGGGCTTCGTCGGCCCAGCGGGTCGGCGAAGTCGTCAGCACCCAGGTCATTCCGCGGCCCCATGACGAATTGGGCAAGGTGTTGCCGCGCGGCGCCTCCACCACCGCGTCGGCAGGTTAACGTAGTCCGCATTCCCTTGTCGGCGGGTTAACGTGGTCCGCATTCCTTTATCTCGAAGGTCAACCCTTTTCAGCAAAAGAGGATGGAAGCATGTCCGCAAGTGGTTCGAATGCACATCAAGCGTTGGGATTGATTGAAACCAAGGGGCTGATTGCCACCCTTGCCGGGACCGATGCGATGCTCAAAGCGGCAAACGTCAGCCTGGCCGGGCAAGTCCAGATCGGCGGCGCCTATGTGACGACGCTGGTTCGCGGCGACGTCGGCTCAGTGCGGGCGGCGGTGGACGCGGCGGCGCAGGCCATCGCCCAGGTGGGCGAGCTGGTCAGCGCCCACGTCATTCCCCGCCCCGAAGAAGCGGTGATCGGCGTGTTCCTGGGCAAGTAAACCACCCTGCCACGGACCGCCTTAGCCTCCGTGGCTGGATCATGGCGGAGCGTTGAAGCCGCATGAAGATCCTGGTCGCCAATCTCGGCAGCACGAGTTTCAAGTATCGCTTGTTCGACATGCCCTCGCCCCAGCCATTGGCGCGGGGCGGCGTCGACAAGATCGGTTCGGGTCTCGCGCGCGTCTTTGTCGAGGCGGCCGATCAGCGTCAGGATCAAATCGCAAACGTCGCCGATCATGCCGAGGCGTTGGCGGTTTGTTTGCAACAACTCACCGATCCGGCCCTGAATATCCTGCGGGATGAGGGCGATCTGCAAGGCGTGGGCTTCAAGGCGGTTCATGCCGACGGCTTGACCGGCGTCCACCGCGTGACGCCGCAGGTGCTCGCGGCGATGGCCGCTTATGAGGACGTGTGCCCGGCCCACAATCCGCCTTACGTGGCGGCGATGCAGCAAATGGCGAGGGCGCGGCCCGATCTGCCCCTGGTGGCGGCGTTTGAAACCGGCTTTCACGCTACCATTCCCGCCGCCCGCCGTGCCTATGCCGTACCCTCGGCCTGGTCGCATCTGGGCATCCAACGCTGGGGCTTTCACGGCGCCAGCCATCGCTATATTGGGGAGCGCATGGCCGAGTTGCTGGGCCGATCAGATCTCCGCATCATTTCCTGCCACCTGGGCGGCAGCAGTTCACTATGCGCCATGGAGCGGGGAGCGTCGGCGGCCGCCAGCATGGGGTTCAGCCCCCAGTCAGGCTTGCCGCAAAACAACCGCGTCGGGGATTTCGATCCCTTCGCCTTGCCGGTGGTCATGCGGAAGACCGGGAGGTCGCTAGAACAATGCCTCTCCGACCTGGCGACGGAGGGCGGCTTGCTCGGGCTGTCCGGCAGCAATGACCTGGAAACCATTCTGCAGCGTGCCGAACAGGGGGAGCCCTCCGCCCAACAAGCCGCGGCGGTTTATGTCGAAGCCATTCGCCATTATCTGGGGGCATACCTGTATTGCCTGGGCGGCGCGGATGGGATCGTCTTCACCGGCGGCATCGGCGAAAACGCACCGCGGATCAGGGAAGCCGTCTGCGCGGGTGCCGATTGGTGCGGGATCAAGTTGGACGCCGTGAAAAATGGTCAGGCCCGCGGCGAAATGGCGATCCATGCACCCAGAAGCACTGTGCAGGTGTGGACGCTGCCCACGAACGAAGAATGGATCGTGGCTCGGCAAGCCTGGGATTGTCTGCGGGGAAAAACGTCCCCAAGCGAATCCGACAAGCTAGCGTGAGGCAATCTTCGGAGGTGATGCGATGCTCTTGGCCAAGGTCGTGGGTCACGTGGTGGCCACCGAGAAAAATAAAACGCTCATCGGCCAAAAATTGCTCCTGGTCGAACCCCACCGTGTGGAGCCTAAGCACAAAGCCTCGCTGATGTCCACGGAGCGGACGGTGGTGGCGGTCGATACCGTCGGCGCGGGGCCGGGGCAATGGGTGCTCATCGTGCAAGGGTCGAGCGCCAGGTACACCAAGGAAACCGAGACGCTGCCCGTGGACGCCGCCATCGTGGGCATTGTCGACCAGTTGCAAGTGGATCAGATCAACTTTCGGCCCAATGGGAGTTGACGACGATGGATGCCGCTCTGATTGAACGCATTGTCCGCGACGTGGTCCGCGAGTTGACCCATGCGTCCCCCGCGGCGGCGCCCCGCTGCCCGTCGACCCAACGGCCCGGCGTCTTCACGGACGTGGCCGAGGCCGTGGCGGCGGTCAAAAAGGCTCAGCAAGCCTTCGCCGCTCGCCCCCTCCGCGACCGGGCCGCCGCCGTGGAGATCATCCGCCGCCTGTGCCGCGAACAGGCCGAGGAATGGGGGCGGATGGAATTCGAGGAAACGCGCATTGGCCGGCTCGATCACAAAATTGAAAAGTTGAAGGTGGCCGCGGATCATGTCCCCGGCGTGGAGTTTTTGCAAACCCACGCCAAAACAGGCGGCGACGGCCTGTCCCTGACGGAATATGCTCCCTTTGGCGTCATCGTTTGCATCACGCCCGTGACCCATTCCCTGCCGACGCTGGCGGGCAACGCCATCAACATGCTGGCCGGCGGCAACGCCATCCTGTGTAATCCCCATCCCGCCGGGGCCAAGATTGCCTGCGCGGGAGTGGCCCGATTCAACCGCGAGATCGAAAAAGCCATCGGCATCAGCCCCTTGATCGGGATCATGGCCGAGCCGACCCTCGCCACGGCCCAGGCGATGTTCGATCACCGCGACGTGGACCTCCTGTGCGTGACCGGCGGGCCGGCGGTGGCCCGTGCCGCCTTGCGCAGCTCCAAAAAAGCGATCGTGGCCGGGCCGGGCAATCCGCCCGTGGTCGTGGACGAGACCGCGGACCTCGATCTGGCGGCGCGCTCGATCCTGCGCGGCGCCGCCTACGACAACAATCTGCTCTGCATCGCCGAGAAGGAAGTCTTTGTCGTCGAGAGCGTCTTCCCGGCGTTCATGTCGGCCCTGCAGCGCGCGGGCGCCATGCCGCTCGATGAGCGCCAGATCGCCAAGCTGACGGCCGCGGCCTTCGTCGCTCATGAAAGCAAGCCTGGACGAGTCATCGTCAACAAGGACTGCATCGGGCAGGACCCGTTCGTCTTGGGGCAAAAGGCGGGGCTAACCGTGCCCAAGGGTACGGAGTTGCTCTTTGGCGAAACCGCGCCGGATCACCCGTTCGTCGACCACGAGCAGATGATGCCCTTTGTCCCCATCGTCCGGGCCAAGCATTTTGATCAAGCCTTGGAGTGGGCGATCCAATACGAACATGGCTTCCGCCATACGGCGATCCTGCATTCGCGCAACCTGGAACGAATGAGCCGCATGAGCCAGGCGATGCAGACGACCCTATTTGTCGTCAATGGACCCTGCACAGCGTCGCTGGGCGTCGGCGGAGAAGGGTATTTGAGCTACAGCATCGCCACGCCCACCGGCGAAGGGGTCACGAATCCCCTGACCTTCATGCGGCAGCGGCGGATCAATCTCGTCGGCGGCTTCGGAATGGTGTAAGCGACCTGCAAGGGAAGGGGAAGGACGTCATCATGCAATTAGCCAAGGTGCTCGGCCAGGCCATCGCCACCACCAAACACCCCGCCCTCCGGGGCGCGCGGTTGCTCGTGGTGCAGCCGATGAATGGCAGCCGCCAAGCCGACGGCGATCCCTTGATCGCCATCGACGCGTTGGGGGCGGCGCCGACGCAAGAAGTCATCGTGTGCCTGGAAGGACGGGCCACGCGGCAGATGTTGGGCGATGAGCATGCCCCGGTGCGCTGCTGCATCGTCGGCCTGTGCGATTCACCCAAAGGGTAGGAAAAACGCCATGCGGATGGGGCTGGTGATCGGTCACGTGACGTTGTCGAAAGGGCATCCCAGCCTGACGGGGAGCCGATGGCTGCTCGCGCGCCCCTGCCGTTTTGATGAAGGCGGCCGCCTGACCGCCGACGCCGAGGAAGTCGTCGTCCTCGATGAACTCGGGGCCAGCCTCGGCAGCCTGATCGGCTTCTGCGAGGGACCGGAAGCCAGCGCGCCCTTTCTGCCGGAGAAAAAACCGCTGGATGCCTACTGTTCCTGTTTGCTGGATCGATTGGAATTGGCGCCGGGGGAATGGCCAGCCAAATAAACCAGATTCATACACGGCCAAGCTAATGAATCCATGTCTGGGCATAGGCCAATTCATGCCGCGTGCCAGACATGATGAACCTCATGGGAAAGGAAAATGACGGTTATGGTCAACGAATGGAAGTTGCGCGAGCTGATCTGCGAGATCGGCCGCCGGGTTTACAACAAGGGTTTTGCCGCGGCCAATGACGGCAACATCAGCATTCGCCTCAACGACCGCGAAGTCCTCTGCACGCCCACGATGGTCTCGAAGGGCTTCATGAAGCCCGATGATCTCTGCGTCGTGGATTACGACGGCAAGCAGCTTCGCGGCAAGAAGAAACGCACCAGCGAAATCTTGATCCACCTGGCGATTTACAAGGCTCGGCCCGACGTCAACGGCGTCGTGCATTGCCATCCGCCCCATGCGACGGCCTTTGCCGTGGCCCATGAGCCGATCCCCAAGTGCATTCTGCCCGAAGTGGAGGTCTTTCTGGGCGAGGTCCCCATCTCCGCTTACGAGACGCCGGGCACCAACAAGTTCGCCGAGACCATCCTGCCATACGTCAAGGATTGCAACACGATCCTGCTCGCCAACCATGGCACGGTGACCTTCGGCAAGGATTTGGAAAACGCCTACTTCAATACCGAAATCATCGACGCCTACTGCCGCATCCTGATCTTGGCCAAGCAGCTTGGCCGGGTCAACTACTTCACCGAACAGCAAACCCAGGAACTGCTGGATTTGAAGAAACGCCTCGGCTACGACGACGTCCGCTTCCGCGATCGGGACTGCGACCTGTGCGGCAACAGCTCCTTCCGGGAAGGGTATTCGGAGTTCGTGCCCGAGCCGGCCGCGTTCCCCGTGCCCGAGGAGGCGCCGGACACAGTGCCCCTGGCGTGCCGAGCCGACGCGGGGGCCAACCTCGAACAGATGGTGCAGACCATCACCGATCAGGTCATGGCGGTCTTGGCGCAGCGGTCGCGCGCATCGTAGCCCGGGCGGCGGCGCGGCGGTTTTGATTCGGAAAGAGGCCCATCATGCAAGTGAGCATCATCGGCGGCGGCGGACTGGTCGGCAGCATGGCGGCCTTTGCCTTGCAATGCGGCAACGTCGCCAGCCGGCTCTGCCTCATCGATGCCAACCACGAACTGGCGCAGGGCCAGGCAGCCGATCTGCTCCATGGGGCCGCCCTCGCGGGTGATCTCCGCGTCACCGCTTCGGCGATGGCAGACGTCGCCAGCAGCGACCTCGTCGTCATCACCGCGGGTTTGCGGCGCAAGCCCGATGAAAGCCGGCTCGACCTGATCGACCGCAATGTGGACCTGTTTCTCCAACTGCTGGCGCAATGCCGCGCCGTCGGGTGGAAGAAAAACGCCACGCTCCTGGTTGTGAGCAATCCCGTCGACATTCTCACGCATCTGGCCGTGCAGCGCTCCGGGCTGGAAGCCCATCGCGTCATCGGCCTGGGCACGCAGCTCGACTCGGCCCGGCTCCGCGGCCATATATCCCAGGCCTTGGAGGTCTCCGCCAGCCAGGTCCAGGCCGTCATTCTGGGCGAGCATGGCGACAGCATGGTGCCCATCTGGTCGAGTGCCACGATCCAGGGTTTGCCTCTGGAGCATTGGCCAGGCTGGACCTTGCCGATGCAGCGTTCCGTTTTCGAGGCGACGAAAACCGCAGGGGCTGCGCTCATCAAGCAAAAGGGCGGCTCCGGGTTCGCCGTCGGCCTGGCGATCCGCGAGGTGGTGGAAGCGGTCTTGCTCAATCAGCGCCGGGTGCTGCCGGTGTCGACGCTGCAGCAAGGCTGCTATGGCCTGCGCGATCTGTGCCTGTCCGTGCCCACGCTGCTCGGCTGCCGCGGCGTGGTGCGGCACGTCGAGGTTCCTTTGACGCCCAAGGAAAAGCTGGCCCTGCAGCAATCGGCCCGCCTGCTTCAACAAACGCTGGATCGCGTGCTCCAGCGCGTCGGCAAGAGTGGAACATGAAAGGCAAGGCGCTCGACCACAAGTTGGCTCGCATCCACGCCGATCCCTTCGGAGCGAAGGATTTCATCCTGGCGGATGCCAAGGATGCCGACATGGCCCTGGGGATCGCCGCCACGGGGCCGGCTTCGGACCGCTCCGCCGAGCGGCCGCGCTCTCGCAGCCTGGCCGAGTATCGCGAGCAGATGCGGCTCATCATCGAGCAGGGACTGGTCGACATCCTGCTCATGTCCGCCAGCACGGCCGAGCAGCTCGTCCTCCGGGAACGGCGGTTTGACGACAGCCCCATCACCCCCGCCGCGCGCTGCAACGACACAACGGACATCCACATCCACCGCGGCGGTTCCTTGGCCCAGCAACCCTCGCTGCCGTTTCGCACCGCCACCCTCGATCATCTCCAGCGGGGGCAGCTTGCGGAGGCGGGCAACGCGCCGCCCCTCGGCGTCGATCTGGGACTTTACAGCGTCACCTTCAACAACGACGCTCGGCTCGACCGGGAGACCCTCGAAGCCTACAAGTCCTTTCGGCTCGAAGCCGAACGCAAGGGTTTTCGCCACTTTCTCGAAGTCTTTGACCCGAACGTCCCCGGAGCCGTGCCCGCAGAGCATCTGCCCGGGTTCGTCAACGACGCCATCGTGCGCACCCTGGCCGGCGTCACCAGCGCGGGGCGGCCCATCTTCCTCAAGATTGTCTACCATGGACCGCAAGCCCTCGAGGAATTGGTCCACTATGATCCGCATCTGATCGTCGGCGTCCTAGGCGGCTCCGCGGGTACGACCTACGATGCGTTCAAGCTCTTGGCCGAGGCCAGAAAGCACGGCGCCCGGGCGGCCCTGTTCGGTCGCAAGATCAATCAAGCGGAAAATCAGCTCGCCTTCGTCCAATTCCTTCGCTACCTCGCCGACGGCGTCATCAGCCCCGAGGAAGCCGTCAAGGCTTACCATGGCGTCCTGCAGCGGCTCGGCATCAAACCCTGGCGTTCGCTGTCAGAAGACATGCAACTGCAAACGAACGTCATGGCCTACGGCGGTTCGGGCACGGTCTTCAGCTTTCCCCCAAGCCGACGCAGCGCTCCTGCCGACGCCCCCGCCCCCGGCGCCGCCCGACCGCGCAAGGTCGCTTCGGAGCCGGACTTCAGCCAAATGACCCAGGCGGAAAAGGTGCGCTACAACCTGGAACGCTGGCGGCGCATCTTGGGGTAAAGGGTTGGATAACAAGCCGCGAGCGGAAGTGAGCGGTGTCTTTGCCCCCCCAACAGTGATGGGTGGCACGCCCTGAGAGGCACCTGAAGGTCGTGGGGACACTTGCAATGCGAATCTGTTTGCCCCGGCCGACATCCCCAATTAAAGTGAACGCGATCGTGGCGGGGGAAGCGAAACATCCTTCCGGCCGCGATGAACACAGGCCGCCTGCGCACCCGATTCGTAATCTCCTGGTGCGGGAGACGCCAACGCATACAATGTAACTCGCGTAACTTGGACCGCAGCTATCAACCGCATCGTGAGGAGCAACCATGCACCGTTTTCTGTCACTCGCCATTCCCTGTGCACTCTGCGGCCTCACGCTGACCAGCGCTCAGCAGCCCAATGGCCAGGCGCCGCCCAAGTACGATGCGCGAACCTTCTATGAAACCACGACCTACTTCGGCTCCTCCTTCTCGCCCGATGCCAAACGGTTGCTCATCACCTCCGACGCCACCGGCGTCTTCAACGTTTACAGCGTCCCCGTCGACGGCGGTGCGCCCACGCAGCTCACGGACTCCAAGACCAACGCCATCATGGCCGTCGATTACTTTCCAAACGATGAACGCATCCTCTTCACCCAGGATGAAGGCGGCAACGAGCTGAACCATCTCTTCGTCCGCGAAGTCAATGGCCAGGTCCGCGACCTGACGCCGGGCAAGAACCTCAAGGCGATGTTCGCCGGCTGGTCGGACGACCTGAAGCACTTCTACGTCCAGTCCAACGAACGCGATCCGAAGTTCTTCGACATCTACCGCTACGACGCCGGCAGCTACGAACGCCAACTCCTCTTCAAGAACACCGGCGGCTTCGGCCAGGCCATGGTCAGCCGCGACGGCCGGCACATCGTCCTCTTCAAAACCCGCACCAACGCGGATAATGATCTGTACCTGTGGGACGCGACCCAACCCGATGCGGAACCCGTCAAGATCACGCCGCACGAGGGCGACGTGGCCCACGTTATCGAGTCCTTCTCTCCCGATTCCACGACGCTCTACTACGGCAGCAACCAGGACAGCGAGTTCAATCGCGTTTGGAGTTACGATCTGAAGACCGGCGAGCGCCGCATCGTCGCCGAGGAGCGTTGGGACGTGATCGGGTATGACCACTCGTGGAAGGGGCGCTACCGCACGGTCAGCGTGAACGCGGACGCCCGCACGCAGAACACGGTCCTGGATACGCAGACCGGCAAGCCCGTGCCGCTGCCGCGTTTTCCCGGCGGCGAGATCGTCGGCATCACCTTCGCCCGCGGCGAAAACCTGGCCGCCTTCTACGTCAACGGCGACACCGCTCCCTCCGAACTCTACGTTTTCGAGCCGGAGTCCGGCGCCCATCGCCGGCTGACCACCAGTCTCAGCCCCAAGGTCAAACGCGAACACCTGGTCGATTCGACCAACGTCCGCTATGCCGCGCCTGATGGCGTGCAAATTCCCGCCCTGCTTTACCGTCCTCAAGGCGCTTCGCCAGAGGCCAAGGCGCCGGCCCTCGTCTGGGTCCACGGCGGCCCCGGCGGACAAAGCCGCGTCGGCTACAACCCCGTTATTCAATACCTCGTCAACCATGGCTACGCCGTCCTCGCCGTCAACAACCGCGGCAGCACCGGCTACGGCAAGAAGTTCTTTCACATGGACGATAAGAAACACGGCGAGGCCGACCTGATGGACGTCGTCGCCGGCCGGCGCTATCTCGAAACGCTCGACTGGGTGGATGCCAAGCGCATCGGCATTATCGGCGGCAGCTACGGCGGCTACATGGTCTGCGCCGCCCTCGCCTTCGCCCCGGACGTCTTCGACGTCGGCATCAACATCTTCGGCGTCACCAATTGGCTGCGCACCCTGGAGAGCATCCCGCCCTGGTGGGCCAGCTTCCGCGACTCGCTCTACGCTGAACTGGGCGACCCCAAGACCGACCGCGAACGGCTGCACCGCATCTCGCCGCTGTTCCACGCCAAGAACATCAAGAAGCCGCTGCTGGTCATCCAAGGGGCCAACGACCCGCGCGTTCTCCAAATCGAAAGCGACGAGATCGTGAAAGCGGTGCGCGACAACAAGGTGCCCTGCGAGTACATCGTCTTCCCCGACGAAGGCCATGGCTTCCGCCGGAAGGAAAACAGCATCAAGGCGGCGGAGGCCTATCGAGCGTTCCTCGATCAATACTTGAAGGGCGCGAAGTGACGACCGTCTGAGCCGTTGACAGGCCGGGCTGGGTTGCACACCCGGCCCGGGGGAGCGACTTCCTTAGAAAAGTAAACGCCCGATCGGTGCCTCGATGTGTTCGTTGGCATAATCACCGACCAAACCTGGAAGGAGAGTCGATCGATGTCTCACTCGGAACCTTTACACTCCGAGTGATGCCGCGATCGTGTTCATCGACCACCAACCGCAAATGCTGTTTGGGGTCAGCAATATTGACCGGGCCGCCTAAATGAACAACGTTGTGTTGCTGGCCAAGGCAGCCAAGGAATTCCGAGTGCCCGCCGTGTTGACGGCCGTCGAGACCGAGGGTTTCTCGGGCTATGTGTGGCCGCAGTTATTAGACGTATTTTCCGGACAGGAAGTCATTGAGCGCACCTCCATGAACTCGTGGGATGACACCGGTTTCCGCAACGCCATCGAGGCCACGGGGCGCAAGAATCTCCTGGTGACCGGGCTATGGACGGAAGTCTGCGTGACGTGGCCGACGATCGAGATGCTGGGCGCCGGGTACACATCTATGTCGTCGAGGATGGCTGCGGGGCCACATCGGCCGCCGCCCACGACGCTGCGCTTTCTCGGACGGTCCAAGCGGGAGCCATTCGCCTCACCACGATCGCTGCCCTGATGGAATTCCAACGCGATTGGTCGAACCGTGAACATTATGACGCGCTCATGACCATTTTGAAACAGCATCCCGGCGCTTACGGAAGCGGCATCGAGTACGCTTACACGATGGTTCACAAGGCGCAGCAGTCGGCTCAGTTTCCACAGAAGGTCGCGAGCAAGGCCAAGCACTAAAGCACGCGCCACCGGAGTGGCCAATACGTTCAGGCGGACATCATGCCTATCCACATAGCCATCACGAGGCGCGTGCGACCGGGCTGCGAGGAACAGTTCAAGGACGCGCTGCGCGAGTTTCTGCGTTCTTCGCTCGCGGATGCAGGGGTGCTCGGCGTTCACATACTCGCGCCGCCCCCAAACGCGGCGGTGCGCGAGTATGGCATCCTGCGCACGTTCGAGAGCGAGGCCGAGCGCGAAGCTTTTTACCAGTCGCCGCTCTTCGCAGACTGGCAGGCGCGCGTCGCCCCGCTCAGCGAAAGCGAGCCGGCGTATCGCGAGCTCAGCGGCCTGGAAGCATGGTTTCGCACGGGTCGAAGCCTGCCGCCGCGCTGGAAGATGGCCATCGCCACGCTGTGCGGTGTTTATCCGACGAGCATCGCGCTGTCGCTGACGCTCAGCGAGTTCGTGCGCACGTGGCCGCTGCTTGCTCAAAGTCTTGTGTTCTCGGCGGTGATGGTCGTGCTGCTCACGTGGGTCGTGATGCCAACCGTGACTCGTATGCTGCGCGGATGGCTTCATTCGGAGACTTAAGAGGAATGAGTGATGACCGCAAACGACTTAGCCGACCTCGTGGTTGTGAACGGCCGCATAACGACGCTCGACCCATCGCGACCCGAAGTCCAAAGCCTGGCAGTGCGCGGTGGTCGCATCATCGGCATTGATGATGCCGCGACGGCAGCACGCGGCCCGAACACCACGGTGATCGATCTCCAAGGACGCCGCGTCGTGCCTGGACTCAATGATTCCCACCTCCATGTCATCCGTGCGGGGCTCTACTACAACTTGGAGCTGCGCTGGGACGGCATGCCGTCGCTAGCCGATGCGCTGCGCGCACTCAAGGAGCAGGCGGAGCGCACGCCATCGCCGCATTGGGTACGAGTGATCGGCGGCTGGAACGAGTGGCAGTTTGCGGAACGGCGCATGCCGACTTTGGAAGAACTGAACCGCGCCGCGCCGGACACCCCCGTGCTGGTTCTCCATCTCTACGACTGCGCCTTGCTGAACCGCGCGGCCCTGCGGTCCCTAGGCTTCGACGCCTCGACGCCCAATCCTCCGGGAGGGTTGATTGCACGCGACCACAAGGGCGAGCCAACAGGGCTTTTGCTTGCTGAACCCAATGCGTTCATTCTTTATTCCACCATTGGACGCGCTCCAAAGCTCGACTTTCACGATCAAGTCAACTCGTCGCGCCATTTCATGCGCGAAATGAATCGGTTCGGCGTCACCAGCGTCAGCGACGCCGGCGGCGGCTGGCAGAACTACCCCGAAGATTATGCCGTGATTCGACACCTTGCCGAGCAAAAGCAACTCACGCTTCGCATCGCCTACAGCCTCTTCGCTCAGCAGGCGGGCACCGAGTTGCAGGACTACGCGCGCTGGATCAGCATGACCCAACCCGGGGAAGGCGACGACATGCTTCGCATGGCCGGCGCTGGCGAAAACCTCGTCTGGAGCGCAGCGGACTTCGAGAATTTCCTACAGCCGCGCCCAGACCTGCGGCCGGTGATGGAAAGCGAACTCGAAGCCGTCGTGCGTGCGCTGGTCGCGTCGCGTTGGCCGTTTCGCATTCACGCGACCTACGACGAGACCATCGAGCGCTTTCTTGCCGTTTTTGAGCGTGTGCACCGCGACATTCCTTTCGATGGGCTGCGCTGGTTCTTCGATCACGCGGAGACGATCTCGCCGCGAAACATCGAGAGAACCCGGGCGCTCGGCGGCGGAATCGCCATTCAGCACCGCATGGCCTATCAGGGCGAGTATTTCATCCGGCGTTATGGTCGGCAGGCTGCGCGGCAATGCCCGCCCGTCGGGGCGCTGCTCGCCGCTGGCATTCCTGTTGGCGCCGGCACCGATGGGACGCGCGTCGCGAGCTACCATCCGTGGACCTGCCTCTATTGGCTGACCACGGGCAAGACGGTGGGCGGCACGGAAGTCGCCGCGGCAGAAAACCGCCTCGACCGCGAGCAGGCGCTTCGTCTCTATACGCAGGGAAGCGCCTGGTTCAGCGGCGAGGCGGGTCGCAAGGGCCAGCTCGCGGCGGGACAATTGGCCGACTTCGCGGTCCTGAGCGCCGACTACTTCTCCTGCGCCGCCGAGGAGATTCGCCGCATCGAGTCGGTGCTCACCGTGTGCGACGGCAAGATTGTTTATGGCACCGGCGAATACGCCGCGCTCGCGCCAGAGCTGCCGCCGGTGAGTCCGAATTGGTCGCCGGTCGGCAGGTATGGCGGATATCAAAACGAAGCACCGGCGCCCCACGCACATCAGCCCGTTTTTGGCGCCGATGGGCGGCTGTGGGAGATGGGCTGCGATTGTCTGGTGTAGGTGGAATGAGAGGTATGAATAAAGGAGCTGCGCCGGCTCGCGGCCTAGCCAGGTCCGCTTGATCATGACCATTGCCGATGACTCGGCGTCTCGTGATGAACTGTTCAAGACGCATCGAAGCGGTTCACTTTAACGAGTCCTCCAGTCACTGGTGCAACCCGGCTCGCCACGTTAAGCCCAAGATCCTTGCATGCCGATCGACGTTGACGTAGAATCCAGCGGTCTGATAAAGGATCACCTCTCATGAAAATGGCGGTTTTTTACTTCGGTGGTTACAACGCCAGTTGGGACGACATCCTTAAATGGGTGGCGAGCGCCAAACTGCAAGAGCCCAACGTCGATATCACCGGCTACGGCTGGCCAAAGGGCGTGGTGAGCGCCCCTGCCGACCGCGTCGTCAAAGGGGCCGAGCAGCTCATCAAGACGGCGGTCAAAGACATCGAAACCTCCCGAGCGGAGCTGATTTACATCGTCGGCCATTCGAGCGGCTGCGCGATTGCCAATGCCGTGGACAAGCGCCGTCAAACCCCGCGGAAGGTCGTTGCGCTGGTGGCGCTCGATGGCTTTTCCCCCGACGCCGACCAACTCAAACGCGAGACCACGCAAGTCTGGGGAGCCATCTGCGACGGCGTGACCTCCAAGAATTTCCCCGGCTCGGCCGGGGGCAGGCGTCACATCTATCAAGTGCCGGTGAAAAACTGCAAGGAACTGTGGCCGCTGCATTTCGTCCTGGTCAATGCCGCCGCCAGGGACAAACTGGTCACCGGCACCCGCAACGGCTACGTCAACTGTGAAGCGAACCTGATTTGGCTGCCCCACCTGGTAAGGCTTTCGAAAGGCGCCGCAGCCCCATAGCCCACCTTCGGGTGAAGCGACCACGGCGAACCTGCCGTGGCAGCGGCCACGAATCTGGTCCGTGCGGAAACTGTCCCATGAACACCTTGGCCCGACATCCGCCCTTCGTCGCCATTGACTTCGAGACGGCCGACTACCAGCCGGACAGTGCATGTGCCGTCGCGCTGGTGCGGGTTGAAGGGCTGCAGGTTGTCGAACGGCGGGTTCGCCTGATCCGGCCGCCGCGGCGCGAGTTCTACTTTAGCTACCTTCATGGCATCACCTGGGAAGATGTGGCCGATGAACCGCCGTTCGCGGAGGTCTGGCCGGCGCTGCTTGACCTGCTCAAAGGGGCGAAGTTCCTGGCGGCCCATAACGCCCATTTCGACCACCGGGTGCTGCAGTCTTGCTGTAGCGCCGCCGGTCTGGAGATGCCAACGCTGCCGTTTGAATGCACGCTCATGCTGGCCCGTCGCATGTGGCGTTTGAAGTCGGCCAAACTGTCGAACGTGTGCTCCTATTTGGGAGTGCCGCTGCGCCACCATGACCCGGGGTCGGATGCGGAAGCGTGCGCGCGGATCGTCATCGCGGCACGGGAACAGGCTCGGCGGTGACGACCGCTCTGGCAATTCACCTTTTCGAGGTATACTGTGCAGACGGCAGTCAGCGGTTGGTGAACGCTAGAGTTAGGCGATACAGGAGATCGGAGTAGTGTCGGTTTACCGTTTTTCCATCCCTGGACATGCCACCCGACGCGATTTTGCAATCTATGTCGTCGTCGCCAAAAGGCTCGCTTTTCCTGACATCAAGCTTTATGGAGGGAAAACCGGCGACAATCGCGATGGCTGCAACCCCGTGGTTTCACGTGCTGGCAACCATTCTCTTTCAACGTTATTCATTCGCAGGTGCGGAACAAGTTGGGTGCACCTGCACATGACTTCGATTTTGAATATTTCTATGTTTCGTTCGACGAGAATAACGTGGAAGATTTCAACCGGAGAAGCAAGATCGACGTCATAAACGAGATGGAACGGCAAGCCAACCTGCTGCTTCAGCAACGGTTACCGCTCGACAAACGCCTCTCGCTGATGAATCCCCATAAAAACGCCCGTAGATTGTCGGTTTCAGAACAAAAAACGCGCGCCCAGATTGCCTCGACAGAGCGAATGGCCATTCTTCAAAAGTTGTTTTCCGCGGCAATAAAACATGCGTCGGAGGTGTTTCGGGATCAAGCACTGGTTGAAGTTTGCGATTGACCTGTCAATGCACCTAGACCGTCTCCGCCACTGCGACGATTCATGGTCCACTGTTCTTGCCGAGGGCAGGGGTTTGGTAAACGCTTGCCTTCAGCCTTCGATCTGTTCCGCCCAGGAGACGCCATGCTTCGCTTTCCTAGTGTTCTGGTCATACTGACCGTGCCCATGCTGCTTGCCCTTGGCAGCGACGATGTGCACAAGGAGCTTAAAACCCTCGAAGGCAAGTGGCGGGCCGTCGGCCTCGAAGCCGGCGGCAAACCACTCCCCAAAGCGTCCGTGCCTGATTTCCTCTTCATCGTCGGCGCCGATGGCCAATCGACCGGCCAAATGGGCAAGGTGGAGTATCAGTCCAAAGTGACCAACGACGTCAAGAAAGATCCCAAGACCATTGACAACGCCCATGAGACGGGCGCCCACCAGGGCAAGAAGCAGTTCGGCATCTACAAAATGAAAGGCAATCAGTGGATCGTCTGCATGACCGCTCCCGGGGCCAAGGAGAGCGATCGGCCCACGAGTTTCGACACGAAGGACACAAACCACGTTGTCTTCATCTTCGAGCGCGTCAACGACGATAAGCACTGACCCATGCGGATCCACGCCCGAGCCTGCCAGTTTCATGGCCATGGACCCTAATGGCCATTCGATCCGGATCGATCAGCACGTCTGAATGGGCGTCGTGCGGCGGCGATTGCCGAGCGGTGCCCGGGGGTCTTCGAATGAGTCCCTTGGCCAAGCCATTAACGATGGCTTCGTCCTGACCCGAAAATAATAGCGATGAGAGCGATCAGGACCGCCATCGATCGGCACGGTGGATGAATCGGCGTGCCGCCAGGCGGTACCGACCCCGGCGTTGTCCTGTTCGCTATTTCCGAGCGGCGGCTTTGGTTCCAGGGTTGGCGGGCGGGCCGCGCAGTTCGGGGTCGAGGGACCGCCCTTGAATGTGCATGATCCCTTGGGCCAATTGCAAACTTTCTAGATGATACGTTGGCTCCCGCTTGTCCGCCTGCAATCGCACCACGGCCACAGGTTTGCCCTCGTGCCGATACCAATGCACCTTGATGCTTTGATCCTTGATCTTCTGCGTGATCTCTTCCTGCAACAGCTTGATCGTCAGCGGCATCGATCCGATGCGAAATTGCCGCACCTCGACCAGGATGACGTTCGGCTCCCGGGGGGCGAGCCACACTTTGAGGGTTAAACTGACGACCGCGCTCCAGGGTTCCGCTCCATAGCGAAAGCCGAGGCAAATTTCATCCTCGCGGAATTGCACCCGAGGCTCGCGGACGCCTTCGGGCAGCCAGTGGTGCAGATTGGAGCTGACGAAATCCTCGACCAGCCAACAGTTGATCTGCTCATCGGTCCATTGGGTTTGCCATTGGCGTTCGAAGCGGACATCGGCCACGAAGCGATTGAACGCTTGCTCGAAGCCGCGGGATTCCTTCCTTCTCTGAGGATGGGTCGCCGTGTCGGCTTGCAGGTAAAAGGCAGGTTCATGCTTAAGGGACCACCAGCCGCTGGCGCCCAGGCCGCCGATGAGGAGGAGAAGGAGAAACAGGCTGATCCAGAGCGATTTACGCAGCATCGACCACAATCTCGAAAGAAGGTTCCGGCCCCAACCACGCGCCGCACCTTAGCGATTCATCGGCCATCGGTCAAGTTGAGTCGAGCCGAAATTGGGCCTAATCCCTGCCGAAAACATTTGCGGTATCCATTGACCCTGCAACGAGTTACAATCGCTTTGATCCATCGAACCCTGGGGTGGTTGCCGCGATGTTGAATGCCGCGCGATCGGCTCTGTTGCAGGTTTTCGTTTGTTTCCTGATCCCTTGGCTGATTTACGTTCTCAGCCATCAGCGCGTCACGGGCTTTTTCAAATATATCGGCCTGTACCGTCCCGAGGGCAAAACGCTTGGCTGGGCGGTTTTGCTCGCACTGATCGCCACGCCCCTGCTATTGAGTGCCTTCTGGATGGGCGGGCTGCGCGAGGTGGCCACCTCCCCCCACAGCGTAGCGGGGAAAATCCGGCAAGTCGATTCGATGGGCCAAGCCGTCGCGATCCTGCTGCTCTTTGCCTGGATGCAAACCTCGCTCTCCGAGGAAATTCTGTTTCGCGGCTTCCTGGCCAAGCGTTTGATGGACTGGCTTGGCTTTACCGTGGGGAACCTCCTGCAAGCCCTCATTTTTGGCGCGATCCACCTGGGACTGTTTTTCGCGCTCCTGGAATCGATGACCTGGACCATGGGCCTGCTCCTGCTGGCGCCGCCGACGCTGATCGGTTGGCTGCTGGGTTATCTAAAGGAAAAGCTGGGCAATGGATCGATCGTCCCGGGATGGATCAGCCACGCCCTGGCCAACACGATCGCCTATGCCGTGGTGGCTTTCGCCTGGTAGCCGGGACGGACGTTCGCTCCGCTCAGCCCGCCGCCGGTCACGGCTTCGTTCGGCTCATCTCTTGCATCAGTTCGACCATGGATTGATCAAACGCTTCAAAGCTGATGAAGCCCAGACGCGGATATTCCATCACGATCATGACCAGAAACGTCAGCGACATGATCGCCGCCAGGCTGAGGGCATGCAGCCAGCTCAGGCGCGGCGCCTCCGACATGGCGTAGCCGGTGAGCAGCGCCGAGATCAGCATAAGGGTGACCAGCATGACCATGATTATGGTGGGCGGATGCATTTGCGTGGCCATGGTTCGGCTGATTCGGATATCGAACATTTCATTTAAAGATCCCATCACGAGGGACGTGGCCGCGGGGCTGACGGGATGATCGCGCACCGCCGCGGTCGCCAGCCGCCAAATCTCGCCTTGCACCTGGTCCGATTGGGCCAGACACGCCATAGCCTTGTCGAGATCGGGAAGCACTTGATAGGTTTCGATGCGCAGGGCGATGTACTTTTTGAACTGTTCGCGCAAGGCCGGCTGCGCCGCCGCCGGCAACAGATCGATCCGCAGATAAGCGGTCCCGATGCTATTGATTTCCTTCACGATCGTCTGCCGGCGCTGGTCGTAACGGTTGGCAGCGCCTGAAAACGTGAAAGCGATGAGCAATCCCAGCAGCCCGTAGACGGAACCCTCGACGGCTCCCAGGCCGGCACTGGCCTTCTCCGAATATTTCTTGAGTCGCCGCTTTCCCCAAGAGCGACCTAAGTTGAGTAAAACCAGAATGCCGATGAACAGGCCGATGCTGATCAGCGGCGCATACACCATCCATTGAATCGATTGGATGTTAGCCACGAACATGTTCATCCGCTGGGCGTTTCCAAGCTAGTGGATCAACCCGTCCACACGCCGCTGAACACTTCCGTGGCGGGACCGGTTTTGTAGACGTGATTATTGCCTTCGCGCCATTCCAAGTCCAGGTCGCCTCCGGGAAGATGAGCAAGGAGTTTTCGCTCGGTGCGGCCGGTGAGCACCCCGGCCACGCAGACCGCGCAAGCACCCGTGCCGCAAGCCAGGGTGACGCCGCTGCCGCGCTCCCAGGTCCGCATGATTACCTCGCGCGGGGAGACGACCTGCACAAAATGCACGTTGGTTCGCTGGGGAAAGCGGTCCCATTTCTCAAACACCGGTCCCACTTTTTCCAGCGGCACCTTGGCCGCGTCCCGACAATAGAGCACCGCATGGGGATTGCCCATCGAAACGCAGGTCACCTTCGGCTCCAACCCGCACCGCTGGTACCAGGCATGAGCGGGATGATTCGGATCAGTTCCCAAGGGGTGGTCGATCACCCTCGGCCCCGGCAGCTTGGTGGGAATCTGGGCCGCTTCGAGGATTGGTTCGCCCATGTCCACCGTCACCCGCGTGACCTGGCCGTTATTGGTCTCCAAACCCAGGTGCAGCACCCCGCGGCCCGTTTCGATGGCCAGCTGCGGCTTGACGGCGATGCCATGCTCATAGACGTACTTGGCCACGCAGCGGATGCCGTTGCCGCACATCTCGGCCTCTGAACCATCCGCGTTGAACATCCGCATCCGCGCATCCGCCACCGCGGAGGGCGTGATCAGGATCAGGCCATCCGAGCCGATGCCCTTGTGCCGGTCGCTGACGGCGCGGCTCAAGGCGGCCGGATCGCCGGGCATCGGTTCGACAAAGCAATCGACGTAGACGTAATCATTGCCGATGCCGTGCATTTTGGTGAAGCGCATGGTGTTCTCGATCAACCGTGGATGCTCGACCGCCGCGGTTCGGCCCCGCGGTCCGGCCATGGGGAAATCTCATTCTATCCCTGCCCGCCGCTTCGGGCAGGTTCGACAAGGCCCAAGCGCCGCCGCCGCCATTGTTTCCAACCCCAGCCGCACAAGGCCACGACCAGGCCGGCCAGCAATCCGGCCACGTGGGCCGTGTTGGCGATCGAGCCCAGCCAGCCCGTCATACAGGCCACGAGCCAGATGAGCATGACGTAGATCATGGACGGCGGGATGGCCAGGGCCGCTTCGGGATCGATCCGCATCTTGAAGGCCAGGTAGCCGAACAGGGCATAACACACCCCGGACATCCCCGCGAAGACGCCGGGGAACCGCTGCCCATCGACCAGATCGAAATTGAAAACGTAAGGGAAAGCGAATTGCGCCACGTTGCTGGCGATCCCCGTGAACAGAACGAAGCCAATCAACCACCAGGCCCCCCGGCGAAACTCCAACAGCCCCGCCAGGCTGTAGAAGCACATCATGTTGAACCCCAGGTGGATGAGGCTGAAGTGCAGAAAGATGGGCGTGAGCAACCGCCAAAGTTGGCCTTCCTTGAGCCCCTTGGCATCGTAGCGAAGCTGCACGGGCGGCAAGCTTCGGGCGCGATCCTGGGGCCAATCCTCATCCATTGGATGGCGGTCCTCATGGCGGTGATCGATCGGATCGATGACCAATTGCTCGGCGAAGTAGAGGTATTGGGTCACGGCGCGGTTGCCGCCGAAGCCGCCGATAAGCGTCACGAGGACGCTGACGACCATGATCCCGACGGTGACGGGAATCTGCCGCAAGGTGTGGCGGCCCCATAGGTCGCCCGAGCGGAAAAAGTTATTCCGAAAGCGCGCCTCGGCCTCGGCTTCTTCTTTGCGAATTTGCGCCGCCGTTTGACGGGCGCTGGCGAAGGCGGGGTCGTCCGGTGCTTTTTGAAACGCCGCCAGGATTTCCTTGGCCCGGGGCAGTTGATCTTCCTCGACCACCCAAAGCTCATCGTCCAGGATTCGGTTGGGGATGCCTTGGGCGAGCAGGTAGTCGGCCAGCCGCTGCCGATGAGTGGCGTTGCTGAAGCTCGACAAATGCCTCATGAATGCTGTCCCGTGGGGAATGAAACGACCGCTGGCTTCCTCATCAGATTATCCGCCAGGCAAGCTGGCCGCAAGTGGCCCGGGATGCAAGGAGCGATTGGCCAACCCGCCTTTTCCCGACAGGCCAGGAGCGGACACTTCAGGTATAATAAAACAGCTCTGATCCATTCCGGGGAATAGCGCATGAAATTGGTCCACTATCCGCACCCGGCCCTAAGGCATCCCGCCAAGCCGGTGACGATCGTCGATAAGCAAATTCAGCACATCATCGGCCGCTTGACCGAGTTGATGTACGAGCACCGCGGCGTCGGGCTGGCGGCGCCGCAGATCGGCGTTCCCTATCAGATTTTCGTCATGAACCCGGAAGCCGACCCGCAGAACAAGGAGGCCGAGTGGGTCATGATTAATCCTGTGATCAGCAACAAGAGCGGCTCGGTCGAAGGCGAGGAAGGGTGCCTGAGCTTCCCCGGATTGTATCAGAAAGTCCGCCGGGCGCAAAAAATCCGCGTGCAAGGCTTCGACCCGCAAGGCAAATCCTTTGACCGCGAGCTGAGCGATCTCCTGGCCCGCATCGTCCAGCATGAGACCGACCATCTCCATGGCCGGCTCTTCATCGACTACTTCAATCCCGTGGGCCGGATCGCCAGCAAAACGGCCCTGGCCGCCTTCGAGCGCGACTACCGCCGGGACCAGGAGAAGAAACTGCTCCCTTCCAACAAGGAAATCCTGCGGCAGCTTCGGGCCATGGAGGAGGAACTCGCCCAGCGGACCGCACAATCCCAGACGGTGGCGAGCCAGCCCGCGCCATCGGCCGTCCCCCTTCTTTGATCTCTTCCCTGGGAGACCGCTTGCGCCATGCGTCTCTTGATGATGGGCACCGGCACCTTTGCCGAACCGACCTTCGAACGGCTGCTCCAGCAGACGAAGCACCCCGTCATCGGCCTGGCCACCAACCCGGATCGCATCGCTGGGAAAGGCAAGAAGCTGGAGCGGGAGCGATCCATCAAGCGTTTGGCTAAACAGCATGGCTGCCCCGTCCATCAGCCGCTGTCCGTCAACGCGCCTGAGAGCGTGGCCGCCCTCCGCGCGCTGCAGCCGGACCTGTTCGTCGTGGCCGCCTATGGCCAGATACTGTCGGCCGAGCTGTTAACCGTGCCGAGTTGGGGCGCGATCAACGTCCATGCCTCGCTCTTGCCCAAGTATCGCGGGGCGGCCCCCATCGCCTGGGCCATCCTGTCCGGGGAGACCGAGACCGGCGTCACCATCATTCGCCTCAATCCCCGCCTCGACGCGGGAGACATCCTCGCCCAGGCCGCCACGCCCATCGGCGCGAAGGAGACCGAGGGAGAACTGGAAGCCCGGCTCGCCCAACTCGGCGCCGACCTGGCGATGCAGGTGCTGGAGCAAATCGAGCAGGGCACGACGAAACCGCTGCCGCAAGATCCACGCCTGGTCACCAAGGCGCCCAAAATGACCAAGGAATCGGGCAACCTCGATTGGCAAAAGCCGGCGCACGTGATCGAACGCACGCTCCGCGCCTTGCAGCCTTGGCCCACGGCGTTCACCTATTGGCATCACACCGGCGCGGTTCCCGTGCGGCTCATCCTTCTCCAAGGCGAACCTCAGGCCGGTCCCGTGGATCAACCTCCGGGCGCCGTGATCGACCGCCCCGAAACGCCGCTGGCCATCGCCTGCGGGCAGGGCACCTGGCTGGCCGTGGAGCGGCTGCAGCCGGCAGGCAAGCGGGTCATGTCGGCTAGCGAGTTTGTCCGCGGCCACCGCATCGCCCCCGGCGACCGCTTCGGACCCGAAGCCCCATCGACAAATCACCCATAACATGTAATCATAAACTACTCGGCACGACGTTCCGTTTGACGCTTTCCCGCAAGACGAACCGCGAAACCCCGATGAAGCAAAAGTTGTTCATCGACACCGTTGGCTGCCAAATGAACGTGCTCGACAGCGAGCTGGTCGTGGGCAGCCTGCGCCGCCAGGGGTACGAACTGACCACCGATCCCAAGCAAGCCGACGTCATCCTGTTCAACACCTGCAGCGTCCGGCAACACGCCGAGGACAAGATTTATTCCGCCCTGGGCAAGCTGCGGCATCACAAAAAACGCCAACCGGAGACC
>JAANMY010000103.1_pt1 | contig 108414 bp, 94 predicted proteins | sample 7279691 | NCBI WGS metagenome assembly JAANMY01 (sample SAMN14094543, study PRJNA606508) | bioreactor metagenome | isolation source: A lab-scale SPAN reactor treating ammonium-rich wastewater day 388 | place: Ireland: Galway | collected 2018-02-07 | reverse complement strand
AGAACATTCTGGTTCGCCGCCAGCAGTTTCGCCGGCTCGACGACCCTGCCTTCGAGCTCGACCTGGCCCGACGCTTCGTGCGCGGTAAGCTGGTCAACTGCCGCTACCTGCTGAGCCGGCGCACCCGCGGTCGCTACGAGCGAGACGTGAAGAAGGCGATCCACCGCATTCGATACTGCGAGTCGCGACTGAACGACGCTGCCTCCCTCGACGAGGTGCGCGGCTGGGAGGGGAACGCCGCAGCAGCCTACTTCCCTGCCGTGGGCCAGCACCTCGTGCCCGAGGAGTTTCGCTTCACGCTGCGCTCCAAGCGCCCCCCGCGGGACGCCTTCAACTCCATGCTCAGTTTTGGCTACGCTCTGTTGTTGGGCACCATCTCGGCCAGCGTGCAGACGGTGGGGCTCGACCCCTACCTGGGTGCCCTGCACGCTCCCGACAACGGAAAGCCCAGTCTGGTGCTCGATCTCATGGAAGAGTTTCGACCCGTGCTGGTGGACGCGCTGGCCCTCAAAAGCGTGAGCACCCGCCAGATCGTGCCTGCCGACTTCCGCTACCAGCCCGAGGCGGACCTGCCGGCCGAGCTCGACGACGAGCTGCCCCCCGAGGCCCCGGACGAATACCCGGTGCTCTTTGCCCGGGCCAGTCTGCCCAAGTGGATCACCCTGTACGAAGCCAGACTGCGCCGCCCGGCCCCCTACGCGCGGTTCGGCGTGAGCCTGGCTCTGCGACAGATCTGCCTCGAGCAAGCACGCCTCCTCGCCCGCCACTTTCAGGGCGAGGAAGAGTACGTGCCGTTCGGGTTCCGCTGATGTTCGTGCTGGTCACCTACGACATCGTGCAGGACCCGATTCGCTCGGAGGTGGCCGAGGTGCTGCTCGGCTACGGGCGGCGGGTGCAAAAGAGCGTCTTCGAGTGCATCGTGTCGGAAGGCCAGCTGCAGGAGATGCGCACCAGAGTCGACAGCCTGGTGCGCCATTATGAGGACAGCGTTCGCTACTATGTGCTCTGTCGGCGATGCGTGGGCCTGGTGCAGGTCACCGGGCTGGGCACGGTGACCGAGGACGACACCGACCAGGTTTACATCGTGTAAGAAGGGAGCCAGGCACGTGCAGATCGCAGACGAGGTAGAGAGCGCTCCGGGAGCCGTCGAGGCGGCTCCAACTGAGGAAGTCTCACTGTCGTGGATGGAGGCCGAGGCCCTGCGCAAGGCCGGCCAGTGGGCTCGGGCCGGGGCCTACTTCCACGCCTGCCTGAAGAAAAGCCCCTCGGCGGGAGCCGCCTGGCGCTACGCCTTCTGCCTGCGCAAGGCGGGCTACCCGGAGGCGGCGCTGGGCGTGGCTCGGCGCGCCATTCGGACCTGGCCCGACCAGAACGCCCTGAGATGGGAGCTGGTCTGGTGCCTCTACGCCGCCAGACTGCAACCGGCCCAGCAGAGGGAAGGCCAGGAAGAGAAGGTGCTGGAGGCCGCCCGCGAGATGGTGGCCGAAGGAGCCGAAGGCCTGGCCCTCCAGCTCGTAGTTTTCGCGGCGGTGGGGGCGGCTCGCCGGCGCGGCCAGTGGGGCGAGGTGCTGAGCTGGTGCGAGCGACTGTCTCCCGAGGGCCTGGATGCCCGCCCTCAAGAGGGACGCAAGCAGATGGCACCTCTGGAGCGATGGCACCTGGCTCGCGTGAAAGCCCTCACCAACCTGGAGCGGTGGGAGGAGGGCGTGAGCGCGGCGCGTCAGGCCCGCGACGCCTACCCGCACAGCCCGGACTTTCTGCGCTGGCATGCGGCCTGCCTGGCCGGCCAGGGCAAGCCCGAGGAGGCCGCCGCCATCCTCCAGGAGCATCTGGGCGCCCGGCGCAAGCAGTGGTACGTGCTGGCCGACCTCGCCAGACTGCGCCTCGAGCTGGGGGACGTCGCCTCAGGCCGCGCCCTGGCAGAGGAGGCAGTCGTCTCGCACGGAGAAGACAGCGCCAAGGTGAACCTCTTTCTGCTGCTGGCCCGCATCCACTGCGAGCTGGGAGACTTCGCCACCGCCGGCAACTGGCTGGGCTGGTGCCTGCAGCTTCGCTCGGAGAACGCCTGGCCGGCGCGCGCCATCCACCAGGACGTGCTGGCCTCGATCGAGCAGGCGGGAGTCGAGCTTCCGCACAGGAGCAGCCGGGAGTGGAAGGAGATCTGCCTGAGCAGCCTGGCGGCCGGGCAGGAGCGCCGCTCCGGGCGCGTGGAGGGCTGCGGGGACGAGCGCCCGTTCTGCTTCATTCGCGACAAGTCTGACCGCTTCTTCGTGCTGGTCAGGGACCTGCCGGCCGACTGCCGCAAGGACGGGGCGAAGGTGGACTTTGTTCCCGTGCAGGGGTTTGACAAGAAGAAGGGGCGGCCGGCGTGGCAGGCGGGGGAGGTGAAAAAGCGTGGGTAGTCGTGGCGTGGCTCCAGGAGGGGGTTGCGGCGGCTTCGAAGCCGAGTCAGGCGAGGAGGAAACGCAATGCAGTTAAGCACAGAATCCATCGAGAGGCCGGCGGTCTTCATCTCATGTCTTGGAACAAGCCCATACCGCGAATTGACCTATGCGCCCATTGACCCATTGGAAGCTCAGGCCGAGCCGACACGTTTTGTCCAGGCAGCTCGACTCTCGGCACTGAAGGCCAAAGGGGTTCACCTCAGCGCCGCCTACATCCTGGTGACGGAGCAGGCAAGAACCAGGAACTGGGAAGACTTCGATCACTCCATCCCTTCATCAGGCGGCTCGGTGCGCCTGTCGGGGCTTGCGAACGAGTTGAAACGCTTCGAGATAGAGGCAACGACGGAGGACATCCCGCGAGGCGAGAAGCTCGAAGAGTTCTGGCAGATTTTCGACCTGGTAGCCAGGCTTGTGCCGGAGAAGGCGGACCTCTACGTCGATCTGACTCACGGCTTTCGGACCCTGCCCATCCTGGTGCTTCTCGCGCTTGAATACGTCGAAATGGTCAAAGGGGCGACGATCGTCGAATTGACCTATGGGGCTGACCAGGCTCAACTCGACGGCCTGGCGCCCACCTGGAACCTCCAGCCTTTTCTGATCGTCCGCGAGTGGACGAGAGCGCTCTCCTCCTTCTTAAGCGATGGAGACACCCGGCCACTGGCGCGGCTGGCCCGCAACCCCATCGTCAATCTGGGTAAACGACTGCAACGGGACATGCCAAAGGCTCTCAGGAATCTGCCGCGAGCTTTTGAGCAATTTGGCGATGCTCTGGTGAAGTGTCACTCACCAGGTATCGGAGCACGAGCCGCCCACTTGAGGGGAACAGCCAGCGAGGCCAGGGACGAGGTCGGACACGATCCCCAACTGCGACCTCTCGGGTTGGTCCTGGATAGAGTCGTCTGCGCCTTGAGCGAGTTTCCTGAGGAGCACACCTCCAAGAAGGGCAATCTGAAGGCTCAGAGGGCTGCCGCCTCATGGTGCCTGCGGTACGGCCTGGCCATGCAGGCGCTCACCTTTCTTCGAGAGGCCTTTGTCACTGCGCTGGCCGAGCTCTCCGAGCATGGACGCAATCAAAGCAGAACAGATCAAGACCTTCTGCTCGGGGCTCTCGAGAGAGCGTTTTCAAACCAGTCCTGTGGGGAAGGGTGGCAGGCGGATCAGGTGGAGGCGTGGCGGCAGTCACCTCCGGTTGATGAATCTCTTTGGGCCAGACTCAAGCCCGCCCTCAGCAAGCTGAAGAATATGCGAAACGAGCTCAACCACGCTTATACCAACCCGAATGCGCCACGTGATCTCCCCATTTCCGACAAGGACTGGACCGCTGCGGGCAAAGAGTTTACCGAGATTCTCGAAGGCCTGATCGACTGTATCGAGCGGAGTTGAGCTGAGTGCGGAGTGATTCGTCTCCAGGGGCCAGCCCGACTCGACACGGGCAGGGGCCTTCCTTATAATCGGGGAGCCAGTGACCCACCCCACCCTGCTCAACGACATTGTCTTCAAGATCGTCTTCGGCACCCCGCAGAACGAGCCGCTTCTCCGCGCGCTCCTGAATGCGCTGCTCGACTTTCGGGGCCAGGAGCGCATCCTCGAGTTGGAGATCCTGAATCCACACATCAACAAGGAATATCTGCGTGAACGCGGCGTCATCCTGGACGTCAAGGCGCGGGATGGTTTGGGGCAACTTTACAACATCGAGGTCCAGATGTGGGACGAAGGCGATTATGTAGCCCGCTCGCTGTATTACCTGGCGCGGCTTTTCGGCGAGCAATTGGCTCCAGGTGAGCCTTACAGCGCCTTGAGGCGCACCATCGGGATCTCGCTGCTCGACTTTGATCTCTTTCCCAACCTGCCCGAGCTGCACAGCGTCTACCGCTTCCAAGACGCCAAGAACGGACGAGAGTTGACAGACCTGCTCGAGCTTCACTATATCGAGCTGAGCAAGTTCAAGCAGGCCAAACCCAGACGTCTTCGGACTCCGTTCGAGAAATGGCTGCACGTGCTGAGATTCGGCGAGCTCTACCAGACGGGGCTCGAGGATGTTCCGGAGACCCTGAAGAAAGAAGAGGGAATAGAAAGGACCCTGGAAGCCATGAGACGAGCCTATGCCAGCGATGAGGTAAGAGAGCTGATTGAGCTTCGCGAGAAGGCTCGACACGATTGGGCCAGCCAGCTCGAACGCGCCGAGGCCAGGGGCGAGGCCAGGGGACGAGCCAAAGGCGAGGCCACGGGCGAGGCCAGGGGACGAGCCAAAGGCGAGGCCACGGCAATGGAAACCGTTGCCCGCAAGCTTCTGGCCAGTGGCACCCCCGTAGAGGCCGTGCACGAGTTGACGGGCATGGCTTTTGAGGAGCTGCAAAGGCTTCTCGAGGCGTCGCGTGGATAGAAACGTGCCAAGGACGGGCTGAAGCCCTCGAGAGCCAGGTTCCATCACAGTTATTGCTGAGGCTCGGGGTCGAGAGCACTCCGGGGCCTGGCCAAGTCCAATTACCCTGGTCTCCCCGGGGCGTCCGAGCAACGAGAGCTGCCCCCGGAAGCGGGCAGGGCTCTTCCCCGAGTCGGGTGAACCAGGCCCGATGAAGAAGACCGCTCTGATCGTCGCGCTGGGAAAGTCGCCCGAGCCGGTGGCCTGCTCGATTCAGGGACATAAGCCCGACTTTGTGTGCTTCTACACATCGCAAGAATCCGTGGAGAGCATTCCCCTGGTTCGTGAGAAGGCGAGCCACCAGTTTTCCGACCACAAGGTCCTGGTCGAGGAGATCGAAGACCTGCAGCACTGCTACGAAAGGGCGCTCAATTGTTGTCGCAAGGTCGAGGAGCAGGGGTTCAAGCCCGAGGAGATCGTTGTCGATTACACCGGCGGGACCAAGCCGATGACGGCAGCTCTCGTCCTGGCCGGCATCACGAGAGGCTATCGCTTCTGCTACGTCGGAGGCCGGGAGCGCGACAACGAGCGGCGAGGAATCGTGGTGGAGGGCACGTCCGAGCTGCGGCACTCGGAGAACCCGTGGGACGTTCTGGCCGTAAGCGACCTCGAGCAGATCGCCTGGGCCTTCAATTCTCAGCGACCCTGGCCGAGCAGTTGCTGGGCCGACCGGCCTCCTATCGGCTCCTGGGGCGAGGACCGAGCAGCCTTCGAACTGGCTCCAAAGTCGGGCATTCTGTACGACCGCCCCGTTGACCCGGCCATGCGAACCGCCCGCCATCCGGCGCGATGGCTCTGCGCGGCCTGCGCGGAGAGCGACTGATGAACTCGTGCCCTTTCTGTCAACCTGACCCCAATCATCTCTTCCATCAGGGCGACCGGGTTCTGGGGCTGTGGGATGCAAACCCGGTGAGCCCTGGACACGCAATGTTGACCACGCGACGGCACGTCGGGGACTGGTTCTCGGCTACCGCTACGGAGCAACTGGATCTCCTGGGGGCGGTGCAACTGGCACGAGACGCCATTGTCGAGCGCCACAACCCCGACGGCTTCAATATCGGAATCAATGTCGGCGAAGCAGCCGGGCAGACCGTGATGCACCTGCACGTCCACGTGATTCCACGCTATCGGGGGGATGTCCCCGACTCCTGTGGCGGTGGGCACCCAGCCCTGCAGCAGCCAGCCAACTGCCTGGAAGGCCCGCTCTTGACCACCGGCCTGGGGGAAGACCATCTCGGCGGGCCCCTCCTGGCCGAGCTAGACAGGGCGCAGTTTGCCGACATCGCCGTCAGTTTCGTGCTGGTTTCCGGAGTTGTGCAGATTGAGGACCGGCTCGGGGATCTGCTCGCGCGTGGTGGACGGCTGCGACTGATAACCGGAGACTACCTGGGAGTTACGGACCCAGACGCATTACTTCGATTGCTGGACCTCGAAGCCAGATTTCCAGGCCAAGTCTACCTGCGGGTGTTTGAGGCGAAAGACCAGGGATTCCACCCCAAGGCCTACCTCTTCCTTCAGCGCGACGGACAGGCCAGGGGATTTGTCGGAAGCTCGAACCTGAGCCGCCCTGCGCTGCACGAAGCGGTGGAGTGGAACTACAAGGTGGTCCAGAACACTCTTGAGCTCTCGCAAGCATTCGAAAGGCTGTTCACGCACAGGCGAACCGTGGAACTGACGGCCGAGTGGCTGGATTCCTACCGCTCTCGGCGCCGACCTCCAGTCGTGCTCGACGGCTCATCTCTCCTGGCCGAACGCCCTGTAGCCGTCGAAATCGTGCGCGAAGAAAGCGTTCCCGCGCCACTGCCCCATCCGGTCCAGGTCGAGGCCCTGGCTCGCCTCAGAACCACCCGTGCACACGGGAACCGGGCCGGGCTGGTGGTTCTCGCCACCGGGTTGGGCAAGACATTTCTGGCGGCTTTTGACAGCCTTCCCTATGGCCGTGTGCTGTTTGTGGCCCACCGCCGGGAAATCCTGACCCAAGCGATGCGAGCCTTCCGACGGGTGCGCCCCGAGGCCCATCTAGGCCTCTACGATGGGTTAGAGAAAGCCCCCCAAGCCGACATGCTCTTCGCGTCCGTCTCCACACTGGGTCGACTTCCTCACCTCCGGCAATTCGACCGCCGAAGTTTTGACTACATCGTGATCGACGAATTCCACCATGCCCACGCAGCCACCTATCGCAAGCTCATCGATTATTTCGAGCCAGCATTTCTACTGGGTCTCACCGCGACTCCCGAAAGAACCGATGGAGGGGACCTCCTCGCGCTCTGCGGCCAGAATCTGGTCTACCGGTGCGACTTGCTCGAGGGTGTGCGCCGCGAGTTGTTGGTGCCTTTCCACTACTTCGGAGTGCCAGACCTGGTCGATTATCGAAACATACCCTGGCGCAATGGCGGTTGGGATCCACAGGCGCTCGAGAATGCACTTGTTGTCGAAGCTCGGGCTCAAAATGCCCTGGAGAACTATCGCCGCTACCAGGGGCAACGAGCCCTGGCCTTCTGTTGCTCGGTTCGGCATGCCCTGTGGATGGCGGAGTTCTTCACCGCCAACGGCCTCCGTTCTGTGGCGGTTTTCTCTGGGCCCGAGAGCGCCCCTCGCACCGAATCCATTGATCGACTCAGGCGCGGCGAGTTGGATATCCTCTGCTGCGTGGACATGTTCAACGAGGGAGTCGACCTGCCTGAGATCGATACCGTCCTGATGCTCCGCCCCACCGAGTCGCGGATCATCTGGCTCCAGCAATTCGGCCGCGGCCTTCGCCTGTCTCCCGGCAAGAAGCACCTGAACGTCATTGACTACATTGGCAACCACCGGACCTTCCTGATCAAGCCCCAAACACTATTCGACCTGCCCCCCGGCGATTCCGAATTGGCTCGCTGCTTCGAGCTTCTCAGAAAGGGCGAGCATCCAGACCTGCCACCGGGTTGCGAGGTCACCTACAGCTTGGAAGCTGTGGACCTCTTGCGTGGGCTCCTGCGTCTTGATGGTGGCCAGGCTCTGACCCGATACTACGAGGAATTCGCGGAGTTGCACGGCCGACGTCCCTCGGCCCTCGAGGCCTATCAGGACCGCTACGACCCACGTTTGGCGAAGTCAAAATATGGTTCCTGGTTGGGGTTTGTGCGCGCCCAGGGCGGGTTTACCCCCCTAGAAGAGGTTGTCCTGGCGACCCACGGCCCGTTCCTCCAGGAACTGGAAACCACTCCCCTGGAAAAAGGCGACAAGATGGTCTTGCTCCATGCCATGCTCAACCTGGACTCCCTCCCCGGCTCGGTTGCGCTCGCGGAGCTCACCGGAGAGTTTGCCCAACTGGCCGGCCGAAGCGCTCAGCTGGCGAAGGACGTGAGCCTCAACCTGAGCGACCAGCGCCCCCTGCAAGCCCTGGTGCGCAGTTCTCCCATTCTTGCCTGGAGCGACCGGACCTCCGGCCGGGATCCCTTTTTCACCTTCCAGGAGGGCATCTTTGCAACGGCGTTCCAGGCCAGCCCGGAGATGCGAGAACCGCTGCAACAACTCGTCCGAGAACTGGTCGACTGGCGGCTTGGCGAATACCTCGACCGGCCAGGGCGTCAAGCCGGGGACCGCTTCGAGTGCCGGGTTGGTCTCGCCAGCGGACGGCCGGTGCTCTCATTGCCCAAGCCAATGACACCCCCACGAGTGTCTGAGGGTTGGACGCTGGTGAAGGTCGCCGATGACCTGCTCGAGGGCAACCTGGCAAGTACGCCGATCGATGTCATCCGAGAGCCTGGACGGGATACAAACCGCCTCCCGGGCATTCTGCGAGGCTGGTTCGGTCCCGATGCTGGCCAACCTGGCACCCGACACCAGGTGGTCTTCCAACTGCAAGATGACCTCTGGCACCTTTCCCCGGTCGGTCTCAGCGGGCGTGGGACGGCAGTTCTCTGGAAACGATACTCCCGCGAGCAGATTCCCGAGCTCTTTGGCCAGACATTTAACACCGGGTCGTGGAATCAGGGCTATGTCCGCAGCGGCAAGCACATCTTTCTGCTGGTCACCCTTGCCAAAGGGGACCTATCAAAGGAGCACCAGTATGAGGACCGATTCCTGGGTCCAGAGAGATTCCAATGGCAGAGCCAAAATAGAACAACCCAGGCCAGTAAGGATGGTCAGTCGATGCGATCGCATCAAGAGCAGGGCTTATCGGTCCATCTCTTCGTCAGGGCAAAGAAGCGTGACCCGTTTATCTACTGTGGCGATGTCGAGTTCGCGGACTGGACTGGCGAAAAACCGATTACCATCCAGTGGAGGCTGCCGGAACCGGTGCCTGAGCGTCTGCGAGGTGAACTACTCAGAAACTGACAATTTGAAAATGCAGATTGCCGATTCTCCATGAGCTAGCCAACTCCGAGCGGGCGAGGCTGTGCTGCTCGCAGACTCCGTCCAGCGTGGAGAGCTGGTAGCTCAACCCTGATGAGGCTCTACGCCTGGAGCGACTGCGCATCTTCGGCCATTACGACCAGGGGCGCTTTCTGGTCGACAGCATCGGCGACCACCTCTGACAGCTACGGGCTGACCGGGTCCTGCAGCCGCACCGCCACGTCGTCGGGGAAACCCAGGTTGGCGGTGAAGAGATCCAGGCAGCCGTCTCCGTCCAGGTCGGCCAGCCCCACCGCCGCTGGACCGAACCCGATGGCGAAGCTCTGGGGAGCCTGGAAGGTGCCGTCGCCGTTCCCGAGCAAAATGGAGGCGGTGGCCAGGGAGAGATTGCAGAAGGCCAGATCGAGCCGGCCGTCGGCGTTGATGTCTCCCACCGCCACCGCGAAGGGCTGAGAGCCGGCCGGCAGAACCAGGGTCACGGCCGGCTGCATCGTGCCGTCGCCGTTGCCGATGAAGACCGAGCCGTCATCGGTGGACCCGTTGGCGGTGACCAGGTCAGGCACGCCGTCCCCGTTGAAGTCCCCGAAAGCCAGGTCATCGGGAGCATTGGCGACCCCGAAGCTCTGGGCCGGCTGGAAGGTGCCGTCGCCGTTCCCCAGCGCCGTGGAGACCTCGTCGCCGCCGAAGTCCGAGGTGGCCAGGTCGAGCAGTCCATCACCGTTCAGGTCGAGCAGCTCGATGGCGTCGGGGGCGTTGCCGACGCCGACAGGTAGGGGGGCGGGAAAAGTGCCGTCGCCGTTCCCGAGCAGAACGGCAGCCTGGTCCAGGCCAAAGTTGGCGGTCACGGCGTCGAGTCGCCCATCGCCGTTCACATCCCCGAGCGCCACCCCGGTCGGGCTCGACCCGACCCCGGTGGTCGAATTGAGAGCGGTCTGGAAGGTGCCGTTCCCATTGCCGAGCAGCACCGAAACGGTGTCTGAGTTGCTGTTCGAGGCGATCAGGTCCAGGCGGCCGTCGCCGTTGAAGTCGCCTGCGCTCACGCCGTCAGGAAAGACCTGAGTGGGGAAGTCCTGGGCCGGCAAGAACGTGCCGTCGCCATTTCCCAGCAGCACGGAGACGCTGTCGGCGTTCACGTTGCCCGTGGCGATGTCGAGGATGCCGTCAGCGTTGAAGTCGCCCGTGGTCATCGCCTGGGCTCCCTGGCCCACCGGAAAGTTCTGCTCGCCCAGCAAGCGCACCAGCGGGTCGGAGGTGATGGTCACATTCGTGGAGGCCCCGATCCCACCCGCCGTGGCCTGGAGGGTGACGGCGCCAACGCCGCTGGTACGCATCTGCCCGCGCGTGCCAGCAACATCCGAAACGCTCGCCACGGCCGGATTGGTGGAGGTCCAGCTGACCTGCTCGGTCACGTCGGCCACGCTGCCATCCGAGAAGGTGCCGGTGGCGGTGAACTGGCGCGCCCGGCCGGAGGAGAAAAAGCTCGGGTCGAGCGGGGTCACCGCCAGGGACTGCAGGAGGGCAGCAGTCACGGTCAGCGTCGTCGAGGCGCTGACCCCGTTCAAGGCAGCCCCGATGTCGGTCACTCCCGGGGTCAGCGTGGTCGCCAGGCCGGCCGGATCGACGCTGGCCACTGCGCCTGCGCTCGAGCTCCAGGTGACCTGACCGGTCAGGTCCTGGACGGAACCGTCTGAGAACGTGCCGGTGGCGCTGAACTGCTGGGTCAGGCCGGCCGGCACGGAAGGGGTGAGGGGGGTGATGGCCAGAGTCGTGAGCGTGGCCGCGGTCACCGTCAGGCTGGTGGTGGCCAGCACCCCGTTGCGCGCTGCGGTGATGGTGGTCGTGCCCGGCGCAAGACCGGAGGCCAGGCCGCTGGCGTCGATGCTGGCCACGGCCGGGTCGGAAGAGCTCCAGCTCACCTGACCGGTCACGTTCTGACCGCGCTCATCGGTGGCCTGAAAGGCCTGCGTGGTGCCCGAGGCGATGCTGGGGGCAAGAGGCGCCAGGGTCAGGCTCTGAATCAGAGGAGCGCTTCCCTGAAGCAGCTCCAGGGTGACCACCAGTGCCTCGAAACCGATGATGAGGGGGGTGGGATCGGAAGCGGCGACCACCAGGCCCTGGGAGTCCCTGCCGAAGGCCTGGACGTCCCAGTCGCCCGGCGGGACGACGGGGATGAGCACCAGCACTTCCCGAGCGCCGGGCTCCACGCTGGCAGCCCCGCTGGCCACCACCCGCTTCCCGCTGAGACTGGAGGGGTCGGGGGTGTTGCGATCGGTCAGCTCCACCACCACCTGGAGGATCTCGCCGCGATTCGAGCGTGCCTCGAGCTCGGGTAGCCGGAGCTTGAGTCGGACGGCTGAAGGTCCCGCCGGGCCGGGCGGCGGGGCAGCGGTCCCGGACGGATTGAGCGAAGCTCCCGAGCATCCGCCCAGCAGCAGCATGACCAGCAACAGGATTCCCCTCCGCAGGCACGTGCCCACCACGTTAACACATCCTGAAGGACGCTGACAACCCTTGAGCTACAGCGACAGGAGCGCCGCTTCTCCAGCTCCGACTGCGGACGTTGTGACCTCAGCGAGGCTCAGTCCACCAGGCACTCGGCCACCGAGTGCGCCTCAAAGGCCTGCGCCATGGTCACGTTCCCGGACACCCCCCGCAAGGCAAAGAGCTCGAGACACTCGCGGACAGTCAGGGAAAGGAGGTCGGCTGCGTGACGCAAACTGATTTCTCCGCGGCCGTAAAGCTCGGACAACTCGCTCTCAAGACCCCTGCGAACCAGCCTGCGAATCGCGTCCGACGCATCATCCCCCTGACGGCGTTGCAAAAAGGCCACAGCCTTCATGGTTTCCTCAGAGAGTCGGACTGAGCGAGTAACCTTCATTTGCGCGGATACTTCCCTTCTACGATCAAGCGAAACGTGACGAACTCCTCCGGGCTCACATACGGGCGCAGGCTTTCCAGCAATTTCAAGACCTCGGGGGCAGGGAGTTTCTGCTTGCGACCGATCGCAAGCAAGATTGCGGCCGGCACCGTCACGCTTACTCTGTGCGCCTTCAGTCGCTCAAGCAACCAGGCATCGTCGGTCACAACTGCTGCGTAGCCACCGCTGAGAGCATGACGAGCGAGGGCCCGGTCACCATCCGAGAACCCGATAGGGACAGTCTCAGTGGTAGCACCCAGGACCTGAAGCTTGCCCTGGTCCAGGTTCTCGGCCACAACCAGCGCGTCGGGGTGACCGAGACGGGTGCCCTCCTCAACAACCTCCCTTTCGACCTCGGCCGGAATGAAGACTTCAAAGGTCTCCACAAGCAGCTCCTTTGCACCAGCTCGCGTCAGTTTGATCAACGCGTCTGCATCCAACAAAACCCTCACTGCAATCTATTGTGTACAATGCAACCGCATCACGTCAAGGCCTCTGACGAAGATTCGCCTTAGCGAGCAGAGCAGCCCCGATGATGAGGGGATGGAAACCCAAATGGGTGGCCTTCCGGTGTCAGGTCTGCCTGGTCTGGGAGCCAGGACGCATGCATACCCCGGGGTGTTGCCCAGTAGTCAGCAACACCCGTGTTCTGTCAGATTTCCTTCAGGGGCAAGAGGTATGCTGACCGCGATGACAATTCTCCCCGTGACGGCCACCAGCGTCGGGGACGTGCTGTTCAAAGGCCAGGCCATCAGCCCCGAGTTGACCGAGGCCCAGGCCCGGCTGCAGCGCGTCGAGTCGCAGCACGACTCGTATCAGGCTCGACTCCAGGACACCGAGCGCCTGCTCGGCATGCCCTTCCTCAAGCGCACCTCCTTCACCAACATGGACCAGATGCGCTCCGGCCTGTGGAACGAAAAGCGCCAGATCCACATTCGTTTGTCTCCCCTGACCTTCTGCGCCGGCGCACTGGGCGGCATTCTGGCCGCTCCTCACCTGGGCCTGAGTGGCGCAGGGGGAGCCTTGCTGGGTATCGGCCTGTGGCTCGGCTATCTCAAGCTGATGCGCCACGTCGCGCTGCCACTCCAGGTCGACCACGCCGCGGTCAAGGCTCTGCGCACCGAGCGCAATCAGCTTCAGGTGGCTCTCGGGCCGCTCAGGCAGGCGGTCGACACGGCCCGGGCCGACCTCGAAGCGGTACGCCGGGACGGACTGTCCCGCCTGAGCCAGGCTCCCTCGGCCCAGATCGCCGTGGAGGAAGCCTCGGTCACGCTGGGCGGGGTCCGGGTCAAGGTGCGCAAACCGGGGTAAATGCCTCGGCCGAGAAGGCTGTTTCTGCTCGACCGGCAGGAGCGTCCCGCGACCATACCGGTTCAAATTCCGAAAGCGCTCTCGGGCCCGGGCCAGCCGGGTCGACGGCCACTTCCAGAGCCGGATCCCAGGACAAATCGAACAAAGAGACGATACCGCCGGTTCAAATTCCGAAAGCGCTTTCGAGCCCGAGCCAGCCGGGTCGAGGTTGAGCTCCTCGGGAAGGTCCTGTCCAGAACCAGGGTTCCGCCCTCGCTCCACCAGGGTTCGCGCCGCCCGCTCGAGCTCCGCCGCGACAGGGCAGTGAATCCCCCACCTGGCGGCGAAGCCGCCTCCCCATGCGCTGGTGTCTGCTCTTGGTGCTGCTCCTGCATCCGGTACAGGCCTGGGAGATCCGCGTGGAAGCCTCCCCGGTACACGGCACCCTGTACTTGCTCGAGTCGTTGCGCGGCGAAGCGCATCACAGTCGGCACCTGGCCAGGGTGTTCCGGGAGCTGAGACCCCCCACCGAGGAAGACCAGGCGCTGGTGGACGACTTTGCGGGGCTGCTGCAAGACGAGGCCTGGAACACGCTCCGGCTGCCCGGCGATGGCGAGAAGCAGCGCACCCTCTCGGACGTCCTCGAGGGGATCAGCCTGCAGGCCCGGGACGTGGAGGACTTCCTCCAGCGCACCCGGCCCCTGCTCAGCACCGAGCACCATGCGCGCCTGGCCCGGGCCATGCGCCACTACTCCCCCCTTTATGACCGTCTGATCTACCAGCCTTGCGATGCCAGCCTGAGCAAGCAGCTGAGCGAGCTACGCCAGGTACTGGCCGAGCGAGAGGCAGCCGAGTGCCTGGCCACCATCGCCGCCCTCTACCAGAGCGACTGGCCCGAGGAGAATGCCTTCGTGGTGGCGCTCACCCCCATCCCTCGCAAACAGGGTGAGGGCATCGAGGCGTTTGGACACTCGGACGGCTATCTGTCGGTGGTGGAGGCCCCTCAGGGCGCGCCGGTGCTCGGATCGGCCGGCGTCATCGTGCACGAGCTGTGCCACGCCCTCTGGAGCAATCGCTCGCCGGGGGTGGTGGCCCGGCTCAAGGGTGCCTTCCCCGCGGACATCTACGACCAGCTCAACGAAGGCCTGGCCACCGCCCTGGGCAACGGCTGGTTCGGACAGGGAAAGAGCGACGAGTCCTGGTATAACGACCCGATCATCGACGGGTTCGCCAGGTCCCTGTTGCCACTGATTCGGCCCTACCTGGAGGAGCGAAAACCCCTCGACGAGGCCTTCGCCGCCCGAGCCACGGCCGCGTTCGCCGCCGCCTTTCCTCAGGCCGACCGCGACCCCACGGTGGTGCTGCGGCGCGTGCTGCTCATCGCCAACAGCGACGAGATCCAGCGAGGCGGATTTCAGCAGCGCATGGCCGCTTTGGGGCCGATGCGCAGCATCCACGCGGCCACGCCCCTCTCCTCGCCGGAGACCCTGCAGCGTTATCAGGAGTTCGAGGGAGCGGTGATCTTTCTCATCAAGCCCTCCGAGCGGGGCCTGCTGACCCCCTTCGCTTTGAGCGGCCTGGCCAGGAAGACCGGACGGGGATGGCGGATCGTGCTCGAGGGGGAAACCCTGGCCGACCAGGAAAGGGCGCTGGCCAGGCTCCTCGAGCAACCGCTGCAAGAGCGGTGACGCTGGTCTGGAAAACGCCGCATTGGGACAGAGAAGCGCCTGCGTGGCCGGGGTTCTGGGCAAGCTCCAATTCTGGTTCTGAATGGCTTCGGGACCTGGAAGTCCGGCCGCCTGCAATATCTTGTGGTGGCCCCCCCGAGAGCGTAGCCCCTCCGACACCACACGGTTTGCGACCGGACTTCCAGCGACGATGAGCATTTGGGCTCAAGGTCACTGGCTCGAAGTGAAGTATGGTGAGCGCCAGTACACCCCGAGCGGCAACCCGGGCCCGGCCTGGTCAACCTCGAGGACCTCCACCAGCCTGAGACTGTCGCGCAGCTCCCGGTTCTCGACCGAGCGGGCCTGCTCAAGGAGATCATCCGGTGACTCCGCGACCAGCTGGTAGGTCCTATAGAACGGCCGCCCGTCGAAGAAGACCCCCTCGAACATGGCCCGATAGGAGCTGGCCGTGCCGCTGCGTCGATCGTCTGCCTGGCGCAGGATCCAGAAGGCCTCCTCGTCCCAGAGGCTCAGCATTTCGTGGGCGAGCTCCAGAGCTTTCTCGCGCTGCCCCGCCGCTACGAGAGCCCCGCCCAGGCTCTGCTTGACCCGGCCCAGGCCCTCCACTGCCCCCGAGGCCTCCATCTCCGCCACGGCTCGCTCCGCCAGTGCCAGCGCCTCGGCCGGCGCACTGGCTCCAATCAGGCTCGTTCTGATGAGCACCCACAGGTCGGAGCAGGCCTCGCTGACCTCCTCGGCCTGGCGGAATTGCTCGATGGCCTCTTCCGTGCGTCCCATCCTCTGGAGGGTAAGACCGAGGTTGTATCGCACGCTCTCGATGCGAGTGTTGTCAGCCTCGAGAGCGGCCCGATAGAATGGCAGGGCTTGCTCACAGCGCTCGCCGTCGGACAGGGCGATCGCTTTCAGCTCGAGGAGTCTCCAGTGCCCCGGAACCCTGAGCAGACCCTCGTCCAACACCCGAAGAGCCTCGTCGTCCTGCCCCTGGTCGCTGTGACAACGGGCCAGGAGCTCGAATCCATAGCTGTGGCGGAGCTCGATCAAATCCTGGCCGGCTCTGGCTGCTCCCGGGTAGTCCCTGCTCTCGAGCGCCTCCAGACCTTTGCCAATCAGCTTTTCGAATTTGTCCATGGTCGAACTTCCTCACCTGCCAGCTCATCGAAGAACAATGCGGTCACCGCTCACGGCGAGGGGCGAACCTGCTCATCACCACCGGAAATCGCTCCAGCTCGGGCATCCGGTGCCGCTCTCCGGAGCAGCAGAGAACGAAGCCATATTCGGTCATGACCGAAAGCTCTTGATAACCCGGCCCTTCTAACGGACAAACCGGCAACTTCTTCAGGGGAAGCTGCTCGAGCTTGAGGGGATACCGTCCCTCGTTCTTGGCGGCCTGCGCTCGGAGGGCCTCAGCCAGAGTCACCAGATTCTCCTGACAAGTCCTGGCCTTCCCCTGCGCGCGGACCTCCAGGAACCGGGGCACGAGCGACTGCGAAACCAGGAGCAACCCGAGGACAGGAGCGTAGCATCCCCACCCGTAACCGTGATGGAAGGCTTCTGGCCAGTATCGAAAGAGCAACACCAGGCCGATGGCGCCCAGGTAGCCGCGCGCGAATCCAAAGTTGGCCGCGATGGATAGCCCGGAGCAGAGCAGCACCGCCCCCCAGATGAACACCCTGCGACTCACCCCGAGAGGTTCGCTGATATCCGCCGCGGGACCTTGCCGAGAGGAGAATCCCCCCGGCAGCGAAGCCAGGCTCGTGCTCCCTTCCTCCGTTACCGACCGCCTGCGCGAGCTGGTGGGGCCCTCCAACCTGATCACCGATCCCGACCAGTGCCTGCCCTACTCCTACGACGGCACCGCCCTGATGCGCCACCAGCCGGCCGCCGTGGTGATGGCTCACGGCACCGACCACGTGGCCGGCGTGCTGCGCCTGGCCAACGATCTGGGCTTCAAGGTGGTGCCCCGCGGCTCGGGCACGGGTCTGTCGGGCGGGGCGGTGCCGGTGGACGACTGCGTCGTGCTGTGCACCCTGCCCATGAACCGGGTGCTCGAGATCGACCAGCAGAACCTGACCGCCACCGTCGAGCCGGGGGTGATCACGGCCAACCTGCACGCCGCCGTGGAGGCGGTGGACCTGTTCTACCCCCCCGACCCGGGCAGCATGAAGGTGTGCACGCTGGGCGGTAACGTGGCCGAGAACGCGGGCGGTCTGCGGGGCCTGAAGTACGGTGTCACGCGCGACTACGTGATGGGCCTGGAGGTCGTGCTGCCCACCGGTGAGGTCATGTGGACCGGGGGCAAGAACGCCAAGGACGTGGCCGGCTACAACCTGCGCCAGCTGTTCGTGGGCTCGGAGGGCACGCTGGGCGTGTTCACCAAGATCCTGGTGCGCCTGCTGCCCAGGCCCAGGGCCCGGAAGACCATGCTGGCGGTCTACGATCGCATGGCCGGGGCGGCCGAGACCGTGGCCGCCATCATCGCCGCCCGCATCATCCCGGCCACGCTGGAGTTTCTCGACCAGGTCACCCTGCGCTGCGTGGAGCAGGCGGCCAGCATCGCTCTGCCCACCGACGCCGAGGCGGTGCTGCTGATGGAGAGCGACGGCCATCCGGCGGTGGTGGAGGAGGAAGCCGAGCGCATGGCCGAGCTGGCCCGCAAGCACGGGGCGCGCTCGCTGCAAGTGGCGGCCACCCCGGCCGAGGCCCTGCAGCTGGCCTCGGCCCGCCGCCTGGCCTTCCCCTCGCTGGCTCGCCTGCGCCCCACCACGGTGCTCGAAGATGTCAGCGTGCCGCGCAGCCGGCTGGTGGAGATGGTGGAGTTCGTGCAGCGGGTGGCCCGCGAGGAAGACCTCATGATCGGTACCTTCGGGCACGCCGGCGACGGCAATCTGCACCCCACCATCTTGATGGACGAGCGCAACCAGGACGAGGTGGAGCGCATGCACCGCGCCTTCCGGCGCATCGTCGAGAAAGCGGTGGAGCTGGGCGGATCCATCACCGGCGAGCACGGGGTGGGCCTGCTCAAGAAAGACTTCATGGAGGGCCTGGTAGGCCCCCATGGCCTCGAAACCATGCGGCGCTTTCGCGAGTCGATGGATCCGCGCCAGGTGCTCAATCCGGGCAAGATGTTCAGCTCGCGGCCCCGCTGCGAGGCGGCGCGATGAACCTGCGGCCCGAAGGCAACTGGCATTTCGAGGACGCTCCCCCGCCGGAAGAGCTGCTCAACTGCATGCGCTGCGGCATGTGCCTGCCCGCCTGCCCCACCTACCAGCTGACCGGTCGCGAGCAGTCCTCGCCGCGCGGGCGCATCGCCCTGATGCGGGCCGTCTCGGAGGGAGACATGCAGCTCGACTCGTCGGTGCTGGCCGAAGAGCTCGACTTCTGCCTCGGTTGTCTGGCCTGCACTACGGCCTGCCCGGCCGGGGTCGATTACGGATCGTTGCTGGAGGCCGGGCGCGATCAGCTGGCCCGGCGCCGGCTGGCATGGTGGCAGAAGCTGCCCTTCAAGCTGTTCGAGGGGCCGGGAAGGCTGCGCGTGCTGGCCCGTCTGCTGTGGCTCTACCAGAAGAGCGGCCTGGCCCGGGCGGTGCGCTTCAGCGGATTGCTGCGGGCCCTGCGACTGCAGGAGGCTGAGAGCATGCTGCCCCCGGTGCCCTTTCACAGCTCGTATGACACTCTGGTGGGCGAGCATCCCGCTTATGGCCGCGAGCGCAAAAGGGTCGGCATGCTGCTTGGCTGCGTGATGGACGTGCTCTTCGTCGAGGAGAACCTCGCCACGGTGGAGGTCTTGCGGCGCAACGGTTGTACCGTGGTGGTGCCCCCCTCGCAGGGCTGCTGCGGAGCGCTGCACGCCCACTCGGGCCAGCTGCCCACGGCCCGCAAGCTGGCCGCTCGACTGACGGAGGCCTTCCAGGGTTGCGAGCTGGTGGCCGTCAACTCGGCCGGCTGCGGCGCTTGCATGAAGCACCATTGCCAGGGCCTCCAGGCGCGCGACGTGCATGAGCTGCTCGTCGAGCTGGGCTGGCAACGGCCCGAGCGTCCCCTGAGCGGCCGTTTTACCTATCACGACGCCTGCCACCTGGCTCACGGCCAGGGCGTGACCGCGCCCCCCCGCGAGATCATGCGCGGCCTGGCAACCGAGCTCGTGGAGCTACCCCGGGCCGACCGCTGCTGCGGTAGCGCTGGCATCTACAACCTGACCCACCCTGAAACAGCCGGCGAGCTGCTCGAGGACAAGCTGAACGCCATCGAATCCACCGGGGCCGAGGTGGTGGGAGTGGCCAACCCGGGTTGCCTGCTGCAGATTCGCCAGGGGCTCAGGCTGCGAGGGGGGCGAGTGCGGGCCGAGCACCCGATGGTGCTGCTGGCGCGGGCCTATAGGGCCACAGGGCGATGACGGGAGAAGGCGTTGCCCACCGGTGAGTGCGGCGCCGCAGGCCGCAAGGCCCGGCGGAGTTTGCCGCCGACCCGTTGCGCCAGGTGTGCAGCTCGAGCCGCAGCAGAAAACCACGCTCGCAACGTCACCTTCCAATGGTATCTCAAGCCGGCTACGGGGAGCGGCACCCTCACCCAGACCTGGGTAGGTGACCAGGCCACGCTTACCAACCTGGTCCAGATTCCTCTGCATCCTCCGGTCTACACCGGGGGCACCTGCCAGCTCCGGGTCCGAGCCCGCTACGCGGGGCGAGACTACTGGGGCGAGACCCCCCCATCTCGCTGGAGGGTCCATGAGACGAGCCGGGCTGAGCATCATCGAGGTCCTTTTGACCGGCGCCGTCCTCTTGATGTTGCTGGGGGTGGCGGCAGTGCTGGTCAGCGACTACGCCCGCGTGCTTCGCGCGGATCAGGGCAAGCAGACGGGCCGCAACCTCTTGCAGGCCCTGGAGCAGATGGCTACCGAGGCACGCCTGGCCGTAAGCTTCAGTCACCCCCCTCCGGGAGGGGGACCGGCCGGGCAAGTTCAGTTCCGCCGTTTCGTCCCCCAATTCTCGGCCCTGCCCGGCACCCTCCCTTCACCCCTGCCGACCAACTGGAATCCTCAGCCCTCTGGAAGCCTCATGACGGTGCTCTACTCCCTGCAGGGCAACCAGCTGATGCGCCAGGCCACCTCGCCCTCTGACGCTGAGACAGGCCCCCTGGCCACCAACGTGGCCGGCCTGTCAGCCGAGTTTCTTCCCAGCGGGAGCCTGCAGATCGAAGCCAGCTATCATCAAAACGGAGTGGTGCAGGTCCTGCGCCTGGAGACCTGGTGCCCCGGCCTGTAAGCCTGACACGCGGCTTCGTGCTGGTGCTCTCGCTGCTCTTGCTGCTCTTGCTTTTCGTCATGGGCATGGCCTTTCTCGGCACCAGCGCAACCCGCAGCCGGGCCGCCGCCAGCGCCGCGCGAGCCAGCCAGGCCTACTGGCTGGCCCGAGCCGGCCTCGAGGATGCCCTGGTCAAGCTGTCCACCGATCTCCACTTCCCCAGGCGAGGAGGGGATGACCAGACCGTGTTCAGCTGGTCGGAGGATATGGTCGACTCCACCGGCGCGGTGGTGGGGAGCTATACCGTGATCGTGGACCAGACCTTCTCGGTCGCACCTTATGGCGTGGTCAGGATCACCTCGGTCGGCCGAACCGGAGCCCGCGCGGCTCCGGATGCGCAGAGGGTGCTGGAGGCAGACCTTGATGTGGCTCAAGACCTGCGCGGAGGAGCGGTGGGGACGCCCAACCCGAGCTTGAATCGCTTCTTGCGCCTGCAAGACAGCGGCGCTTTGTAGCCCGCGGGTCTCCCGCTCCCGCGTTCATAAAAAGTCAACAGAATCTTCAAGAGCTGCTTACATCCCGGCAACCCACGAACCAGAGAAACGGGCCGCCACCGGCTAGGCTGGATGCATCCCAAGCAACGGAGGTAACGATGTCCACAGTCTACCCGGTCCTGGTCACCCTGCAGCAGCACCCCTACAACCCGATCGGCGACGTCTACCTGGCGACCTACCGCCAGGGGGAGGATGCGGCTCAGGACCGCTTCGAGTCTCTGGTTCCCCTGTCCACCTACCAGAGTGCCGATGAGCGCTCGCCCGGTTGGTCAGCGGCAGCCACCCCGATCTTTCGTATGGACTCCATGCTGATCGAGAAACGCCCCGGTCAGCTGGGTACCGTCTGGACCCGCGACGAGATGGAGGACTGCCTGCTCGGCCCGTCGGGCGAGCTCTTCTATACCAGCGAGGGGAAGCTGTACCGCCAGAAAAAGCCGGGTGGCCGTCCCCAGCAGGTGGAGGTTCCCGCCCCCCTGAGCGGCCCTCTGGAGCGTTTGCCCGAGGGCCTGGCTCTGCTGACCGATCAGGGAGTGCTGCGCATTGATCCTGACACGGGGGAGGGTGGCGAGCTGACCCGGGGTTGCTTCGAAGACTTCAGCCTCTCAGCCGATGGCCGGCAGATGGTCTACTGCCACGAGGGGGGGGTCTCGGTTCGCGATCTTCAGACGCAAGAGGATAGAACGCTGCTGCCTCCCGATGGGAAAATGCGCTTCGGAGCGCGCTTCTCCCCCGATCAGAGCCGGGTCTTCCTCGGCAGCTGGTGGATCGAGAACGACCTGTCGGTGCGCTCGCGCTTGCAGGTGATGGAGAGCCGACCCGGCGCCTGGCCGCGCACGCTGCTCGAACAGGCCGTGGAGGCGGTGCCAGCGGCCTGATCGCCGGCCACGCGCTCCGTCGCGGCGGGGCGCGTGCAAAAAATCCTCGTGACGTCTGCGCTTCTCTTAGCGAGTCAACAGAATGAGGACGAAGGCCGGCACGCCGAAGTAGGCGGTGTAGATGGGATCATTCGTGAGCAGGGTGAGAACCAGTCCCATCAAGGCGCCAGCCTCGTAGATGGCCATCTGCACCAGGGGCAGGTTGCGCCGATTGCGCATCAGACGGGGCAAAAAGAGAGCCGCAAACAAGGCCTGGAAGACGAAAACAGCTCCCAGCGCCAGACTCAAGCTGTGGCGTGTCTGCTCGGGCAACCCGGAAGCCTCGGCGGCCTGGCTGGAGATAACCCAGCCCACCAGTCCGTAGACCAGAATCGAGGAGAGGAAACCAGCCTTGATGATCACCGAGCCTGATTCAACCGGCGGACGGACCGCTCCTCCCCGCCGTGCCTGCAAAGCGCGCGCTAGCTTACTCACGCTCACTCGGGCGGAGAACGGGCTTTCGTCGTGATCTCCTCGCAAGCGGATCATGATTCGTCTGCGGGGCGGGTCGGGAGAACGGGCTTTCGTCGTGATCTCCTCGCGAGCGGATCATGATCCGTCTGTGGGGTGGATCGGAGAACGGGCTTTCGTCGTGATCTCCTCGGGATCGTGAGAACGGCCTGCTGCGTGCGTGATCTCTGGCAGGTCGTGGCGTAATCCCGCGCAGGTCAAGCGCGGCTGCTCGGGCGACCTGGGCAGAGAAAGAGGAAAGGATCCGTCCCGGTACCCTCCAACCTTCCCGGGTGCTACCCCTGAGCGAACGAGTCGTGATGCCCGGACTGGTGCTCAACCTGGCCGAGCCCCCTCAACGTCCGCTGAGCACCGAAGAGCGCGATGCCTACCTGCGCGAGCCGCTCTTCTGGGCGTTCTGCTGGCCGGCTGGCCGGGTGCTGGGAGCCCATCTGCTGGCTCATCCTGAGCTGGTGCGAGGCAAGACCGTCTGCGACCTGGGCGCAGGCTCGGGAGTGGTGGCCCTGGCCGCGGCCCGAGCGGGGCGGCCCGGGTTCTCGCCTGCGATATCGACCCGGCCGCCCGTCTGGCCTGTCGCCACAATGCAGCCCGCAATGGTCTCGAGATCGTCGTCTGCGAGCAGCCTGAGCCCTGTGACCTCATCCTGGCCGCCGACCTGCTTTACGAGCCGGCAAACCGCCACTGGCTGAAGGGGCTCTGTCTGGTGGCTGACTCCCGAGGCGAGCCCGGGGAGGGTTTTCGGCTGCTGGGATGGCACGACTCGGCTCCCCTGCCCGACCTGGGATTCGAGTCTGGCTTTCGGCGGGTCGGCCTTTGGGCTGGCCAGGAGTGCGTCGCTGGCAGGAAGACGGGTCCCGGATAGCAGGAAGTGCAGCGATGGCGCGAAAGTGGCGCGCCCTGTGCTGCTCTGGGTGAAGATCGTGGTAATCTCCCTGATCCTGGCCCTGCTGATCGGGCCCGCCCGGGGCCAGGCGCCGATGGCCCAACCCCCGGCCCCAGAAGCCCCGAACCAGGCGCCGGTGCCGCAAACTCCGGGCCACGAAGCCCCGAACCAGGCGCCGGTACCCCAAACTCCGGGCCACGAAACCCCGGACCAGGCGCCGGTGCCCGAAGCCCCGGGCCCCACGATCCTGATTGAGGAGGAGCCGTCCGACGCCCTCGAGCAACCCGACCAGCCCCCGAATCTGGACGCCGACGAGGCCAGGATGTTTTTTCCTATCGGGTTCAGGCTGCTCAAGCGTCTGACCTTCGGGGGCTTTGCCCAGGTTGACTACCAGGACGGAAGGCTCGGCTCCAGCCGGAGCAGCAGTCTGCGCCCGGCCACCAATCGGCTGGCTCCCTTCCCGGCCGAAACCGAGCTGGTTCTGCGCCGAGCCCGCCTGAACGTCACTCTCCCTCTCTCGGAGAACAATGGCTTTAGAGCCCAGCTGCCCTTCGAGGATCTGAGCGGCATCCAGGCAGAGGACGCCTACTACTATCAAACGATCGGCCAATCCAACCTGCTGACAGTGGGGCAGTTCAAGACTCCCTTCGGCTACGAGGGTCTGCGCGCGATCTGGAGCGCCAACACCATCGAGCTTTCCGATGCCACCAACTGCCTCTACCATCGACGTGACATCGGGCTCATGCTCAGCTCGGACAGCGGCGGCGACCTGACCGGCGACGTGGCTTTCGTGCTCGGGCAGGGCGCCAACCAGCTCAATGGTTTTTCCGCCGTCAACGTACTGGGGCGAGTGGAATACCACCTGACCGAGCACCTCGGCCTGTTCGGCTCGCTGCACTACGGCCTCTACAACACAGCCCCGGACTCCCCCACCAATCCCCAGGTCTTGCCGGTGCGCCGTCAGGGGGTGGGGGCTCGCTACCGCAACCCGCCCTTCAAGCTGGACGCAGAGCTGCTCTTCAGCCAGGGCTACAACCGTTACTCCGGAACAGATACTTCTGCCTCAGGTGGTTACACAACTGCGGTGGTGCAACTTAACGAGCAGTTCGACGGCGTATTAAGCTATGACTGGCTTGATCCAGCCAATGGCCAGACAAACTTGAGTGCGGTGGACAACGCCTTGAACAGTCGCGAGCGCTGGGTGCTGGGCCTGAACTTCTACCTCGACCGCAAGAACTATGATCGGCTCATGCTCAACTACGAGATCCACCGACAGACCGAGGGGCCATCCTTCAGAACCCAGGGCTGGCGCCTGCGCTACCAGCTTCTCTTCTAAATTAGCCTAGGGATAACCGTCGCAGCTACGAACCAGCAAGCATGCGATCCATACAAGTTGTTCTTTTCCTGGTAACCCTGCTGACGGCGGGCTGCTCGAGCCCAAAGCCGGAGGTCTTCACCCACCCGAAGCATGGGTATTCCTTTCCTGTTGGTAACGACTGGCTGGTGCGTGCCGAGGGTGGCCCGCCGGAACAAGCCGACGAAGTGGTTTTCATGCGGGCCATCGATGCTCCGGGCAAGGTTGCCGCTTACAACCCCGGCGACATCCTCGAGGGGGCAGAGGGTGTGATCGACGGAAACCTCCTGCTGGTGACAGTCAAGGTCGAACCCAATCCCAAGAAACTGGAGCCGATGGAGTTTCTGGCCCAGAACGGGATGTCACAGAAGGCCAGGCTCGAGATGACAGATTTCAACGGGCTGAGCGCCGTACGCCGCACCGACGTGGGAGGCACGCTCATCTTTGTGACGGTGGGCGAAACGTTCTACGCAGTGCGGGCTCTCGAGCTGCCGGGCAAGAGCACGGTGACCGGGAATTATTTGAAGAGCGACCCGGAGGCGGTCAAGCTTCTCGAGGAGGGCCTGAAAGGCCTGAAGCTCCCGGCCTCGAGGAGCTGAAGGGCCTTGCCCACGAGCTGGGGCAGCCCTGGCGCGGGGTGAGGAGGCTGACCTTGCCCCGCGCCAGGTTGTCCACTGACGGTCCCAGCGTTTCCTGGTGGTGAGAGAGGGAAGGGTTGTTGCGCCGCTGTTGACCGTGCTCTTAGATTACCAGCCGGACCTTGAGCCGGCCTTGAGGCGGCCTTGAAGATTCCTTGAGTGTTACGGGTGTCGGGTCCTGAGCGAACTGGGCGGTCGACTTACGGCCGTGGCCTGGTTACATTGGCTCCGTTGACCAGGAAAGTGTCTCAGAGGAGGATTGCAAACGCCGACCCGTTTCACGCCAGATCTTGTCCCAACGGCATGAGGCCCGCCGGCGCGCAAACCTGTGTGGATGCCCAGTTCGCGGATACGCCAGTCCTCGGGCCGCCGAGAACGCTTGCGCGGGCCATAAGTTGACAGCCGTTCACGCCTTTAGCGGCTACATCGGCGATGAAAAAACCCGCCATTTGGCGGGTTTTTCTTGGTGGGCTAGGAGGGACTCGAACCCCCGGCCCGCTGATTAAGAGTCAGCTGCTCTACCAACTGAGCTACTAGCCCGAACAAGTCCTCATTGTAGCCGCCGGATCCGCTCGAGTCAATAGGGAGTTGCCTGCCGGGAGCGAACCTTGCAGGATGGACCGGATCAAGGAAGCGCTGGGGCTGGGGCCGGGCACGTTCGCGCTGCACCTGGACGTGAACGCGGTGCCGGCCGGGGGGTTCTTGCGGGGCACCTACTCCTGCAAGCTCAAGAAGCCGACCGACATCCAGGGCGTGCTGGCCCGGGCCACGGCGACACGGGACGGACGGGTGGTCTACGAGCAGACCCAGCGTTGCGATCCGGTGGCGCAAGCGGTGGAAGAGCGCTGGATCTTGATCTTTCGGATTCCGCGCGAGATCGCGTTGCCTGGCGAGCTGCTGCCAAGCGAGCTGACGGGGCTCAGCTGGAGCGTCACGGTGCGGCTCGAGCTGGGTCTGGCCAGGGATCCAGAATCGTCGGCCAGCTTCGAAGTGGTGGGTCCGTTTGCCGATGGAGTGCCCACCGAGCACGGGCCGGTAAGTGGCACCTCGCTGGAACGGGTGGTCAACGTGCTGGCGGCCGACACGGTCTCGGCGGCGGCCCGAGTCAGCGATCGCATGATCGGAGTCCACACCACTCCCCAGGCTCCCGACTACGAGGGAGGGCTGGCCGAGTCGCACCGCGCCGCCGAGCGGGCCGCCCAGCGAGCAACCGACCAGGTGCGCCAGAAGTTTCAGAGCGAGTCAGCGGCCAGGGAAAGTGCTCGCCCGAGGGGAGACCAGCCTGTTTCGGGGCGGAGCCCCTACGAAACACAGCCTCTCGATCAGACGCCGAGCCGGCCGGGGGTCGAGCAAGTGCCCCTGCAGGTCGACGAGAGGCGAGGACCTTACGACACACAGCTTCTCGATCAAGAACCAGCGCGGCGGCGAGTCGAGAAGCCCTCCCCTCGGGTGAATGAGCCTCTTTCCTGGCAGAGAGCAGCCGAGATCCCCCCTGGTCAAGAGCCCACCCGCCGGCGGGTCGAGAAGCCGCCCGTCCGGGTCGAGCCGGTGGTGCGCGAGCCGGCCGAGCCCACCCGCCGGCGGATCGAGAAGCCGCCCGTCCGGGTCGAGCCGGTGGCGCGCGAGCCGGCCGAGCCCACCCGCCGGCGGATCGAGAAGCCGCCCGTCCTGGTCGAGCCGGTGGCGCGCGAGCCGGCCGAGCCCACCCGCAGGCGGGTCGAGAAGCCGCCCGTCAGGGTCGAGCCGGTGGCGCGCGAGCCGGCCGAGCCCGCCCGCAGGCGGGTCGAGAAGCCGCCCGTCCGGGTCGAGCCGGTGGCGCGCGAGCCGGCCGAGCCCGCCCGCAGGCGGGTCGAGAAGCCGCCCGTCCGGGTCGAGCCGGTGGTGCGCGAGCCGGACGAGCCGAGCCGACATCGCATCCAGAAACCACCCGTGCCGGCGGGGAGCGATCGGTCCGAGCCCGATGTTGCCCCCCCCTCCGAGCCTGACGCGACCGGCGAGGAAGGTCAGACAGTGCGGCGGCGGGTGGAGAAGCCCCCGGTTCAGGTCCGGCCGTCTCCCAGCCGATTGCCCCAGCCCGACTACCAGTCCAGCGAGTCGCTGCGCTGGAAGAAATCGGACCGAAAAAAGTAACATAATTCAAGTCCTTCTCCAGAAGGTTGAACACCCTTCAATGAAGAAGGATCCCCGCGCTATGAGCAGCCACGCGGAATCGAACGCCGTCCCCGCCTCATCCGAGCGGCAGTATACTATTACCCAGTTCGCCGAGGCCGCGGGGACCTCGACGCGGCGAGTCCGCCGGATGATTCAGCAGGGGCGCCTGCGCACCTGGATAACCCCCAGCGGGGAGACCCGAATTCCCGAGGGCGAGCTGAAGCGGCTCGAGCGCCGGCGCGAGCGCCAGCCGGTGCGCCTGGCTCTGGCTCCCATCGAGGCCACCGAGATCGCCAAGACCCGCCTGGTGCCCCTCAAGCGGCACGAGGCGGCCATGGTTCGCCTGGGACTGCTCGAAAGCGAGCTCACCAACCTGCGCGATCAACACCAGGACCTGGCCGAGCGTGAAGCCAACCTGCGCTGCCGGGTGGACACCGCCGAAGAGGAAGCCGTGGAGGCCACCGTGCGCGCCGTCGAGGCCGAGGCCGCCATCGAAGAGCTGCGCGCCCAGGTGGTGGAGTCGACCCTCAAGGCCATGGAGGCCCAGGCCGAGCTCAAGCGTTACCGCAACCAGTCCTGGTGGCAGCGAATCTTCGGCTGACCTGACCTGATGGGCCTGGATACGGTTGAGATCGTGATGGCGGTCGAAACCGAGTTCAACATCGCGATCGCTGATCGCGACGCCGAACGCCTCGTCAGCGTAGGCGACCTTTACAGGTATGTTCTGCGCCGGCTGGATCTTCTGAGAGATCCAGAAGCCGGTCGCTCCGACTTCCCTGAAGTCTGGCATCAGGTGACCCGAATCGTCAGCCAGCAGAGCGGTGTTCCCCAGGAGCGATTGCACGAGGACACCCAGTTCGTCCGCGATCTCAGACTGGACTGATCAGCGTTCGGCTTTCTTGAGCCGGTCCTTGTACTTACTGCGCACTTTGGCCACCTTGGGCCCCACCACAAAGCTGCAGTAAGGCTGGCCGGGGTTGTTGGCGTAGTAGCTCTGGTGGTAGTCTTCGGCCGGGTAGAACTTGCTCAGGGCCGCCATCTCGGTCACGATGGGGTCCTTGTATTCGGCCTGTGCCTTGACTTTGGCCGCCTCGGCGCGCTTCTTCTGATCCTCGTTGTGGTAATAGACCACCGAACGATACTGAGTGCCCACGTCGTTGCCCTGCCGGTTGAGCGTGGTGGGGTCGTGCAGGTGGAAAAAGACGTCCATCAGGTCGTCAAAGGTGAACTTGCTCGGGTCGTAGTGGATCTGCACCACCTCGGCGTGGCCGGTATCCCCGTTGCACACCTGCTTGTAGGTGGGATTGTCCACTTTGCCTCCCGAGTAGCCAGAGACCACCTGCTCCACTCCCTCGAGCTCGAGGAACACCGCCTCCAGACACCAGAAACAACCGCCGCCGATGGTGGCGACTTCAAGACCTTCTTTGCTGGGCACGACCTTCCGAGTCTCCTTTGCCTGGGTTTGGATGCTCGCGCGCGGCCAGAGATTGAGCAGCGCGAAGACGGCCAGAATGCCGATCACGAACCAGAGCCAACGACTCATCCTCAACTCCTTCGTGAGGCCGGACTTCTTATCCGCCCTCCCAGTGCAGAACAGCCAGACGCTCGGTCTGGTTCCCCGGCCGACATCTGCCCGGTGGGCAGGCAGGTTCGGCAAGGCTCTGCTTCCCCTGATCAAGATCTGTCCGTGGGCAGGCGAGCTCAGTAAATCCTCCCCCGCCGCGCTCTCATTCTGCACTCGCGGGAGTGCAGAATGAGAGCGCGGGGACAGTCTGTTGAACGGGGCCGCGCCAATTCCTGAAGCGTTCAACGCGCGGCGCCTCAACATCCGCCAGGTGGATCGAGATCCGATCGGCCGCAAGGATGTCGCTGGCAGGGGGTGGCGCGAGGGGGCCGAATCGCAGGCCGCATGACCGAACAGACCGCTGAACCCACGCCCGCACCCGCTCCTCCCCCCGAGCCCGTGCATGCCACCTACGAAGACTTCAAAAAAGTCCGCCTGATCACGGCCCGCGTGGTGGCCGCCGAGGCCGTGGAGGGGGCCGACAAGCTGCTGCGATTGACGCTCGACGACGGGAAGCGGCAAGACCGCACCGTCGTGTCCGGCATCCGCAAGTCGTTTGCTCCCGAAGACATGGTGGGCCGCACCATCTGCATCGTGGACAACCTCAAGCCGCGCAAGATCTTCAACATCATGAGCGAGGGCATGATCCTGGCCGCCAATCATCCCGACGGCTCCATCGTGCTGATGGCTCCCAGCGCGGAGCTGCCACCCGGAGCCGAGATCAGCTGACGGAATCGGTCTCCCTGGTCGTAGCCGGACAGCGCTCGCCCGGGGCCGAGCCAGCCCCTGCCTTCGCTGCATTGAAAGCGTTCTATCCCGGGCGAGTGGATGCTTGCCGCTGGTCCTCACTCAGCGTCGTGAACGTTGGCCAGTAGCTGGCTCGAGCTCGGCTCAACGGGAAAGCTCCTTGACCCCCTTGAGCTCGCGAATGTTGGAGGGAATCTCGTGGACGGCGAACTGGTCGTGGCCCGGCCAGGCGACTTTTACGGCGGCTCAGTGGTGAACGGGCCGTTTCACGGGCGGCCCGGGCACGACGGACTGGTAGGTCCACGGTGAAACGAAGCGCGACCCCAGCAACAAAGTGATACCTGGTTGAAACAGTCTGTCAACATCGCTAACCTCCCGTTCAATCCAGCCTGCTTGGACCGGTCGCCGGTGGGTCCTATCCTGAGAGCAAGAGCAACTCAGGAGGTCAACTGGTCATGAACGCCGTCGGCAGCGTCGCCATCGCCATCTCGGGGAACACGCAAAACCAGGGCCAGCAGCGCCAGAGCGCGACCCAGCAAGCCCTGCAGCAGATCGTGCAGTTCCTGGCCGGCTACATGGCGGGCTCGATGCTGGGCCAGGCCATGGCCGGGCCGCACCAGGGCTGCCTCTGCTCCCAGCACCAGAACCCGAACTTCGGAGGCAACGCCAACGCGCTGGCCGGAATGCAGGGCCTGATGGCCGGCCTGCAGTTGGGCGGGGCCCTGGCCAACCAGGGCGGCAATTCTGGTCTCCAGCAGCCTGGTTTCGGCGCCATCCCTGGCGGCTTCCCCGGCGCCAACCTGGGCTTCCAGCAGCCAGCTTTCGGCGCCATCCCTGGCGGCTTCCCTGGCGCCAACCTGGGCTTCCAGCAGCCAGCTTTCGGCGCCATCCCCGGCGGCTTCCCCGGCGCCAACCTGGGCTTCCAGCAGCCAGCTTTCGGCTCCATCCCCGGTGGCTTCCCCGGCGCCAACCTGGGCTTCCAGCAGCCGGGCCTGGCCAACTCCAACGGCCTGTTGGCCGGCATGCCCTCGCTGGGCCTGACCGGACTGCAGAATGCGAACTCGCTTTACAACGGCCTTCCCAACGGGCTCAACGGGGTACCGAACCCCTACGAGTTGGGCCAGCCAATCACGGGGTTGGCGGCCGGACTTCCCCCGCTGGCCTTCAACGTGCTCGGGCAGAACCCCAACCCGGGTTTTGCCGGCAGCACGAATATTCTGGGCCTGATCCCGCCGGTGCAGGTTCCTCCCCTGCCCGGCTTCACCCCCCTGGGGACCCTGCCTCCGGTCAACGCCGGCTTCCTGCCCGGCGCCTTCGGGGGGGGTATCAACAGCTTCCTCGGCTGACTGTCCGGGAACCCCAGGCGAAGACTTCTGATTCCTGGTAGCCGGAGCAATCGGTCGACTTTCGTCTCGTCCGGAGGGAGGCAGGTCGGAGGTTTCGATCGGCTCTTCCCTGGGGCCTGACCAGGCCAGAACCGCAGCGAATCCGCGCCGTCCCTGCAGCTCGACGGCCGCCTCGGCTTCCCGGGGCTTGACGGACTGAGAGCCAACCGCTATTATCGTCCTTGTCCTTCGCCGCGGGCGAGTGGCGGAATGGCAGACGCGGTAGACTTAGGATCTACTGGAGAAATCCGTGGGGGTTCAAGTCCCTTCTCGCCCACCATCAGCGTGAGCTTGCGGAAGTAGCTCAGCGGTAGAGCACTGCCTTGCCAAGGCAGGGGTCGCGAGTTCGAATCTCGTCTTCCGCTCCACTTGAAGCCGTCCTGAACAAAGGACGGCTTCGTTCTTTCGCGGGTCAGGTAGGATCTCGGCCACGGGCAGCGTAATCCTCCTCTCCTTATCGCACAGAACGAAAGTGAAGTGCCGAAGGTTTTGCAATCATTTGCGCCGACACACAGGTATGGAGGCGCCCCTGAAGGATGAGCAAGACCTTCAGCACGGAACGCTCAACACACGGAGGACCCATGAAGGTCACGGTATCGGAGAACACCCCGGTCGAGCGCACCATGGAAGTGACGGTCGACAGCAAGAAGGTCGATCAGGCCTATTCCCAGGCCTTTGAGAAGATGGCCCGCAGCCTCAACCTGAAAGGCTTTCGCAAAGGGAAGGTCCCCACCCAGATCGCACGCCGTTACATCACCGACGACGGCCTGGCCGGGACCGTGCTGGAGGGAATGCTTCCCCGCGCCTTCCGAGAAGCGCTGGCGGAGAGCCAGTTGGTGCCACTTTCCGAGCCTCGCTGGGAGATCGTCTCCAAGGAACGCGGGCACGACCTTGTCTTCAAGGCCACCTTCGAGGTCAAGCCTCAGGTGGACATCACCGATTACAAAGGCGTGGTGATCAACCAGGCCCGGCCCGAGATCACCGACGAGCACGTCGAGAACGTGCTGCAGGACTACCGCAACGGCCAGGCCCGCCTGGCCTCGGTGACTGAGGACCGCGGGCTGCAAGAGGACGACATCGCCCTGGTGGACTACACCTGCCTGCACGAAGGACAGCCGGTGGCCCATGGCTCGGCCCAGAATTACCTGATGGAGCTCAAGCAGGAGGCGTACCTGCCGGGCTTCGTGGACAACCTGCTCGGCTTGAGGGCAGGCCAGGAGAGGGAGTTCGAGGCCGACTTCCCGGAGGACTACACCAACGAGGACCTGGCCGGCAAGCACGTCACTTTCCAGTTCAAGCTCCACGAAATCAAGGTGCGCCAACTGCCGGAGCTCAATGACGAGTTCGCCAAAACCATCTCCGACTTTGAGACCCTGGCCGCGCTGCGAGCCGACATGCTCGAAAAGATGACCGAGAACGTGAAGGTGCGCACTCGCCGCGAAGCGGGCAGCCGCATCCTGTTCCAACTGGCGGGCCAGGTTCAGGACACGCAGGTGCCTCAGGCCCTGATGGCTTACAAGGCAAACCTGATCTTCCGTACTCTGGGCCAGAAGCTCGAGCGCGAGCAGATGACCCTGGAGCAGTACATGGCCTCGCAGGGGTTGGACAAGGACCGACTCTTCCGGCAGATCTCGGCTCAGGGCGCGTTCGAGGCCCGCATCGAGCTGGCCGTGGATAGCGTGGCCCGCACTGAGAGCATCGCCGTTCCGTCCTCGGAGATCAGCGCCCAGATCGCTCAATCAGCCAAAATGCACGGCGTTTCCCCTGACGAGATGGAGGATCAGATGCGTCAGGACGGCACCATCGAGGTGGTGCGCTACAACCTGCTGCAGACCAGAGTGGTGGATTTTCTGGCCGAGCACGGCGAGGTGAGCTACATCACCCCCGAAGAAGCGTCCAGGCTGGCCGAGGAGGAGAAAAAGCAGGCCGAGGCGGCCGCCAAGAAGGCCGAACAGGAAGCCCAGGAGGCCAGGAAGGCCGAGCCAGCGGAGGAAGCTGAATCCGAGACAGCCGAGGCGGCTCCCGCTCCCATTAAGTCCAAGACCACGGCCTCCGACGGGGAAGAAGATGTTACCGCACCCAAAAAGAAGGTCGCTTCCAGGGCAAAGGAGGCGGCCGAGGAAGGGGAAGCCGAGGACGAGGCAAAGAAGCCCAGGACCCGAGCCAAGAAGAAGGAAGGTTAACCTCGTTGAGCCACCACGATTCGTTCGCCCAGCATCTCGTTCCGATGGTCGTCGAGCAGACGGCCCGAGGCGAGCGATCCTACGACATCTTCTCGCGGCTTCTGAAGAACCGCATCATCTTCGTGGGGGACCCGATCGAGGATGTGATCGCCAACCTGATCATCGCCCAGCTCCTGTTTCTGGAGCAAGAGGATCCGGACAAGGACATCGACCTCTACATCAACAGCCCGGGTGGCTCCACCACGGCCGGACTTGCCATCTACGACTGCATGCAACTGGTGAAGCCGGACGTCTCCACTATTTGTATGGGCCTGGCCGCCAGTGCCTCGGCCCTGTTGCTGGCGGGTGGCGCCAAGGAGAAACGCTTTGCGCTGCCTTTCGCCCGCATCCTGATCCACCAGCCCTGGTCGAGTGGTGTGGGGGGCCAGGCAACCGACGTGGAGATCCACGCCCGGGAAATCCTGCACACCCGGCAGGTATTGAACGAAATTCTAGCCAAACATACCGGACAGACACTGGATAAGATTCAGTACGACACCGAAAGAGATTACTATCTCAGTGCCGAAGAGGCGGTGAGCTATGGTATAATCGACAAGGTGATCACGAAGGAAAGTCGCTAGCTTGCTGGCGTCCGGGCTGCCGGTCCGGTTCCAATGAATATTCAGGGCCACGCGGCCGTTCGGGTAGATCGAGGAGGTTTTGATGTTCCGTTTCGGGGATGACCGGGGTACCCTGAAGTGCTCTTTTTGCGGCAAGAATCAAGATCAGGTGCGCAAGCTGATCGCTGGTCCCGGGGTGTACATCTGTGACGAGTGCATCGAGCTGTGCAATGAGATTATCGAGGAAGAGCTCTCCCGCACCACGGAAGACCCGTTGCGCTTCCGGAACCTGCCCAAGCCCAAGGAGATCAACCAGATCCTCGACCAGTACGTGGTGGGCCAGGAGAAGGCCAAGAAAACCCTCTCGGTGGCCGTATACAATCACTACAAGCGCATCCATATGAAGGGGGGAAGCCCTCCCAGCGGTGAGGAAGTCGAGCTTCAGAAGAGCAACGTCCTTCTCATCGGCCCGACCGGTTGCGGCAAGACCTATCTGGCTCAGACGCTGGCCAAGATCCTGAATGTTCCGCTGGCTCTGGCCGACGCCACCTCCCTGACCGAGGCCGGCTACGTGGGCGAGGATGTCGAGAACATCCTGCTCAAGCTGATCCAGGCGGCCGACTACGACGTAAAGCGTGCCCAACAGGGTATCATCTACATCGACGAGATCGACAAGATCGCCCGCAAGTCGGAGAACCCGTCCATCACCCGCGACGTCTCGGGCGAAGGCGTCCAGCAAGCTCTGCTCAAGATTCTGGAGGGCACCGAGGCCAATGTTCCGCCTCAGGGGGGCCGCAAGCACCCCCATCAGGAGTTCATCCAGATCGATACAACCAACATCCTGTTCATCTGTGGGGGGGCTTTCGAGGGACTCGAGAAGATCATCGAGACCCGCATTCGCAACCAGAACATGGGCTTCCGCGCCAACATCGAAAGCAAGCGTAACCGGAACGTGGGCGAGCTGCTCGCTCAGGTGCTGCCGGAAGACCTGCTCAAGTTCGGGCTGATCCCCGAGTTCGTGGGGCGTCTGCCCATCGTGGTGACGCTGAATGCGCTGGACGAGGACGCTCTGGTGAAGATTCTCACCGAGCCGCGCAACGCACTGGTCAAGCAGTACCAGAAGATCTTCAGCATGGACGGGGTCGACCTGGTGTTCACCAAGGAAGCGGTCGGCTCCATCGCACGCGAGGCCCAGACCCGCAAGACAGGCGCTCGCGCTCTGCGAAGCATCGTGGAAGAAGTGATGCTCGACGTGATGTATGAGATCCCGTCTCTCTCCAATGCCCGCAAATGCGTGATCACCCAGGAGGTCATCGAGAAGCGCGAAGAGCCCACCTTGATGTTCGTCGAGGACATGAAGGAAGCTTCCTGATTCAAATTAACCGGCCTCAGAGCCGGACGTCCGAGAGGGCGAGTGGAAGACCTGAACCTCTACGTTACCCTCGGGGGCACGCTCGCTGGCCTGATCGTCGGCTGGCTCTTGAGCCGCATGGGCGGCCGCTCAGCCGATCCTGAAGCGCTCAAAGAGCAGCTCTTCAAAGTGCGCAGCGAGCTCGAAGAGCAACTGCGCCGCAGTGAAGGCCTGCCGGGCATGCTCGTGGGGCTCTCCTCGATCCAGGACGCCGATAAGCTCTATGATAATGTGACCAGGATGGCCCGGGAGTATCTCTCGGCTGACTATGCAGGCCTTTTGCTCAAGCGCGACAGCGAGTACGTCATCGCTGGAGCGGACGGCCTCTCGGCTGAAAGCCGCGAGAACCTGCGGCTGCCCGCCAAATCCGGGCTGGTGACCTACTTGCTGGAAACCGGGCGGCCCGTCCGCATCGGCAAGGGCGATCGCCAGCTGGCGGTGTTCCGCAAGCACGAGCCCATCAACGAGGTGATGGTGGCTCCTCTTCGAAACGCCTCGGATGTGTTCGGGGTGGTGTTCGTGGCCCGCCAGTCGGCGGGTCCGTTCTGGACCGGCTCGGACATCAACCTGCTGGCCTTCATGGCCATCCCCTTCTCCCTGGCCGCCCACAGCGGTGGGACCTTCGTCGAGTCGCAGCGAACCTCGCTGGAAGCTCTTACCTTCATCGCCGCCCAGATCGAAGAGCGCGACCCGTACTTCCGCGGCAAGTCGTCTCGGGTCACCGAGCTCTGCCTGAAGGTGGGACAGGAGCTTCGCATGTCCGAGCGCGATCTGGAGTCGTTACGGCTGGCAGCACTGTTGCACGACATCGGTACCCTGACGGTACCGGCCGAAGTCATCTACAAGGACGGCAAGCTGACCGAGGAAGAGATGGCGCTGGTGAAGGAGCATCCCAAGAAGGCGCTGGACCTCCTGCAACCGCTGGGGTTTCTCGAGCGCAGCCTGCCGATGATCCTCTACCATCATGAGCGCTACGATGGAGCCGGCTACCCCTTCGCCCTGAAGGGCTCCTCCATCCCGGTGGGGGCCCAGTTGATCGGCATGTGCGAGGTGTTCGACGCCCTGACCCGTCGTCGCCCCCATCGCGAGGCCTTCTCGACCGAGAAGGCGGTCGAGGTGATGAACGACATGAGCGGCAAGCACTTTGATCCCAAGCTGCTGCGCTTGTTCCTCAACGTCATCGAGCGCCAGGGCAAGACTCCTCTCAAACTCCCCGCCCGCCGGGCCGATCCGACCCGCACTTGATTCGACTGCCTTCTTTCCTGACTTATGTTTCCTCGCTGGGCAAGGGCGGAATGGGCGAGGTCGTGCGGGCCGTGGACCAGCGCAGCGGCCAGGAGGTGGCCGTCAAGTTCCTGTTCGCGGGCTCGGATCAAGAGACCATCGAGCGCCAGCGTCAGGAAGCCCGAGCCCTCGCGGCCCTCTCCCATCCCAACGTGGTCAGCCTGATCGACTCGCTTGAGCACGAAGGCCAGCACGTTCTGGTGATGGAGCTCCTCGAGGGAGGCAATCTCTACGTCCTGATGGCCCGCAATCCGGATCTTCCCGAGATCTTGCGCACCTTCGCCCAGATCTGCGACGGCCTGGAGTACATCCACGACCGAGGACTGGTGCACCGTGACCTCAAGCCGGGCAATATCCTCTTCCACAGCGACGGCACGCCCAAAATCGCTGACCTGGGGCTGGTGCGCCAGGTGGGAGCCCGCTCAGGGCTCACCCAGACGGGCGTGATGATGGGGACGGCCGCTTACGTCTCCCCCGAGCAGATCCTCAGCACCCGCGAAACCGGACCTCCCGGTGACCTCTATTCGCTGGGCGTGACCCTGTTCGAAGCCCTGACCGGGAAGTGGCCCTTCGTGCGCGATACCGACTTTGCGCTCTTGCAGGCCCACCTGCGCGATCCTGCTCCCTCACTGCGCGATTTGCGCCCAGATCTGCCTCCCTCGTTGGACGCGCTGATGCGCCGCTTGCTGGAGAAGGAGCCTGACCTGCGTCCCCGGTCGGCCGGGCAGGTGCGCCAGATCTTGCTGGCCGCGCTGGGCAGCGAATCGGCTCCCGACCCGGTGGCCGAGCCCGAGTTCGAGCCCCGGCAAGCGCTGGCAGCACGTGACCCGGGTGCGGTGCTGCTGGCCTTAAGCCACGACATTCGCGACCCCATGAACGGGATCACCGGCAATGCGCGCCTGCTCAAAGACGCCAATCTGCGCCCCTCCGAGCGGCAGTATGTAGAGGCGCTGGAGGCCTCCACCCGCGAGGTGCGCAGCCTGCTGCAAGGGCTGATCGACTACACACGGCTCGAGTTCGGCCGGCTGCGATTGGATCCCGTCCCCACCGACCTGCGGGGGCTGCTGCAGGGCGTCCTCAGCGAGTTGCAGCCGCAGGCCCGCCAGCGAGGGCTGGAGCTGAGCGGTCAGGTGGACACGACCGTGCCCGATACCCTGAGCTGCGATCCCCTGCGCCTGCGCCAGATTCTCATTCAGACGCTGTCGCGTGCGCTGGAGTCGACCCGCCAGGGACAGGTCAAGCTGGAGGTCCTGAAAGACTCGGCCACGGGCCAGGCTGTTGGCCTTCGCGTCGTCGTGAGCGCGGCTCACCGCACCGAGACCACCAGCGGACGGGGCCTGCTCGAGCTGGCGCTGACCCAGGGGTTGATCGAAAAAATGGGCGGCCAGTTCTGGGAGGACGAGTCCAGCATCACCTTCACCCTGAGCCTGCCCGTGTCCGGCCCGGCCCCGGCGCCTGCCAAACCGCAGGTTCCGGCCCGTCCCCTGCAGATTCTGCTGGTGGACGACAGCCTGATCAATCAGACACTGGTCTGCGGGCTCTTACAGCCCCACGGCCACGAGGTGGCCGTGGCCGGAGACGGGCAGGTGGCGGTGGACATGTGCAGCCTGCGCGACTTCGATGTCATCTTGATGGACCTGGAGATGCCCACCATGAACGGCTTGGAGGCCACCCGCGTGCTGCGCTCGCAGGGCAACAGGACTCCCATCGTGGCCCTCACCGGGCATGAGCGGGAAGATTGGACTCGTCGCTGCCTGGAAGCGGGCATGGACAAGTTCCTCTCCAAGCCGGTGGAGGAGGCCGAGCTCCTTTCCACCCTGGCGGCCACCCTGGCCGGCCCGAGCTCATCGAGCATGGAGCCCCCGGTCGCCCCCGAGCGCCGCGAGGATGCTCGCCAGGCCCTCGAGCAGAGCTGGGCCAGCCGGCTGGCCCGACTCGACCAGGCCTTCCGCGCGCGCGACGCCGGGACCCTCGTCAAGGTGGCCTGGGAGATGGGCGCCTGGCTGACTGAGCTGTCGGCCACCCCGGCCGCCCGAGCTGCAGCCCAGATCGTGATCCTGGCCGAGGAGGGGCGTCTGGATGCAGCCCTGCACGCGCGTGCCGGACTGCTTGAGGAGGTGGGGCGGCTCAAGCGCAGCTGGGAGCAGACCAGTGCCGTAGTGGTTCCGGCCGAGCTTCGCTCCAGAGGGTGAAAAAAGCCCGGAGCAGTTGCTCCGGGCTTTTGGGCTACGGGTTGGGCGTGGGCGGATTCTCGGGCGGCGGCTCGGGCGGCGGGGGCGGCGGAGGGGGCGGCGGGGCCGCCGGGACCTCGATGGCTACCGTGCGCAGCTCGGAGCGGTTGCCCACATTGTCGATCAGCTTCAGACCGGCGTAGATCGTGCGCGCTTCCGGGCTGGGCTCGAGCTTGATCGAGGTGGACTCGATGCCGCCCGTGGCCTGCGGGGCGTCCGTGGCCACCAGGATGGCGTCCTCGAAGCCCACCTGCTCGTCGCCCGGGTTGGCGTCGACGATGGGCTTGTCGGAGTAGCGGACCTCGTAGCTCGAGACCTGACCGCACCAGCCGTCGTCGCCCGTGGCCGTCCAGGTCAAGGTGACCTGGCCGGGGGTAGACTCGATGGGTCGGAAGTCGTTGGGAGCGGCCGGCGCTGCGCTGTCGGTCTCGAGAGAGCGCTCGAGATTGACGCGCCCGCGCGAGACGCTCATGTTGTTGAGGTTGGAGACTCGATCAGAGCTTCCGATCAGACGCTGCTTGACCTGGTCGTTGGTGAGGTCAGGGTGCTCGGCGAAGATCACCCCCGCCATGCCGGCCACGTGGGGGGTAGCCATGGAGGTGCCGCTCTTGTTGCCATAGCCGGCGTTGGGAACGGTAGAGTAGATGCCGACCCCGGGAGCCGCCACGTCCACGGTCGTGCGACCATAGTTGGAGAAGCTCGCGATCTGGTCGTTCTTGTCAGTGGCCGCCACGGCCACGATGTTGGGGATGTCGTAGTTGGCCGGGTAGGTGGGACGCGAGTCGTTGTTCTTGCCGTCGTTGCCGGCCGCAAAGATGTGCAGGGCCGGGGAGGTGCGCAGGGCATCCTTGATGGCGTCATTGGCGGCTCCTCCGCCCCACGAGTTGGAGGTCACGCGGGCCCCCATCCGGGTGGCGTAGGTGATACCGCGGATGATGGCGTCGGCGCTGGTGCGCCCGCCGTCGGAGAAGATCTTGACCGGCATCAGGGTGGCCTGCCAGTTCACGCCCACCACGCCCTGGCTGTTGTTGCCCTCGGCGGCGATAGTGCCGGCGCAGTGAGTGCCGTGGCTGTGGCCGTCCAAGGGGTTGCCGTTGTCGGCGTAGGCGTTGTAGCCGTGCACGTCGTCGATGACTCCGTTGCCATCGTTGTCGATACCGTCGCCCGGGATCTCGCCGGGATTGGTCCAGATGTTGTTCTTGAGGTCAGGATGGTTGTAGTCGATGCCCGTATCGACCACGGCGATCAGCGGACCGCCCTCGCTCTGGCGCTTGCCGGTGGAGATGTTCCAGGCTTCCGGGGCGTTGATGTCGGCCCCGGCCTTGCCGCCGTTCTGCCCGGTGTTGTTCAGGCCCCAGAGGGCCGGATCCAGGTCGTTGGGGGTGTTCTGTTGCAGGCCGGCGCTCTGAGGAGCGGGCTCGTCCTGGCCGGGGTCGAGTGTATAGATGTTGTTGGGCACCGCGTAGGCGACGCGGGGATCCTTGCGCATCATGGCGATGGCTTCCTCGGTCTGCATGCCGGAGGGCAGCTTGAGGCGCATCATTTCGCCGTCGAAATCCTTGAACATGGACTTGGGCAGGTCGTACTTGACCTCCACGCTGCAGCCGTAATCGCTGGCGAAGTCGTCCAGGCCCATTCCGGGTCGCACCTTGACGATCACCTCGCCCGGCTCGAACTCGCCCAGCGAGGGGCGCAGCGCCTCGGCCTCAGCCTTGACGGTCTCGAGCTTGTTGCGGTGCCAGGTGCCCATGGTGGACAGATTGGCCGAATCCTGAGGCTCCGCAGCTTCCTGGGGCCGTTTTCCGCCCGAGCTCACCGGCGCGGTGTAGGTCTGGCTCAGGGTACGGACGTCACGGATCTGCATGAAGATTGGCCTCCTCGCGTTTGCTCCCCATTTCCCCGGACGGAGTATATGCCGAATCGAACACCGAGAAGGTAACCAAATCTTGAACATCGTGCCCGTTCCGGTGGCTTTAAAGCGATTCAACCACCCTGAGGCCGCCAGCACAAGGAGTTGGGCGCGCAGCGGGAAAACCGTGTCAAGGGCTTTTCCGGCTGCGCTCCGGGCCGCTCCTGCGCGCTGGAGGCGCCACGCTCTTGAGCCAGGACAGGGTCTCGCGCACCAGCTCGCGGTCGCTTGCCGTGGGAGACAGGCGCAGATAGCTCTCCAGATGGACGATGGCATCGCTGTACCGCTGCTGCCGGACGGCCAGAACGCCCAGCTGCAGCGCCGCCGCCGGGCTGGCCGGTGCCAGCTCTTGAGCCTGGCGGGCCTCGCGCACGGCCTCGTCGAGCTGATCGCTGGCCGCCAGGGCAAGCGAAAGGTTGTGATGAGCCACGGCCGAGTCGGGCCGGGCCAGCACCGCCTCGCGCAGCTCGCCGACAGCCCGTCGGGTCTGGCTCTGGGCCAGCAGCGAAAGCCCCCGGTAGAGGCTGGGCAGAAAGCCCGTCAGCTCAGCCAGCTCGCGCTCGGCTTCGGCCGGGCGCTCAGCGCGGTAAAGCACGACGGCATAGAGAACCCGGGCTCGATCCAGCTCGGGGTGCTGATCCACCACCTGGCTGACGGCCAGCAGGGCCTCGTTCAGCTTGCCCTGCTCAGCCAGCAAGGTGACCAGGTTCAACTCGGCTTCCGGCTCGCGGGCAGCGACCTGAAAGGCGGACAGCGCGGCGGGGCGGTCCTGATCGGAGAGCAGCACGCCCAGATTGTTGTTGGCCAGCGGGTCCTGAGGCCGGGCCGAGAGCACCGCCCGCAGCTCCCGGGTGGCCTGCTCTCGCTGGCCCAGAACAAGCAGGGCGGCGGCCAGGTTGACCCGGGCCTCGACCAGGTCGCTCTGGGCCTGCAGGGCGCTCTGGAACGCCTGAGCCGCGTTCTGGGCCTGCCCCGAGCGCAGCAGGGCGACCCCGCGCAAATTCTGTCGCAGGCCCTCCAGGCGGGGGTTCACGCGCAGGGATTCCAGCCTCTCCAGTGCCTCGCCCCAGCGGGCCAGGTGCACCAGGGCGGCGGCCCGGTTCAGGCCCACGGTCTGATCGTCGGGCTCCTGGTCGAGGTAGAGGTCATACTGCTCCAGGGCCTCGGCCGGCCGATCGCTCTGGTCTAGAGCCAGGCCCAGGAAGGCCCGCGCCTCCAGGCGAGCGGGGTCGGTGGCCAGGGCGCTCTGGTAGAGGTCGATGGCGCGTTCGAGCCGACCCTCGCGATGGGCGTTCACCCCCTGCTGGTAGAGCAGCCGGGCCTCGCGCTGAGCTGCCTGGTCCAGGTCGATCTGCGCCTGCACGGGCCCGAGAAAGAGAGCCAGAACGAGCAGCAGGCGCCGCACGCGTGACTTAGAGCTTGCCCTGCTCGAGCAGGGCCTCGGCGATCTGCACGGCGTTGGTGGCGGCGCCCTTGCGCAAGTTGTCGGCCACCACCCAGAAATTCAGCCCGTTGGCCACGCTCGGATCCACGCGCAGGCGACCCACCAGGGTCTGGTCCTGGTGCTGAGCGTCGAGCGGGGTGGGATAGACGCCCTGGCCGGGATCATCCATCAGCACCACTCCGGGGGCCTCGGAGAGCAGCTTGCGCGCCTCCTCCACGCTGACGGGACGAGCGAACTCGGCCGCCACCGACTCGGAATGAGCATAAAACACCGGCACTCGCACGCAGGTGGCGGTGATGGCCAGGTCGGGCAGGTCCAGGATCTTGCGCGTCTCGTCCATCATCTTGCGCTCTTCCCCGGTGAACCCGTCGCTCTGAAAGGACGCGATGTGAGGCAGCAGGTTGAAGGCGATCTGGCGTGGATAGACCCTGGCTTCGGGCATGGGCTCGCCTTGCCCGTACGCCTCGGCCTGGGCCTGCAACTCGTCGATGGCGTCCTTGCCGGTGCCCGAAACAGACTGGAAGGTGGTCACGATCACGCGCTTGAGTCCAGCTGCCCGGTGCAGCGGGGCCAGGGCCACCACCATCTGGATGGTGGAGCAGTTGGGATTGGCCACCAGCTTCGAGCTGCCCAGATGGTGCGGGTTGACTTCGGGCACCACCAGGGGAACCCCGGGATCCATGCGGTAGGTGGCAGAATTGTCCACCACCGTGGCGCCCGACTCGTTGGCCCGGGGAGCGTAGACCGAGCTGGCCACCTCCCCGCCAGCAAACAGAGCCAGGGTCACCCGGCCGAAATCGAACTCCTCCACCGATTGCACGGTGTAACCTTCCACCTTCGTGCCGGCTGAGCGCGGCGTGGCCAGGGCGTGCAGCTCATCGACCGGGAAATGGCGTTCCTGGAGCACCCGTATCATCGCCTTGCCCACGGCCCCGGTGGCGCCCACCACAGCGACATTCAGCTTCTTCACAGGTCGAGCACGTTCTCCAGCCCCACCACCATGCCCGAGATCCGGTTGACCCGCTGGATGGCCAGGATCACGCCCGGCATGTAGCTCTCGCGCGAATAGGAGTCGTGCCGGATGCTCAAAGTCTCGCCGGCTGCTCCCAGAATGACCTCCTGGTGGGCCACCAGACCGGGCATGCGCACCGAGTGGATGCGGATCCCGGCCATGCTCCCGCCCCGGACGCCTTTGATGTTTTCGGGTCCCTCGGTGGCGGCTCGAAAGCCGTCCGGACGAGCCTTGCGCATCTGCTCGGCGGTGCGCGCGGCCGTGCCCGACGGGGCGTCGAGCTTGCGCTCGTGATGCATCTCGATGATCTCGGCCCAGCGGAAGTATTTGGCGGCCTCGCGGGCAAAGCGCATCATCAGCACCGCCCCCATGGCGAAATTGGGCACCAGCAGCATCCGATTGCCGGTCGCTGCCTGATCGAGCTCGTTCTCATCGGCAGCGGGAATGCCCGTGGTGCCGACCACGGCCGCCACCTTATGACGAAAGGCGGCCAGTACATTTTCCTTGACGGCCGGACCCACGGTGAAGTCGACCATGACACCGCCCTGAGCCTGCTCCAGGGCCGGCTCGAGCTGATCGGTGACGGCCACGTCGCAAGCCTCGCCGGTGGAGAGCTGACCGATGTCCTCACCAAGATGCCGGGCGTGCCCCACGGCCGCCACTAATTGCATGTCGACCTGCTGCAGTACAGTGCCCACGGTTTCTCGCCCCATCCGTCCAGTGGCGCCCACCACAACGACCGGAATGACATCGGTCTCGGCCATGATACCTCCTTACTGAGCGCGGGCCGCCTCGGCGGTGCCAGCGGCCCCCGCCGTTAGCGGTCGGCCTTTGACCCCGTCAATCTCACTCACCGGGCCCAGTACTGCCAGCGTGTAGCGCTCGGTGTCGAGCAGCCACTCGGCCAGCTCTTTCACCTGCTCGGGGGTGACCGCATCGATCTTGGTGATGACCTCTTCCAGACTGATGAGGCGTCCGTAATAATGCTCGCAGCGGGCCAGCCGCATCATCCGACTCGAGGTGGACTCCAGTGCCAGCGCGATGGAGCCCTTCAGGTGCTCGCGAGCGCGCCCGAACTCAACCGGCGTCATTCCCTCGTGGCGCAGGCTGAGAAGAACCTGGCGGGTGAGGTCGAGAACCTGAGGCATACGCTCGGCGCTGGTGCTGGCGTAGATCCCGAAGACTCCACAGTCGCGATAGGAGTTTTGGAAGGTGCCCACCGAGTAAACCAGGCCGCGCTTCTCGCGGATCTCCTGGAACAATCGCGAGGACATCGAGCCACCCAGCACGCTGTCGAGCACCAGCATGGCGTAACGCCGATCATCGGTCTGCGACAATCCGTCGCAGCCGTAGCACATGTAGGCCTGCTCGCAATCCTTGGTGCGCACCGTGGTGCGCGGGCTCGAGCGGGGGACACTGTGAGCCATCTCCGATCGGGCGGTTGGAAGACCCTGATTGAGCAAGCCGCTGACCAGCTCGAGAAAGGCCTCGTGTTGCACCTGTCCGGCAGCGGCCACGATCAGGTTGGGAGCCACGTAGTGACGAGCCAGGTAGCCCTTCAGCTCCTGGCGGTTGAGCGAGCTGACCACCTCGCGACGCCCGATGACCGGCCGCCCCAGGGGATCGTCCCCCCACAGGGTGCGGGTGAACAGGTCAAAGATCACCTCGTCGGGAGCATCCTCGTACATCTTGATCTCTTCCAAGATCACGCCCTTTTCGCGCTCAATCTCCTGCTCGTCGAGCAGGGAGTTGAGCAGCATGTCCGAGAGGATCTCGAGAGCCAGCGGCAAGTGGTGATCCATCACCCGAGAGTAGTAGCAGGTGGACTCTTTCTCAGTGAAGGCGTTGATATGACCCCCCACGCCGTCCATCGCCTCGGCGATCTCGGCCGCGGAGCGGGAGGGGGTTCCTTTGAAGAGCAGGTGCTCCAGGAAGTGCGACAATCCCGCCTGGTCGAACTTCTCGTTGCGCGAGCCCACGGTGGCCCAGATGCCCAGCGAGCAGGAACGAAACTCGGGCATTGCTTCGGTGACAACGGTCAAGCCGTTTTCAAGGATGGTTTTCTTGTACATACCTGTTGATGTTGGTCTTGCCAGTCCTTCGGGGTGCGCCTTGATCCAGGATTGTCGGCACAGGTCTAGCAAAACCTTGATCACTTCACTTCGAGGCGGGGCTTCAACGACCACGAGAGGTTCCCCTCTGTGGGCTTCAAGCCACCGATCCCAGAAGCTCGCGAGCGTGCCGCCGGGCCGTGTCAGGCGAGGCGTCTCCGCTCAGCATGCGAGCAAGCTCACCTTCGCGCCGATCTGCTTCGAGACGCTCCACCCAGATGCGGGTCTGATTGTTTTGCACACCCTTGGCCAGCCGGAAGTGGCGTGTTGCGGCGGCAGCCAGCACGGCCAGGTGCGTGACCGAGAGTACCTGACAGCGCTGGCTCAGCTCACGCAGCTTGCTGCTGACGGCTTCAGCGGCGCGCCCGCCCAGACCCGCGTCCACTTCATCGAACACCAGGGTGGGCACGGGCTCAAAGCGCGAGAAAACGGATACCAGAGCCAGCATCAGCCGGGAGAGCTCGCCTCCCGAGGCGATGCGGGCCAGGGGGAGGGGCTCGACACCCGGATTGGGAGCCAGCATGAACTCTGCCCGCTCGAGCCCGGTCGCGCCTGGCTGCTCGAGCGCTTCGAGCCGCACCTCAAAGCGGGTGCCCTCCAGACCGAGCCCCTTCAGTTCGGCCTCCACCTCGCGAGAGAGCTTACGGGCCGCCCGTCGCCTCTCCACGGTGAGCTGGAAGGCAAGCTCGTCGCGCTGGAGGCAGATCTGGCCGAGCTCAGCCTCCAGCTCCTGGCCGCGAGCTTCGTGCTGAAGCAGCTCGTGCCGGCGCTGGCGGGCCTGCTCGGCATACTCGAGCACCTCGCCCAGGCTGGCCCCGTACTTCCGCTTCAGGCCACGCAGCAGATCGAGACGGGCCTCCACCTCCTCCAGTCGAGCCGGGTTGGAGCCGATGTCGTCGGAGTAGGCGGCCAGCTCGTGCGAGCACTCCTGCAGCAGGGAGGCCGCCTCAGCCAGCCGGGTGGAAATGGCCCCCAGGGTGGGATCGTGGCGCAGGAGGCCGCGCAGCTGACGCTCAGCTCGATCCAGACCGCCCTGGCCCAGCAAACCGGCTACCTGAGCAGTGCCAGCCGCCAGCTCAGAGGCCGAGGCCAGGCGACGGGCCTCGGCCAGCAAAACCTCTTCCTCGTCGGCCGAAGGCCGGGCCTGCTCGATCTCGGTCACCTCGTGCTCGATCCACTCCAGCTCGCGGTTGCGCTCGCGCTCGGCCTGGCGCCGCGCCTCCAGCTCGGCGGTCAGGTGCTGGACCCGAGCCTGGCAGCGGGCATAACGCTCCACGCGCTCGAGGTGAGTGGCCGAGGCCGAGCGGTCGAGCAGCTCGAGGTGCCGCGAAGGGCGCAGCAAGCGATAGTGCTGGTGCTGGCCGTGCAGGTCGACCAGGTGCTCGGAGAGCTCGCGCAGGCTGGCCACCGTGCTCATGCGGTTGTTGATGCGGGCCAGGCTGCGCCCTCCGGCGCCGAGCTCGCGCGAAAGCACCAGCTCGTCACCGGCCTCGAGACCCCACTGCTCGAGCAGAGCTCGCACCGGACCGCTGTTGACGCGAAAGCGACCCTGCACCCGGGTTTGCCCGGCTCCGCCCCCACGCTCGAGCGCCCCCCCGAGCAGGAAACCCAGGGCGTCGAGCACGATGGACTTCCCTGCGCCCGTCTCGCCGGTCAGCACGTTGAAAGCCCCGTCGAACTCCAGACGCGCTTCCTCGACCAGGGCGAAGTTGAAAATTTCCAGTTCTTCCAGCATGCAAGTTGAATTCTCCGCAAGACCGGGGGGTCCTGCAAATACTCAGGAAACTTAATGATTCGCTAAATTTCATCAAAACCAGAACTCTGGAGTCCGGGGGCGGATGGCATCCAGCGAATCGCTCTGGTTTAGCAACATCTGACGAACGCCCCGGAACTGTCTTCCACTTCTAGAAAGCACCTGACAACCCGCTGGTCCGGCCGCAAACCCCCATGTGGTGTCGGAGGGGCTACGCCCTCGGGGGCCCCTACCCCCGCCTCCGCCACCACAAGATATTGTAGACGGCCTGACTTCTAGCACAAAATGCTGGGCGTCGCGCAGCAGGAAAACTGTGTCAAGGGGGTTTACGGCTGCCCCTCTAGAGTTGCTGCCAACCCGTCAGGCGGAAGCTGCCCACCGAGTGAAGCGTCTTGAGGTAGCGCGGATCATAGCGCAGATTGACCGAGCGCAGCACCATGCCGGGAATGCCCTCGGCCCCGGGTCTCCCGCCGGTCAGGATGGCTCCCTGCACGTTCAACGTGCTGGCGCCGTCAGGCAGGAAGCAAGCCGAGCGGTCGGCCACGATCAGGCCCTTGAAGTTCCCTCCGGCGCGCATCACCAGGTGGCGGGCGTAGATCACCATGCCCTGGTCGTGGCTGTCGAGTCGGCCGCCGGCCAGAGTCAGCGTCCCGTCCACGATCAAGGTGGCGTTGGTGCCCGACAGCACCGTGGGGGGGAAGTGGGCGTAGGTGGGGTCTTGCGCGAGCGGCCGCCACAGATCGAGGTCGCCCTTGACGTGCAGCGCGCAGTCACGCAGCGTGATGGAAGCCGGGTAGGCCTCGGCGATCAACTGGCCTCGATCGGTATCGCCATCCGTCCAGAGCACGCGGTTGACCAGATTCCCGTTCACCTCCCAGCGCCGGGTGGTCTCCCCCGTCAAAGTCAGCTCGTTGCCCAGCATGAAGGTGAGACGGTGGTCTTCCTGAGGCGCCATGAGGTCTTCCAGGGACGGCCTGAGCACGGGGATGCCCGGCACGGCGGTTCCCCCCGTGGGTCGAATCATGCGGCGCAGAATATCCAGCGGGTCCACCTGAAACCTCTGACACGACACGGTGCCGTCGAACTGGTTTCCAGGGGCGACGTAGACGGCTCCTGGACCCGGTGCCTGGTCTCCCAGAATCACCACCTGACCGTCGAGGTGGTTGCGCACATCGGCCCCCTCTTCACCCAAAGGAACCGGCAGTGGCTCGCGCTCTCCCCCGCTCATCGTGTACCAATAGGAAGGTCGGTGAGAAAGGGTGGTAATCTGCCGCCTGGTGACGTTTGAGTAGGGATTGAAGGCGCCGTTGCGGTTCAGGGCGGGGCCCAACGTGATGGTGCCCGGCACCCGGGTCACCTGGCAACGCAGGAACTCGCGCCGAGTCGCCCACAGGCGCGGTCCGTCGGCATCGTCGTCAGGTCGGTTGCCGAACATGTTGCCAGGCCAGGGGCGCCCCACGAAGACCGAGCCCTCCACCCTGCTGGGAGCCACCTCCAGTCCCGGAGCCAGCTCCTCATCAAGCCAGCCGCAAAGCACCAGCGGGCCGCTCTCGACGTAGGCGGCATAGGGCCACACCCGCCGCACCAGGGCCCGAAAGTCGCGCCGGGCTCCCTGGACCTGAACGTGCAGAATGAGCTCCAGAGTGAAAGGTGGGACGCTGCGAGCGGAGCTGCCGCGGTCGAGGTAGCCGGCCTGCGGAAACTCCGAATAGAGGTTGTCGGTAGACTTGTATGCCAGCCCTGGTAGAAAGCCGATGCGGCAACCGGGCACAATCTCGTTATCGGGATAACGAGCAACCAGGTCCACGGTGGGGATGGAGGGCGGCATCGGCAGGTCGGCCTCGATGCGGCGCAGGTCGGCCATGAGCTGGGCCATCCCGGACCGGGCCAGCAGCTGAGCCCGGGCCTCGAGGTTATTGCGCCGGGCCAGATTGAGCGAGACGGTGGAGAGGGTGCACAGGGCCAGTCCCAACGTGAGCAGCACCGAGACCACGCCCAGAACGGTGGGCAGCGCCAGGCCCCGCCTCATAGCTGACCCCCATAGGCGGTGTTGCCGCCACCGAGCAATTCGTAGCGGAAAGCGCCCTCCTGCAGCTCGAGACGATAGCGCACGCCCCCGGCAGGCCCGGGAGAGGGTAGAAAGCTCTTCACGCCGCGGGCCAGGATGCGGCCCCTGGCCAGCTCGGCGGGTGTGGGCGGATTGCTGGCCACCACCGTGGGCTGCTCGGCGGAGGGCGCTGCCAGCGAGCGGGTGAAGCGCCACAGGCGCTCGCGATCATCGAGCCAGAAGCCCACCCACTCGCTCCACAGAGGCTGGCCGTGCTCGTCGAAACTCGGGGGCTCTCCGGCCGACAGGAGGATCAGAATGCCTTCCCGAGCGTGCACCAGTTGCGGAGCGCTCTGCCCCAGGTCGTGGCGGATGCGATAGACCGCGGACAGAGCAGCCTGCTGGACGCTGGCCTTCGCCTGATTGCGGCGCCAGATACCCAGGGCGGGGAGGAAGACCTGCACGCTGAGAGCGATCAGGGTGAGCAAGAGCCCCCCCGAGATCATCACCTCGACCAGCGTGAAAGCCCGCCTGCTCAAGTGCGCAGCTCCCTGCGCAGCCAGAACTCGAGGGGCACCCGGGCGTTACGCCACTGCACCCTCACCCGCACATCGAAGAGGTCGCTGGCCACGCTGGTGGTTGAACGCAGGCAACGGTATTCGGTTCCGTTCAGGGTGAAGGTCAGCGTTTCCGGGGGGCCAGGGGCCGTCGTCTCCTCCACCAGCATAGTGCCCAGGCTGGTGGCGGTTTCCAGCTTCTCGGCCTGATCAAGCGAGAGGATTCCGGCCGGCATCAGGCCCAAGACCATGATCAGGGAGACGGCCAGAAAGCCGACCGCCACCACAATCTCCAGCAAACTCAGGCCCCGTCGCATGGAATCATTAACCGCTCCTGTCGCTTTGTGCCCGCCCACTCCTGGTCGTCGCTGAATTTTCTTCTTGCTCTCAGATTCAGTCCCCTTTGAGGACGGTCTGTCTAAACTATATCCGATGGAAAAGATAAAACCCGGCTGGGCGGTGCTGATCTATAGCTCCGCTTCGCCCGACATCGAGCAAGTCGCCCGCAAGAGCCTGGCCGAGATCGCCCCCCAGGACTCGGTGGTTGTTGGCTCGCAGCTGGGCCTGCGGGAGAACGGGCGAGCGGTCGCCCTGCGCTCGGACGGAACCCGCCTGGAGGGGGTGGACATGAGCCGTCCCGCCTCGCTGACCGAGTTCCTGCGCTGGGGCCTGGAGCGCTACCCGGCCGAGCGGGTCATGGTCGTACTGGGGGGGCATGGAGGAGGCTTCCTGGGGGCGGTGAGCGACGTTGGGCGGCGGCGCTTCCTGATGCCGGGCGAGATGCGCTCGGCCCTGGACGAGGCCGGCATCAAGCCGGACGTGCTGGTGTTCAACTCCTGCCTGATGGCCCAGGCTGAGATCGCCCACGAGCTCTATCCTCGGGCCCACTACCTGGTGGCCGCCCAGAGCGCCGAGGAGGGGGTGGGCATCCCCCTGGGAGAGGTAGTCAAGGCCCTGCCCGGCCGGGACGCCGAGCAAGGAGCACTGGCAGTGGTGGAGGCCTGCCAGCGCACCCCCGAGCGGACTCCCACCATGGCGGCGCTCGACCTGACCTGCGTGGAGCCGCTCGCGGACGCCCTCGACGAACTGGCCCGCCGGTTCGGCTCGAATCTTGCGAAGGTGCGCGAGCATGTGCTGGCCACTCCGCATTTTTGGAAGCACGAATGGGACCGGCCCCTCTCCGAGATGCGCGATCTATCGCTCTTCTTGCGTCGTCTGGAAGGGGACCCTTCGCTGACGGCCGACCTGAGAGAGCGGGCCTCCGCAGCCCTGGAAGCACTGGAGAACCTGGTAGTGGGCAGCACCGGCTCGGAGGGCCTGTCGGTCTACCTGCCGGGCGCGGCCTCCACCGAGCCGGTGGAGCAGCGTTACCAGGCCCTGCGCTTTGCCCGCGAGACTTACTGGGACGAGGCGATCAAGGAACTGGCGCGGGAGGGCCCGAAGGGCGGTTGATGCTCGACGAATCCGAATCCGGACTGAAGAACCAGAAGCTTGACCCGGCCCTGCGCGAGATGGCCGACGATCCGACCGCGCCCGAGCTTTTGACAGTGATTATCCAGACCGTGGACGGCCTCAAAGACGATGACCGGCGCATGGTGAGCACCCTGCGCGGCACGGTGAAAGACGATCTCTACATCATCAACGCCTTCTCGGCCGATGTGCCACGCAGCGCGCTGAACAGCCTCATCCTCTCCCCGCGCGTGGTGAGGATCTATAACGACAGCGAGATCCGCGGCTCCTGACGCCTCGCCCCCGTCGCGTGAGGCGGTAGAAGTGCGCCTCATGAGGCGCGATACCCGTGCCTCACCCCCCCCGGCGCGTGAGGCGGTAGAAGTGCGCCTCATGAGGCGCGATGCCCGTGCCTCACCCCCACCCCGGCGCGTGAGGCGGCAGAAGTGCGCCTCATGAGGCGCGATGCCCGTGCCTCACCCCCACCCCGGCGCGTGAGGCGGCAGAAGTGCGCCTCATGAGGCGCGATGCCCGTGCCTCGAGCTCGTTCATCAAACAGTAACCTCAGAGCAATGAATCGGAAAGGTCCCGTTCACATGCATCCGAGAGATCAGAGTGGGTTTGGAGCGATGATCGGCTTATGAAACTCGTACCTTTCAACACCCGTCTCAAGAATGCGCGCCAGATGCTGAAACTGACTCAAGCAGAACTGGCCGAGCGGGCGCAGATGAGGCGCCATCGACTTGCGGACCTGGAGCAGGGAAGGCGTTTCCCCACCCCCCAGGAGGTGGCCCGGCTCACCCGAGCGCTGCGGCTCCCACCGGGGGCGCTGGAGGCCACCGAGCCTCCCAGTCGCGCGGTCAGCCAGGCACACCGGCTCTTTGGCACGCGCCTGCCCGTTCCGAAGCCGGAGCGAGCGCGCCCCACCTGGATCCGACTGCTGCACGCCAGCCGATGTCACCGCCAGCTCTACCTCTGGCTGACGCGGCCGGTGCGCCAGCGCACGGACTACCCGCTTGTGCGAAGGTTCCTGCGCGAGGCCGTGAGCGATTCGCGCTTCGAGGTGCTGGCCTGGTTGCATCTGCTCAAGCACAACCTGAAGACCGAGTGGCTCGCACCGCTGCGCTGCAGCTTTCGCACCCATCCGGTCTTCGACGGGCGTTCCAGCGGCGATCTGCGCTGGCCGGCACTGGTGGGCACCGGTCCCTTTCCGGTGGTCCTCTTCCCACAGCTCCCGGTTCTCGTAACGAGCGGGCCGCGCCGGCTGGACCTGCTGATCGGAGCCCGCTTGAGCCGCAAGCGGACCGTGTGGGTCAACGGCGAGGTAGACGGGCCCTTCCACGACGCGGCCGACGACGCCGAGCGCACGGTCCAGATCGCACTCCCACGACTGGAGCTGAGCCGTCAGGACATCCTGTCTCATGACTTTGTGGACCGTCTCTGGCAGCGTTTGAGCGAGCTCTGAGAGGGAAAGCCTGCTGCGGCGAGAACCTCGTTTGCTCAGCAAAGGAGATGCCTACCATGCCGCAGATTGAAGAGAAGAAGAACGTGCGTGAAGACCTGATGGAACGGATCGTTTCCCTGTGCCGCAGGCGCGGGTTCATCTACCCGGGCTCGGAGATCTACGGGGGCCTTGCCAACTGCTGGGATTACGGCCCGCTCGGCTCCCAGCTCAAGAAGAACGTCAAGGACCTCTGGTGGCGCACGGTGGTGCAGGAGCGAGATGACATGGTGGGCCTCGATGCCGCCATCTTGATGCACCCGCGTACCTGGGAGGCCTCCGGTCACGTGGGCAACTTCTCCGACCCGCTGGTGGACTGCAAGAAGTGCAAGCAGCGCTTCCGGGCCGACCAGATGGAGGAGGCCGCCAAATGCCCCGAGGGCGGCCAGCATGAGTTCACCGAGGTGCGCCAGTTCAACTTGATGTTCCAGACCCAGATGGGCGTGGTGCAGGACGAGACTTCCAGCGTCTACCTGCGCCCCGAGACGGCCCAGGGCATCTTCGTCAACTTCAAGAACGTGCAGACCAGCTCGCGCAAGAAGCTGCCCTTCGGCATCGCCCAGATCGGCAAGTCTTTCCGCAACGAGATCACCCCGCGCCGCTTCACCTTCCGCACGCGTGAGTTCGAGCAGATGGAGATCGAGTATTTCGTGCGTCCGGAGGAGGCCGACGCCAGCTTCAAGGATTGGGTCGATCAGCGCCACCGCTGGTATCTCGACTACGGCATCAAAGCCGACAACCTGCGCCTGCGGGCCCACGGGGCCGACGAGCTGGCCCACTACGCCAAGGGCTGCTTCGACATCGAGTACATGTTCCCGTGGGGCTGGTCCGAGCTCGAGGGCATCGCCAACCGCACCGATTTCGACCTGAGCCAGCACATGAAGTTCTCGGGCAAGGACCTGAAGTATTTCGATGAGGAGACCAAGGAGCACGTCACTCCCTGGGTGATCGAGCCCTCCGGCGGCGTGGATCGAGCCGTGCTGGCCTTCCTGGTGGACTCCTACGACGAGGACGAGACCGTCACCGCCAAAGGCGAGAAAGACACCCGCGTGGTGCTGCGCCTGCATCCCCAGCTGGCGCCGGTTCAGGTGGCCGTGCTGCCGCTTCAGAAGAACAAGCCCGAGCTGGTGGAGCTCTCCCAGAAGCTTTACAAGAGCTTGCGCCTGCACTTTCTGGCCGACTGGGACGGCACCGGCCAGATCGGCAAGCGCTATCGTCGCTACGACGAGGTGGGCTGCCCGTTCTGCGTGACGGTCGACTTCGACTCGCTGGAGGACAAGGCGGTCACCGTGCGCGACCGCGACAGCATGGCCCAGGAGCGCATCCCGCTCGATCAGATCTTCGACTACCTGCGCAAGAAGGTTTTCTGCCGCGAATGACCCCTGACGAGGTCCTCACCACCACGCGCTCGGTGCGAAAGCGCCTCGACTTCGACCGGCCCGTGCCCCGCGAGGTGATCGAGGAGTGCCTGGAGATCGCCGTCCAGGCGCCCAGCGGCTCCAACCGCCAGACCTGGTCGTTCCTGGTGCTCACCGATCCCGAGCCCAAGAAGATCGTGGCCGACGCCTACCGGAAGGGTTTCCAGACCTATGCCACCCAGATCGTGCCCCACTTGCCGGCCTTTGCCGCCGACGACCCGCGCACACACCAGGCGGCGGCCGTAACCGAATCAGCCATCTACCTGGCCCAGAGGATGCACGAGGTGCCGGCCATGGTGATTCCCTGTATCGAGGGCAAGCTCGACCGAGCCCCGCTGGCGGAGGCGGCGGCCCAGTGGGGCACTATCGCTCCGGCAGTCTGGTCCTTCATGCTGGCGCTGCGTTCGCGAGGCCTGGGCTCGTCCTGGACCACCGTGCACCTGTTGCACGAGCGCGAAGTGTCGCAGGCGCTGGGCATCCCTGAGGGCATCAGCCAGGCGGCGCTGATACCGCTTGCCTACACGAAGGGCACCGACTTCAAGCCAGCCGGGCGCATCCCCGCCCGTCAGCTTACTTCCTGGAATCGCTGGAGCCAGCGCTGAGGGCTTCCAGCCGTTTCTGGGCTGCCGGGGCGTCATCGTCCTCAGGGTCCCGGCTCAAGAACTCGCGATAGCCCTGGATGGCCTCGGCCTTCTTGCCCCGGGCATCGTCGAGCTGAGCCTGGCGAAGCAAGAGGTAGGTCTCCTTGGGGCTGAGCTTGCGGGCCTCGGCCAGATCGGCCTCGGCCTCGCCATACCGCTTGAGAGCGAGATAGGCGAAGGCGCGCGTGTCCAGGGTGCGCGCCCGGAGCGAGCTCGAAGGCTTGAGCGCCAGGGCGGCGGTGGCCTCCTGAACCGCCTGCTCGGACTGGCCGGTCAGGGCCTGGTACCAGGCCCGGTGATTGCGCACGCCGGCCCGCTGCTCATCGTTCCTGCACAGCTTCAGGGCGCGCTCCCAGTCTTGCCCGGCCAGAGCCAGCTGACCGGCTTGCTGGTAGGCCTGGGCACGCTCGAGCAGCACGCGGTCAGGGGATTTCAGACGTGAGAAGCACTCCAGGGCCAGTTTCGGATCTCCAAAGCTGAGAGCCAGCCGGCCGGCCAGCTCCCAGGCGGCCGGCTCGGCGGGCAGGCTCTTCAGCTCCAAACGAAGCGATCTGGCCGAGTCGACCGCACCCAGTCGGCGCTCCCAGTCGGGCAGGCTCAACCGGGCGGCGGCCAGGACGGAATCCAGAAGTCTCAGAGCCTCCTGCTCGCCGCTGGCCCCGGCCAGAACCACCAGGGCCTCGCCCCCGGCCAGCGTGACGGCGCCCACCATGGACAGGTGCTTGTTCTCGGCTCGGAACACCAGCCAGGGCCAGCCGTCGACCGTGCGCGGGCCGATCCGGCTGGCCCGAGGAACCAGGGGCTCGAGTTCCAGGGAACGTTCGGGAGTGGACTCAAAGACCAGAACCCCTGGAGGCCCCACCAGCGCCCCCTCGCGGGGCTGCATGGTCGCCGGTACCTGCACCGTCAGCGGTCCCAGCTGGTGGGGGCGGGTCGCCGTCACGGGATGAAGAGCGTGGTACAGCACGATGAGCTCGACCAGAAAGGGGAGCGCGCCCACCAGGGCCAGCGCTGGCGCAAGCCAGGCAGGGCGAGGCCGAAAGATGGTAGGAACCAGGGCCCCGAACAGAGCCCCCGCCACGAGACCGCCCAGGTGGGCGGCGTGGCCGATGTTGGGGACAGACAGCCCCACCCCGACGTTGAGGGCCAGGTTGATCAGGGCGCTCTTTCGCATCGACAGGGCCACCGCTCGCGGCAGGTTGGACTTGAGGCTGAGCACGCCTGCCGCGCCGAAGAGGCCGAAGATGGCTCCCGAGGCTCCGGCGGCGATGACGTCGGGCATGAAGACCTGCGAGGCCAGGCTGCCCGAGAGCCCGGCCAGGGCGTAGAGCCCCAGAAAGGGCCCGGTGCCATAGAAGCGCTCAATCTGGCGTCCGAGCACCCAGAGGGCCAGCATGTTGACCGCCAGGTGGGTCAGGCCGATGTGCAGGAACGTGCTGCCCACCAGGCGCCACCATTCGCCGGCCTGAATCAAGACGCCGTTGGCGGCTCCGAAGCGCAGCAGCACGAGAGCGCTGGTGCTGCCTCCGCTCAAGGTCAGGACGCCGAACAGAGCCACGCAGACGGCGATCAGCACGGGGGTTGCGGGAGCCCGGGCGGCCGCGTACTTCTCGCTGAAGTCGAAATAGCGGGCGAACTCGCGGCTCTCGCCGGAATCGACCCAGACCTGGTGGATCGACTTGAGCCACTCGGCAATCTCAGGCAACGGCGCCTGAATCTTGCCGGTGGCCAGGTCGAGACTGGTGAACCCGGTGGGGAGCTTGCCCACCGGACCCGAGAAGATCAGCACCCGGTCCAGGGGATACTGCTCGGGGGCGAGCCGATCGGCGTCCACCAGCGAGAGCTCCTGGCCCTCGATCGCGGGGAAGGAGGCCAGGAACGCCTCGGCGGGAGTGGGCATCGAAAGGATTTCTGGTCGCTGGCGGGGTGACCTGCCTCAGGCGGCTCGCTGAATCGCCCTGTAAGGCGCCCAGTCCTCCCTCTGGGAAGACTCGAACCGGTCAAGGCTGGCCTGAGGCCCCTTCTTGATGAGCCGCACCGTGTGGTCGAGCTGGGTGTCCTTGAAGTCGGTGGCCCGGCCCTGATCCGGCTTTAGACCGCTGAGCTCGATCTTAATGCGCTCCTGCGTTCGGGCCAACCACTTCCCCGTTGCGTGGGCCCGCTCCACACCTGGCAGGCGGTCGATGAGCTCGGCCCCTCGACCGATGAGTCCGTTCCAAGCATTCTTGAGTCCATCCATCTTCTTGCTCCTCGCTTTCTGGTGATGATCTCAGCATAACCGGGCTCGAGCGAGCGTTCAGTGATATTTGGTACCGATAGTTTGTTCGATCCATGCAGGAACCGGCGGCGCCATTCGGGTATATCCGCAGGTCGCCGGCCTGAAAAGCCCGCCGGGACAGGGAAAGGAGACTCCCAGTGACCACCACCATGCAAAACTGGCGCGAGAAATTGACCAACGGCAAGGCCACCTACAAGTTCGAAGAGGGCAACGCCAAGATGCGCGACATCCTCGGCGGAAAGGGTGCCAACCTGGCCGAGATGACCCGTCTGGGGTTCCCCGTCCCACCCGGATTCACCGTCACCACCGAGGTCTGCAACCTCTACCTGGAGGCGGGCAAGAAGCTGCCTCCCGGGCTCGAGGACGAGATCAAAGAGCAGATGAAAGTGCTCGAGGAAAAGATGGGCAAGGGCTTTGGCGACGCCAAGAACCCCCTGCTGGTCTCGGTGCGCTCGGGCGCCAAGTTCTCGATGCCCGGGATGATGGACACCATCTTGAACCTGGGCCTGACCGAGGAGAGCGTCAAGGGGCTGGCGGCCCTGTCGGGCGACGAGCGCTTCGCCCTGGATGCCTACCGCCGCTTCATCCAGATGTTCTCGGACGTGGTGATGGGCATCCACAAGACCGAGTTCGAAGAGCTGATCCGCGAGCAGAAGAAGAAGCAGGGCTGCAAGGAAGACCGCGAGCTTACCCCGGCCAGCCTGCGCGAGATGATCGCCGCCTACAAGGCCAAGTTCAAAGCTGAGCTCAAGCGCGACTTCCCCGACGACGTCTTCGAGCAGCTCAAGCTCTCGGTGGAGGCCGTCTTCCGCAGCTGGGACAACCCGCGCGCCAACGTCTATCGCGAGCGTGAGAAGATCCCCCACAACCTGGGCACGGCCGTCAACGTGCAGTGCATGTGCTTTGGCAACCTGGGCGAGGACAGCGGCACGGGCGTGGCCTTCACCCGCAACTACAATACGGGCGAAAAGCACATGGTGGGCGACTTCCTCACCAACGCTCAGGGCGAGGACGTGGTGGCGGGCATCCGCACCCCTATGCCGCTCGACCACATGAAAGAGGTGATGCCCGAGGTCTACAAGCAGCTCGAAGAGACCTCCGAGAAGCTGGAGCTGCATTTCAAGGACCTCCAGGACATGGAGTTCACCATTGAAAAGGGCCGGCTCTTCATGCTGCAGACCCGCAACGGCAAGCGCACGGCCCAGGCGGCCGTGCGGATCGCCACCGACCTCTTCAAGGAAGGCAAGCTCACCAAGGAAGAGGCGGTGATGCGGGTCACCGGCGAGCAGCTCGACCGGCTGCTGCACCCCTACATCCCGGACGCCGCCAAGGAAGAAGCGCGCAAGGAAGGTCGCATGCTGGCCAAAGGCACGGGCGCCTCGCCGGGTGCGGCCGTGGGGATGGTGGTATTCAGCTCCGACGAGGCGGCGGCCATGGGCAAGGAAGGCAAACCCGTCATCCTGGTGCGCCCCGAGACCACTCCCGACGACGCCCACGGAATGCTGGCCTCGAAGGGCATCCTGACCTCGACCGGCGGGCCTTCCTCGCACGCCGCCCTGGTGGCCCGCGGCTGGGGCATCCCCTGCATCGTGGGCTGCGAGGCTCTCAAGATCAGCCTCAAGGACGAGACCATCAAGGTGGGCGACCGGACCATCAACAAGCACGAGATGATCTCCATCGATGGCAGCTCGGGCGAGGTGCTGCTCGGCCAACTGCCGCTGCAGGTCCCCACCGATCTGAGCCCCGAGACCAAGACCATCCTCGAGTGGGCCGACAGCTTCCGCAAGCTGGGCGTCTACGCCAATGCCGACAACCCCAAGGACGCCCAGCGAGCTCGCAGTTTCGGAGCCACCGGCATCGGCCTGTGCCGCACCGAGCACATGTTCATGGAGCAAGATCGGCTTCCCATCGTTCAGGAGATGATCCTGAACGCGCCCGAGGCCGAGCGATTGATGCGCCAGGTCCACCTGCTGGAGATGGACTACGAGGGCGCTGCCGAGGGCCGCAAGAAGGACGAGGCTCGCCACGCCCTGGAAGCGATGAAGGATCGCCTCAAAAAGCCCTGGGAGCACTACCAGTCGCTCCTGGCCAAGCTGCTTCCGGTGCAGCGCGAGGACTTCCGGGGCATTCTCGAGGCCATGCAGGGTCACTGGGTGATCATCCGCCTGCTCGACCCGCCGCTGCACGAGTTCCTGCCTGCCAAGGACGAGCTTCTGGTGGATGTCACCCGCCTGCAGACGGTCAAGCAGGCCGCTCCCGGCAGCTACGACAAGACCCTGGCCGAGGTCCGGGAGGAGCGGGGCGATGCCAGGCTGACCCTGGAGTCGCTCGAGTCGCTGCTGCAGCGGGTGGAGTCGATGCACGAGTTCAACCCGATGCTCGGCTGCCGTGTCTGCCGTCTGGGCATCGTCTACCCTGAGATCTACAAGATGCAGGCCCGCGCCATCTTCGAGGCAGCTTGCGAGCTGGTCAAGAAGGGCGTGGATGCGCGTCCCGAGGTGATGATCCCGGGTGTGGGCACCCTGGAGGAGATGGAGTTCACCCGCAAGCTCGTGGAAGGCGAGGCGGCCGATGTCCAGAAGCGCATGGGCGTGCAGGTCAAGCACAAGATCGGCACCATGGTCGAGCTTCCCCGAGCCGCCCTGGTGGCCGGAGACCTGGCCACCAGAGCCGACTTCTTCAGCTTCGGCACCAACGACCTCACCCAGACCACCTTCGGCTACTCGCGCGACGACGCGGCCGGGACCTTCATGCCGGTCTACCTGGACAAGAAGATCCTCAAGGTGGACCCGTTCCAGGTAGTGGACCGCGTGGGCGTGGGTCGCCTGATGAAGATCGCCGTCGAGGAAGGTCGCCAGACCAACCCCAACCTCGAGGTGGGCATCTGCGGCGAGCACGGGGGCGAGCCCGAGTCGGTGGAGTTCTGCCACACGCTCAAGCTCAACTACGTATCCTGCTCACCCTTCCGCGTGCCCATCGCCCGCCTGGCGGCGGCTCACGCGGCACTCAAGGAGAAGATGGGCGAGGTCAGCAGCACCAAGTAGAGGAACTCAGATCCTGAGCTGGCCGGCCCATTCAAGAATGGGCCGGCCTTTTTCATGGCGCGAGGGAGTCGAGGGGCGGGGAGGGAAGTGTTTGCCATGCCGGAGGAAGGTTGGAAGATCTGCGCTCTTTGCCGCAATCTCGAGGTGCTCGAGCAGGGCCGTGAGTTCGAGCAGATCGCCGACACCGAGTTCATCGTGTTTCGCTGCAAGGTCTTCAACTGGACCAGTCGGGAAGACTTCCTGATGAAGCCTCCTTCGGGCAAGCTCGATGAGACCGAGCCACCCTTCGACTGCCCTCACTTTGAGCCGTGGAAGCGACCGGCCGACTGAGCCGGCCCTGGGCCACCTACGGCCTGGCCGGCGTGCTGGTGGCGGTGTTCCTGGCCGACCTGGCCAGCCACGGATGGCTCTTGCATCACGGCAAGCGCGACGTGGTGATCTTCTTCCTCAAGCCCGAGCCCCACCGCATGCTGACCTCGATCTTCCTGCACGGGAACTGGCTTCACCTGGTGATGAACACCCTGGCCCTGGTGACCCTGGGCGTGCTGATCGAGGAGCTGGTGGGCTGGTGGATGCTACTGCTGGTCTTTGTCTACGGCGGGGTGGCCGGCAACCTGGTCTCGGCCGAGTTTGGTCCCGAGTCGCGCGGAGTGGGCGCCTCGGGGGGCCTGGCCGGCCTGTTCGGGCTGCTGGTCATGCTGATGGCCCGCAGGGTCTACCGGGCCAGCCGCGAGCAGGCTCTGATGATGCTGGTGGTCTTCTTGCTGGCCGTGGGGATGGCCTTCCAACCTCTGCCCATCGACAACTACGCTCACCTGGGCGGCTTTCTGGCCGGACTGCTGCTGGGAGCGTTCGCTCGCCGGGGCGGGCTGCACCCGGCCGGATGGGCGGTCGCCGGCGCGGCTCTGGCCTGGCTCTGGTGGCGCCTGTCTATTCCTTAGACCAGTCCGGAATGATGACGGGGGTCAGGTAGAAGCCGGCCGACTGGGACTGCCCGCCTGAGGATCCGCCCAGGATGACCGACCAGGCGTTGATACTGTCCCTGTCGCCGTAGCCCCGGCCGGCCACCCCGCCACCGGCCCGGCTGGTGCTCTGAGAGCCGCCGCTGAGCATGATGGAGTCGCCCGACTTGAGGCTGACCGTGCTGGCCGCCTCGGAGAAGACGATCTGGCCTGGCCCCTGGCCGCTCTGATAGCTGAGCCAGGGAGCGACCTGCACGGTAACCACGTCGCCCACCACGCGAGGCCGAACGACAAAGCCGGTGGTGACGTTCTGAAAGATCACGCCGGCTGGCAGAAGACCGTACTGCTGGGCCAGTCCCCAGTAGGGCTGAACGTAAGTCAACTGGCGACCCACTTCGATACGCCCTTCCTCGCCACTCATTACCATCAAGCTCTGCTCGCCCGAGGTGGTCGCCGAGGTGCTCCGGGAGCTCACCTGATAGGGATAGCCCGCGACCCGTGTGGAGCCGTCGGGGTTGGTCTGTCCCACTACCCCCCCGGACAAAGTACGACCATCACTGGTCGTCTGGCCCGTGAAACGGATCTTGATCATCACCTGGGGGGCGGCCACATCGATGGCCTGGATCATCTTCTCGATCTGCCCAAGCACCTCGGGCGTGTCGCGCACGATCAGCTTGTTGGTCTGATCGTCGCTGAGCACGGTGCCGGCAGGGCTCAAAAGCGGGCGGACCGACTGGGCGGCCGAGGCGGCCGGTCGATTGCTCAGTTGAAAGACCCGGATCTCAGTCGGCTGACCAAAGGCCAGCGAGGTGAGCATCAGGGCGATCAGGCAGGTTCGTTTCAGCATGGCCTCAGTATAGCAGACTCGCTCTGTGGGCAAGCTCACATGCGAAATTCCATTCGAAAGGAAGATTGAGGAATTTTCCGAAGGCCTGACACCTTACCGAGTCTTGAGGGACGTCGCGCGACGGGCGCGCGGCGGGCGCGAGCAGAACGAGCTCGAGACCACGAGTTTTCCCCCTGGAGCTCCCTCATGCCGGCCACGCTTCTTTCCAGCACTCTGCTCGGAATCGATTCCATTCTGGTCCATGTCGAGGTGGATGTCTCGAGCGGCATCCCATCCTGCCACGTGGTTGGGTTGCCCGACGCCTCGGTCTCGGAATCCTGCGAGCGCGTCCGCTCGGCCCTGCGCAACAGCGGCTCGCCGATTCCCTCGCGCCGGGTCACCGTCAACCTGTCCCCCGGCGACATCCGCAAGGAAGGCCCCCGCTTCGACCTGGCCATCGCACTGGGCGTTCTCTGCGCCGACGAGCCCGAGTTGGCCGGCCTGCTGCGAGAGACCCTGGTGCTGGGCGAGCTTTCCCTGGACGGAGGCCTGAGACCTGTGCGCGGGGTGCTGTCGGCCGCCATGGAGGCTCGTCGCCACGGCCTCAAGAGACTGCTGATTCCGGTGGGCAATGTCGCTGAGGCACGCCTGGTGGAAGGGCTGGCGGTGAATGGAGTGCTCAGCTTGCGACACGCCCGCGAAGTGGCCGCTGGACGAGCCAGGCCGGTCGAACCGGCGGCCCGGGCCAGGCCAGACCCCGCTCCCCCACCCGACCTGGTGCTGGTCAAGGGCCAACTGGCCGCCCGACGGGCGCTGGAGGTTGCCGCCGCCGGCAGCCACCACCTGGTCATGGTGGGTCCACCTGGCTCGGGCAAAACCCTGCTGGCCAGTTGCCTGCCCGGCCTGCTTCCCCCCCTGACCAGTGAGGAGGCCCTCGAGGTGACCCGCATCCATTCGGTCAAACGGCTCGAATGCGGGCTCATCACCGAGCGCCCGTTTCGCAGCCCTGACCCCAGCGTGAGCCGGGCCGGCCTGCTGGGCAGCCTGCTGCCGGGCGAGGTGACCCTGGCTCATCGGGGGGTGCTGTTTCTCGACGAGTTCCCGGAAATGCGACGCGATTGCCTGGAGGGATTGCGGTCACCTCTGGAAGGGGGACGGGTGGTCATCGCCCGGGCCAACTTTCGGGCCAACTACCCGGCGCGCTTTACCCTGGTTGCTGCCATGAACCCCTGCCCCTGCGGCTATCTCGGTGACCGTCAACGGGCCTGTCGCTGCAGTCCCTTTCAGCGCCAGCGCTATCAGGGCCGCTTCTCAGGTCCGCTGCGCGACCGCATCGACCTGCAGGTAGAGGTGGCCCGCCTCTCCCCGGCCGAGCTGGTGCGGGCCCAGGCGGGCGAGTGCACGGCTCGGGTGCGCCAGCGAGTGCTCGCGGCCCGCGACAGGCAGCAACGTCGGGGGGTCTTGAACTCGCAGCTCGAGGGCTTCCATCTTGCCGAGCACTGCAGGCTGGATGACCGCAGCGCCGACTTCCTGGAGTTGGCCGTGCGCCGCTTCGGGCTGAGCGCCCGGGTCTACGACCGGGTCAGGCGCATCGCACGCACCCTGGCCGACCTGCGTGAGAGCGAGAAGGTTGAGGCCTGCGACCTGGCCGAGGCCCTCGAATACCGCTATCTCGACCGCGAGCTCGAGCCCGAGGTGGACAGGACACCTCTGCATCCAGCCGAAGGGAGCCCAAAAACGTGCGCTTGAGGTCCGGGGGAGCGTCTGAGATGAGCAAGATCCTCATACTGGGCGGGTGTGGAGCCATGGGCACCGAGGCCACCCGCGACCTGGCCCGAACGTCCGACTTCAGTGAAATCCGGGTGGCCGACATCGACCGTGACAAGGCCAGCAAGCTTTGCCAGGAGCTCGGAGGAGGCAAGCTGAGCGCCCTGAGCGTGGATGTCAGCGACGAGAACGCCCTCGTCAAGCTCTTCGAGGACGTCGACATCGTGCTCAACTGCACCAGCTACCGCTTCGGTCTGGAGATCACCCGGGCCGCCATCGCTGCCAGGAAAAGCATGCTGGACCTGGGCGGGCTCTCCAACACGCCCGGGCAGCTGGCTATGTCCGACCAGGCCAGGGCGGCCGGAGTCACCGTCGTGCTGGGCATGGGGGCCACCCCGGGAGTGAGCAACCTGATGGGCAAGCAGGGGGTCTCGCGCATGGAGTCAGTGGACTCGATCCACGTCCACTTCGCTACCTACCGCCGCGTCGCGCCCTCGCCCGGGCTGGTGGACACGGTGCTGGACGAGTTCAGCCCCTCCACCGTGCGCTTCTTCTTCGAAGACGGCAAGCTCGTGGAAGTGCCGCCCTTCTCCGGCGAGAAGCAGGTCGAATTCAACGCCCCGGTGGGCAAGACCAGCACCTGGATCGTGCCCCACTCGGAGGTGCACGCCTTTCCCCGCTCCTTCCCCGGCGTCAAGCGGGTGGACGTGCGCGGCACCTGGCGTCCCGAGACCATGGCCCTCTTGAAGCATTACAACGAGGTGGGCCTGCTCGGGACCGAGCCGGTCACGGTGGATGGGGTATCCGTCAAGCCCAAAGCCCTGCTGCGCCAGCTGCACCTCGACCACGACGACCCCGACGACCCGCTCGAGTATGCCTTCCTGGTCAACGTCGAGGTGGTGGGCAGCCGCAACGGAGCGCGGGTGGTGGCCACCTACAACCTCTCTCACCCGCCCCGCTCGGAGTGGGATAGGACCTGCACCGCCAAAGTGACCGGCATCCCCGCTTCCATCGGGGCCCAGCTGCTGGCCCGGGGTATCTCCCTGCCTGGCGTGAACACTCCCGAGGCCGTCTTCGAGCCCGAGCAGATGTTCCGCGAGTTGGCCCGGCGCAAGATCCTGGTGGACGAGAGCGTGGTGGAGACCCGCCTCTACGGCTGAAACCGACCCCTGGCCCGGCGCGAATGACCGTGCCTCACGCCAGAATCAGTCATGAGCCGGACAGGCTTCGCCCCCGATGCTGTCGCCAGCATCGAAGAGCGGGGGTGGTCACCACCTGGTAGAGCTGGTGCTCGCTCAGCCAGTAGCCGGAGATCACTTCGCCTTCGAGCGAGCCGCTCAACTCGTTCTGCTCTTCTTTTCGGGCCACAACTCCCCCTGAAAAACACTCCGCGACGACATGTGCGGCCCTCAAGATTGGGTCATCTGACCCCCCCATGACATGGTGCTTTTGTTAAAAATTTGTGCTAAACTCGTGGGAGCATCAGATGGGAGGGCTCCAGTGAGAAACAGGCAATCGGACAAAAATACCCCCGGGGCAGGCGTGGGTCTCGTGTTCCTGGCGATCGTCGCAGTCGCCCTCTACTACATCTGGCCCACCCTTGAGTTGGCCTTCGTCAATGCCTTCGTCGCCGGCGGCTTCGCCCTCACCTTCGGCCTCATCTTCCTCAAAAGCGTCGCCATTCTGGTCATGTTCGGCTTCGCGCTCTTCCTGCTCTCGGCCCTGTTCTTCCCGGCCAAGAAGCGGCGCTGACTCCTTACGCAGCACGAAAGCCGGGCCGGAAGGTCCGGCTTTTTGCTTTCCAGGAAAGGCTAAAGGCGGAACCGAACTGAGCCCGCCATGCGGGGTGTGATTTTTTTTCTATTATTTCTGGCGCTCGGTATCCCGTCGTGGGGCGCTCCACTCCACGAACCGGGCGACCGCCAGGCGATAGAAGCGGTGAAACTGCTTCAAGAATGGGGCCTGGTCGAGGGTTACCCGGACGGCAGTTTCCGCGGCGAGCGGGCCATGAGCCGCTACGAGGTGGCCATCCTGATCGCCCGGGCCCTGGCCCGCCTCGAAACCGAGCACGCCGAGCTGGCCACCAGGAGCGAGCTGGCCGAGCTGCACCGACTGGCCGATGCCTTCCGCTCCGAGCTGGAGGCGCTGGGCGTGCGGGTGGACAACCTGGAAGAGTCGGTGGCCCGCCTGGACAAGCGCGTGGCCGAGCTGGGCAAGCTGGAGTGGGAGGGCACCCTGTTCACCCGGGTGCTCACTCAGAGCTTCTCCAACCAGGGCAACCCCCGCTCGGGCTTCGGGCCGGGCTCGCTGGATTACCAGACCCTGGTGGGCAGCTCGGCCGGGGGCAACCTGCGCCCCCACGGTCCTCCCGGCGTGCTCCCGGTGATCTCGCTGGCCAACGGCCGCCCGCTCACCAACGGCAACAGCTTCACCTCGGCCATGCTGCTGAACCTGACCGTCACCCCCTCCGACGACCTGCGCGTTTTGATGCGGCTCTTCGCTTACAGCGCCCAGGGCGATTCCGAGGTGGACGCGGTCTGGGGGGTGAATCCGCCCTACCTGGCCAACTCCTTCACCGGCCGGGCCTTCGTGGGCCCCGGCCTGCCAGTGGACGGTCAGTCCCAGGGCCTGGGCCACTTCCCCTTCACCCGGGCCGGCATCGACAAGGTGGAGGTAAGCTACGCCCCGGCCCAGACGACGCTCACTCTGGGCGCCTTCACACCCCGCCTCATCTCGACCCAGGTCTACATGGGCCAGGTCAATCCGCAGCCCGGCGAGCCGCGCGTGCTGGAGAGCTTCGGGGCCCACGTCACGGGAGATACCGGCCCGTTCAGCTGGGAGGCTTTCGGGACCCGCCTGCCGGACGGCAACCCGGGCGTGACCGCCCAGTACCAATCCGAGGCCCTGGGCGCCTCGGTTCGGTACGAGCAAGACGGCTGGTTGGCGGGCCTGCATTTCTTGCGCGCCGCCAACCAGAAGCCCTCCGACGCCGGCCTGACGGGCGGTCAGGTCTCTACCTTCGTGCAGGGGGGACCGGGCGAGTTCTACACCGACTGGGTCAACCCGCCCGGCTTCTTCGTCAGCCAGCTGGGCAACCCCCAGAGCCCCCAGGTGGCCGGGGCCGGCTCGGTGACCGATGTCCGTCCCATTAACGGTCTGAGCGGCAGCGACGCGCTCAGCTCACGGGCCACCTTTGGCCCCCAGGGCATCTCCATGGGCGGGCTCAACCTGAGCTGGGAGGACGAGAGCTGGAGCGTCTTCGGCGACTACGACTACTCTTACTACCGCCCCAGCCGGGGAGCGGCTTACGGGGTGTCGGGCAGCCTGTTCCGGCTGGGAGTCAACTACCGCTTCGACGAGGGGCGCTGGGACCTGGGGCTGGACTATCGGCACACCGATCCCACTTACGATCCGTTCATCCTGACCTATCCAGGCACGGCCGCCGGCCTGCGCATCTTTCGCGTCTACCACCGCCTGCCCGACTTCGACCAGTTCTGGCACATGTGGTCACTGCACAACACCAACGAGTTCCCTCACAATCGCAAGGGCATCTGGGCCAGGGTCGGCTGGCAGTATGACCCGGACGGCAAGCTGACGGTGCGCTACAGCCACCAGACCCAGGTGCGCACCTCGCTGCAAGACGTGCGCGTGCCGGCCTCGGGCCTGGGCTTTTTGACCCCCCAGCTCAACGTGCTGGGCCACTCGCCCGGCTTTTTCGACGTGGTGTTCCGCGAGCTCTCACCGCTCTCGTTCGATGCCCTCCTCAATCCGCTGGAGAACCCCAGCGGCTCGGTCAACTCCCTTTTCGCTCAGATCGATCACAAGTTCACCGGCACTCCCTGGCTGGTCGAGGGTCTCTACGACCGCTACAGCTTCCAGCGAGCCAGCGGGCTGACGCCAGCCTTCGGGGGCAGCCAGAACCGGGTGGACCTGGTCGCCGATCACCTGCGCCTGGCGGTGGGTCACGCCTTCTCGGACTCGGTGCTGCTCAAGCTGGGCTATGAGCAGGGCAGCATCAGGGGCCATTATGACCCGTTCGGGGTCTACAACCCTTATGCCATCGCCACCGGCTCCACCACCTTTCGCAACTGGGTTACGGTCCAGCGCATTCCCCTGGCCGAGCTGAGCTGGCAGGTCTCAGACGGGGTCAAGGCGGGAGCCGAGCTCCGCTGGTACGACAACGTCGACCAGGTGTCGGCCAGCGTCTTCTCGGGGCCGCCCGGGCGGCTCGGAGCCACCGCCCACCCCTTCAGCTGGAGCGGCTACCAGATCGGCACGACTCTGGAAGTCAGCTTCTAATCCGACAGGCCGATACCGCGGAGCCGTGGACACCCTCTGCAAATAGAATATATTCGATTCATGCCGGCCACCACGATCCACATCCCGACTTCCCTCCTGGAGGTCGTCGATCGTCGAGCTCGGACCGAAGGGATCAGCCGAAACCGCTTTATCCTGAATGCCCTCCAGCGTGCCCTGGCGGAGGACGACGCCTGGAGCCCGGCGAGAGCCGCTACCAAAGGATGGTGCCAGGGCGGTCGAAGAGATGGTGAACCACATTGTCGAGCGCCGCTCGAGCAAACCTGCTCCCGAGCTGTGAGCGTTGAGCGACGGATCCGCATCCTGGACACGGTCACGGTGTCCTAGCTGATGAGGGGCGATCCGAATGCAGTAAACCGGCTCGAGACCTGCGGCCAATCAGACGTCCTGGTTCCCCAACCAGTGATCGCCGAGCTTTCTTTTGGTCTGGCGAGGCTCCCCCATCCAGGAGAAAACGCATCTCAAGGACCGGTTCGAGCTGATTTTATCGGAGATTCTCAGGGCCGAGTGGACAGATGACGTCAGCTATCATTTCGGGGCCAGTAAAGCCTTCCTTGAACGAGCAGGTCAGGTGATCGAGGATTTCGATCTGGCCATCGCCGCTCACGCTTTAGCCAGAGGGGCGATTCTCGTCACTTCGAACCGAAAGCCCATGCAAAGACTTCCGAACATTGACCTCGAGGACTGGGGACCTTCCGTCGAAGGGGCCGCGCCTTGACATCTTCAAGGTGGTGGCGACGCGCAGCCGGAAAACCGGTTTCCGGCTACGCTCATAGCCTAGGCCAGGTCGCTCGAGTCTTCTATGGGATTGACCGGCTCCGGCTCGGCCGGGCTGGCGGAGGGGGCCGAGACCGCGGCCGTCGCTGCGGAGCCTTCCACGCCCTCCTGCATCAGCTTGACCACCTGCTCGAGCAGCGCTCCCCGCTTGACGATGAGCTCGTTGGCCAGGCAGATGTGGTCGTTGCCGTCCTGCATGCAGGTCACGGCGGCGATGAGCACCTCCTCATCGCCGCTCTCGACGAAGGACTCGAAGTAGCCGACGCCCTCCTCGACGAGCTTGGTGCCGTGGTTGATCTGGTAGAGAATCTGGGGCGCGAAGTCGAGATCGGGGTAGTTGGAGCGCTCGGCCTGGAGTTGGGCCACGATCTCGGGCAACGCTTCGTTCTGGAACTCCTCCATGCGAGATTTGATCACCTGGAAGGCTTCCAGCAGGGGCTCGCCGGGCGCGCCCTTATGAAGATAGTCGTAGGCGCAAGCGGTCAGGTGGTAGATATGCTCAGTGATGTACCGCTTTTCCGGGGTGATGATGTTGGTGGTGTCGTCCAGGTCGAGCAGGGAGTTGGACATCGGGTTGCCGGTGGGGGCCATGTGCAGAAGCTTGGCGTTGCACTTGTGGCAGAACTTGGACCCCTCGGGACTGTCGTGACCGCAGCGAATGCACAGCATGCCGGATGCTTCTGAGGGCAAAAACAAAAAGCCTCCCGGAGGAGGCTCTGGCTTGCCGAAGGTGGATCAAACCGAGACGGTCTGAGGGGGTCGCGGCTGGGGTGGGCGGGCCACCTGACCGTGTCCTCCGCAGGTGCATCCAGCCGGGCCCTGCTGACCGGGCAGCGGCTGTCCCCCATTCAGCTGCGCCAACTGGCTCGTATCGCCGTTCTGCAGTAGCTGGGGCAACTGGGAGTAAACCGGGGGCATCTGGAAGCCGGTGTACTGGCTGAGCATGGCGCTTTGCTGGTTGCTCTGCTGGAGCAGCGACAACAACATCGGCAGGTTCTGCTGGCTCTGCTGCTGCTGGTTCTGCACGAGCGCCATCATCTGCTCATTCTGCTTGGCGCTCTGCTCCTGGGCTTGAGCCATCTGCTGCCCGCTCTTGACGGTGCTGAAGATGGTGGCTCCTCCGATGAGGGCGGCTCCGGCGACGATTGCGAGGGGCAGTGGCATTGCGGTGAACCTCCGAGAACTTCTTGCTGATCTTGCCTGGCTATTCTATCCCGAAAAATGTCTGAAAGTTAAGAGGCAGCCATGTAAATGTTTTGTTGCCTGAATCTTGCCAAAAGAGGATCAGCGGCAGTAGATGCGGGTTTGCGATTTCGGAAGACAGGGTTGGCGGTGTCTGGACCACCCGGCGTGGGGATCCCCACCGCCCGCTGTGGGGATCGGGACTGGCCGGGTGCCGCCCAGTGCTGGTCCGGCGCTGGCCGGGATCCTCTCACAGCATTCGCCCCCGCGGGCTGAAGAGACAGAGCACAAGCCCCAGTCCCAGAGCCGCAAACCAGCCCTTCAGATAGCTGGGGTCGACATTGGCCAGCAAGAACAGCACGGCGGCCAGAGCCAGTCCGGCAGTGAGCGGAGCAGCCGGCAGACGGTAGGGCCGCTCCAACTCGGGCTTTTGATAACGCCACACCAGCACGCCCAGGATGGTGACCAGGTACTGAGTCAGGCTGGCCAGCACCGAGAGGTCGACCAGCGTGCTCAGGGTGGACTGCGAGATCACGATCAGCATCAAGGCTGTGGAGACTCCGATAGCCCGTACCGGGGTGGCGAAGACGGGGTGCAGGTGGGCCAGCCAGCGGGGAGCCCAGCCGGTGGCGGCCAGGGCCCACAGGCTGCGGGGAGTGGTGAAGGCGATGCTGGCGTTGACGCTGGCCTGCGAGAGCAGGGCCCCGATGCCCACCAGGCCGGCCAGGCCCGCCAGAGCGGCGGCATCCACAAGGGGAGTCTTGCTGCCCACCGCCCCGGCCGCGCCCACGATGAGCTGCAGCCAGAAGTAGAGCCCGGTGGAGAAGAGCAGAGTCCACAGGTAGGCGGCCGGGATGGTGCGCTGGGGATTCTTGACCTCCCCCCCCGGCACCGGGATCTCCTCAAAGCCGGAAAAGCAGAACAAGATGCCCAGAAAGCCGGCCACCCACTGCACCGGAGAGGGCGCGGCCAGGGCCATTCCCTGGATCAGGTTGAGCCCCCCCAGCGACCAGGCCAGCAGGATGAAGAGGGGCACCAGCTTGCACACGGCCAGCAGGTTATTGCTCAGGGCCCCCGAGCGCACCCCGAAGAAGTTCACTGCCGCCAGCAGCAGCACGATGGCCATGGCCGCTGCCAACCGCACCACCGGGGAAGGCTGCTCGGGGTTGACCAGCCTGGCCACCGTCTCGGAAAAGCCGGTTGCCACCGTAGCCCCTCCCAACAGGCACGAGAGCCACATCACCCAGCCCACCAGGTAGCCCACCACCGGGCCAAAGACGGCCCGGGCGTAAAGGTAAGCCCCTCCGCTGCCCGCCACCATGCCGGCCATCTCGGCAAAGCACAGGCCGATGGCCAGGCACAGGCCGCCCCCAACCAGGAAAAGCCAGGGAGCGTAGGGGCCGAGCCGCGCGGCGATCTCGCCGGGCGCAAAGAAGAGCCCGGTGCCGATGATGCAGTTGAGACCCAGGCAGGTCAGGTCGAAAACCCCCAGCCGGGCCTTGAGTTGAGTTTCTTCCAAGCAGGGTCTCCTGGCCGTTGCTCTCCTGGCCGCTCTCCTCGGTGACGGAGCAGCAGGGATTGAACCTGCGACCGCCCGACGAATCGGGGCTCTTCCGCTGAGCTATGCTCCGAGAAGCCCCTGCAGCGTAAACCTGCCACAGGGGCCATTGCTTTGCGGCCAATTACTGTTCCTGACGACGTTTAAGCCCGAACGTCAACTCTTAGTAGGGATGCTTTGCCGTTAAGCGACAGGGCTGCGTGGTAGCCCCGGCGGGAATCGAACCCGCATCCTCCCCATCGGGCACCCGGGCGCTCGATTCAGGAACGACCGCCATACTCGAGTCTTTGGATGCAGCTGAGTCTGTGTTTGATCCGCTCTGCTCCTCATCCCAAGGCCCCTGCCCGTGGCGCAGGGGGCAGGATTCGAACCTGCCTGGCAGGGTGAGCCGGTGACGACAAGTCTGAGTCTGCTCCAAACCTTGAATTATGGTTCGAGAATCCAGTCCAGCAGGGCTGAACCCGCCTTCACCTCCGATGCTTGCACAGAATTAGCCTCTTCACGTGCCTGTTTGACCGCTTTCAGAGCTTCGTCCACCCGTCGCAGCAGCTCCTTGCGCCGGTCCGGCGTCAGAGCTCCGCTGAGAAAGATCGTCTTCCAGTGGCCGGCCACGACAGGCTCGTCGATGAGAGCCGTTTGGGCCGGATGCTCTTTGGTGGCCTCGGCCAGCACGATGGGCTTTTTCACCACTCGCGTTTTGCTGGTCACCACCTCTTCGGTTTTGAACAGACCCTGCACCGAATCGAGCGTCCAGCTGTGGTCCTGGCCCAGAATGGGCAGCGCCGCGATGGTCGTCTTCAGGTCTTCGAACTGCTTCTCCAGAAACAGTAGATAGGTCACCGGAACGTCGGCCAGAAGCAACCTGCCGCCCACCTTGACGTCGGCTCTGGCTGAGCAGTTGGCCCAATCCTTGGCAGCCACGGTGTCGAACAGCTCGCGGAAAAGCTCGAATTGCTGCTCGAGGTGGTCTTGTGCGCGCTGCTGCACGCGCTGAGACTCAGAAGGGAAGTGCTCCCCATCGGCGTCCACGGGGGTATATTCACGGATGCGACCGAAAAAGAGCTCGGACTTCTTGGACAGATTGAGCAGTTTGCTGCCTTCCGAGCTCACTTTGGTCTTGACTTGCTTCTCGATGGCGAGAATCTGGCACAGCTTCATCGACCGGGTTTCGCCCCGACCCGGGCGGACCCTCTACCCTTGCGCATCATCCCGCGTCAGGTCCACGAGCCCCCTAAAAGCGAGAACCCCTCGGTCAGCTTCCCGAGGGGCTCTCTACTACTTCCAGGCTCCTGATTCATTACTTCTCTGTTGCCGCTTTCTTCTTTTCGGCAATCAGACGAAGAATGGCCTCGCGAGCCTTCGTCAGGTCGCGCTCAGTGGTTGCAGTTGCCATGTCTCGTCACCTCCGTGGAATCTCCCCCCGCCAACCGGGGTCAATCTATCCCTGTCTGCCGGGGCTGACAGTTCTCTCTTGACCCGATCTTAGCACCTCTCCCGGTTTCCCGGGAGGGGAAAAAACAACGATTCGAGCCGCTTGGTACCCTGTTAACAAGCCGGTTACCTGGGTACCAGACCCGAACCGTGTCAACTCAACACGAAAAACCGGAAACAGCCGGTTTTCCCCTGGCTGACCACCCTGGAGTGATCAACCCACAGCTATTCTAACCGATCTTCATCGTCTCCTTCCATGAGATCTTCTTCCTGGTCCTCATGGCCGTCGAGGATTCGAAGTATACAGATCGGTAACATGTCCTCCCTCCGGCCGGAGTTACAATTCGCGCCAGAGATGAGGATCCAGACGACCCATGCCGTTCCCGCCAGTCGCCTTCGACCGCTGGAACGACAACAACAAGAAGAGCTCGCCCGCGAGGATCGAAGCCTGCTGCTCGGCTCGCTGGTGGTGGGCGGAGCGGTGGGCTCCGGCCTGGTGGGCTGGGCCAGCACGGGCCTTTCGGGCTCGGCCCGGGTGCTGGGGGGGTTGGTCAACGGGGCGGTAACGGGAGCTGCTGTGGGGGGCGCGCTGGGAGCCCTGGTGGGTTTCAGGCTGTCTTCCCGAGAGCCGGACGGACGCGGTGCCATCGGTTTGACGCTGGTGGGTGGGGCGGTCGGCCTGGTTGCCGGCACCCTGGTGGGCGCGGTGGGAGGAGCTTTCCTGGGTGAGGCCGCAGGCACGGCGCTCGGCTTTGCCTCAGGCGCGGTGCTGGGCGGCGCGACCGGCTACCTGCTGGCCCGCCGCTCGCTCGAGAAAGTGGAGTAAATCAAGAGATCTTGACCTTCTGTCCGTAGAGAATGCGCTTGTCCCCGTCGCGCTGGGTGAAGTGCATGCGGTCGAAGTACTCCAGCATGGGGATCAGGAACTTGCGCGTCGTTCCCAGCACCTCGCGGGCTTCCGAGGCCCCCAGCGGGCCGCCCTGACGGATGGCCTCGGCCAGAAGCTCGCGAGCCCGGGCCAGGGTTTCCTCCAGAAACACCAGGTTGGGAGCCACCTTGACGCCCCGCCCACTCTCCAGCAAATAGCCCTCGATGATCAGAGCCGAGCGAGCGTCCACCTGGGCCCCGGCCAGGGCGGCGTCAAAATCGGGAGGAGCAAAGGCGCCTGAGCGCAGCACTCCCTCCAGCCGCTCCAGGGCCTTCTGCTGGGAGGGAGCCAGGGTGGGCTGGTGGCTCAGGTTGGAAAGCAAGCCATTCTTGTCCTGAATCTGGCCCGAGCGCCCCAGCTCGGCCAGCACCTCCTCGGCCAGCTTCGGGGTCTCGGAGGCCAGCAGGCGCAGAATCTCCTCCTTGCGCCAGCCCACTTTCCAGGGAGCCCCCTGCTCCAGCTTCGCCAGCACGCCCAGCAGTCGGTCCTCCAGGGCCGAGGCCAGGCTGGCCAGGGCCACGCTCTTGCCCAGCACCACCACCTCGCCCGCGGCGGCCAGCTGGCTCACCCAGCTCTCCACCTGGGGGGCCGGAGTCTGCATCTCCTGGGCCAGGGCCCCCACCGTGCGGGTGCCTCCGCTGGCCCTGCGCAGCACCTCCAGCAGCGCCTCCTCGGGGCCGCCCTGCTCGCGACGGCGCAGCGACTCGAGAGCCTCGGCGTCGCCTCGCCGATGGCGCGACGGTGAGGTATCCAGCACCTCGCCTCCCCCCAGCGTCAGCTGGGCGGTGAAGTCGCGCAGCACGAAGCGATCCCCCTGCTGCAGAACCACCGGCTCGTCGAGCAAGATCTGGACCAGGGCTTGCTGGCCCGGCTTGAGCGCGTCGCCCTCCAGAACCAGCAGCGCGCCCAACGTCTCCAACGTGCCCGCGTAAAAGCGGATGCGGCTGCGATGCTTGACCGGCCGGGGCAACCGCTCGAGCAGATCCAGGCGGGCGTCCAGCCTCTGGGTGGGCGTGAGCAGACCCGGCGGAGCCAGCCACTGGCCGCGCTCGAGCGCGGCCGACTCCACCCCTGTCAGGTTGACGGCCACCCGCTGGCCGGCCTGGGCCTCCTCCACCGCCTGAGCGTGCACCTGCAGGCCGCGCACTTTCGTCTCGAGGCCGGAGGGAAGCACCACCACCGGGTCGCCCTTGCGCAGGGTGCCGCTCCACAGCGAGCCGGTCACCACCGAGCCGAAACCTGACTTGACGAAGACCCGGTCGATGGGCAGCCGGAAGGGGGCCTTGCGATTGCGCGGGGGAAGCTGACCGAGCAGCTCGGCCAGCACCCGCTTGAGCTCGTCCAGGCCCTCTCCGCTGCGGGCCGAGACCCGCACCAGAGGAGCCTCTCTGAGAAAGGTGCCGGCCAGGTAGGCGCGCAGGTCGTCCTCCACCAGCTCCACGAAATCGGCCTCCACGGCGTCGATCTTGGTCAGCACCACCAGCCCGGCTCGAGTCTTGAGCAGCTCGAGGATCTCCAGGTGCTCGCGCGTCTGGGGCATCACCCCTTCCTGGGCGTCCACCACCAGCATGCCCAGGTCGTAGCCGCCCACGCCGGCCAGCATGTTCTTGAGGAAACGCTCGTGGCCAGGCACGTCCACGATGCCGGCCACGATCTCGCCGGGCAGCTCGAGGTGGGCAAAGCCCAGGTCGATGGAGAGGCCGCGAGCCTGCTCCTCGGGAAGCCGATCGGTCTCGATGCCGGTGAGGGCGCGGATCAGAGTGCTCTTGCCGTGATCGACGTGGCCGGCGGTGCCGACGATGAAATGCTTCACAGGGGCGTGGTTCCTCCCCCTGCACCGCCTTCCTCCAGGAATGGGGCCTGGCGACGAGAACCGCCCCGCCCATGAGCCCTCGCCAGTGGATGGCCGTGCTGCTCCTGGCCGCCCTGATCCTGGCGGGCGGGCTGATTGTGGCTCGACGAGTCGAGCAGGCCGCCCCGCGCGAGACCCCGGTCGCCCCCTACCGGCTGCCCCTGCTCGCACCCGGCACGCGAGAGGAGATCAAGCAGCTCAAAGCACGAGCCCCTCTCGACCGGGCCGCGCTGGCCCGGGCCTACCTTGCCCGGGCGCGCGAGACGCGCGATCCGGCCATGTACCTCCTGGCCGAGGAGAACGCCCGCCTCTCGCTCAAGGGCACGGCCCGGCTCAACCCGAGCGCCGAGCTGGTGCTGGCCCACCTGGAGGTGGCCCGGCACGATTTTAAGAGAGCTCTGGAGCGCATCGCTCGCATTCTCGACCAGGATCCCGCCCAGCACGCAGCGCGAGCGCTCAAGGCGACGGCCCTGCTGGCCCTGGGCCAGGTGAAGCCGGCCTCCGAGCTGGCCGACCAGCTCGCTCTCCAGCAACCGGGCCTGACCAGCACGGTGCTGCGAGCCCAGACCCTGGTGGCCCGGGGGTTGGATGAGGAGGCCGCCCGCGAGCTTTGGAAGGGGATCGACCGCGAGCAGGCGGGGGAAACGCTTTCCTCGCAGCAGGCCCGGGTGCTGCTCTCTCGCCTGTATGCGCGCCACGGCAAGCTACGGCTGGCCGAGGCGGTGCTCGGGTCGGCTCTCACCCTCGGACGCGACCCGGCGGCGCTGGCCGAGCTGGGACGGGTGGACCTTTCCCGGAAGCGATGGAACGCCGCTCGCGAGCATTTTGCCGAGAGCTATGCGCTGGGGCGCGACCCCAGCGCCCTGCAGGGGGTGGCCCTGGCGCTCGAGGGCCTCAGGCTCGGGCGAGAGGCGGCCGAAACTCGCCAGCGGGTGGAGGAGGCCTACCGGCGCGAGCTGGAGGGCCAGCAACAGATGGGCCACCGGCGGGCCCTGGCCGGGTTGCTGCTCGAGCGGGGAGATTCTCGCGAGGCGGTGGAGCTGATGCAGGCCGAGCTGGCTCTACGGCGGGACTTCGAGACCTTGATGACGGCGGCCCGAGCGCTGCGCCAGGCGGGCCGGCCAGAGGACGGGTGGGCTCTGATGGAGGAGGCCTTTGCGCAGGGCTATCGGGACGCCCCTGCCTGGCGCGAGCGGGCCGCCCTGGCCGAAGCCCTGAAACGGCCCGAGGAAGTCGCCCGGTGCCGTGAGGAAGCCCTGAGAATCAATCCGGTGGCACTCCCCGAGCTGCCTTCACCGCCCGTGGAGCACTGAGAGAGACGGCAGGCACACGGGACCTGTCACTCGTCTACGCGCAAGCTGCTCAGCGGGTTGCCAGCAAGGCCTCCACCAGCTCGTCCTCTTCCTCGGCAAAGACCGTGCGGGTATCGAGCCATATCGAGTCCTCGGCCCGGCGCACCATGACCGGCGGGTCGTGACGGCGCAGACGGGCGGCCCAGGCCTCCTCATCCCCGCGCAGGCGCACCAGGTGGGTCGGCAGGTCCTTGCCGGGCAGGCTGCCTCCACCCACCATCGAGGACCCAGGCTCCACGGTCGCCGCCTCGAGCCGGGCGGCCAGACGGCGGGCTCGCTCTTCAAGATCGGTGGCTCGCAGCATGCGCAGCACGGGAATCTCCTCGGGAGCTTCCAGATAGAGGCGCAGGGTAGCCTCCAGAGCGGCCACCGTGAGCTTATCGACGCGCAAAGCGCGGGTCAGGGGATTTCTTGCCAGCCGGGCGATCAGAGCGCCGGCGCCGACGATGATGCCGCACTGGGGCCCTCCCAGCAGCTTGTCGCCCGAGAAGGCGACCAGGTCGAAGCCGGCCCGCACCATCGATCTCACCGAGGGCTCGCCCAGCACAGCGGAAAGCTCCTCGTCGAGCAGCCCCGAGCCCAGATCGAGCACGCCGGGCACCCCCCGCGCGCGGGCCAGGGCGGCCAGCTCGGCCGGGTCGGGGGCCTGGGTGAAGCCCAGCATGACGAAGTTGGACATGTGGGTGGACAAGAGCATGCCGGTTTCAGCCCTCAGAGCCCCCTCGAAGTCGCGCAGATAGGTCTTGTTGGTAGTGCCCACCTCGATCAGGCGAGCCCCTCCCCGGGCCAGCACGTCGGGCACGCGGAAGGCGCCGCCGATCTCGACCAGCTCGCCCCGCGAGCAAACGACCTCGCGGCCGCGGGCCAGCTCGTCCACCAGCAGCAGCATGGCGGCGGCGTTGTTGTTCACCACCAGGGCCGACTCGGCGCCGGTCAGGCGAGCGAGCAGGCCCACCAGGTGGCTATAGCGGCTGCCTCGCTGGCCGGTCTGAAGGTCGAGCTCGAGGTTGGAGTAGCCTTGCGCCACCCGCGTTACCGCTTCCAGCGCCCGAGCGGCCAGCGGAGCGCGGCCCAGATTGGTATGGAGCACCACGCCGGTGGCGTTGATGACGCGCCGCAGGGTCTTGCCCAGCCAGTCGTGCAGCAGGGCCTCGGCCTGTCGCAAGATGACCTCGGCCGGATCCGAGGCTCCGCCCCGGGCTCGCAGCTCGGCCGCCGCCAGGCGCAGGGCGTCGGTCACCAGGGTCCGTGGCCGGGCGGCCAGCTCGGGTCTTGCCGCGGCGGCCTGAAGCAGGCTGTCGATGCTGGGGATAGCCCGCAGGTTGCTCTTCATGCCCGGTTGCTTGGCTGCGGGCCGAGCAGCGACCTGCCGGAACTGATCCCGATCATATTCGCTCCGACGCTCCAGGCCTATCCTGGAGCAGAGAGTCCTTCGAGGAGGTCGACAAACATGCGAATTGGCACGTTCCTGGGAGCCCTGGTGCTGGCCCTGGCCCTGCTGGCCCCGGTCAGCGGGCAGAACTGCCCACCTGGCTCACCCTGTAATCCCGGGCCATCGGGGCCTCCTTCGGGCCCCGGCGGCCCGCCTCCCATCCTCGGACCTGGCATGGAAAATGGTGACGGCGAGGGAGCCGGCCAGGACCAGGGCCAGGGCGAGGAGGGCGAGACCGAGGAGCCGGTAGGCAACTTTAGCGACTGGCTTCAGAACAATCCCGACTCACCGCTGAGCAACCTGACCAACCAGGCAGCCAATGATCCAGGGCTGCAGCAGGTGCTCAACGGGCTGACGCCCTCCGAGTTGACCAATCTGGGCAGCCTGCTGACCACCTACCAGACCGCCATCAACAAGTATGTGAAGGACAATCCACGTACGTGGGACACGGCCCCCGGAGGGGTGCGCAACTTCCTGAACACCCTGAGCGGTGACTTCTACACGCGAGGCTGCGCCGACATGCAAGAGCAGGCCGTGAACGCCCTTGGCCCTCACACCGGGGGCAAAAACCCCTTCACCGTCCACCCCTACAGCTGGGTTCCGGGTGCGGTGCGGCAGGTAGGAGTGTACGGTGGGGCACCGCTGGTAATGATTATGGTGGTCAAGGGAGCCGGAGCCGGCACCGCTCTGGCCGGCCCGGCCGGCACCATCGTGGGCGGAGCGACCGGAATTCTCGTCGCTGTCGGCACCGGCAACACCGAGCACAACATGGCTGCCATCCAGTCGACCAGAAATCCCAACCTGATCATCGTGCTCGACCCGCACGCTGTCCAGACTGGCAATCCCGAGTCGGTTCACGGGCCCGACCACTACACGGGTCCTACGGGTAGACCAGAGCTGGGCCCGCCCAAAGTGCCAGCGACCCCCACGACGGGGGGTCCCAAGCCTGTGGACAGGGGGAACGTGAGATGAGAAAGCTTCTCGTTTGGTGCGTCGCTCTGCTGACGCTGCCCGTGCTGGCTGCCGCGGAAGCGAGCAAGATCCAGCTTCGCTATCATCCTGAGCCCAGGACAACCTGGATCACCGAGGGCCATCTCAGCATCAAGAGCCAGGTCAAGTTTCCCAACGGCGAGGCCAACTCGGCCGAGGAGCAGGACCTGGTCTGGGAGGACCAGATCGCCGAGCGTGATTTAACGGGGACCTGCTCGGTGGTCCGCCAGGTGCGCAAGTGGAGTCGAGCAGGGGATGCGGAAAACCTTGCCCCTGCGGGCCACTTTCACCTGAGCGTCTCCAAGCTGTGCGAACAGAAAGCAGGGGAAGACGGCGGGCCTCCCGGGCTCATGGACCAGCCACCCCTCTTCCCGCTGCGCAACGTGGGAGTGGGAGAGACCTGGCCCGTGGAGCAAGTCAGCAAGGGGACCGTCGGGCTCGACTCCAAGCCAGTTCCGATTGAAACGAAGATGCTCGGAACCGGCAAACTGATCAGCCTGGACGACCAGAAGGCGGTGCTGGAGTTTTCGCTCCAGGTCACCTCGCAGGGCCAGAACGAGCGGGCGGCAACCACCGCCCAGAGCACCGTGCAGTGGACCATGCACGTCGACCGCGCCACGGGAGTGCCAGTTTGGCAGAAGACCGTGACCAGCACCGAGCAGACCGTCACGCTGGGAGGCTCGGTCATCATTCCGAGCCGCAGCGATACCGTGCTCGAGCTGAAGACCCGGCTTACCCCCTGAGCTCGACCGGGGCTTCGGGCCAACCGATCGCTGGCTCGAAGCCCCTCTTCGCCAGAACAAGATTTCGATTCAAGCCCCGGTGAAGAAGATTCTTCTCCGCACCAGGCCTGGATCGAAGTCTTCATGCGGGGGGAGCGAACACTCTGTTCGGGATTGACACGCTGACCGCCCTGCGGTTATAGTTCGGTTGTCGACGGCGACGTTGACCGAATCGGCGAAACGACAAGCCGACGCGCCGGTGAGCGAAAGAAACCGGCGGGCTGCCAGAGACCGAACCTGGCAGGGGTAGCGCGCAGACCAAGCACGCCGCGGTGTCTCGACCGCGTCACGCATCGAGGCAGGCCTGGGACGAGCTCGAGACCGCGAGGCTCAGCACACCGCAAGGTGTCCCCGAGCGAGTTGGACCAGGAAGTGCCGGTGAGGAATGGGGCCGGCTTCCAGCCTCGGCTGGTATACACCGACGAGTCGTGCTCGTCGGCGCCCCGGGAAGCGAGAGAACCGGACGGTCTGCCGCTCGAAAGTCGGCAGGGGTAGCGTGCATACCAGAGTTACGCCGCAGGGTCTCAGCTGCGAAGAAGGCTGAGACGCCCGGCTCGACTAACCATCGAGCCGAGCAAGAGGCCGACACAGAACGTAGAGTCGGCCGCCCCGGCGAGCGAGAGAGCCGGCGGGCTGCCAGAAACCGAAACCTGGCAGGGGTAACGTGCAGACCTGAGCACGGAGCAGGGCCTCGACTGCGTGGTCAAAGCGAGGCGGGCCTGGAACCGGGTCGGGACCGTGAGGAGAAGCGTTCGGCGTAAGCCGACCACCGACTGCAGGTTGCACCAGGAGTGCCCGGTGAGGATGGAGCCGGGTCGCAAAGCCACCCCTCACCGGGTGGCTTTCGTGTTTTCTGACGTGCACGCCCAACGAGCTTTCCAGAGTCAGACCACCTGGATGGCTGGCTCGCCTGCCTCGGTCTGGCCCACTACGGCCGCCCCGGGCAGATCGGCGAGCACCTCGCTGACCCGCTCCGGGCTCACCCCGAACAAGAGCCCGCCCGAGGTCTGGGCGTCGCACAAAAGGTCGCGCAACACGTCGGGGGCCGAGTCTTCCCAGTGCAGCCGGCCCGAGCTCTCGAGCCAGACGCGGTTGGCAGCCGAGCCGCCGGGAAAGCACCCTGCCCGGCGCAGCTCGACAGCTCCCGGCAAGAGGGGCACCAGGGCCGACTCGAAGGTCAGCGCCACCCGGGAGGCGCGAGCCATCTCCATGGCGTGGCCGAGCAGGCCGTAACCGGTGATGTCCGTGCCACCCTGTGCCCCAGCCCGCACCATGACATCGCGGGCCGCCGCGTTCAGACGCTCCATGCTGGCCACGGCGATCTCCAGCAGCTCGTCGCTGAGCTCGCCCCGCTTGAGGGCGGTGGTCAAGACGCCCACCCCGACCGGCTTGGTCAGGATCAGCACCTGCCCCGGGGTCAGTCCTCCCTTGGTCACCAGCTCATGCTCCTGCACCAGCCCGGTGACCGAAAGGCCGAATTTGGGCTCGGCGTCCTCCACCGTGTGGCCGCCAGCCAGCAGCGCCCCGGCCTCGTGCACCTTCTCCAGCCCCCCGCGCAGGATGTCGTTGAGCACGTCGGTGCCCAGCTTGCGAGTGGGAAAGCAGACGATGTTCATGGCCGTGAGCGGTCTGCCCCCCATGGCGTAAACGTCAGACAGCGAGTTGGCGGCCGCGATCTTGCCGTAGTGGTAAGCATCGTCCACCACGGGCGTAAAAAAATCGAGCGTCTGCACCAGCAGCGTGTCGCTGCCAGCGCGCACCACCACGGCGTCGTCGGCGAAATCTCTCCCGACCAGGATGCGAGGGTCGGGTCTCAAGTCCAGATGGGGCAGAACCTGCTCCAGATCCTCAGGGCGGATCTTGGAGGCTCAACCCGCGCAGGCGCTCAGCGAGGTCAGTCGGACCGTCACGGCGTCACCCCCCTCCATCCAGCCGCAGGATGCGGCCTTCCACGCGCGGCGCGATGATCTTGGCCGCCTCGATAGCCCGGATGACAGTGGCCGGCTCGACCGGGCCCGCCTCGGCGGTCACCAGAAACTTCAAGCCCTCCAGCATCGTGTAGCCGTCTCCGCCCGCCAGAACGAAGGTGTTGGAGGCCATGGTGTACGGCATGTCGTCGCGCAGCGGCTCGCCCCCTACCAGAAGCTCCACGATACGCGATCCCGGCGGCTTGCGGGCGTCATACTTGATCACCATACCCGAGACCTGGGGGAACTGGCCCGCTTCGCTTACCGAGCCCACCAGCGAGAGACCATGCTCCATGGCCTGACGCAGCACGCGCCCGGGGATCTCGACCTTCACGACCGGATTCTCGAAGGGCAGAACGGTCATGATGTCGCGCCGGGTCAAGGTTCCAGCCGGCAGCACCTGGTTGGAGCGAATCGAGCCGCCGTTAAGAAAGGCCACGTCGGCGCTGAGCGCCTGCCTGTAAGAGTCGGCGATGAAGTCGCCCAGATTGGTCTCTTGATTGCGATTGTCGAGTTGCAGCGCGTTCAGATCCAGCTCGGTCCTGCCGATGGGCTGGCCCAGAGCCTGGTTCAGCTTGTCTTCATAGCGTTTGATCATGGCCGACACGACCGGGTCGCCAGGCACGTCCTTGTTGATGGGTTGGCCCATCCAGTCGATGTGCTTGACCCCGCCCCCCTGCACGGTGAGGTCGATCCTCCCGAGCAAGCGGGCGTCCGAGCCCCACTTGAAGATGGGGGTGCGACCGGCCATGCCGCCGAGCAAAGTGTGCTCGTGGCCGCCGCAGATCACGTCGATCCCCTCGACCTTCGCAGCCACCTCCAGGTCCTCGGTCAAGTTGAGGTGGGTCAGAGCAACCACCACCTGGCAGCCCTGGCCGCGCAACTCGGCCACCATGGACCGGGCGCAGGCCACCGGGTCGGTGATCTCCACATCCGGCCCGGCCCGAGAGCTCTGCATCGTCTCCGGCGTCAAGAGCCCGAAAAAGCCGATCTTGACGCCCCCGGTCTCGCGCACCAGGGTGGCCGGCATGCCCCCGAAAATCCGGCCGGTCTTTCGATCGCGCACGTTGGAGCCCAGCCAGACAAAGCGGGATTCCTTCATGCGCTCGAGCAAGACCTCGTCGCCGAAGTCGAACTCGTGATTGCCCAACACGGACACGTCCAGATGGACGGCGTTCCAACCCTCGATCATCTGGGCCCCCTTGAAAAGATTGGAGGCCACCGAGGGAGAGAGCGTGTCCCCCCCCATCACGAAGATGCTGTTGGGATTCTCCTTGAAGGCCCGCTGGCGCAGCGTCTCGACCCGGTCAAAACCGCCGTTGACCCCTTTGTCGACCGGGGCGATGGAGTAGACGTCGTTGAGCTGCAATAAAGTGATCTTGACGGGACGCTCTTGAGCGGCCGAGCAGAGGGCCAGCAAGAGCCAGAGAACGAGGGTTCGTCGCATGGGCGTGGGTTCGCAGAGCGAGATGGAACTCCTGGGACTCCCAAGTCGTTCACACACTGTTAACGAGATGGCAATCTTCCAGGGGGCGTTTCCCAAAAAAGTTTGAACCTCGGGGGTCTATCCTGAGGATGAAAGAATGCTGGGGAGGTCGAGATGAAGTCGCAAGTGAGCCCGGAGCTGTTGCAGCAACTGAAGAGAGCCGGCCTGTTGGGCATGCTGCCGGACGTGCGCTCGCTGCGGATGCGACGTTACCTGGCTCAACCCAAGCAGCTTCTGCGCGACGGCTGGCGTCTGTCGGACGACTGCAGCACCGACCAGGATGCCCCTCGGCGCTACGTCCTCGGGCATCCCGAGCAGCTCGGCCAGCAGCTGGTGCTGGATCGCCGTGCCAGCGTGGTCATCTTGCGCACCGTGTTCCGTAGCCGGGCCCAGGAGATCGCCTTCGACTTCTCCTCCGGCGAGGTGCTCAGCAACCGGGTCGCTTAGCAGGGGGGCCGGCTCAGGCGGATAAGACTGAGCCTGCATGAGCAAGCGAGTCGTGATCGTGGGAGCCGGGTTCGGGGGGCTGGCGGCCGCCCGAGCTTTGAAGAACGCCCGGGACGTCAGCATCACGCTGGTCGATCGCCAGAACCACCACCTCTTCCAGCCCCTGCTCTACCAGGTCGCCACCGCCGGGCTGAACCCCTCCGAGATCTCCAGCGCCGTACGGGCGGTCACCTGGAAGCAGAAGAACCTGCAGGTCTTGATGGGGGAAGTGACCTCGTTCGACTACGCCAACCAGCGCGTGCTCATCGACGAAGGCAAGATGGAGCTGCCCTACGACTACCTGATCCTGGCCATGGGGGGAAGAACCTCTTACTTCGGTCACGACGAGTGGGCCGAGCACGCCCCCGGCCTGAAAAGCCTGCAGGACGCACTGACCATTCGTAATCGCGTGCTTTACGGCTTCGAGCGCGCCGAGCGCTCGACCGACCCGAAGGAGATCGAGCGTTTGACCAGTATCGTGGTGGTGGGCGGAGGGCCGACCGGCGTGGAGCTCGCTGGCGCCTTCGCCGAGCTGCGGCGCTACGTGCTGCGCTGGGATTTCAAGAACATCCAGCCGGAAACGGCCCGAGTCATCCTCATCGAGGGCAGCGACCGCCTGCTCGGCAGCTACCCCGCCAGGCTCTCGAGCTATGCCTGCAAGCGATTGCAGAACATGGGCGTGGAGGTGCTCTTCTCGGAACGTGTGCAGCAGATCGAGCGGGGCAAGGTCACCACCGACAAGCGTACCATCGAGGCCGCCAACATCCTCTGGGCGGCCGGAGTGGGAGGCTCGGACATGGCCGAGAAGCTGGGCGTCGAGATGGACCGAGCGGGACGAGTGCTAATCGAGCCGGACCTGCGCTTGAAGGGCCACGAGAACATCTTTGCCATCGGCGACATGGCTCACCTGGACGAGAAGGGCAAACCGCTTCCCGGCGTTGCTCCGGTCGCTATGCAGCAGGGAGCCCTGGCCGGAAAAAATCTGTTGCGACTGATGCGAGGGCAGCCTTTGCAGACCTTCCGCTACTTCGACAAAGGCAGCATGGCAACCATCGGGCGCACCTCGGCCATCGCCGAGACGCACGGCATCACCATGAAGGGCTTCCTGGCCTGGTGCGCCTGGCTTTTCATCCACCTGATGTACATCGTGGACTTCCAGAATCGAGTGCAGGTCTTCATCCGCTGGGCCTGGGCCTACCTGACATGGCGCTGGGGAGTACGCCTGATCACCATGAACCCTCATCGGCTCGAGCAGGAGGTGGCACCCACGCCCCCTGAGCCGGCCCCGGAGCCTTCGGCATGAGGCGCGGCCTCGACGTGGTCTTTATCCTGGTGGTGTGCGCTCTGAGCGGCATGCTCTACTACAACTCTCGCCCCTCCAGCGAACCGCAGACCTCATTCACACCCGGCCCTGACTCGGTGGATTTCACGCTGCAAGACGTGAACGGAGAACAGCGAAGCCCGATAGAGCAGCCCGGGCCGCTTCTGATCACCCTGACCTCGCTGGGCTGCCAGTCCTGTCTGTCGAGAGTCGGCGCGGTCGACCGCGAAACCGCTCGCCTGGCCGCCGAGCGCGGTGTTCCGGTCTGGAACATCATCGTCTATGCCGAGCGCGCGGCAGCCGCTGCCTGGGTGGCGGAGCAGGACCCGGCGGCCGACCTGGTGCTCTGTGACCCGGACGCCCGGGTCAGCGTGCAGCAACTCGGTGGCAGCGACTTGCAATGCTACATCCTGCTCGACGGCCAGCACCGCAAGACCTGGCAGGGACCGGCCGACGTGGGCCAGCTCGAGAACGCCCTGGACTCTATCCGGGCCTTCGGACCCGGCGAGGTCACCGGGGCGACCACGGTCGGAACGCCTCCTCCCGAGGCTCCACCTCCGGGGTTGGAGGCACCCTGATGTGCTCAGACCTCGGCGTGAGCCTGCAGGTCCTTCAGGGTGACGTGCTCCAGGGCCCAGACATGAGTGGCCTTCAAATTGACCGGCGGGGCCACCCCGGCCTCCAGGGCCTCTTTCCAGCGTAAGACGCAAAGGCACCAGCAATCACCGGGCAAAAGACCCGGGAAGCCGTACTCAGGGATGGGCGTCACCAGGTCGTTGCCCCGCTCCACCGAGAAGCGCAGAAACTCAGCCGTCATGCGGGCGCACACCAGGTGCAGCCCCAGGTCATCCGGGCCGGTGTGGCAACAGCCGTCGCGGAAAAAGCCGGTCATGGGATGGGTGCAGCAGGTCTCGAGGTCGGTCCCCAATACATTCTTGGCCATGCTCGAGCGCTTCTGCACCCCGATTAAAAAGCCCGCTTGTCAAGGCGGGCTTCTTGCCGGTCCGATGGTGCTGCACCTCATCCAGGTTTGAGAGCTCAGCTCGTCGTCTCCCCCGTGATCACTTTCCAGATTCCCACCCCGGCGGCGGTGGTGACCGCCATAAAGTGACCTCGCTGAAGGAACTCCAGCTTCTGCACCGCCCCCGCCTCCTCGATGCGAGCCAGTACCTGCAGGGTGCCATGACCCTCGCGCAGGAGCGACCAGTCCAGCGTGCGCACCTCGACCAGGCCATCCTGGCCACCGGTCACCAGCAGCGGATGGCGAGGAGAAAAGGCATACTGGCGCTCGCACTCGGCTGCGGCCGCGATGCGCCGGGTGACGCGGTCCCAGAACAGCAGCCTGGCCGGTGCTCCGGTCTTGACAAGGTCAGTGCCCCTTTTGACGATGCCCGTCTGGATGGAGAGCAGGCCCAGCCAGCGCCCCCCCGGAGAGAAGCAGGCTCCCAGCAGGGGCACCTCTACCTCCCAGGAAGCCTCCCAGCGGTCAGAGTCGGCGTCGTAGAGGTGCACGCTCCGCTCTCGGGTGACCACCAGGCGGCTCAGATCGCTGGAGGAGGCCACCGTCAGGTAGACCCTCGAGCCGGTGGGCGCCGAATCGGGGCGCAGCGGGTCGAGTCGCTCGCCGCTACACAGGTCGAAGAGCTCCACCAGCCCCGAGCTCTGGGCCATCGCCAGCCGGTCCCCAAAGACAAACGCGTGCGAGCTCGAGGAATGGCCGGTCTCGGGAAACTCGACCCAGTCGCGGCTCTCGATGTGCCAGGCCTGACATCGGTTGGCCAGCAGGTAGCGACCATCGGGAGAGAAGTCCAGCCGATGAAGACGCTCGCTGCGGGGACTCTCCAGCTCGAGCACCCGGCCGTCGAGATAGGTCAGGCGCACCTGTCCCAGGGCTCGCACCTGGGCCACGCACGAGAGGGTGGGCGAAACGGCGTTGACCACCTGGGGCAGGGGCAGGCGCTCGAACCTCAGGGCGTCGACAGGGGCGTCAGGCTCTCTCACGGCTTTGGGGCTTTTTTCAGCGCCGGCGGATATCCTGGCCGGGAGAGCCCGAAAAGGGCCCATCGAGGAGGGTTTCATGCAGATTCAGCCCCTGACATCCGGTCTTTGCATCCGGCCCCAGGCTTCCGTCCCAGCCTCCGGAGCCGAAGGGGGCGACCGGATCGCCGTGGGCGAGCGGCCTCAGGAATTGACCCGAGTGACCCTGAGCCAGCTGGCGGCCAGGCAGGGCAAGGACCTCTTCGGCATTTTAAACGAAGCTCTGGAAGCGGTCCGGGCCGCTCCTTTATCAGAGCTGGATCAAGAGCGACTCGCCCGGCTCGCGCATGAGATCCCGAAAGTCGACCTGCATCGCCACCTGGAGGGCTCCATCGAGCCCGAGGTGCTGATCGCCGTGGCCAGGAAGCACGGATTGCCGCTGCCAGCCTACACGGTGGAAGAGCTGCGCCCCCACATCCAGATCACCCCCACCGACAAGACGCTGCTCGACTTTTTGAAGAAATTCGAGCCCATCGGACCGGTGTTCAAGGATCGCGAGGTCATCGCTGACCTGACTCATGGCGCTATCGGCGATGCCAACAAGGACAACGTCAAATACCTCGAGCTGCGCTACTCCCCCCAGTACATGGCCAGGGCCCACAACCTGGACCTGGAGGACGTGGTCAAGGGGGTCTTCGAGGGCGTGCAGCGGGCCGCCGATGACTTCGACACCAGGGTCAGCCTGACGCTCATCGTGGAGCGCTGGGACTCCCACGAGCGGGCCCGCGAGGTGGCCGACCTGGCCGCCCGCCACCGGGACAAGGGGATCGTGGCCCTTGATCTGGCCAACGATGAGTACAACTTTCCCCCCGGGCCGTTCGCCCAGATCTTCCAGGACGCCAAGAAGGCCGGCCTGAAGATTACCGTCCACTCGGGCGAAGCCGGACCGGCCGACAACGTGCGCGTTTCCATCGAGAAGCTGGGGGCCGATCGCATCGGCCACGGCGTGCGCACCTACCAGGACCCGGCCGTGGAGCAACTGGCGGTGAAAACGCAGACGCCCTTCGAGCTCTGCCCCACCTCCAACGTGCAGACTCAGGCCATCGCCAATCTCGAGAGCCACCCGCTCAAGCGTTACTATGAGGCCGGCATCCCCACCCTGGTCAACACCGACGACCCGTCCATCTCCGGCATCACCCTCTCGGGCGAGGTGGCCCTGGTCAGCAGGCAGTTCGGCTTCTCGCTCAACGACATCCAGAAGATGCAGCAGTTCGGAGTGACCCACGGCTTCACCAGCGAGGAGAGCAAGCGCGAGCTGGCCGCAACCATCGACTCGGGCTTCGAGAAAGCCAGCCGCTCGCTGGTGGAATCATTGACGGTGGACGAGTTGCGCGAGCTGGCCTTGAAAGGCGTCGATGCCGGCCCCGGCACGGGGGCCGAGAAGTCGGCCCGCTGCGAGCAGATCGAGCGAGAACTCAAGTTCCTGATTCAAGAATAAAAGGGTCTGGGGGGGGCAAGTTGAACATTCGCCAAATGTTGAACTTGAAAAAGCCGCTTGCGGGCCTGCTCTTGCTGGGGCTGTTGCTCGGAAGCTTGATTTTACCGTCCCGGGCTGCCGACGAGACGGCTCAGGTGATGATGCTCAAAGAGCTGTTCCGCTCCGAGCAGGCCGACTGGAAATCCATTCTGGGACGCCACCCGGGCTTACTCGATCAGACCTTCTTCGAGCGCTGCGAGGCTCGCATTCGCTGGGGCGTCGAGAACAGTCACTTCGACGACTCGATCCGCTTCGCCATCGTAGCCGATATGGCCGCCATGATCGTGCGTCGGCCAGACATGTACCGCTATGAGCTGGCCGAGATGTTTGCCAAGGCGGGCAACCTGCCCAATGCTCTGGACCTTTGTGAGAACATTCTGCTGTCCAATCAGACCCACTGGCCCGCCTGGTTCCTGCGGGCCTCGATCTACCACGACATGCAGAAGACCGACGAGGCCTACGATATGTACAAGAAGGTGATCGCGGGAGGCTACCGGGTGGCCGAGTGCTACTTCCGGATGGCCACCATCGACTTCGCGCTGGGCCGCGACGATGACGGGGCCAAGAATGTCAAGGAGTGTCTGCGGATTGAGCCCGAGCACGTCAACGCCAAGAAGCTTCTGGCCAAGTACGAAGAGTTGACCCAGGCAGAGAGAATCGCGCCTCCGGGAACCACTCCTGGCACGGACAAGGACAGGGCCGACGCCGAGGCCATTTTCCGCCAGGCCGAGAAGCTCTTCAAGGACGGCGATCTGGTGACCGCCGAGACACTGTACATCCAGGTGCTCAAGCTCGACCGCAAGCATAAGGATGCGCGCAAGTATTTGGGAGCGCTCTACTACCGCCAGGCCAACCTGGAGAAGGCGGCCGAGCAGCTGGCCCAGGTGGCCACCCTGGATCCGGGCGACAAAGAGGTGTGGCACTACCTGGGCAACACCTACGAGCGCATGTTTGATATCAAGGGTGACAAGCGCATGCTCGACCAGGCAGTCAACGCTTACCAGAAGGCGGCTGAGGTCGACCCGGCCGATCCGATGATCCAGGGCGAGCTGCTGCGAGCCCAGAGCAAGCTGAGCGATACCTCGGCCAAACAGCCCTGAGCGGGGCGCCGGAAGGCACCGAAGACAGGCCCGATGAGTGGGCGCCTTTCGGCGCCCACTCTCATTTGGGACGCTGGCGCACGAAGGCGCGCAGCTCTTCGAGCGGGTAAAAGGTGCCCCGCCAGGTGACCCCGCCCCGGCGCTCGATCAGGTAAGCCGAGCGGGCCACCACGAAGACGAAGAGGGGGCCGGCCAGCGGGTAGAGCGGGCCGCACCAGCGCGAGAGGCCCATGCCCGGGCCGCTGAGGGTGCCCACGGCCACCATGCCCAGCCAGGCCAGCAGGCCGCCCGGCGTGAACCAGAGCAGGGCCGGGCCACTGGCCAGCCCCAGCAGGACCAGGCTGGCCGCCACCGTCCTGGGCAGGTCGAAATCGACCCCGGCGTAAGCGTTCTTCTCCAGGCCCAGAATGATGCCACCCAGCCCCTCCACCCAGCGCACCCGCACCAGCCCGCAGCCGTAAAGGGCCGCCTGGCCATAACCGGCCCGCTTGATAGCCCTGCCCAGGCTGACGTCGTCGGTCACGTCCAGGGACACGCAAGCATGCCCGCCTACCTGCTCATAAGCCCGTTTGCGTACCAGGTTGAAAGCGCCCACTCCCACGAAGGCTTTGTGCCGCGGGTTCTGGGCCTGGTCAGGCTCAAAGCGCACCTGGAACATCACGTTGAAGTAGCTCACAAAGACCTGCTCGATCAAGCCGCGGGCCTCGATCCAGGGGGTAACCACCAGATGGTCGAGATCCATGGCCTGCAAGGCCGCCACGGCGCGACGCAAGCTGTCGGGGGAGAAGTGCACGTCGGCATCGGTGAACAGGATCAACTCGTGACGGGCCAGGCCGGCGCCCTGCTGCAGGGCGTGAGTCTTGCCCAGCCAGCCCGGGGGCAAGGTCCGGACGTGGTGCACTGTCAACCTCCCATCCCGCGCTGCCAGCCGCTCGAGCAAATCGCCGGTGCGGTCGGTGGAGCGGTCGTTGACCACGATGACCTGCAGATCTGGGTAGTCGAGAGCGAGCAGGCTGCTCATGGCGGCTTGCACCGTGTGCTCCTCGTTGGAAGCGGCCACCACGATGGAGAGCCCGGGCGGGTCGGGATGGGGGGGGAAGTCCCGCAGGCATGCAACCCGCTTCACGGCCAGGCGCATGCGCCACCACAAGCCCCACCAGAGGCAGGCCAGCAGCCACCCGAGGGCGAACCAAACATCCATGAAGCTGGCTTCTCAGCCATCTTCTCGAAGCCTCCCGGGCATGGTATAATACCCCGAGGTCTGAGTGGACGAGTGGGTCCGGATACCTTGAGCGACAAAGAGCAAGGGCCAGGACCATAAGGAAGGGGCGAAGCGAGCTTGGCAGAGGATCCCAGAGATAAGATCGAGCAAATCCGAGCGCGGCGCGGCCGTGAAAGCTACCAGCCCGGGGCCGCCGGCGGAATGTCTCCCGGCAGCACGGTTTCCCCGTTCGACAACCGCCCCCAGGTGGGCGTCACTCAGGTCGGTGTCGACGGCATCGGCATGCCGCAAGACACCGACTCGTTCCTGGGTGTCGACTTCAAGAGCCCCTGGCTGCGCGACCGCGTCACCCTCAGCCTCGAGGGCCAGATCGCCATGATCGAGCAGCGGGCCACCTACCGCGTGAGCGCCGTCGACCTGGGCTACACCAACCGCATCACGCTCATGCCTTTGCGGCCCGGCATTTTCGTCAAGTGCGAGCCGACCGGATGCTACAAGCTGGTCTACAACAACCGCTGAGCCCTTCCCAGGCCAGCCCCTCACGGCCCCGGATGACCCTCCGGGGCCGCTTGATTCTCTGGCTCTGGCTCGCGCTCATGCTGCCGGCCCTGGCCCAGTCGAGCCCGGTGGATCGGGCGGTGCGGGCGGCCCTGGAGGGCGACCTGGGGCGGGCCGAGAGCCTGCTCAGCCCGGCCGGCAATCCCGAGCAGGTCATGGCCCTGGGCCTGGTGCGCCAGTTGCAGCTGCGTCTGGAGGAGGCGGCCGAGCTCTACCAGTCGGCCAGCTTTGCCTATCCGGCCGAAGCCGCCTTCAGGCTGGGCAACCTCGAGCTTCTGGCCGGCCGCAAGGTGCAGGCGGCGGTGCGCTATCGCCAGTCCTTGCAGGCCGACCCCACCGCTCCGGTGGCCCGCTACAACCTGGCCCTGGCCACCGGAGCCAGCCCCGGGGCCTGTGAGCAGCCGGCGGGCTGGTGCCTGGTGCGCCATCCGATCCAGACCCGGCTGCGCTTTTTGGAGCTGCGCTCGGAGAACCTGTTGCAGGCCGCCTACCTGGCCCGCGGAGAGGACCTGCAGGCGGCCTGCGAGTTCACCCGCGAGCCCGATCCCGAGCTCTGGCTGAGCCGCGCTCGCAGCTCCCCGCCGGCCCGCCGCCAGGTGCTGGCCTGGCGCTACCTGGTGAGCACCCTGCAGGCCACCGGACGCGATGCCGATCTGGCCGTCTGGGGCCCGGGCCTGCTGCCGGGGGGCAAGTCCAGCCTGACCTTCGGGGTGCTGAGCAACGGAGCCGTGGTCGATAGCACCGACGGGCGCGGTCTGGGCTTTCGCGTTCCCCCGGACGGACACGCCCTGCGGGTGGGCCCCGATGGCACCGCTCGGGTCTGGGTGCGCAGCCCCTTACCCACAGCCATCGGACGCATCGAGCTGGTGGGTGCCGGCCGGCTGGCCTCGGGCTACCGCACGACCCGCCCGGCCGCTCCTGGCTGGGAGTTGATGGCACCGGCCCTGCAGAGCTACCTGCTGGAGTCGCCCTTCCTCAACCCGAAGGAGCGCCAGGCTCTGCTCGAGCCCCTGCTCGAGCAGAGCGAGCTCCGTTTGTTCGTCCTCCAGGAGCTGGGGAGCCTGGCCCTGCAGCAGGGTGACCTGGCCCTGGCTGAGCGCTCCTGGCAGGCGGCCCTGGCCGAGGATCCCAAGTGGGAAGCAACTCACTACAACCTGGCCATGCTGTACCTCCTGCAGGGCCGTTACCAGGCTGCCCGTCAGGTGCTCGACGAGTTGCAGCGCCTGCTGCCCCGGAGCCGGGTGGCCTACCAGGAACGGTTGCGCCTGGCTGTGCTGCTGCAAAACCCCTATGCAGCCCTGGCCATCTGCAAGGCCTATGGCGAGCACTTTCCGCACGACCCTTATCCGGCTTACGCGGCGGGTGAGATCCTGGCCGGCGGCGAACGGCTCGAGCCTGCCCTGGAGCTGGCCCGAAGCCTGGTGCAGAGCCACCCCGAGCTGACCGAGCCGCGCTACCAGCTGGCCTCCTTGCTCGGCCGCAGTGGCCAGACGACGGCCCAGATCGAGCAGCTCGAGTGGCTGCTCGAGCACGACCCCTGGCCTTATCGGGCCCAGCGCATGCTGGCGGCGAACTTCGAGCGCATGGGCGTCGAGCAGCGCGCCCGCGACCTTTATCGCGAGTATCTCGGCTCGTACTGGCCCATCTTGTTCGAGCCTGCGACCTACCTCGAGATCGACCAGCGCTTCACGCCCTGAATGGGAGAGAATTTACATCCCGGCAAGGCCTGGAAACAAAAGGTTTACTCTCTTTAAGTGAGCTTAACAATTTTTGCCTTCCCATCGGCTATGATAGGGGAGGTCAAACGACCGCCCGGCTCGCCGGGCACCCCCCCGAGAGACCGCGTTCATTCCGGCCAAGAAACGCGACGCGGTCTGGAGGAGCAGCCCTGCATGACACGAGCCCCAGCGCCCTGACCATGGTCTGACCTGGCAGACGCCTCCGTGCCGCCGGCCTCGCTGAATCAGCCGCCGGCAGGCTGATCGTGGCGGATTTCCGCCCCCGTGCCCTCGGCCTCGCTGCCTTTCGCGCAGCCGCCGAACGGCTGTCCTGGCGTCCCAGGGACGCCTGCGCTGGCGCGTCCTCTGAACCCCGCGCGGGACCTCAAGCCACGGTCCCGCGCGGGGCCAATTGAAGAACATTCAGGAGGTAGCTTCATGCTCGGTCTGCCCAACAGCGCCAATGTAGCATCGTTGACCTGGAGAGACCGCGAGCCGGGAGAGGTGCACCCGCAGTGGCAGCGCAATCAGGCCCTGCACTGGAACGTGGCACTGGCGGTGCAAACGCGCCTGCTCGAGCTTCAGCAAGAATCGACCGCCGATGCTCTTTGCCAGCTGTGGCGGTCGCAGAAGCAGAAGTTGCCGGGCTGACCCCCGGCAGGTATCCGTCCACGACCTCTCCCGGGTAAAGGCAGGGCCTTGCGGTCCGGCCTTCTTTCTTCTCAAAGAGAGGGCGTGAGGGTTGCGTCGCTAATGTGCTCGCACTTTGGTCTGGCACATTAGCACAATCTGACGAACGCGCCGGAACTGCGTTCCAGCGCGTTGTAAAGTGCAAGACCAACGGCCTTGCACTTTAAGACCGCTATGCAAGCCCCAGACATTGCGAGACCAGCACGAGAAGGCTCGTTAGAAGTAGTCGGCCACGTGAATGGGCCGGCACCACTCCGAGGGAACCTTCAGCTCGGGGCCTTCGAGGTGCCCTCCTGCGCGGGCGATGGCCGGTGTGGTGTAGCCGGTCAGAAGCTGGGTGAGCGTCTGCACCCCCAGGCGGGCGATGCGCGAGGAGCCGCTGCGCTCGCAGACGGCCGAGCCACTTTCCCACTCATAGCACCAGCGCCCTGCGTTCCAGGGAGCGGTCTCGTCGCTCAGCTCAAACTCAAGCCGCCCCCTGCCCTCGGGAACAGGTAGCGAGATCAGCGCCTGGGGCAGGTCCACGATACGGGCCATCATCCCGCGGCGGATGCCAATCTCGACCGGTCCTGGGATGCTGTCCAGGCTGAGCGCTTCCTGGCGAGTGGGGGCCTCCCACACGAGCTCCTGAGCCTGGCCCGAGAAACCCCGCACCAGCTCGAGCAGCGAGTGAGCCGCCTCGGGGGTGGACCAGCAGAAATCCTCGATGCGCACGCACTGCTCGCCCACCGACAGTTGCAGGAAACCCTCCAGGGCACTCTTGCCCCGGGCTCCGAACAGCAAGCTGCCGTTGTGCAGGCGCACCATGCGCCAGAAGTCGGGATGGCGATCGAGGTTGAAGTTGTACTGAGGTGCCCAGGCACGGTAGACGCTGTGCATCGAAGGGGTGACTTCGAGCGGCAGGCGCTCGAGACTGAGCAAATTGCTGCGAGCCGCCGGCAGATCGCGGGTTTGCAGCCGCAAAACGTGGTTGTGATGGCAGGTGGCGTAGCCGTAACGGGCGTAGAAGGCGGTTGAGAAGGGGCACAGGCCGCTCCAGGGGGTGCCCCGCTCGCGCATTTCCTCAAGAGCGCCCCGCAGCAGGCTCTCGGCCAGACCCCGGCGGCGAGCCTCGGGAGCCGTGGCCAGGCTGGCGATGCCGCCCAGCTCGACTCCACGACCGGCCAGGTAGGCTCGGAAGGGATAGAGTCGCAGCACAGCCAGGAGCTTGCGCTGCTGGAACACCCCGCGCAGCCACTCGGGATGGAGGTAGGCGAACTGCTTGCGCTGCTCGCGAAACTCGGGCGTGTAGTTGAAAGCGACGGACCAGATCGAGACGGCGCGCTCGATGTCGTCCAGAGAAAGGGTGCGCAGCTCGGCGCGAGTTGCCAACATGGTCGATGCGGTTCGGGAAGGAAACCTGGCATCCTGGTTGACAGCCTGGGAAAGGGTCGAATATGCTAGAGGTGCAGCCGTACCCCCCCTGTGGTGTCGGAGGAGCTAAACTCTCGGGGCTACCCCCCGTCTCCGCCACCACCAGACACTGGAGGCGGCTGGAGCTCAAGCACAATATGTGTTGGGTGTAGCGAAGCCGGAAAACTGTGGCAAAGGGGGTTTCCGGTTGCGCTCCCGGGTGGATTTGTTTGAAGGTCAGGAGGATCCTTTGCGCCGTTTGGCGACCATTCGTCGACCGTTTCGGTCGTCACTGAAGGTCGCGGGCGGCACTGAAATATGGACGACCCGCTAAGTAGTTACATTCTGCTGGCCCAGGCACAAGCTCACGGGGAGGGGGAAACGGCCACCAGCATTGCCATCAAACTGGTGGCTGTGGCTGCGCTCGTCCTTATCAATGGATTCTTCGTGGCCACCGAGTTTGCCCTGGTCGGCCTGCGCAAGACCCGCGTCGAGGAGATGGTCCGCCAGGGCGTGCGAGGATCGCGCGCCGTCAAGCGCGGCCAGGATCATCTCAATGACTTCGTGGCCGCGGCTCAGCTGGGCATTACGATGGCCAGCCTGGCCCTGGGCTGGATCGGCGAGCCGGCCGTAGCCAGCCTGATCAAACCCTTTCTCGCATTCCTGGACAGCTGGTCCACGGCCGCCTCCCACATCATCAGCCTGACCATCACCTTTGCCCTGGTGACCACGCTGCACATCGTCATCGGCGAGCAGGTCCCCAAGATGTGGGCCATCCAGCACGCCGAGCGGGCGGCTCTGTTGACGGCCGCACCCACCGAGATCTTCCTGCGGACCTTCTCGCTATGCATCAAGCTGCTCTCCTGGATGACCGACCTGGTGCTCGGGCGGCTGGGCCTGCGGGCCTCGAGCCACCACGGTGGGGATGGGGTCTACTCGGAAGAGGAGATCCGCCACATCCTTATGGAGCGCCAGCGGGCCGGCGAGGCCGACCAGATGGAGAACGAGATGATCGGCAAAGTGTTCTCGTTCTTTGACCTGGTGGCCACCCAGATCATGGTGCCCCGCACTGAGATGGCCTGCATCAACGCCAGCGCCACCATGCGAGAGCTGCTGGAGCTGGCCAAGACCGAGGTGCACGACCGCTATCCCGTCTACGGCAAGGACCTGGATGACATTCTGGGAGTCGTTGTCATCCGCGAGCTGGTCACTCTGGCGGCCGACAAGCTGGACACTCCCGTGGCGCAGTACATGCGCCCGGTGGCCAGCGTTCCCGGCAGTCAACCGGTCGCCAAGCTGATGGCCAGGATGAAGACCGACCGCACCCGGTTGCTGATCGTGCTCGACGAGTACGGGGGCACGGCGGGAATGGTGACCCTGGGCGACCTGCTCGAGCGCATCGTGGGTGAAGTGGAGGAGCAGGAGTCGCAGACCTCCGTGCCTGCCGACATCGTGCCCCAGCCGGACGGCTCGGTGCTCATCTCGGGCCTGCTCCTCACCGAGGACGTGGCCGACTTCATCGGCACCGAGATCGAGGACGAGCATAACGACACCATCGGCGGCGTGGTCTTCAGCCTGCTCGGGCGCAAGCCCGAGGTGGGCGACGAGGTGCGCGTGAACGGGCACAAGTTCCGAGTGGAAGCCCTCGACGGCCTTCGCATCGACCGCCTGCGGGTGGTCAAGGCCGACCGGGTGGAGGAGCCCGTCGGCTAATGGGCTCGCGGCCCATCGAACGGGCTCCTGAAAGCCGGCTCGTGTCACGACCAGGATCTTTCTTCGCCGGCCTTGAACGTTTATCCGGCCAAAAGATGGAAAAGGAGTCAAGCAAGCAATGAAGCGCCTGGTGATGATTCTGACAATAGCGGCCCTGCTGACCGCCCAATCCTGGGCCCAGCCCGGCAAGCTGAAGAAAGACCTGTGCACCCAGGCAGAGTTCGCCCTGATGCTGGCCACCGAGATCTACGACCTGGATGGGGTCGGTCCCGACGACGAAGAACGGCACTTTACGCCGCAGTCGGCCATCGAAAGGCTCACACTGGTTGAGATCACGCCCAATGGGGGCTGGCAGCCAGACAAGATCGTCACCCGCAAAGTGATGCAAGAGGTGTTGGCCCAGATCCACGCCAGCTACAGCGCCCAGGTTCCGGGCCAGGAGCTGAGCAAGCAAGAAGTGGCCGGGCTGCTCGCCGCCGCCGAGCCTGCCATCTACCGCTTCCAGTGCCGCGGCCAGGGCCGGGACTTCCACATCCAGGACTTCCTGTCGAGCAGGGGGGATTTCGAGCGGGTCTTCGAGCTCAAGCTCTTCCGCCCGTATTACAGCCTGCCGTCCTATACGAAGTAGCTCCCTCCAGACCGGCAGGAACGAAATCCGCCCCACGAGGGCGGATTTTTTCATTCCAGCATGCTAGCGGTTCACCAGGTAGACTCCGGTCACCACCAGCACCACCCCGATCCCCTGGGCCGTGCTGACCCGCTCGCCGAACCAGAGCATCGCAGTGGCAGCCACCAGCACCTGGCTCAGGGCCGACGAGGTGTGGGCGGCGATCAGCGTGCTGCGAGACAAGATGGCGATCCAGAGCAGAGCCGAAGCGCACCAGGCCAGCGTGGCCGTGATTCCCCACACCGAGAAGAGGCACTGCCACACGGTGGTGGCCCCCGAGTGGAAGGCCTGTTTGAAGCCGGCGTGACCGTAAACGGTGGTGGCGAAGAACAGGGTCCAGATCAGGATCTGGGTAGAAAGCGACATAGCAGCACCTCTCTCGGGCAATTCCAGCGAATGGGCAGGGTATCGTTCACCCCTCGGCTGACCAGCATCGTGCACTTTCCGCGCTGGAAGCGGTCCCCGTTCCAGCGGTAGAACCAGGCTCCCGGGTAGAGCAGGCCGGCTCTCCGGCCCAGCACGAACTGGCTGCCGTGCAGGTGGCCGGCCAGCACCAGGGCGTAACCGGCCCTCGCAGCAGCCTCGAAAACGTCCGGCTCGTGGGCACAGAGAATCGAACCGGGCTCAACCTCGGGGCGACAGACCCCGTCCAGGGTCATGCCCCGGAACGAGCAGGACTGGTCGAGCCAGGTCCCGCCGGCCCGCTCCAGGGCCGCGCCTAACCGGACCAGCCCCAGTTGGCGATCATGGTTTCCGGGCACAGCCAGCACCGGAGCCGGCAGGTGAGCGATGAGTCGCTCGAGCTGGGCCAGCCCCGAGGGAAGGTCGGCCAGGTCCCCCCCCAGCACGACGAGCTCGGGCTGACACTGATGGGCCTGCTCGAGCACCTGGTCGACGACGTGGGCATGCCAGGGCGTGAGGTGAAGGTCGCTCACGTAGAGCAGACGAGCTGGCCCGCCCAGGGGCAGCTCCACCTCCCGCCGGGTCAGGCGACCCCGGGCGGCCAGCTCAAGCACGGCGAACCTCCTCGTGGGTGGCTTCTCGCACGGCGCTCGAACTTTCCGGTCCCCGAGCCTGGAATCCTTTACAGATCGTCGCGGTAGGCGACGGCTGCCGCCTGCTCCCAGCGCGCTCTGGCGGCGGGGTCCTCGGTGTTCTCCATTTCCAGCGCCCAGTTCACCGAATAGGCGTCGCCCCACTTTTCGGGCTGCCAGAGGTGAGAGCGGACCAGGGCCTTGCCGCAGTGAAAGAAGCACTCGCTGACCAGGACGCGGGTGATGAGCAGGGCGTTCTTGCCGTAGTCGGCCAGTTCGCTCTGCAGAGCGTCGTCCTGGTAGAGCTCGGCCGTTCCGTGCACGCGCAGGGTCTCGACCGTGCGCGGAACCAGGAAGATGAGGCCCACGCTCGGATTGCGCAGGATGTTCTCCATGCCCATGAGCAGCCGATTGCCGGTGCGGTCGGGAATCAACAGGACGTTGTCGCCCTCGACTCGCACGAAGCCCGGCCTGTCACCCCTGGGCGAGACCTCGAGCCCTCCCGCCTCGTCGCTGGTCGCCAGCAACATCAAAGGCGAGCGGGCGATGAACTCGATGGCCTGGCGGTTCAGACGTTGGTGGATCTTGTTCTCGACCTTGCTGACCGGCTCGCCATAGAGCTCTCGGAGCTCTTCGTGGGTTGTGATCCTGCGCATCTTTGTTTTTTGATTATCCCATTTTTCTCCCCATGTTTTCCCCTGTTCGCCCGAGGTTCTCAACATGCTTTCCCCAGCAGCGTGAAAAAAGCGCTGCCCAATGCTGGGGAATCGTAGGAGGCCGCAAGCCATGGTCGAACACAACATCTTGGGGTCACCAAAAACTCGACCCCAAGATCTAGTGGTTGAGCAGGAGGAATTTTCCTCAACCCGCGTAACATGCCCTTACTGAAAAATTTTCCTCAAGTTCTTCCGGGCGTCGCGCGCCGTCTCGGGACGAGCACTCGAGGACGAGATCAAAGAAAGAGGCGTGTGTCGTGGCTGTTTCAACTGTCAGTGGTAATGGAGTCGTCCAAGCGGTGGATTTCGAGTCGATCCCTGAGTCCAATCAGCTGTCCCCCCTGGGAGAGAAAATCTTCCTGGATCGTTATGCCCTCAAAGACGCCAGCAAGCGCACCCTGTCCGTGGGAGACACGGTCGTGGTGCTGGTCGATTCGGCCTCGGGCCAGCGCGAGATCGGCAAGGTGGTTTCCATGAACGGCGCCACCGTGCAGGTGGAGCTGCGCGACGGAGCCCAGGTGGAGCGCGCCGTCGAGCACGTGGACAAGCCGCTCGAGACCCGGGTCGAGGAGATGATGGACCGGGTGGCCCGCGGGGCCGCCAGCGTCGAGACCGTGGAGAAGCAGGATGAGTGGAGCCAGAACTTTCGCTGGCTGCTCGACGGCTGGAAGTTCGTCCCGGGTGGGCGCATCCTGACCGGCTGCGGCACCGACCAGAACCTGACCTACTACAACTGCTACGTCATCCCCAGCCCACAGGACTCGCGCGGCGGCATCTTCGAGACACTGGCCCAGATGTCCGAGATCATGAGCCGCGGTGGCGGCGTGGGCATCAACCTCTCCACGCTGCGACCAAAGTATGCCTATGTCAAGGGCGTCAACGGTCGCTCCTCTGGCTCGGTCTCGTGGGGCGCGCTCTACAGCTTTGTGACCGGCAAGATCGAGCAGGGCGGCTCGCGCCGCGGCGCGCTGATGCTGATCCTCAACGTCTGGCACCCGGACATACTCGACTTCATCAACTCCAAGCGAGAGAAAGACAACATCACCAACGCCAACATCTCGGTGGGCATCACCGACGACTTCATGCAGGCGGTGGAGAAAGACTCCGACTGGAGCCTGGTCTTCCCGGACACCTCCGACCGGCGCTACGCCGACCAGTGGACCGGCAACCTGCAGGCCTGGAGGGATCTGGGCGGTCAGGTGGTGGTGCACAAGACCGTCAAGGCCCGCGAGATCTGGAACCAGATCATTGAGAGCGCCTGGGCCTCGGCCGAGCCGGGCATCTTCTTCGTGGACCGGGCCAACAAAATGTCCAACTCCTGGTACTACCCTCAGGGCGACCTGATCTGCACCAATCCTTGCGGGGAGCAACCCCTCCCCGCCTGGGCGGTGTGCAATCTGGGCCACGTCAACCTCTCCAAGTTCGCCAGGAACGGCGAAGTAAACTGGGAGGACCTGGGCAAGACCGTGCGCTACGCGGCCCGTTTCCTGGACAACGTCATCGACGCCACTCCCTACTTCTTCGAGCAGAACGAGCAGCAGCAAAAACAGGAGCGGCGCGTGGGCATGGGCACCATCGGCCTGGCCGAGATGCTGATCCGCCTGGGCATCCGCTACGGCTCGGCCGAATCGGAGGAATTCATCGACGAGCTCTATCGCTTCATCGCCCGCGAGGCCTACCTGGCCTCGGCCGACTACGCCGCCGAGAAGGGCTCGTTCAAGTGGTTCGAGGCCGACAAGTTCCTGCAAAGCGGCTTCATGCAGGGGATGCCCGAGGATGTGCGCCTGGCCATCAAGGAGAAGGGAATCCGCAACGTGACCCTGCTCACCCAGGCCCCCACCGGCACGACCGGCACCATGGTGGGCACCTCCACCGGCATCGAGCCATTCTACTTCTGGAGCTATTTCCGCAAGAGCCGGCTGGGCCTGCACGAGGAGAAGGTGGCCGTGCTCGAGGAGTGGCAGCGCCAGAACCCAGGCCAGCCGCTGCCGGACTACTTCGTCAACGCCATGGAGCTGACCCCGGAAGAGCACGTGCGGGTTCAGGCCGCCACCCAGCGCTGGGTCGACTCGGCCATCTCCAAGACCTGCAACGTGCCCAACAACTACACGGTGGAGGACACCCGCAAGCTGTACGAGCTGATGTACCGGCTCGGCTGCAAGGGCGGCACAATCTACCGCGACAAGTCGCGCGACGAGCAGGTGTTGAGCCTGAAAGACGAGACCCCCGAGCCGGCTCCCAAGCCGGTGCCGCTGGCCGAGCAGCCCAAGGTGCGCCCGCGCCCCTACAAGCGCTACGGCGTGACCATGAGCAAGGCCACCCCTTCGGGAACCGCCCACATCACAATGAATGATGATGCCGACGGCTCTCCCTTCGAGCTGTTCATCGAGATTGGCAAGGGGGGCTCGGACATCAAGGCCATGGCCGAGGCCCTGGGACGGCTCGGCTCGTTGGTGCTGCGGGTCAACTCGCCCCTTTCACCCCGCGAGCGGGTCTCGGAGATCGTCAACCAGCTGCGCGGCATCGGCGGCCCGCGCTCGATGGGGTTCGGCAAGGACCGGGTGCGCTCGCTGCCCGACGCCCTGGCCCAGGCCCTGGAAGAGCAGTATCTGGGGGCTACCGAGGAGCTCGACATCGCCACCCCGGCTTACCGGGTCAAGGTGAAAGAGCAGGTGGAAGCCACGCCCGAAAGCGAGGGAATGGCCGATCTGTGCCCCTCCTGCGGGAACACCACTTTCCTCAGCATCGAGGGTTGCCAGAGTTGCTACTCTTGCGGGCACTCGGAGTGCTGACCGCACAAGGTTGAATTCGAACCGCTCCCAAAGTGATGGAGCCGAGCTCAACCTTTTGAGCGCTCCAGAGCCCCGGACCGCGAGGTCCGGGGCTTTTTGTCTTTCTTTCAGCCCGGGGGGCTAAGCTCAGAGCGTATGAGAGTCGACGCACCCGGCATCGCGCGCGAGAGCATCTCGCGCGTCGATCAATTCCACCTGCTCAACAGGCAACGAAAGCGCATCGAGGCCGGCCAGCAGGGCCTGGATCAGCTGGCCCAGGAGCCAGCCCTTGAGAAATCGGTGCAGATGGTCAGGGCGATGGTTGCAGCAGCTTCCGAGGACAGACAGGTTCCCATGCTGCGGGCCGCCCTGGTGAAGTTAGGCGAGAGCTCGGCCATGCTGGCCAGCGGCAAGGTGGCCCCTCTGGCCAGCCTGGCCCTGACCGTCTATGAAGCCAGCTCGCTCGACCAGCACCAGGCCCCCTCGGCCGCCGCCGGGCAGGCGGCCATGCAGGCGCTGAGCTTCGACCCCCTGGCAGAGGCCCTGGGTCAAGCGGGAGGCGGAGGCGAGTGCCTCTCGGTCCTGAGCCACCAGCGTCCCACCGAGCGCAAGGCTCTGGCCGCCTATGCCGCCGGCCGCGTGGAGTCCCTCAGCGGGTCCATCCGCTTTCCCGCGCAGAGGCTGTTGGCCCGAGAGCTGGGGGCCGACCTCCTGGCCGAGTTGCCCCCCGGGGCCCTCAAACCCGGCCTCAACGCCATCGGAGCCGGAAAATCCGACCTGGGAGTGGCGGCGGCTGCCGCCGGGGGGCTGGGCCTGGAGGACTGTGCCAAACACAGCCAGCTCCTGGTCGAGCCCCTCCCGCAAGAATGGCGTGAGTGGGTCGACCGCCTGCTGGCGGTCGCGAGCGACCCCCAGAGTCGCGGCAGACTGGTGCAACTGGCATTGCGTAGCGCCGAGCAGCAGGCTGAGCGCACTCAAGTCGTCGAGGGATTCCTGGCCAAGAACAACGATCCGCCCGTCGAGCTGGCCAATGAGCTCGTGGCCGGACTGACGGAGCGTGATGCCCGTTTGGGGAACTTCGTGGGCCTGGGCCAGCAGCTCGCTCTGAGCGGCGGGCAACTGGCCCGCGGGGCGATGCTGCAGGCCAGGAACGACAAGCAGACCCGCTTTCAGGTGGCCGCCCAGGTGGTGCCACCGGATAAGCTCCCTGCCCTGTTGAGCGCCATGCAGGCCGACCAGCAGGCCGCTCCCCTGGCGCTGGGGCTGCAAGAGCTGCTCAAGGCGGGAGCCGAGCCCAAACCGGTGCTGGCCGCCCTGGCCGCGTCTCAACCGCTAACCGAGCTGGTCAGCGGGCTGGACGGCCTGCTGCAGAAGGTGGGCGACAAGACGGTGCGCGTGCGGGCGGTGGCAGCCTGCCTGGACCACTGGCAGCAACTGGCCCTGACCTCCGACGAGCAGGATGGGTTGGCACTGGCTCTCGATCTGGCAGCGCTGGAGTACCGAGACCCGGCCAAAGCAGCCGATGCCTTCCTGCGCCAGGCCCTGCCAGCCTTCAAGCCAGGCATCCGGGGCGACCGGGTGGCCTATGTCGCCAATCGGCTGCAGGCCAACCTGAGCAACCCCATCGACCAGAACGACGTGGCGCTCACGGCCCTCGAGACGCTCAAGAATCGATACCCGGAGGTGGCGGCCATCCTCAAGGATACCTGCGCCGCCCTGCCTCAGGAAGACCAGCGAAGACCCCTGCTGCTGACCGCCTTCAAGGTCCTGTCTGAGCAGAGCTTTACCGACACCGCAGCCTTCACTCGCTCAGTGCTCAAGATCGGCTCCAGCGATATCGCAGCCTCGACATTCGCCAGAGTGGCCGCCGAGCGCCTGGCCCACAGCTCGAGCGGCGCGCTGCAGCCTCAGATGGCCCTGGCTGCCGGCATCGCGGCGCACCGCACCGGCTATTCCGGCGAGGTGAAGTCAGCCATCTACAAGATCCTCGAGCTGGCCGACCCGGCCGCCCCGTCGGTGCCCCAGAAGCTGGGCCAGCTCACCCAGAAGTCAGGCGCTTACCTGACCAGCGATCCGGTGGACGCTCTGACGCTCGGTCGCCTGTGCTGGGGGGAGGTGGGCCGGCAGGCCGACCTTCGTCCCGGGCCTGCCTCGGGAGTGCTCAAGGCCTGCCAGAGCCTGCATCAGATCAAACTGGCCACGCCTCGCCAGCAACTGGCGCTCAACAAGGTGCTGGTGGACAGCCTGGCTTCGACCGCCATCCATGACCCCGGCTGGCTGGCCGCCACCCTCGCCACGGTAGTCGGTCAGCTCGACGAGGCCTCGAGCAAGGCCCTGGCCGCCCCCATCTTGGAGGCCCTGGACGCGGCCGCTCAGGCCTACCGCGACGACAAACTGGCCCCGCCCGTGCTGCTCGCGCTGCAGCGCGACCTGGCCGCTCCCGGCGACCCCCGCCCTGCGCTCAAGAAGCATCTGGCCGCGCTGGCCCGCCACCAGGGCGAAGCATACAAGATCCTGGCCCAGACCCGCCCCGAGCAACTGGGCGGGGTGGAAGAGCAGGCCGACGCCGTCATCGTCGGCGGCGTGCGGGTGAGAAAAGCCTCCGAGTGAGAGCCCGCCTGCTGGTGCTTCTGGTCGTCGCCATGGCCTGGGGAGGTGCCGAGCTCTACCGTTTCCAGCACCCACTGGCCCGGACGGCCCGCCTCCGGGCCGTGGTGAGCGAGGTGGAGGCGCTGCAGGTGACCGTTTTCCGCGACCAGGACTGGTGCGAGTGCTTCGAGTACCCGGGCGGGCGCTTCATGCAGAGCAGCCACGAGTCGACCTGCGGTCTGTTCCAGGGAAAGGCGCGCCCCTTCGACCAGCTCGCCCGCCGCGACTTCGATCGCATCGGCGGCGCGGTGGGCAAGAGCCGGGTGAGCGTGCTCTGGATCACCGCCCACTACCGCAACCGAAAGCTGGTGGAAGCGCAGTTCAGCCTGGGCGGCTGGGGCCGGCGCTCCTATATCTACGCGCCGGGTTACGGCACTCCGCCGCCCGATCAGGGAAACGAGATGCGCTATACTGCGCTGGACGCGGACTGGTACCAGTTGGACGAGGACTGGAATTAGCCCCCAGGTCCTGAACAACAAAAAAGCCCGTGGAGTCGGGCTTTTTGGTGGTGGCGGGAGGCAGATTTGAACTGCCGACCAAGGGCTTATGAGTCCCAAACAGGTGAGCCAGGAATCGGCCTGGACGTTAGGGATTACCGATCAGCATCTTGTTCGCCGGCGGTTAAGCCGGCGGTCCGGCTCTCCAATTAGCTGGCTCTCTTCAACCTAATCGCCAGCGTTCGCCAGCGTTCGCCAGCGTTCGACAGGAGGTTCGATTCGGGACAGACGATCATGAAGACGTGAAGAATTTACCTCAACCTCCCCTGGTCGGCGAGGAGGTGCCCGTGACCATGTGCTCCCCTCGTCGCTGGGTCCGGCTTGGTAGAGGTCCGCGGCCTCCGCCAATGAGCCGGACCCGAAAGGAGGTGAGGGCATGAGGCCTCCCAAGCAAGAAGGTCGGAAGGTGTTGTATTACATCTTCCGACCCTACTACAAGCACTCGGTGACGGGTGAGCTTATCTGGGCCCGCGACCACGGCTACAAAGCCTGGCGCATCCCTGTATACGCCTAACAACTGGTAGGGAGCCATCTCCCGGGCGTCGGTTGCTGTAACAACCGGCGCCTTCTCTATACCTTCGACGCGAAGGCCCAAAGGTCATGCATTTTCGCAAGTAAATTTTTTCCTACCACGAGTCGACGCCAGCCGCCTCGGCAATGCGCTCAGATACCTGCTGTGAGACGACTCCTGGAGGCGCAGGCTGCCTTACTTCGAACCCCTTCGAAGGTCTTTGACTTGCTCAAAGACGCCTTCGATGACAGAACCTGCCGGAATGTTGACGTAGGAGTTGGATGTGACACTGACCTGACCTGCTCCGATTGTGCGGTACTGCCTCTTACTCTTCTTGCACTCGACCTCGAACTCTACTTCCTGGCCGGTCACCTTGTGGACGCCGAGCATCCAGAAACGGCTGTAGAAATTGTCGTTGGTGATCCTGCTCCAGTCCACGAAGTAATTCCATTCACCGCCGGTCCCTACAGGACGCCAGTCCTTTGCACCTGGCGCCTGGGCCCAACCAGTGGCGCACACTCCGGCGAAAAGAATAACCGCCAGGATGATGGTTCTCGAATGTCTCAATGCCCGAACCCCCTTCGTTTCTCCGGCGCTCTGAAGCGCCTGCCTGACCTTTTCCGCTGGTCACCGGTTTCCTGGGGAGAAAATGATCCGGTGTCGTCGGGATGAGAGTCAACATTACCCTACCAGATCGGTCTCAACGCTCGCTCAACGCTCAGGGGAGTCGGGGGGTGTCCGCCGGACTCTACCCCGTCTCCCCCACCCGCGGCGCGTCCGGCTCGCCGCGGTGGCCGATTGCGCGTTCGACCTGCCTCAGCCCTTGCGTCAGGGCCTGCATCTCTCAAGCACTCGGTGACGGGTGAGCTTATCTGGGCCCGCGACCACGGCTACAAAGCCTGGACTCCAAGAGCACAGTGAGCGTGCCGCTCTCGCCCTTCTTCTGAAAACTCAGGCTGCCTCAGTTAGAGTAGACAGCGCCCCCTCGCGACTCCTCCAGGGCACCATCCAGATGCCGTATTGCTTGAGCGCTTCCGTGAAGTCACTCGGCACGTGTCGCTCCGTGTCATTGACGAAAGCCACGGTCTGGCTCCGTGGGCGCACTTCGCGCAGGTCCATGGCGCTGTGGGTAAGCCGAATAGCGGAATTCTTGTCGGGATGGTTGACCGCGCGGATCAGACGCTCAGGGCGATTGCCCCTCATCGGGACGGCAATGTCAAAGTGATGATCGAGGCCGGATCGTCCGGTGAGCTTGAGGTCTGGGGTGTAGGGAATCAGGTGTTCGTCGAACCAGGCCAGCACGTCCTCAACAAAGAGACTCTCAACGGTAGGCTTGGAGAGGTAAAAGAGGTCGTTTATCTCCAGGATTGCCTGAATGTAGTTGTGCTTCTTCCAGCCAAAAGCCTCGGCCTTGCAGGTGGCAGTCAGGTCATCTCCCGTGCGAGCCACGCCGTGGCCGCGCAGGATTGCCTCGAGAAGCTCGCGCCTGCGTGGCGAGGCGTCTACGTCGTAGCCGCACATGGCCAGGTCGTTCAAAACGTAGCCGTCATCGGTCAGCTCGACCTGACCGTCAGGCCCGACCCTGACGTAGATCTGGATAACATCGTTATGACGATCGAGAAAAGGGGTCTGCACCTCGATCCAGTCATCCTGACCCGTGGCAGAAGCCGTGGTCTGACTGCGTAGCCAGCTGTAGTACGAGTTCAGGAGCTCCTCGACGGCAGCGGTCATAGCAGAGGGTAGTTCACCGCTGGAAGTCGCAGAACCTTGCAGAAGAAGCTGAAGTCTCGGAAGATTGTCTGCAGGTCTGTCAGGTCGCTGAACCTGTCGAGAGGCGGGAGCTCCGCCCACCGGTCGCCGTATCCCTCGCGGTAAACGTGGAGATGGGGACAGGGCATCCGCTGGCCATCAGGGTTGACGTGGTCTGGCCCCCCGATGTCGAGTCGGACCAGCTGGACTACCTGCCTGGCACGGAGCTGGTGCGTCACCCGCAAGCTGACCGGGGCAAGCTTCCCCGATCGGTTGACGTCCATCTTAAAGGCCTCGCGATGGTCCTCCGACACCAGAGGGATGACTATCCTCCCTCCTGGCCTCGGAAAGTCGTAAATGGCGGATGGGTCCTCCGGGATTTTTGAGGTCCCGATGAGCGCATCGGCTTCAGATTGACTCAACCTCAATGGCCTTCCCTCCCACCCTACCAGATCGGTCTCAACGCTCGCTCAACGCTCAGGGGGAGTCGCGGGGTGTCCGCCGGACTCTACCCCGTCTCCCCCACCCGCGGCGCGTCCGGCTCGCCGCGGTGGCCGATTGCGCGTTCGACCTGCCTCAGCCCTCGCGTCAGGGCCTGCATCTCTTGTCGCATCGAGCGCATCTC
>JAANMY010000101.1_pt1 | contig 110186 bp, 85 predicted proteins | sample 7279691 | NCBI WGS metagenome assembly JAANMY01 (sample SAMN14094543, study PRJNA606508) | bioreactor metagenome | isolation source: A lab-scale SPAN reactor treating ammonium-rich wastewater day 388 | place: Ireland: Galway | collected 2018-02-07 | reverse complement strand
TGTGCGTCGGTCAGAGGGGAAACAAAGATTCGAGGTTTCATACCTCATTATTCGCGCCCAGCTGCCATCAGGAAAGACCTTGTTTGCCTTTGCACTAGGCGTCGCAGCGTGCTCCCGAGGCGTTCGCGCACAGGGCGCCGTACTGGTAGCAGGTGTAACACGCCTGGTGACGCAGCGTGTACGCCCCCAGCCCTTCCGACAGCGTCGCCCCGAGCCGGGCGTCCGGCGCCTCGATCAGGATCGGGCAGACGTACACCCCGCGGTCCGTCACCACCCGCGCGTGGCTGCACAGCAACCGCCCGGTGTCGTACCCTTTCAGCATCTCCGGCGTCAGCCGCTCGTCCGGGCGATAGCCGCGCTGCCGTCCCGCCTCCGCCCCGATGCGCAGGGTCGGCAGGAGCTTCAGCCGCGGACGGTCGTACCCGTTCGCCCGCAGCAGTCGCACGAACCCCGCGACCGTCGCCTCGTCGTCCTGGTCGTCGCGGGTGCGGGTGACCGTGAGGATCGGCAGAAAGCCGTGCCCTACCAGCTGCCGCACCCCGCGCAGCGTCCGCTCGAACGTCCCCGCGCCCCGCACCGGGTCGTTCTCCTCCGCGGTGCAGCCGTCCAGCGACACCCGGAACTCCAGGCTGTACGGCGAAGCCTCCTCCGCCTGCCGCAGTCGCCGGAGCCACTCGTCCCTGAGGACGGTCCCGTTGGTCAGCACCGTCGCCGGGCCGAAGGTCAGGGCGAGTTCGAGGATCGCCGTCATGTCGCGGTTCAGGAACGGCTCGCCGCCGGTGAAGTAATACTCCTTCACCTCTAGCCGTGCCGACTCCTCCAGCGCCCGGCGCACCGTCTCCAGATCGAGGAACCCGAACGTGCGGTTGTGCGGGCCGCAGCTGATGAAGCAGTGGCGGCACTCGAGATTGCAGACCGTCCCGCCGACCTGGAACCATAGCTCGTCCAGGTGGGCGAGCGGCACCGACGGGACCGGGACGTCGAGCAGCGGCAGCGGTTTCATGACGGTCGCTTCCGGTAAAGGTCCAGCCCCGGCCGGCCGGTGAGCAGCGCGAACACGTCGCGCACCTGCTCGAACCCGACGCGCAGCAGGAAGTGCGCGTTGCGGCCGTAGCTCCGGGCGCCGAGGAGGAAGTAGTTCGGCTCGGGGTTGCGCAGCGCATCCGGGCCGTGGCTCGTTTGCTGGAGGCAGTCGCCGCCGCGCTGCCCGGTGAGGACGGCGGCCAGTTTCATCGGGCCGAGCGACGCATAGCACTCGTGGATCTGCAACTCGCGGGAAATCCCCGTGTCGGGCGTGTACCCGACGTTGGCGATCACCCGGTCCACCGCCCACGTCCTCGGTTCGCCCGCGATTCGTCCGGTCAGCTTGAAACTGGCGCCCTGGCCCTGGACCTCGACCGCCTCGATGGCCGCGTGGGGATGGAACTCGACGTTGTCGTCGGCGCGGGCCGCGAGGTTGTTCGCCCGCAGCGCCAGCCGGTCGCGCTCGCGCAGCGGGTCGTTCGGGAAGCGCCGAATCGGGAGCATGGTCGTTCCCCGGGCCAGCCAGATGACCCACGTTTCCGGCCGTTTCTCCGCCAGCGTGGCGAGGCTGCACACCGTCGTCGCGGCCGAGTACCCGGAGCCGATGACGAGAACGGTGCGCCCCGCGTAGTGCTCGCGCCGCTCGCCCAGGATGTCCTCCAGTCCGTAGGCGATGTGGGCCTCGGCCGCGACCTCGCCCAGCGCGGGGATGCCGCCGTCGCCGAGCCAGCAGTGCCGGCCATAGGTGCCGGTGCAGTCGAGCACCACGTCGGCCTCCTCGACGCGCTCTCGGCCCTTCTCGCGCACGACCAGCCGGAACGGCTGCTTGCTGCGGCGCGGGTCGCCGAGATCCCCCTTCAGGCAGCCGCGCCGACCGACGTGCAGCACCTCCGTCTCGGTCTTGATGTGCGGGCGCAGGGCGTCGAGCTTTGCGAGCGGACCGAGGTAGGCGGACAGGTGGTCGCGGCCGGTGACGCAGTCGTGATCGCCCGGGAGCTGGTGTTTGGGGTTGTCGGCGCGGAGGGTTTGGCGGCCGAGCGGCGTGGCGTTCATGCCGAAGGGGCTGAACAGGCGGACGTGGCCCCAGCGGTGCAGGTACTCACCGACGCGGCCGCGCTCGAACACCGTGGCGGGCAGGTTGAGGGTACGCGCGTAGAGCAGCGCCTCCAGCCCGACGGGGCCGGCGCCCAGGATCGCGATGCGCGGAGCGTCGGGCCGGCTCATGGGGGTTGCTCCGTTGTGGGCTTGTCGGCGAGCCGCCCCCCAGTGGTGCGCCCCGTGGGCGTCAAGAGGCCACCCCCACCTAGTCCGTCGTCTTGTCCCAGACGGGCTGGAAGACCTCTTCCTTGTTGCGTTGCCGCTGCAGCGCCTCGGTCAGCGGACGCATGGCCCGGCAGTACTCGCGGAAGGCGTCGGGCAACTCGCCGTCGTTCATGCAGCGCTCGGCCAGGTCGCGGTGGCGCCGGTACACGTCCCAGTCGGCGTCCCAGTTCCGGTCGCGGATGCGCCCTTGCAGCACCGCCTCCGCCCGGGCCAGTTTCTGCAGCAGCGGCAGCTCGATCCCGCATGCCGCCTGCCGGTGGACCTTGCCCTGGGATGCCTGCGGCGGGTGCGTGCGTCCGCGTTTCTCCTCGTTCGCCTGCACGAACAGCCCGCCCAGCCCGGCAGCGATGGCCAGGGCGCCGAGCAGAAACGTCGGCACCCCGCCGGGCAGCTGCAGCAGCGTCAGGGCGATGGCCGTCAGCGCCAGCACGATGCCAGCGAACAGGGCCGGCAGCGGCGGCGGCAGCCAGCGCAGCCACGCCGTCCGCCCCCCGTCCGCCCCCCCACCGGACGCCGGGTCCGGGTCGGAGTCGTAATCGGCCCGGATCACCAGGACCGTGATGTTGTCCGGTCCGCCCTGCAGGTTCGCCAGGTCCACCAGGAATCGGCACGCCTCCGCCGGCGGCAGGGTGCTGACGACCGCCCCGATCTCCCGGTCGGTGAGCGGCCCACTCAGCCCGTCGCTGCACAGCACGAACGTGTCGCCCTTGTGGACCGGGTGCGGCCCCTCGACGTCCACCTGGACCAGCGGCTCGGGGCCGAGGGACCGGACAATGACGTTCGCCGGGATGCCCTGCAGCTGGTCCGGGCTGACGCGCTGACGCCGGGCCAGCTCCCAGACGAGGCTGTGGTCGAAGCTCAGCTGCTCGATCCGGCTGCCGCGCACCCGGTAGACGCGGCTGTCGCCGACGTGTCCGACCCACGCCCCCTCCGGGCGCAGCACCAGGGCGGTGCCGGTCGTTCCCATGCCGGCGAACTCGCGGTTCTGCTGGCCGCGCGTGTGGATGCTCAGGTTTGTTTCGATGAACGCCTTGCGCAGGGCGGCGGCGCTCCCCTCCTGCGCGTGCTTGGAGTAGATGTGCGGGATGCCGTCCACCGCCAGCTTGCTGGCCAGTTCGCCGACCGCGTGAGCGCCCATCCCGTCGGCCACCAGGAACAGGTGGCCGCGCTCGCGCCATTGCTGGCCGTCGTTGGCCGGCAGGACCGCGTAGTTGTCCTGATTATGGCTGCGGCGGATGCCGACGTCGGTCAGACTCGCGAACTCGATGTTATCCAGGCCACTCACACGTCGTTACCCCGGGCGTATCTCGGTTCGCTCAGTTTCGTGTATGCTACACCGGCGCCCCCCTTGTGCATAGTGGGCTCTCCATCTCGTGCGCCCCCTTCCGGGCCGCCCGCCGACCCGTCCCGACCTGCTCTTGACGCCGCCACGGCCGGGGGCTATATCGCTGCCCTTTCCCCTTGCGACGAGATCCCGACTCCTCAGGCAGGTTCGAGCCATGAGCCGAAGGGTGCTGGACAACGCGGGGTGGCTGCTGGCGGCGACCTGCGCGGTGCTGGGCGGCGGGTGCGTCGAGCGTCAGTACGTCATCCTGACCGACGGCGGGCCGACCCCGCAGGCGACGGCCGGGGCCATCGTCCTGGAGAACGGCCGGTACGCCGGGCCGACGCCGCTGATTCGTCCGTTCCAGTACTACGGACGGTACAAGTTCACGATCATCCGCGATGGGTACGAGATCCTGGCGGTGAAGGAGAACATCAAGGCGCCGTGGTATCAGTATTTCCCGCTCGACTTCGTCAGCGAGAACCTGATCCCGTGGACGATCCGCGACCGGCGCGAGTTCGTTTACACTCTTCGGCCCCTCCAGATTGAGCCGCCCGAGGCGGTGCTCGGCCGGGCGACGCAGATGCGGGCCGACGGCCAGTCGATCGGCACCCCGCTGCCGCCGTCCCAGGGAGTTGTCCCGCCGCCAGGACATCCAGCCCAGGTGCTGCCGCCGGGACAGGTTCCACCCGGGCAACTGGTCCCGGGGCAGGTGACACCAATCCAGCCGCCGCCGGCGCAGGCGCCCCAGGGTCCGCTCACGCCGGTTCCCCAGGTTCCCGTGACGCAGTGATTGCGAGCGGCTGCGCCGGACCCGCGGGGCTTATCCTTTTCCCTTGCATACCCCCGCTGGCGACATTACGATACCTCTGCGGAACCTACCTGCTCTCCGGTCCCTGACCAGGGCGGTCTGCCCACCGCGTGCGTCGGACCACACCGCCGGCCCCTACCCGGCCTGCCGTCGCCCCGCAGACTCGATTGGGATACTCATGTCACTGAACCGCTTGATCTACTACGGGGCCATCATCGGCGGATGGTCGGCCTTCGTCGGCTGGCTGATCGCGGAGATCCTGTTCCTCCGCGGGTCGCGTGAGGATCCGGGCTTTTTCATCGTCCTGCTGATCGGTGCCCTCGTCGGGGCGGGCATCGGCGGGGGGCTCAGCATGCTCGCCGGCACGGTGAGCGGCGGTCTGGCCGGGCTCCTCAAACGCGCCGGTCCCGGCCTGCTCGGCGGCCTGCTCGGCGGCGCGGTCGGCACCCTGTTCGGCGACGCCCTCGTCCGGGCGACGGGCGGCGGCGTCCTCGCCTACGCCATCGGCTGGACCCTGCTGGGGCTCGCCATCGGCGCGGCCGACGGCATCTACGAGCGGTCGGTCCGCCGGCTGCGCAACGGTCTGATCGGCGGCGCCCTCGGCGGACTCCTCGGCGGGATCCTGTTCGTGCCGATTTATGGGGGGCTCGGCGGGGCGGCCGGCCGGGCGACGTCGTTCGTGATCGTCGGCCTGTTCATCGGCCTGTTCATCGGCCTGGTGCAGGTCGTCCTCAAGGATGCCTGGCTGACGGTGGTGGAGGGGTATCGACCCGGTCGGCAAATGATCCTCACCGAGCCGGAGACGGTCATGGGCACGGCCGAGCGCGTCACCCTGCCGTTCATCGCGTTCGGGGCGAAGGGGGTCGAGCCGCGGCACGTGCGGGTGGTGCGCCAGGCGGACGGAGCGTTCGTCTGCATCGATAACAACACGCGCTCCGGGACGAAGGTGAACGGCCAGCCGCTCGCGGCCCCGGTCCTGCTGCGCGACGGGGACGTGATCTCGTTCGGCGTCAACGCGGTGCGCTTCAGCGAGCGCCGGCGCCTGGCGGGCAGCTACGCGCCGGCGCCCGCGGTGCCGGCGGTGATGCCGCACGCGCCGGCCCCGGCTGCCCCCGGCGTGGCAGTCGTGGCGCCCGTTGGGGTGCAGCCGGCCCGCCCCATGCCCCAGGCGCCATCGCCGCCGGTCAGGCCGGTTGGCATCCGCCCGGTCAACCCAGCCGCACCGCCGCACCCCGCGCCGCCCGCCGCCCAGGCGCCGGGCGCTCCGCGGCCGCCGGTGCCCCAGCGGCCGCCGGTAGCCCAGCCGCCGGGCGCTCCGCGGCCGCCGGTCGGGCAGCAACCGCCAGCCCAGCCCCGGCCACCGACCGCCCCGCGCCCTCCCGCCGGCGCCGTCCCGCCGGCCGGCCCGGCCCAGGCGGCGGCCTGCCCGAACTGCGGGCTGAAAGCTACCGGCGCCCCCGGCAAGCGCGTCTGCAAGGTGTGTCAGACCGTCTTCTAGTCGGCGCTTGCGGTTTAGCGTCTCGACCCACCCGCGGGCCACGGCTCGCGCTCACCGCGGAGAGAACTGCCATGAGTCCCGGAACCCTCGCACTCGACGGCGGCGTCGCGGCTGGCCTGCTTGCCGCTCTCGTCCTCGTTTACCTCGTCGATGGTCGCGGCGGCCCGCTCCCGGATGGGGGGCCGAAGGCGGATTTCAAAATTCTCTCCAGCGACGGCCCGAAGGCCGAGGCCAGGTCGTTGCGCCTGGGCGTCTCGCCCAGGCGCTTCGACGACATGGGCAAACTGCTCACCGAACTGGGTAAGGGCTTTGAATTTACCAATGTCACCGAGGCCGACCTGCGGAACCCGGACGTGCTGAAGAACTTTGACGTCCTGTTCCTGACCTGCGCCCCGACTCCAGATGCGTCCGACATCCCCCGCAACCAGGCGCTGCGCCAGTTCGTCGAGCGCGGGGGAACCCTGTATGCCTCCGACCTGCGCTTCGACGCGCTGCGCGGTCCAGGCGCCTTCCCCGAGTACATCGACCAGGCGGCCATCAAGCCCGGCAAGGCAGGCCAGACCGTGAGCGCTCAGATCACCGAACCCGGACTGAAAGAGGTGATGGGAGCCGAGGTCAAATTGACGTTCGACAAGCCGGGCTGGCGGCCGGCTGCCTTCCTGCAAGACAAGGTAACTGTATACATGCGCGGCTCGTATCAGGCCGATTTCGCCTTCGTGGATAACGCCCCACTGCTTGTGAAGTTCACCCACGGCAAGGGGACGGTTATCTTTACGTCGTTCCATAATGAGGAACAGCAACACGAGGTGGCGACGAAGTTACTCCGCTATCTCGTCTTCCGGGCGGTCACCGCCCGCGCCGAGGCGGAGCTGGCCAGCAAGATCATGCAGAGCGGGTTCGAGCCGACGCGGTCCAGCCTCGTCAGTGCGTCGAAGGACAACCCGGAGGTGCAGAAAACGTACCGCAGCACCAAGGCGGGCCGGCTCCTGTTTGGGCTCGCGTTCAACGCCGAGCCGGGGATGACGATGAAGCTGCGCGTCGTCGGCCCGGACGGGAAGGTGGCCGAGCACTCGGCAGCGTCGTCGTTCACGATCGAGATCCCGAACGCCCCGGTCGGGGAGTGGCAGTACACCGTCACCGCCCACAACTTGCCCAACCCGAACTTCCCGTTCTCGATCACGGTCGCAGAGCCCAAGTAGCGTCGGCCCCCCTCTCCGGCTGCTCTTGACCGGCTCTGGCGACCCGGTACTATGCGCCCCTTTCCATCAAGACCTGGCTGTCTTTCGGAGAGGGGGCCTTCGTGTCGCATCGCTCTCGGACCGCCCTGGTGGCCTGCGCCGTCGCGTTTGCGGGACTCGGCGGCTGCCTGACCCTGCCCGCCCGGTTCGCCTCCGACCCGGTGGCGCGCGACCAGTACCAGCTGCAAGGAGAGTGGCGCCTGGCCGAGGCGACCTGCGGCGGTCAGACCACGCGGGCGAGCGACGCCAGCGAGGTGCGGCTCGTCGTCAGCGGGCAGCAGGTCGCGCTGATCGCGGTGGACCGGAAAGCGCGGGAGGCGCGGATCCTCTCCGAGGGGACGTTCGCGCTTGTGCCCGGCGGGCCGCCCCGAGCCATCAACATGGTGCTCCGCGAGCAGGGCAAGACGCGCACGCGGCCCGGCATCTACGCGCTGGAGGGCGGGCGATTGCAGTTGTGCCTCGCCATCCCGGTAGAGGGGAGCGACGACGCGCCCGAGCGCCCGACGTCGTTCACTGCCGGGCCGGGGCAATTCCAGATCGTGCAAACGTTCGTGCGCGGCCGGAGCTAGGGTTCGATGCAGTGGATTTATTTACCAGCCGCGAGCGGGGCGACTGCTCACTCGCGCTCGCGGCTGGTAACGCTTTCGGCTGGGGACTTCTACCCCCGCAGCGCCGCCGTCAGCATGTGCTCAATCCCCGCGAAGTGTGCCCGGTAATCCTCGTGGCAGCGCCCGATCACCTCCATCGCTTCCGGCGCGTCGTACACCTCGGCGATCTCGCACCGGCGCGCGGCCGTCCCGGGCGCGTCCTTGTACGTCAGGAAGTAGTGCTGCAACCGCTCCACCAGTGACGGCGGGCTCTCGCGGATGTCCCGCCAGGCGCCGTAGACGGCATCCCCGTCCAGCACCGCGATGATCTTGTCGTCGGCCTCGGCCCCGTCCAGCATGCGGAACCCGCCGATCGGCCGGGCCTGCAGCAGGATGTCGCCGTGGGTGATCGCCTTCTCCGTCAGCACGCACACGTCGAGCGGATCCTGGTCGCCGACGACGCCGGTCCGGCCGGTCCGCTCGGCGGTCCGGGCCGCCAGCCGGTCGCCGCAGAACGTCTGCGGGATGAGACCGTACAGGGTCGGGCAGATGTTGGAGTAGCGCTGCGGCCGGTCCACCTTCAGGTGTCCGGTCGCCTTGTCCAGTTCGTACTTGACGGTGTCGGTCGGGACGATCTCGATATAGACCGTCACGACCTCCGGCGCCTCAGGGCCGATCGGGACACCATGCCACGGGTGGGACCGGAACAGCAGGCCGAGCAGCGTCCAGAGCGGTTCACTTCCCCGGTCGGACATGGCATCTCCCTGGTAGTGGTTCCTTGCACCGGATGAGTTGACCAGCCGCGAGCGCGCGGCCCTGGTCGTTCCTGTCCTGTAAGGACGACCGGACCAACCGCCTGTCCGAGCCCGCAGCGTCAGCGCGGGACAAGGTCTTGTCCCTCGCGCTGACGCTGCGGGCTCGGACGGAATGGTTGCGGCGGCGTTTGGTCCGGTAGTCCTATGAGCGCCTACCCGACTATCCCCCCTTGTCCTGGCACGAGCAGCGCCTTCCCCGGGATCAGGGCCGGATCGTGTTGAGCACGTTGCCGATGCCGACCCGCGTCGGGATGTTCTGCGGCGTGGTCACATCGACGACGCCATTGATGAACTGGCTGCGGACCACCTGCCACGCCACGCTGAAGTTGAAGAAGCTCGTGCTGATGTACCGGGCCAGCGCTTCCTGCGGCTTCTCCTGCAGGATCAGGACGTCGCCGGCCTTCACCAGCAGTCGCTCGCGCGGGTCGTTCAGGGCCAGCGCCAGATCGACCTTGATCGGCACCTGCCCGCCGCCCGGCAACTGCCGGATGACCGTAAGCAGCGTGGCCGATGGGTTGCCCATGCCGGGGTTGACCAGGTTACCGGCCAGGTTACTGGTGCTGAACGAACCGTTGAGCAGCGGCCCGCGCACCCGTGCGATGGCCCCCACCACGTCGAGGTCGCGGTCGCGCGGCAGGATGTGCTCCCCTCCCGGCAGGAGCCCCCCCGTGTAATAGATATCCTGGTCGCGCGCCTCCAGGTAGACCACGTCTCCGGTGCGCAGCACCACGTCCTCCGGCCGGATCGGCGGCACCTTGTACGGGTGCGCGCGGAGCGGGATGCGGATTACCTGTGCCTGCCGGCCGACGGCGTGGGCCAGCGGGCTGGCCGGGTTTGCCTGGTAGCCCTGCAGCAGGGCCGCTCCGTCGGTGCCGTCGATGAAGCACCCGCGGAAGACGATCACCGCGTTGTACGCATCCAGGCCCGGCAGACCGCCCGTCACCGTGAGGGCGTGGAGGATGTCGTTCTCGCCGGCCGGCAACTCGATCAGGTTACCGGTGCCGCGCTTGCCGGTGCTGACGACGCCCTCCGGGCCGGGGAGGAACGCTGGCGACTCCTGGCGGAGCACCAGCACCTGATAAACCCGCGGCTGCAGCAGGCTGACGAAGACGCGCTCCTCGCCGGCCTTGAGGAGCCCCTTTTTGGTGTAGGTGTCGCGGACCAGGCGGTGCGCCTCCGCGACGCTCAGGCCGCGCACCGGCACCGGGTCGATCAGCGGCAGGGTGATGGTCCCGTTCTCGGCGACCGGGATCGGGTAGCCGAGGGCGGGCGCCAGGCGGCGCTGGTCCCGGATCAGCACTGGCGGAGGGACGTGCAGCGGCGGCACCAGGGCGCGGTCGCCGAGGATGCCCTCGATCCAGACGCCGAGCACGTCCCCGGGCGCCAGTCGGTAGACGGGCTGCGGCGGCTGGCGCAGGAGCGTTAGCGGGATGCTCACCTCGCCGTTTTTGGGGTGGGCGAGCATCTCGGGCGGGAGGCGGCGCACCGGAACCCCCTGCGCGACCGGGTTGGTCAGGGCGGCACACCCACTGCCGGACGCGGCCAGCAGCGGACCGGCGCATAGCAGGAGCAGTCCGACGCGGCTCCGCCGTGGTCGCGACAGCGCGTGCGGTGCGGATGTGGAGTCGCCCATCGCCTTCCCCCCTGTCCTGCCTGCTCCCCGCGCCGCAGCCCCCTGGTTGCGGCGCCCGTCCCGGTGTTCAAGCACGCGCTCCCCCAAACTGCATATCAGTCTCTTCTTCCTCGTCCTCTTCCGCTTCCTCGTCCTCGTCGTCCGGCTCGGATTCCGGGTTGAGTAACTGGCCGCCCGAATCCAGGCCGGGTGAATCTCCAGGGAGCGCGGGGAGCAGCCGCACCCCCACGGGCGCAACAGGTGCCAGCAGCGGCGGTCCACCGGAAGGCGCCAGCCCCAACTGCGGCCCAGCGGATGGGAGCGGAGCGCCGAGCTTGCTCGCGTCGGGCGCAACGGCCTCGCCGGGCGTCGGGTGGCCGAGGCCGGCCCGCGGCGGTATGTGCGCGGACGGCGGCGCCGGTCCGGGCCGCGGCGCCGGAGCCTCTTCCGGCTGCGGCGCGGGCGTCGCCCCCGGGGCGACCGGAACCCCCAGGCCGGCGGCGGGCGGAACCCCCGGAGCGAGAATCGGCGGATGTTCGTGGGGCGGCAGCCACGGCGGGTGGGCGCCGGGTCCCGATGTTGGAAGCGTTATCCAGCGGCGATACCCGGTCTGCATGGCGACGGCGGCCCCGTGGCGGAAGCCGGCGAACCAGTCCTGGACCGCCAGGTTTCCCTCCGCCGTCTGGTAGTTCACCCCCCAGTAGCGGCGCGGCGGCAGCGGCGGCGGTTCCCCGTGGCCGCCGAACTCCAGGTGATCGACAAACCCGTCGCAAAAGCCGTCGCCGTAGTCCTCGGAGTACGGCCCGCCCATCGCCCGCGCCTGCTGCCAGGCCGCCCGGGCGAGACGCCGGTTGCGCGCCCCCTCGCGGACCTGCTCGACCGCCTGGGCCGGGATGCTCAGGAGGTTGCGGGCGCCCTCCCCGACGAGGGCACAACCGGAGCAGAGCACGCAGGCCCCAACGGTCATCAGTACGGCTCTCATCGCATCGCGCTCCGGGTACGCCCGCCGGCCCTGCGACCACTGCCGCCCCGGTGCCGGCCCGTTTGGCCCGCGTCGCGCCGCCCGACCGGCCAGCGGGGACTGCCCGCGGACGGCCGCGACGCCCTCGCGCGGGCTCGCCCTGTCCAGTTCGTTCGCTCGATGGGATCGGATTCGAGGCGGGAGATTAGAGCGGTATCACCGGAAAATCAAGCCGACTTTTCCGGCGCGCCGCCGTTCCGGGCGTGCGGCTGGCGCACGGGGTAAAAATCGCAACGAACGCCAGCAAACCGCCTCGTTCCTGGCAAGCCCACGGGGCGCCACCCGTGGGCTTGTCAGGAACGAGGCGGTTTGGGACGTGCTGCTAACACTGGGGAAGTGCCCGGATTGACGGCGCGGCGCCGGTCAGGACGCGAGACTGACCGTCTCGCCGCGCCCGGGGATGGCGACCTCGCCGAAGCCGTGTCTCCGCAGAGCCTCCGCCAGGTACTCCGCCTGGCTCGGTTCGCCGTGGACGAGGCGCACCTTGCCGGTCTGGCCGACCGAGGGGCCGAGCAGGGTCAGGAAGTCCTCGTGGTCGGCGTGACCGGAGAAACCGTTCAGGTCTACCACGTCCGCCCACTTGTTCCACACCCGCCCGGCGAACCGCACCGTCGGGCCGCGCTCGAGCAGTTTCTGGCCGAGGCTCTGCGGCGCCTGGTAACTCACCAGCGCGATCGTGCAGCGCGGGTCGTCAACTACCTGCTGCAGGTGGTGGATGGCCCGGCCGACTTCCAGCATGCCGCCGGACGCGACAATCACGCACGGCCCGCGCCGCGTCGCCAGCTGGCGGCTCTCCTCCAGCGATCGGACGTAGCGGATGCCCGTCTCGCCGCCGGCCGCGTCGTACTCCAGCCAGCGCAGGCTCGGGTCGGCGAGGCAGTCGGTGTGGCGCCGGTAGACCTCGGCGATGCTGCACGCGAGCGGGCTGTCCACGAACACCGGCAGCCGCGGCACGCGCCCCTCGTCCATCAGTTTCTGCAGGTAGTACACGACCAGCTGGGTCCGCCCGAGGCTGAACGCGGGGACGAGCACCTTGCCGTCGCGCGCGACGGTCCGGTTCACCACGTCCGCCAGGCGGTCGATCAGTTCTTCCAACCGCGGATGGGTGCGGCCGCCATAGGTGCTCTCGCAGATGATCAGGTCGGCACCCGGCACGGGCGACGGTTGCCGGAGGAATGGCAGGCCGCGCCGCCCCAGGTCGCCGGTGAACGTCAGAGTCCGGGCGCCGCCTGGGCCGTTCATCGTCAGCGCGACCATGGCCGACCCGAGGACGTGGCCGGCGTCCACGAAGCGCACCGTGATCCCCGGGGCGACCTCGCGCGTCTCCTCGTAGGGGACGGTGACGCAGCGCCGCAGGGTCAACTCGGCGTCGCTGCTGGTGTAAAGCGGGCGGGCGTCGAGGTCGGCGGGGTTGCCGACGACGCCGCGCTGGAAGGCGTCCTCCTCCTGGATGCGCGCGGAGTCGGCGAGCATGACCGCCATCAGGTCGTGCGTTGCGGGCGTGCAGTAGATCGGTCCGTCGAAGCCCTGGCGCACCAGCGTCGGGACGTTGCCGCAGTGATCGACGTGAGCGTGACTGAGCACGACGGCGTCGATTTCCTCGGGCGGGAACGGGAAGGTGCGGTTGCGCCGGCGGACTTCGGGGTGATTGCCGAGAGACAGGCCGCAATCGAGGAGGATTTTCAGGTCGGCGACCTCGAGCAGGTGCATGGACCCGCTCACGCTTTGAGCAGCCCCCCAGAAGGTCACCCTCGGGACCGAGGGGCTGCGGGTCGAATGGGTTGTCATACACCGCCATTATAGCAAGCTCGGGCAAGGGCACCATCCCGAGCCTCCCAGCCAGCCCGGAACTGGCGCTCCGGGCTGGTCGGCAGACGTCTTATTCTCGCCCGGCGCCTGAGCAGGGATCGTCTACAGCAGGGAACGCACCAGTTCGACCGGGTGCAGGGCCGTTCGCCCCGTGAAGTGCTGGATCTGCATCCGACACGAGAACCCGGGCGCGACAATCACGTCCTCTGGCCCGGCCGGCCGCAGGGCCGGGAACAGGCGCTGCTCGCCGACCTGGCGCGACACCTCGTAGTGCTCCTTCTCGTACCCGAACGACCCGGCCATGCCGCAGCAGCCCGCGTCGAGGTCGATCACCTCGGCGCCGGGAATGCGCCGCAACAGGCGGAGCGTCGGCCCCATGCCGACGAGCGCGCGCTGGTGACAGTGCCCCTGCACGAGCACACGCCTGGGGCCGGCCTTCAGCGGCGGGGCGCCGTCGCATGCGGTCGCCTGGTCGAGGAACTCTTCCAGGGTCTGGCACATCGCCGCCACCGTCTCGGCCTTCCGCCGCGCCGCGCCGCGAAGCAGGGCCGGGTAATCGTCCTTGATCGTGAGGAGGCAGCTCGGCTCGCAGGCGACGATGGCGGTTCCCCGGGCGGCCGCTGGGTACAGACGATCGACGTTGTGTTCCGCGTGCTCGACCGCTTGCGTCAGCATACCGTTGGAGATGAGGGGACGACCACAGCAGCGCAGACCGGGAGCGCCCTTGATCGCCTCCAGAGCATCGTAATTAAGATCTATTTCATGACTAATTACGCGAACCAGTGTGTCCACCTCCTGAGCGATCAGCTCTCCGGGATAGGCGAGACTCGGGTAGTGGCCCAGCTGATAGAGGCTTTTTGCGGCTGCCATGCCGATCCACGGCTCATGATAATTGGTGAAGGTATCCGCCAAGAGGAGCACGCGCCGCTCCGTGACCAGGGGTTTGTCTTCGAGCCACCATTGCAGATAACGATCCACGAACGTTTGCCTTGCAAATGCCGGTGGCACGCGCCGCGAATCAATGCCGAGTAACTTCTCGTTCAACCACCGCATGGGCCGGCTGCGCATCAGCCAGTTCGACAGGGGGGCCAGTTTCGCCCCCCAGCGCGCCACGGCCGCCACATTGCCGAACACGCGGTTGCGCCACGGCAGGCCATTCTCGCGATAATACTGGTGCAGGAACTCCGCCTTGAGCCGGGCCATGTCCACGTTGGTCGGGCACTCGCCCTTGCACGCCTTGCACTCCAGGCACAGGCCGAGTACGTCGAACAGCCGCGGGTCGGTCAGGCCGTTCAGTCCGAGTTGCCCGGTCAGCGCCAGCCGCAGGGCGTTCGCCCGGCCGCGCGTGCTGTACTGCTCGTCGCGCGTCGCCTGGTACGAGGGGCACATGGTCCCGTCGCGCTTCTTGCGGCACTCGCCGACGCCGGCGCACAGTTCCGCCGAGCGCACCACCCCGCCGTCGGCGCCGAAGTCGAACGTCGTCGGCACGTCGGGCGTGACGTAGGCGGGACCGAAGCGCAGGCTCGACGCCAGCGGCGGCGCGTCCACGATCTTGCCGGGGTTGAGCAGATTCAGCGGATCGAGCGTCCGCTTGATGGCGCGGAAGGCGCCATACAGCGCCGGGCCAAACATTTTCTCCTGAAACGGACTGCGGACCAGCCCGTCGCCGTGCTCGCCCGACAGGGCGCCGCCGTACTTCAGCACCAGGTCCGCGACCGCGCCGGCGATCGCCTCGAAGCGGCGCACGCCCTCGACCGTCTTGAGGTCGATCACCGGACGCACATGCAGGCAGCCGACCGAGGCGTGCGCGTACACCCCCGCCGTCGTCCCGTGCCGCGCGATCACCTGCAAGAACTCGGCGATGTAGTCGCGCAGCCGCCCCGGGGCGACCGCCGTGTCCTCGACAAACGAGATCGCCTTTGCGTCACCCTTCTCGGCCATCGACAGGCCGAGCGCCGCCTTGCGCAGCTTCCAGATGCGGCCCTGGGCGACGTTGTCCGTCGTCCGGTGAACATGGTAGCCGTGGCCGCGCCGTTGCAGGTCCGCTTCCAGCGCGTCCAGGCGCGGCGGCAGATCCTCGGGGCGGTCGGCGTACAACTCGACGAGGAGGATTGCCCCCGGGTCGCCCTGGATGAAGTCGCGCAGCCGCGATGCCTCCGGGTTGAGGCGCGTGCTGTCGAGGACGTAGCGGTCGATCACCTCGACCGCGGCCGGGCCGTGCTCCAGGATGGCGGGCGTCGCGGCGAGCGCGTCGAGCAACTCGGTGAAGTGGATCGCCAGCAGCCCCTTCGCACGCGGCAGCTCGATCAGCTTGACCTTCACTTCCAGGGTCAGGCCGAGCGTCCCCTCCGAGCCGACAAACAGCCCGGCCAGGTTGAACGGGGTCGGTGTCCCGTTGCGCGTCGCCCGCGGGACGAACAGATCGAGATTGTAGCCGCCGACGCGGCGCAGGATTGTCGGATACCGGCGTGCGATCTCCCCGGCGTGCTCGGCCGCCAGGCGGCGCACGGCGCGGTACGCCTCGCCTTCCAGGCCGGGGCGAGCGCACGTTGCCCGCAACTCGGCGTCGTCGAGCGGGCGCAGGTGGGCGGTGGTGCCGTCGGCCAGCAGCACCTTCAGTTCCAGGACGTGGTCAATCGTCTTGCCGTGAATGACCGAATGCGTGCCGGAGGAGTTGTTGGCGACCATGCCGCCGAGGGTGGCCCGGTTCGACGTGGAGATGTCGGGCGCGAAGTGCAAACCGTGCTTCTTCACCGCCAGGTTGAGGTCGTCGAGCACACACCCCGGCTGCACCCAGGCCCAGCGCTCCGCCGGGTTTACTTCGAGGATGGCGTTGAGGTATTTCGAGCAGTCGAGCACCAGCCCCGGCCCGATGCACTGCCCGGCCTGCGACGTCCCGCCGCCACGCGCCGTCAGCGGGACGCGGAAGGTGCGGCACACGTCCAGGGCGGCGCGGACGTCCGCCTCGGTGCGCGGCAGGAGCACCCCGAGCGGGACGATCTGGTAGACGCTGGCGTCGGTGGAGTAGAGGGCGCGGCTGAGCCGGTCACAGCGGACCTCGCCGGTGAAGCGCCCTTCCAGCGCCGCCTTCAGCCTGCCGACGTCCACCTCGGCAGCGGGTGCCAGCGGTAACTCAAGCCTGCCCATCATCAGCTTTCTTCAAAGTCCACGGGTGGCGCCCTGTGGGGGGTAGTGCTGGGGATGTTGCCCACGGGCTACGTCCTCTGGGCTTTACCTCTACTTCTGTTTCACCAGGGGCGGAAGTAGAGCCAGCACAGGATCGTGCCGACCGGAATCATGGCCAGACCCCAGACCAGCACCTGGCGGAACAGCACGCGCCGGTCCTCGGTCGGAGCCGCATAGGCGATGCAGATGGCCCCGATGGTGGACAGCGGTGACGAATCCACCAGATGGCCGGCGACGATGATCGACGACGCCACTGCCAGCGGGTCGCCGCCCACCTCGGTTGCGATCGGCAGGAACGCCGGCAGCACCACGCCCGACGTGCTGCTGTAGACCGACACGAACGCCGAGAAGAACCCGATTACCCCCGTCACCGTGTCGGGGCTCGAGAGGTCGCGCACCATGCCCGCGAACAGCAGCGTGCCGCCGGTCTGCCCCAGCAGTTCGGCCAGCACCGTCACCCCGCAGACCATCAGGATAACACCCCACGGCAGCCGCGCGAGCGCCGCGCGCTCCTCGACCGCGCCGAGCAGGGTCAGCACCACCGACAGGGCGAACGCCGCCAGGCCAACGTGGGCGTTGAAGAACACCACGCCGACGATCAGCACCGCCATCGCCGTCAGAGCGAGCGCGTGCCGGCGCTCGAACGGGGTCGATGCGGCAGGGGTGTCGGGGTCATCCTGCCTGGAGTGGCTGCGGCGGAAAAGGCGCCCGCCGCCGCAGAGGAAGTAGCCGGCGAGCGCGACCGCGCAGTTCGCCGCCAGGTTCTCGACGAAGATGGCGCCCTCGTGGCCGCCGATGCCCGCGGCCCGCATGCGCTGCTCGGCGATGATGCCGGTCGGCGCGACGGGCGACAGGGCGCCGGCGAGCGACCCGTGGGCAACCATGATCGTCATCAGCAGGGCGGGGATGCGCGCCCGGTCGGCGACCGCCATCGCCATCGGCGCGACCAGCGCCGCCGCCGAGATGTTGCCCGCGCCGACGGTGGACAGGGCGAACGTGAGGAAGAAGAACAGGATCGGGACCAGCCCGGCGTTGCCGCGGCACAGGCGCACGCCCCAGCGCGCGACCGCGTCGAGGGTGCCGTTGCCCTGGGCCTGGGTGAACAGCAGCGTCACGCCGGTCAGGGTCAGGAAGAGATCGACGGGAAAGCCGCGCACGACGACGGCTGCCTTCATCTTCAGGTCGGTGCCGGGCGCCAGGTAGACGCCGATCCCCCACGCAAACGCGATCGACAGCAGGCCCGGGTTAACGCGCGTCGTGCAGCTGCAGACGATCACCGCGAGCAGCGCCGCCAGGGAGATCCACGCCAGATCCAGCTCCATCGCGGACCCTCATACCGAAGCGTCCTGAGCATTCTCCTTGCCGCTTGCGGCCTGGCGAGTGGTGGCCCGTTCCCTCGCCAGGCGGAGCAGGCCGTCGCGCAGGCGCTCCAGCCCCCGCTCCAGTGCTGCGCCGCCTGCCGCAAAGGAGACGCGCAGCGTCCCCTCGCCGGCCGGCCCGTATGCCGCTCCGTGGATCAGCACAACGCCCGCCTCGTGGAGCAGGAACCGCCGCACCTCCTCCGACGGTTTCCCCAGCCCGCGCACGTCAAGCATTACGAACAGCCCGCCCTCCGGCACCAGCGGCGCCACCCCGGGCAACCCGCCCAGGCGCTCGACAACCCGGTCGCGTCGCCCCTGGTACTCGGCGCGCATGCGCGCGCCGCCGTCCGGCTCGGCCCGCAGCGCGCACGCCGCCGCGTCCTGCACGAACGTTGCCGGCCCGCGGCTGAATTGCTGCAGCACCAGCAGCATCGCCTGGATCGCCTCTGCCGGCGCCGCGACGTAGCCGACGCGCCAGCCGGTCATGGCGTAGCTCTTCGACAGGCTGTTGACCAGCACCGTGCGGCGCCGCGCCTCCGGCGACAGGGCGGCTGGCGAGACGTGACGGCGCCCGTCGTAGACGAGCGTTTCGTAGATCTCGTCGCTGAGCAGACCCAGGTTGTGCGCCGCGGCGAATGCCGTCACCTCGCGCAGTTCCTCGGCGGTGAGGACCGTCCCGGTCGGGTTCCAGGGGGTGTTGAGCAGCAGCAGGCGCGTCTGCGGGGTGACGGCCGCCTCCAGCGCCGCCCGGTCGAACGCGAAGCGACCGGCGCGGATCGTGGACGCGACCGGGACGCAGCGCCCGCCCCACAGTGCCACCGGGGCCGCGTAGGCGTCGTAGATCGGGTCGGGCAGGAGGACGTCGTCGCCCGGCTCGATCAGCGCCGCGAGGGCCGTGCAGAGTCCGGCGGTGGCGCCGTCGGTGATGAGGATTTCGCGGTCCGGGTCGCAGGTCAGCCCGTTGTCGCGCGCAAGCTTCTCGGCGACGGCGCGGCGTAGGTCCGGCTCACCCTGATTGTCGGGGTAGCCGGTCCGGCCGGCGCGCAGCGCCTGCTGGGCCGCCTCGACAATGTGATCGGGCGTGGGCGTGTCGGGCTGGCCGCGCATCAGGGAGACGAGGGGGCGGCCCTCGGCCTGGAACTGGCGGACCTCCTGGAGGACGCGATTGACGGCCGTCGGACAGAGCGCTGCCGCGCGGCCTGTCGTGCGGAGCGGATTCATGACCACGGCCCCGGGGTGTGATGTCGGCGGTTGCAGTGATTGGATGGACCCGACGCGGCCGCGGCAAGGCGCTCCGCGACCTGGCACAGGGTCAAGGGGAATGGTGTGCAAAGGGCTGTGGCAAGCCCACGGGTGACGTCCCGTGGGGGCAGTGCTGGGGACGTGATCCGTGGGCTTGACGAAAACCTCTTGCACACCAGGCCTCTTGCCCCTGCACTACGCCGGTACGGGCAGGTGCGCGGCGAACAGATCGAGCGCGTGCTGATACAGCAGCGCGTCGAGGCAAGTCTGCTCGCGCAGGAGATCCAGCACGTCGGGCGAAAGAGCGCGGCGGTCGGTCCGGTTGGGGGACGTGTTCAGGCGCGGGCAGTCAACCCGCGGCCACCCGAACGTGTCGCAAAGAGCAGTTACCGACTCCTCGAAGCGTTCGACCACGCCGACGAACGCGCACGTGGCGAGGCGCCGCTTCGCCACGCGCAACAGTTCCTCGTCGGGCATGGCGGGGAGGGCGGATTCGAGAAGGCGTTCCAGCGCCAGGCCGCGCAGTTCCGTCCGACTCAGCCCGGCAGCGAGCGCCCGCGGGTTCAGATCCAGCGCGAGGGCGCGCGTCTGGAAGTTGACAATCATCGGGCGTGTCTCCGGGTCGGTGAGGAAGTCGCGCAGGCCGCGCTGGGCGCGCGCCTTGCGGTGCAGGTAGTGCCCCGGGTCGCGCAGGATGTGCTCATAGTGCGACAGGGCGCGCTCGATCGGGTTTCGGAGGAACGTGACGCACGCCGGCGCCTGCGGCAGATCCGCGAGGAGGTGCCAGTAAAAATGTCCGTGAAAGAGCCGGTAGCGCCCGAGTCGCTCGCGCGAGAGGTGCAGTAACTCGCTCCACAGCTGGGCGGGACAGACGGCCGTCGGATCGAACCGAGCTTTCAGAAGCGTCGTGAGTGAGACGCCGGCGGTCTTCGGGATGTGCAGGAAGTAGAGCGGACGGTCGGTGCGTGTGGTTGCGTTCTGGTGGCGCATCCTTGCCCCCTCCAGGGTCGTTCCTCGCCTGTCGGTCTGTAACGCTCTCCCGATTATCGACGGGCGGCACCGCGACGCAACCCGAGTTCGCCGGGTGGCCGCACGTCGCGGCGGCGTCCGAGCCCGCAGCGTCAGCGCTGAATTGACGCAAGTGCCACCTACGTTTACGCTTTTGGCTCGAACGGCATGGCTGCTACGGCGTTTGGTCCGCCAGTCCTTAAAAAATCCGTGAGCCCGGCGCACTTTTCGACGCCGGGGAGCGTATCATGTAAGTATGAGGGTTCGTGTCGCAAACTGGATGGCTCTGAGCGCCGGCCTGCTTCTGGCCCTGCCGCCGGGGTGGTGTTGTACCCCCACGGCCGAGGCAACCGAGAGCCACGATGCGCCCCCGGCCGAGGCGCCGGTACATCCGTGCGGCGCCTGCTGCCCCGGGGGAGCCTCGGTCCCGACCGACCACCCCACCCCGAACGACGAGAACATTCCCGAACGGGCGCCCGCCGCGCCCGAAAAGGCCGGGAACTGCTGCTGCACCGTCCAGACCAGCGCTCGCCCCGATGACACCGAGCGACCGCTGCCGGCCGCGCCCGCCGGGTTTGCGGTGACGCTGGCAAGCCCTGTCTTCGCGGCCGTGGACGACCTCGCCCCGTCCTTCCTGCCGCCTCCATCAGTCCCCATCCACGTTCTCCATTGTGTCTGGTCGTGTTGAGCTGACCACGTCACACAGAAGGCACTCGTGCTGCCCCGACGTACATGGTCCGTTCGAGCGATCTATCCAGTAACCAGACCTTGGAGACTTCCGATGCATGCTTATTCGTTCGCTGCCATTTTTGCCTTCACCGCCCTGTCCTTCACCGGCATCCCCGGCGCTGGTTCCGTGACCGACAATTGCTGTCGGCCGGGGGCGGCTTGTTGCTTCCCGGGTTCGCCGTGTTGCGACGAGGCCGACTGCTGCGCCGCCGGCCTCGCCTGTTGCCCCGACGGAGCGTGCTGCGCTACTGCGCCGACGGTTGCGGTAGCGCCGACCCGGCAGGTTGACTGCTGCACGGAGGGACTGGCGTGCTGCGTCCCCGGCGCGCCGTGCTGCGCTGCCGCCGCCGACTGCTGCGCGGCTGGCCTGACGTGCTGCGACCCGCCCTCCGCCTGCTGCGGTGAGACCACTGCGAGCGCCGGGGGCGATTGCTGCGCGGCCGGCGCGCCGTGCTGCCCCGCTGGGCCGTGTTGCGCGAAGTAACCGGCCGTTGAGAGCGTGAGCCGTCCGCGAACAAGGCGGGCGGCTCCGCCGACCAACCCGGCGTGTCAGCGACGGGCGCTTGCAGGCGTCCGTCGCTGACGCTCCAGGCTGGTGGGCAGGTTTCATCCTCCTATCCCGATAGAATCGGGGCTTTCCGCGCGTGCCTCCACCTGCTATCCTTTCCTCTTTCATCACCCCGACAACGACCTGGAGAGGTACTTTCATGGGAGCAAGGCGCAAGCGCCGGGAACGGCGTCAGGTGGATCAGGCGGACTCGCGTCTGCGCAACGGCATCCGCAAGGTGAAGGAGCAGGCACGCCGCGAATCGCGCATCCTCGGCACCGTCAAGCAGGGCAAGCTACCCTACGGGCCGCACGTGATGAGCTGGCTCAGCGAACGGCTGGACAAGCCGTCCACGCGCATCACGCAGGAGGACATCGACCAGTTCGTCGCGCAGAAGACGAAGGCGTAGGTTCGCGCTCTCGGGCCTCTGGCGCGATTGGGGCGGGGGCGCGGACCGCCGAGGGATGCTGTTGTCCCTCGGCGGCCCGCGCCCCCGCCCGGCTTTTTGCGGGCATTCTCCCGAAAAATCGCTACACCTGACGGAGGCCGCTCGCTCGCATCACGCCGACAGGGAGACACGCCATGCGATTCCTTGCGCTCGTCACTCTCACCCTCACCGTTGGCCGGGCCGGCGCGGACGAGGAACTGAACGTCCTCAAGCCCGAATCCGGTTCCCCGCCGCCGCGGAAAATGCTCTACAGCTACCTGGAGGGCGAGGCGAAGAAGTTCTTCGACGCTCGCCGGCAGGCGGTAGCAGCCCTCAAGACGCCGGAGGACATCCGTCGCCGCCAGCAGGAGCTGAAGGACCGCTTCATCGCCGCCCTCGGCGGGTTCCCGGAGAAAACGCCGCTGAACGGCAAGACCGTCGGGAAGCTGAAGGGCGACGGCTTCCGCGTCGAGAAGGTCATCTACGAGAGCCGGCCGAACCACCACGTCACGGCCGTCCTGTACATCCCCAACGGCAAGGGACCGTTCCCCGGCGTGCTGGTGCCGTGCGGCCACAGCGCCAACGGCAAGGAGGTCGAGACGTACCAGCGCGTCTGCATCCTCATGGCGAAGAACGGCCTGGCGGTCCTCTGCTACGACCCGATCGGCCAGGGCGAGCGCGTGCAGATCCTCGACAGGACGGGCAAGCCAGCCATTGCCGGCAACACGTCCGAGCACACGATGGTTGGCGTCGGCGCCCTGCTCGTCGGTCGCAGCACCGCGACGTACCGCATCTGGGACGGCATCCGCAGCCTGGACTACCTGGCGAGCCGGCCGGAGGTCGATCCGCAGCGCCTCGGCTGCACCGGCAACTCGGGCGGCGGAACCCTGACCGCTTACCTGATGGCGCTGGACGACCGGATCTTCGCGGCGGCGCCGTCCTGTTACATCACGACCCTGGAGCGACTGTTCGCCACCATCGGGCCTGCGGACGCCGAGCAAAACATCACCGGCCAGGTCGCGTTCGGCATGGAGCAGACCGACTACGTCACGATGCGCGCCCCGCGGCCGACGCTGATCTGCACCGGCACCCAGGACTACTTCGACATCCAGGGGGCGTGGGCGACGTTCCGCGAGGCGACCCTCCTTTACGGGATGCTGGGGCACGCCGAGCGCGTCGGCATGTTCGAGTACAACGACAAGCACGGCTTCTGGAAGCCGCGCCGCCAGGCGGCCATGCGCTGGATGCGCCGCTGGCTCCTGAAGGCCGACGACGCGCCGACCGAGGGTGACTTCCCCATCTTCAAGAGCCTGCAATGTACCCGCAGCGGGCAGGTGCTGGAGGATTTCAAGGACATCTCGGTGACGCAGCTCAACACCCAGGAGGCGATGCGCCTGGCGAAGGGGCGAGCGGCAGGGTTGGCGAAGCGCCCGCGTGGGGAAACGCTGCAAGAGGTCCGGCGGCTGATCGGTCTGGGCGAGCGGGTGCCGCCGGCGCGGGCGAAGGCGATGGGTACGCTGAAGCGCGACGGCTACGTCGTCAAACGGATTCTGTACGAGACGGACGCGGGGATCCAGGTGCCTGGCCTGAGATTCGTCCCCGCGAGGGGGAAGGGGAAGGTTGTCACGCCGCCTATCCTCTACCTGCACAGCGGCGGCAAGGCGGTGGACGCGGCGCCCGGCGGGCCGATCGAGAAGCTGGTCAGGTCGGGCTCCCGTGGGCGCGAGGTCATCGCGCTGGACCTCCGTGGCTGGGGGGAGACGTCGCCGGGCGTGAAGCCGGCCAAGGGGCGCCCGAACTACTTCGGGGCCGACGCGCGCGAGGCGTTCCTGGGGCTGCACCTGAACCGGCCGCTCCTGGGGCAGCGTGTGCGCGACGTGCTCGCCGTGATGGAGTTGCTGGGCGGGGGCAAGGGAGGGGTCGAGATCGTCGCCGTCGCGGCGGCCGGGCCGGTGGCGCTGCATGTCGCCGCCCTCGACGAGCGTATCAAGGCCGTCACCCTGGAGCGGTCCGTCGTGTCGTGGGCGAATGTCGTCGCCACCCCGATCAGCTACAACCAGCTGACCAACGTCGTTCCCGGCGCGCTGAAATCCTACGACCTGCCGGAACTTGCCGGCCTGATGGTCCCGCGGCGCCTGACCGTGCAGGCGGCGATGGACGCAGCCGGACAGCCGGTGGCGCTGGCCGAGGTGGAGCGCGTGTACGCGCCGTGCCGGGCAGCCTACGAGCGGGCGAAGGCCGGCAGCGCGCTGACGCTGCGAGCGGCACCGTAGGGACCAGCCCCACCAGCCCGGAGTGCCAGCGACGGGCTGGTGGGGCTGGTTACGCGCTCCCGGGCCGGCGGATCCCGAGCTTCTCCATGCGCGACAGGTCGCGGTGCGTCGCCGCCACCAGCCGGACGTTCGCCTTGACCGTCCGGGTGCTGCCGAGCCGCTCGAACTCCTGCTCCTGGAGGACGCGCAGCAGCTTCGGCTGCAGCTCCAGCGGGCTGTCGCCGACCTCGTCGAGGAAGAGGGTGCCGCCGTCGGCCACCTCGAACCGGCCGAGCTTGCGCTCGATGGCGCCGGTGAAGGCGCCCTTCTCGTGGCCGAACAGCTCACTCTCCAGCAGGCCGGTCGGGATGGCGGCGCAGTTCAGCTTGATGAACGGGTGCTCGCGCCGGTGGCTGATGCGATGAACGGCGCGCGCGATCAGTTCCTTGTGCAGCACGCGCGACGAGCCGGAAGCATCCGCGCCGGCTCTGGCCAAGCTGCCGGCGCTGACGCTTCCGGCTCGTCGCGGTTGCTCCGCCAGTGCTAACTCGGAGGCGATCCCCTCGTCTCATTCGGAAACGGCGGCGCGTCCGGCGGCCGGGGCGCTTCCGGCTCGTCACTCCAAAGCGTCTCGAGCGGCACAAGCGGGCGCCCGCAGCGGGCGCAGCAGTGGTCCGCAACCGTCGCCACGTTCGGCAGATAGTAGTTCTCGCCGCATTCACAGCACACACCGATTGGCATGACCGGCCCTCCGTCCGCATCATTGTAACCGGGCCGCGAGGCATCGCCAGGACAGGCTCCGCGGTGTTTTTCCTCTGCTCCGGACGGACGCGGGAATACAATGATGCCGCAACCGGATGTCCCATGCTCCTGCTGGACGAAGACGTATGAATCCACGACCACTGCCGATCCTGGCCGTAACCCTGGTGAGTTGCGTTCTGCTGTCCGCCGTGCCAGCCGCTGCCGGGGGCAAGGACGGCAAGCCTGCGGCGGCAACTGGGCAGAACACCTCGCTTCCGGGCTCCCTCCTCGCGTGCCCGGCGCAGGGGAAGCGCTGCGAGGTCGTCGCGCAGGGGGCCGCCGTCTCCGTCGGGGATCTGCTCGTCGCGCTGCCGGGGACGCGGGGCGAGGTCAGGCTCGCGGACGGTAAGTTGCGGCTCTCTCTCCTCGGCGGGTATCCGAAGAACACCGACGCGCCCGCCCTGCCGAGCGCCGTGCGCGTCCACGCCCCGGGCGGGCTGGCGTTCGATCTGGAACTGGACGGCGGCCGGGCGCTGCTGGCGTATGGCAAGGGCAAGGGGGCGCTCAAAGGGCAGCTTCGCGTCGGCGGGGAAAACCTGCTGGTCGAACTGGTGGAGCCGGGGACGCAGGTCGCCGTTGAGTTGCTCCGCCGCTGGCCGCCGGGGGCGCCGTTCACCGCCGAGCCGAAGAAGGAAGATGCCCCGATCACTGACGCCGTCATTCTGCTGCTCGGCGGGGAAATCAGCGTCCGCAGCAAGGGGGCCGCGGAACAGACGTCGGTGCGCGGCCAGGTATTCTACCACTGGAATAGCCTCGCCGGGCTGGTCGGGCCGGTCCCGCTGAAGGAGGTGCCGGGGTGGGTTTCCGGGGACGTGGCGCCGAAGGGCGAGGCCGCGCGCATCGCCCTTGCCCGGTTCCGCCAGCGGCTGGTGCAGCAGGGGCTCGACAAGGCGGTGGCCGACACCCTGGCCGGGCAGGATGTGGGCCAGCGCGTGCAGGCGGTTCACGCCCTCGGGGCGGTCGGCGATCTGCAGAGCCTGCTGAAGGTGCTGCACGGGGCGAAGTCCGCGGAGGTGCGCCGGACGGCCCTGGACGCCCTGCGCCAGCGCAGCGCCCGCAGCGCAGCGGATGACGTGCTGGTCTACCGGGCGCTCGTCGCGGATCAGTACAAGCCGGCCCACGCCGAGATGGTGATGCAGCTCCTGCGTGGCTTCGACCGGCCGGCACTTGCCGACGCCGCAACCTATCAGGCGCTGATCCACTACCTGGCGCACGACCGGGCGGCGGTGCGCGAGTTGGCCGCGTGGCACCTGCACCGCCTCGTTCCGGAAGGGCGGAAGATCGGCTACGACGCCGCGGCGCCCGCGGCCGAGCGCGCGCGCGCCCAGGCCGCCTGGCGGAAGCTGATCCCCGCCGGCCGCGTCCCTTCCCCGCCGAAGACCCCGTGACCGTCACGGACCCAGGCCAAAGGCTCTGCGCACCTTTCCGGCCCGCGGGTGCCGCAACCAGTCGAGAACCGTGCCGGTGGCGGTGCGGATGCCGAGGCCGTCCACCAGGGCAGCGTGCGCCCCGCCGGCCAGACCATCGGCCAGGAGCGCCGCCCCCTGGGCGGCGTGCTTGACCCACGCCCCCGGCAGGCTCGGCAGTACCGCCACCTCGCCCAGTGCCTCGAGGTCGGCCGCGACGCCTCCGGCGAGAACGGGTTCCATTTCGAGAAGACGGCCGGAGAGCAGGATGCGGCCGAACGACGTGGCCGCGCGCAGCCCCGCCACCGTCTTCACCAGCGACTCGCGGAACGCGGCCCGGCCTTCCGCCGCGTCCGGATAGGTGCCGGCTCCGCTGGCGAAGAGGTCGCTCTTCGCGAGGGGGCCGAGCAGGTAAGCCGCCTCGCCATCCCAGGCGCCGCCGCTGCCCCAGCCCAGCGGCCCGCTCGTCCCACCGACTGCATCGACGATGCGCCCGCCGCGAACGACGAGGCACGCGGTAAAGGCGCTGCCCAGCTCGACCAGGCAGAAATCGCAGCTCGCGTGGCGGCCGGGATGGCGACCCACCTCGGTCGCGAGGGCGACCGCCGCGACGCACACCTTGTCGGCGGTCCCCAGGTCGATGCGGTTGGCCTTGCGGTGTGCGGGAATGGTCGGGAGGTGAATCGCGCCCGGGAGGAAGACAACGGGTAGAGGTGCGGCACACAGAGAGCGGACGACGGCGGAGAACTTGAGCACGCCCTGGCCGCGCCCGCGATCGTCGGGGCGAACCAGGGCCATCAGCGCCAACTCGCGCTCGCCGCAGGCGCGTCCGGTCGTCAATGGGAGGCCGTAGCCGGAGGGGCCGGCAACGAGGTCGAAGGGGCCGCGTTCGAGGAGCCAGCGGGCGGGGGCGTTCGGGTCAGCCTGGAGTTCCTCGGGCGTGAACCGGCACTGCGCGCCGACGGCGCCGTCCTCCAGGATGAGCAGGTCCAGGCTACTGGTGCCGGGGTCGGTGCCAGCCACGCGCGGCATGACGCACACACTCGCCAGAGCCCGGTTACGAGACGGCCGCCGCCAGGGCGTGGACCTCTTCCGCGTCGAACACCTGGTCGTTGCTCTCGAAAAGGCGGACGAGCGCAGCCTTGTGGATCTTCATCTTCGTCCCCCCGACACCAACGGCGCCGTAGCAAGTGACCCCGTCGCGCTCCGCGGCCCGGTCGGCGACCTCGACGCCCTCGATGCCGAGCGGCGGGACCGCGTTCAGGTCGATCGCCACGCGCAGGTCGGTCGCGGCCGCGCGGGCCGCCTTCGGGAGCAGGACCGCGCCGGCCGCGCCGGCTGCGATGACGAGGGTGCGGCCGGCGAGCGCGTCGGCCAGTTCCTGCGGGGCGGCGGTCGCGACGGCTTCGAGCCGCGCCTGCGGCACGCGCGCCCGGACTGCCTCGCACACGGCGGCGGAGCGGACCTGCTGGCGCGACCCGACGCGCACCTCGGCTCCCGCACGGGCCAGCAGGCGCACGACCCGCTGACCGACCGGCCCGGTCCCGCCCAGGACCAGCGCTCGCGCCCCGCTCAGCGGCAGGTGCTTCCCGGCGAGATGGACGGCGGCGGCGGCAGTGGTGTTCGCGCCGTTGGCGTCGAGCAGGATGGAGACGCGCAGTCCGAACTGCGGGATCATGTGCTTGCGCGCCTCTTCCAGAAGTCCTTCCCCCGCGGTCACGTCGCTGCCGCCGACGAAGATTGCAGTGGACTTCAGATCCTTCGGACCGCGCGTGAAGATGGCGCCGTGAACGAGGTCGCGCACCTGCTCGCGCTTGACGCCGCCGTAGCTGAACACCTCGTCGGCGCCGGCATCGACCGCCACGACGCGATCGAAGACGCTGGGGTGTGCATCGCTATCGAGCTGGATCAGGATCTTGCGCATGGGGTTCGCGATGCTACTTACTTACCAGGCCGGAGCGCCAGCGACGGGCGCCTGGCAGCGCCCGTCGCTGGCGCTCCGGCCTGGTGGTAGTGGGAGCGCCCGCTACCTCGGCGAGAACGGATGCCTGGCGGTGTCCTTCTTCGCGAGGATCTCCTCGATCTTCGGCTCGCCCTTCATGGCGCGGGCGATGGCCAGCTTGGTCGCCTCGTAGTTGTACTGGTAGATCTTGGTGTCGTCCTTGGCCTGCCAGTGGATGAACACGCCGCACACGCAGACGAGGTCGTCGGCCGCCCCCTTCGGAATGATGCCCTCGGCGACGCTGTCCGTCACCGCCTTGGCGACCGCGGCCTGGGCGGGGCCGAACATCTGGACGGCCTGCGGGGCGCCCTTGATGGTCACCTTGGTGATCAGTACGGTGGCCGGCTTGCAGATCAGGTTCGGCGTCAGGACAGCGAGCAGGTTCGAGTGTCCCTGCTTCTGGTCCGACAGCGCGTTGGCGAAGGCGATGCCGACCGGCCCGGTCTTCGACCCGATCATCAGGTCGATGTGGGCGATCTCGTTCCCGTCCCCGACCAGTGCCTCGCCGATGTACAGCGACATGAGAGAACTCCTTTCACACGTGTTGAAACCCGCACGGAGGCGACGCGAAGGACTATAGGCACGGACGGGCCGAAGTTCAACCGCTTTCCGGGATTTCTCGTCACTCCTCGTCGCGCGGCGCGAGCAGGCGGAGCCCGATCGGCAGCGATTCGCCGAACATCTGGCTCTGCTCCTCGCCCTCCAGTTCGGTCACCTCCTCGACCATGCGCACCCAGTGCTCCGGCACCGACTGGTCGCGCAGCGCCGCCAGCACACGGTCGCGGTGGGCGTCGTCCACGTCCAGGGCGCGCTGGCCGCTGCGCCGCGCCAGCTGGGTCAGGCAGAACGCCCACGCGAGCCGCTCGCTCTCGTGGCCCGGCTCGAACGAGAGGACGGCCTCAAGCCACGTCTGCGCCACCTCCGGGTGCAGGACCGCGTTGAGCGGCCCGTACAGCAGGACGCGCGCCCCGAGCCGGGTCAGGGCGAAGAAGGCGTGCGTCGGCGCCGGGCTGCGTTTCACCTGCCGCAGCAGCGCCTGGCCGAGCGCGTCCTTCTGCTTGACGTCGAGGCGCTCCAGGCTCGCGGCCGCGCGCCACATCTCGGCCAGTTCGTTGGCGGACGGCTTCGGCCCGCCCTTGCCCTTCGCCGGCAGCAGGGTCGGGCGCAGGCGGTTGGACAGCGTGGCCTGCAGCTGCGCATTCAGCCCGCCGGCGACGCGCCGCCACATGATCCAGTAATCGCTCCCGCCAGCGGGCGGCGGCAGCGGGGGCTTGCCGCCCTTCCCCGGCTCCGGCCGCGGCGGCGCGTGCAGCAGCTTCCAGAGCTGTTCGACCCGATAGCGATCTAGATTATCGCCGAACCCCGGCCGCAGTGCGTAGCCGACCAGGTTGTACCAGCGCCCCAGGTGGGCGGGCGACCGGCGCCGCTGGTCCGCCACCTCGGCGAGGAAATCCCACAGCCGCCGGCACAGGCCCGTCGGCCACTGGTGGCGCGGGGCGTCGAGGGCCGCCTCCAGCGCCTTCGTCAATTCCTGCGGGGTCGGGGTCGCGGTCTTCTCGGTATAGGCGGCGCGGAGCAACCGGGCTGCCTCCTGCACCTGCGCCTCCGGCCAGATGTCGGTCACCACCTGCTGGGCGGCCCCGTCCTCGGCGGGTTGCTCGGCCTGCGGATCCTTGACGATATCGCGGACGTTGAACTCCAGCCGCCAGCGGTTGTTCCCGTCCTGGGCGACGCACCACAGCTCCAGCGTGCCGATCTCGGTGCTGCGCGCGGCCAGGGTGACCGGGACACGCTTCGTCCCGCTGCGCTTGCCGCCGCGCAGGATCGTGTGCAGCGGCGGCAGCTGGAGCAGCTGGTCCGGAACGACGCGCAGCAGATCTCCGGCCTTGTCATCCCCGCGGACCGTTGAGGTGTAGAGGGGGAACGCGACCGGCTGCCCGAGGGCCAGCTCCAGCTCGGGCTGCGGTAGCACCACCTCTTGCCCCTCCTCCAGGTGCTGCGGCACCACGCAGACGACGGTGAGGGGCGCCGGCCCGGCTTCGCCCGGTGCCCCCTCCTTGCCGTCGTCGCTCGCCTCGACGGCGAGGTAATACGACCGGGCGATGCCGCCGCCGATGCGCCGGCCGCCGGTGTGCTTGAGCCAGGCGTAGTGGGCGGCGCCGAGCGCCACCGCCAGGTCGAGCGACGGGTTGGTGAGGACGAGCGGTTCCCACTCCTGGCCGGGAGTGACATACCACTGTCGCATCACCTCGAGCAGGCAGTCACGGAGGGGGGCCGGCTGGAACACCCCGCCGTTGAACAGGATCGCGTCCGGCGCCCGGGCGGCGCCATTCCCCGCGCCGGTGAGGTGGCGCTTCAGGAAGGCGGCGAGGTGGCGCGTCACGGCCGGGTCGCTGACATACGGCAGGCCCATCTCGTGCAGCCCGACGCGCGCCCCGCGCACCGGCTCGGCGCCGCGCGGCACCTGCGGGAAGAAGCCGTCGAAGATCACTCTGCGGACGTCCGCCGCGGTCAGGGTGGTGTGCAGCGCGCCGCCGACGACCGCCCGGCCGCGTCCGACCACCGTCACCGGGAACGCGGCCGGCGGGGCGGGTGACAGCAGCGCCTCCTTGGCCTGCCGGCACGCCTGGGTGAGGGTGCCGTACTGGGCGGCGTCGAGGCGTCCGGCGGCGGGCAGCTTCGTCTCGACGAACTTGGCGAGGGCCAGGTCCATGTTGTCGCCGCCGAGCAGCAGGTGCTCGCCGACCGCCTGGCGCACGAACGCCAGCTCGCCGCGCTCCTCGACCGCCTGGATCAGACTGAAGTCGCTGGTGCCGCCGCCGACGTCCACAACGATGCAGTACGCGCCGGGCTTGAGCTGGGCCGCCTCCTTGGGGGAGTGGGTCGAGAGCCAGCAGTAGAACGCGGCCTGCGGCTCCTCCAGCAAAGTGAGGTTCTCGATCCCCGCCTTCCGCGCCGCCTCGACCGTCAGGGTGCGGGCCACGTCGTCGAACGACGCCGGCACCGTCAGCACGACCGGCTGTTGCTCAAGCCGGTTCTCCGGGTCGTCCCGGGCCATGACGTGGTTCCAGGTATCGACGAGATGGCGCAGGAAGCGCATCGAGACGTCAACCGGCGAGAGGCGCGGCACGTCGGGCGGGGCGCTCCACGGCAGCAGGGGGGCCGACCGATCGACGCCGGAATGACACAGCCAGGACTTGGCGGACGTCGCGAGCCGGCCGGGGACGCGGGCGCCGTGGTTGCGCGCGAACTCGCCGACGGCGAAGGCGGCCGCAGGCTCCCACGGCAGGGCGGTGGCGCCGGGCGGCAGGTCGTGCTGGCTCGGCAGGTAGAGGAACGACGGCAGGAGTTGGCGACTGGCGACCTCGCCCGGGGCGACGAGTTGCGGGATCGGGAACGGTCGGACCTCGGGCTGGCTCCCCGGGCGCGAGCGCGGGTGGCGCAGGTCGATATAGGCGAGGGCGCTGTTCGTGGTGCCCAGGTCGATGCCGATCAGGTAGCGTGCCATTGGCGCTTGTCGTGGGGCCGGGGGTACGTGGCGCGACGCTTTGCAGGTCATTCTATAGCATCTCCTCTGGAGGGGGTGGGGAGGAAGGAAGCCCGCGGGGCACGTCCCGTGGGCCGAGTCCCTGGCGCCTGGCCCACGGGACGTGCCCCGCGGACTTTACGACCCCCCCTTCCCCACCATCTCCCTTGAGCCTGCATCAAGCGACGTAACCCGGCAGGGTTGATCATGGGCGAGCGCGTGGTGGAGATCGACGGCTCCTTCGGCGAGGGCGGCGGCCAGATCCTGCGCACCAGCCTGGCGCTGTCGCTGGAGACCGGACGGCCGTTTCACCTGCGCAACGTCCGCGCCCGGCGGACGCGGCCGGGGCTGCAGCCGCAGCACCTGATGAGCGTCCGCGCCGCCGCCGCGGTCGGCAACGCGACGGTCCGCGGCGACCGCAAGGACAGCATCGATCTGACGTTCGCGCCGGGCGAGGTGCGACCCGGCAAGTATCAGTTCCCCATCGGCACCGCTGGCGCGACGTCCCTGGTGCTGCACACGGTCTACCTGCCGCTGGCCTTCCGGTGCGCCGAGCCGAGCGAGGTGGTCGTCACGGGTGGCACCCACCTGACGCACTGCCCGTCGTTCGACTTCCTCGACACGACCTGGCGCCGTTACCTGGAGCTGCTTGGGCTGCGCGTGAAGCTGCGCATGCCGCGGCCGGGCTTCTACCCGCGCGGCGGCGGCGTGCTGGAGGCGCACGTCCAGCCGGCGCCGCGCCTGCTCGGTCTGCGGCTCGACCCGCCGGCCCGGCCGCGGCGCGCCACCGGGTTCAGCGCCGTCGCCGGTCTGCCCGAGGACATCGCCCGCCGCCAGGCGCGGCGTGCGGCGAACCGGCTGGAGGACAGGGGCCTGGAAGTAGAAATCGACGAGGTGAGCTGGCCGGGCGGGCCGGGGACGGTGCTGACCGTGATACTGGACACGCAGCCGGTGCCGACGCTGTTCTTCGCCCTCGGCGCGCGCGGCAAGCGCGCCGAGCGCGTCGCCGACGAGGCGGTCGATCAGGCCCTCGACTTTCTCCAGGCCGACCCGCCGGGCATCGACCCGCACAGTGCCGACCAGCTTGTTCTGCCACTGGCGCTGGCGTCCGGATCGTCCGCGTTCCCGGTCGCGGAGGTGACGCAGCATCTGATTACCAACGTCGCGGTGATCCGGATGTTCCTCGAACGCGAGGTGCAGATCGAGGGGACGGAGGGCAAGCCCGGGTGGGTGCGGGTGCAGTGACAGGGACCAGCCCGCAGCGCCAGCGCCGGGACGGCCGTGCAGCGCGTCGTCACTTTCCAGGTTGTGCCTGCGCGGAGCCCTGCTCGGGCCGCAGCGTGCGTTTCATGAAGTCCACCATCAGCCGCTGGTAGTGACGCCCGAAGATACCGTGCCGCGCTCGCGGGTAGAACATCACGTCGAAGTCGCGGTCGGCGCGCTGCAGCGCCTGGATGAACTCAACCGTGTTCTGGACGTGGACGTTGTCGTCCATCAGCCCGTGCAGGATCAGCAGCTTGCCGTGCAGGTTCTTCGCCGCCTTGACGACCGACGTCTCGTTGTACCCTTTCGGGTTCTCCTGCGGCGTGTTCATGTAGCGCTCGGTGTAGATCGAGTCGTAGTTGCGCCAGTCGGTCACCGGCGCGCCGGCGATGCCGGCCGCGAACAGCTTGCTGTGGGTCAGCGCGTAAGCGGTCATGAAGCCGCCGTAGCTGTGGCCGCTCATGCCGACGCGTGATCCATCGACCCACGGGTGTGCCGTCAACCAGCGGATTGCAGCCTCGATGTCCTTCAGTTCCTGGACGCCCAGGCGGCGGTAGGCGGTCCACGTCGAAACGGCCCCCTTGCCGCTGGCGCTGCGCGGGTCGCAGCGGAAGACGACGAAGCCCAGCTGCGCCAGCAGCTGGTCGCGCACGTACCCCGGACTCCAGGCGTCGCGGATCGTCGGCGCGTGCGGCCCGCCGTAGGTCATGAACCACACCGGGTAGCGCTTCGTCGCGTCGAACACCGGCGGCTTGAGAACAGTGCCCTCCAGCACGAACCCGTCCGGCGTCGAGATCTTCACGAACTCGACCTTGCCGGTCTGGTACTCCTCCCGGATGTAGACCGGGTTCGTGTCGATCGTCCGGGCCACGCTGCCGTCGGTGCGGTGGAGTCGGACCTGCGGCGGAGTATCCAGGTCGCTGCAGGTGTCGAGGAACAGCTTGCCGGTCGGCCCGACGTTGACGCGGTGATCGCCCTTCGATCGCGTGAGACGTTCGATCGTGCTGCCGTCCAGCTTCACCCGGTACAGGTTCGTGGCCAGGTGGCTGTCGCGCGTTCCGGACAGGTAGATCCAACCGGCCGCCTCATCGACCTGGTGCAGGGTGCGGACCTCCCACGGCCCGCTGGTGAGGGGGCGAAGGCGTTTGCCTTCCTTGTCGAAGTGGTACAGGTGCTTCCACCCGGTGCGCTCGCTCGTCAACAGGAACGACCCGTCCTTGAGGAAGTGCGGCGCTGCCGGATCCTCGACCCATGCCTGCGTCTTCTCCCGGAACAGGCGCCGGAGCGGCCCGCCTTCGCGCGGCGCCGTGCAGACGTCGAGCCACGTTTGCGCCCGGTCCTGGACGTAGCAGTAGACACGCTCGCTATCGGCCGTGAAGCCGGCGCGGATGACGAGCGACGCCGTCTCCGTGTACTCGCTCAGATCGACCCACCGCACCGGCCCGCCCGCGACCGACACCACCCCGAGTTTCACCGTCGGGTTGGGGGCGCCGGCCTTCGGGTAGGACGTGACCTCGACCTGCTGCTGGCGCTGCGTGTGATCGACGACGGTGAATTTCGGCACGGCGCGGTCGTCGAAACGCAAAAAGGCGAGGGTGCCCGAGTCCGGGCTCCACCAGTACGCCTTCCAGCTGCGATTGAAGATCTCCTCGAAGTAGACCCAGTCGGCCCTGGCGTTGGAAATCACCCCGGTGCCGTCCGTCGTCAGGGCGCGCTCGGTCCCGGTGCGGGTATCGACGGCGTACAGGTTGTGGCCGCGCACGAACGCGATGAACTTGCCGTCGGGACTGAACGACGCCAGTTCTTCCTCCCCGGGAGTGCGCGTCAGGCGGACGGCGCCGGTCCCGTCGAAATTACAATAATACAGGTCGTCCTCATACTTGAAGAGGCTCCCGGTGCGCTGTGGGTTCATGGTGAACCCGACGCCACGGGCCAGCGTCCGCGCGACGCCCTTCGTGAGGGCCGGAATCTTCGCGAGGCCGGCGGCCAGCCGGTCCGGGTCGTGGAATGGGACCGACTGCCCGGTGTCGGCGCGGACCTTGCGCAGCCGGCCCTCCTTGACCTGCAGGAAGTGCTCGCCGTCCGGCAACCAGGTCAGCCCGCTCACCGGGTTGCCGGTGAAGCTGAGCGGCGGAACCTTGCCGTACAGCGCCTCGAAGGTGATCGGCTTGTTGAAGGTGCGGTCCTCGGCCAGCGGACGAACGCGTCCCTTCGTGAGCGGCTCCGCCGCGAGCAGGCGCACGACCGGATAATCCTCCCCCTGCCTCAGGGCTGCGTCGAAGAAGTTCCAGGCACAGAGGCCGTCCTCGGCCTGCGGTTCCAGGAGGTAGGCGGCCAGCGTTCCCAGCGGCTGCGCCGTGCGGACCATGAAGGTGCCGGCGGGGAGACGCCTGACCTCCTTGCGGGGCATTGCCTCGACCTGGACCAGATGGTGCTTCTGGTACGGCCTTGCGGCGCGCTCCACCTTGGCGATGCGGTACGCCGCCACTTCCAACTCGATGTCCTCGCGCAGCTCCTCGACGACGATGCCGTGCCGCTGCAGGTTCTCCACGACCCTGGGGAACGAGGCGGGGAAGAGGTATGCATACGGCCGGCGCACCGCGAGCGTCGGCTCGGCCTTTCCCAGGAACTCGGCCCGGTAGTCGCGCGGCTTGCCGGTCGAGACGGTCTTGCCGTCGCGCTGCTCCTCGACGAACCCGAGGACCGTGACCGACTCCGCGAACGGCACGAGCCGGTGCCGCAGGGCGAGCGTGTCGCCGCCCTGCCGCGCCGCGCCGACGAGTTTCGCCACCGCCGCCTTGTTCTCACCGGCGTATTCCAGGCAGGCGCGGACGAAGGCGTATGAGGCCCGCACCCGCGCGCGATACGGGGCGTAGGAGTACGATTCGACGAGGACGCCGACGCGCCCGCGCAGCCCGGCGTATGGCGTGCTGTAGCGCGGCACGGGGGGGTACGTCTCCCAGACCTTGTGCCCCTTGCCGAAGTCGCCGTAGAAGAACGCCTTCTCCCTCGTCTCCTTCTCGAACCGGCGGCCGACCTCGGGCAGGAACGTCTCGCGCACCCAGGTGTTGAGGCGCGCGTCACCGGCGGGGTGGCGCGGCCCGTCGCAGGTGATGGCGTAGCGGTGGAACGAGCCGTTGGTGGTGTGCGTGTCGAGGATCAGGGCCGGATCCCAGCGGCGGAAGAGGCGGGCGAGCGCCTGCACCTCCGGCGTCTCCAGTTTGACGAAGTCGCGGTTGAGGTCGAAACCCTGGCCGTTGGCGCGCTCGCCGACGCCGTCCGCCGGGCCGTTCTGCTCGGGCCGGTTCGTCTTCGCGATCTTCTCGGCGCCGTCGGGGTTAACGACCGGAGCGATGAGCACGATCAGGTTTTTCAGGAGAGCCCTGTCCTTGCCGGTGAGGTCGCGCGCGAGCATGAGCAGCGCCTCCTTGCCGTCCACCTCGCCGCCGTGGATGGCGCCGCTGGCGAGGACGACGAGTCGCTTACCCTTCGCCGCCGCCGCGGGATTCGCGACCGGCGGGTCGGCAACAACGAGCAGCGGAAGCTTACGACCCTGGGTACTGGTGCCGTACTCGGTCAGACGCACCAGCGGCGAGGCGTCGGCCAGACGCCGGCAGAAGTCCATCACCTCGGCGTAGCGGGCGGTCGCCTGGTAGTTACTCTTCTCGGCGACGCTCAGCGGTTGCTGGGCGCGAGCGGTAACCGGGAGGACCAGGAGGGCAAAGAAGGGGACGAGGAGCGAATGGCGCGGGTACACGTCGGCTCTCCGGCAAGGCGGATGGGGTCGGGCGCGACGTGCGCATGCTAGGACAGGTGCGCGAGGCCGTCAAGCGGCAGCGGACGATCGATCTTGTGCCAGGGAGTCTGCCAAAGGCCACGGGCCGCGGCTCGTGGCCTTTGGCCACCCCCGACCCGGCTACTTGCCCTTCTTGGTCTTCTCCTTCGGCTCGTCCTTCTTCGGCATCGGCTCCTCCTTGATGATGCCGAGTCCCTTCGTGTCGGGCGGGATCTTGCCCTCGACGATCGGGGTGACGCGGACCGCATTGTCGGCCTCATGCCCGGTCACCAGCGCCTTGCCGTCCGGCGTGAAGGCGACGCAGTAGGTGATCATCGTCTTCTTCTTGCCCTCCCTGAGCTGATCGGCGAACACCGCCTTGCTGGCGCCGATGTCCCAGACGCGCAGGCTCCCGCCGTAGCCGGCGCTCGCCACCCGCTTGCCGTCGGGCGAGAGGGCCAGGCCGAAGATGTCGTCCGGCGTCGGGCCGAGCTTCCGCAGTTCCTTGCCCTCGACCGCGTCCCAGACGTGCAGCGCCTTGTCGAAGCCGCCCGCGACGAGCGTCCTGTTGTCCGGCAGGAACACCACCGATGTGATGCCGTCCTTGCTGTTTTTGTCGGCGAGGCTCTTCGCCTCCTTCAGCGCCTTGACGTCCCAGATCTTGACCGTCGTGTCGTTACTGGCGCTGGCCAGCCACTGCCCGCTGGGGCTGAAGGCGACCAGGTAGACCGTCTCCTTGTGGGCTGGGCCGAGATTCTTGACCTCCTTGCCATCGCCCGGGTTCCACAGGCGCACCGTCTTATCCGCGCTCCCGGACGCGAGTAGCTTGCCGTCGGGGCTGAACGCGACCGTATCGACGATGTCGGTGTGGCCCTTCAGCTCGCGGACGAACTTGCCGTCCTTCGGGTTCCACAGCCGGATCGTCTTGTCCTGACTGGCGGACGCGAGCAGGTTGCCGTCGGGGCTGAACGCGACCGAGTAGACGTGGTTCGTGTGCCCCTTGAGGGTGTGCAGCTCCTTGCCGGTGGCGAAGTCCCACAGCTTCACCGTGTTGTCGAAGCTGCCGGACGCGAGCACCTTGCCGTCGGGGCTGAACGCGACCGAGTAGACCAGCCCCGTGTGCCCCTTGAACTCGCGCGGCGCCTGGGCCACCGTCAGCCCGACGCCCGCGAGGGTAAGCAGCAGTCCCATGAGAACCGACCGCCGAATCATCGCCGTGTCTCCTCGTGAGATCCCTCGTCAAATCTCCCCGCCGGTGGTCTCCGTGGCGACGTTATCGCCCGTCGGGGCGAAGCCGCGGCGCATTGTGTTCTCTGTGATAGTCCGCGGGATGAGGAACTGCAACAAGTAATCCGGCCCGCCGGCCTGTGAGCCGATGCCGGACAGCTTGAAACCGCCGAACGGCTGCCGGCCGACCAGGGCGCCAGTCGTCTTGTGGTTGACGTACAGGTTGCCGACCCGAAACTCGCGCCGGACCCGCTTGATGTTCGCCGGGCTGCGCGAGTAGATGCCGCCCGTCAGCGCGTACGCCGTCCCGTTGGCGATCTCCAGCGCCTCGTCCAGGTCGCGCGCCCGCAGGACCGCCAGCACTGGGCCGAAGATCTCCTCCTGAGCGATCGCCGCCGAGGGCGGGACGTCGGCGAAGATGTGCGGCGCGACGTAGTACCCCTGGCCCGCCAAATCCCCCACGTCGCCGGCGAACGCCAGGCGGGACTCCTGCTTGCCCTTCTCGACGTAGCCGAGGATGCGCTGCCGTGCGTCCGCGTCGATCGCCGGCCCGACGACGCACCCGGGGTCGTCGGCCGGCGCGACCCGCAGGCTGCGCGTCGCCTCGACCAGTCGATCGAGAAACGTGCCGTAGATGGCGTCGAGGACGATGGCGCGCGAACACGCCGAGCACTTCTGCCCGCTGTATCCGAAGGTGCTGGCGGCAACGCCGAGCACCGCCTCGTCCAGGTCGGCATCGTCATCGACGAGGATCGCGTTCTTCCCGCCCATCTCGGCGAGGACGCGCTTGATATGGTCCTGGGCCGGCTGGACCACGGCTGCCTCGCGGTTGATCGTCAGGCCGACGCCGCGCGACCCGGTAAACGCGATCATGGCAACGTCGGGGTGGTTCACCAGCGTCGGACCGACTTCCTCGCCGACGCCCGGCAGGTAGTTCACGACACCCGGCGGCAGGCCGACCTCCTGGAACACCTCCATCAGCTTGGCGGCGACTACCGACGACTGCTCGGCCGGCTTCATCACGACCGTGTTGCCGGCGACGAGGGCCGCCGTCGTCATGCCGCACAGGATCGCCAGCGGGAAGTTCCACGGCGCGATCACGACCGTCACGCCGCGTGGCTCGTAAACGAACTCGTTCTCCTCGCCCGGCAGATCGACGTGCCGCGGCTGGGCCAGCGCTATCATGTGGCGTCCGTAGTACTCGCAGAAGTCGATGGCCTCGGCGACGTCGGCGTCGGCCTCGCGCCACGGCTTGGCGGACTCGTGGACCATCCATGCCGCCAGCTCGAAGCGGCGCCGCCGCATTCCCTCCGCGGCCCGGAACAGGTACTCGGCCCGGTGGGCGGCGTCGGTGCCGCGCCACTTCGGGAACGCGCCCCAGGCGGCGGCGATGGCCTCCTGAGCGTGGGCGACGGTCGCCCTGCCGCAGCGGCCGACGATCTCGCGCGTGTGCGACGGGTTCTCGCGGTCGATTGTCTGGGGCGTCGCGACCGCCTGCCCGCCGATCACCAGCGGGTAGGTGCGCCCGAACTGCCCGCGTACCTCGGCGAGGGCGGCGCGCATCGCCTCCTGCATGTCGTCGCGCGTGAAGTCGGAGTGCGGCTCGTTCTGAAAAGCAGTGGTCCGTGCAAAGCCCACGGGTGACGTCCCGTGGGTCACGTCTCCGGCACTCCGCCCACGGGACGTGCCCCGTGGGCTTTCTCGTCCCAACTGGTTCCTGGGATTCATGAGCAGTTGTTCCTCGGGCACGTTCTCGGTGAAGCTGGCGCGCAGGAACGACTCGTTCGCGGTGTTCTCCAGCAGGCGCCGCACCAGGTATGCCATGCCCGGCAGCAGATCGCCATAGGGCGTGTAGACGCGCACGCGCTGGCCGAGCGACACGAGCGCCGCCTTCACCGGGTCCGCCATGCCGTAGAGCATCTGGATCTCGTAGCTGCGCGGCGGCAGGCCGAGCACCTGCGCGGCGGCGAGCGCGTGGGCCAGGCTGCGGACGTTGTGGCTCCCGAAGGCCGGCCGCAGGAGTTGATGGCGCTCCAGCAGGAAGCGTGTCAGGCGCTCGTAGTTCGCGTCCGTCTCGGCCTTGACGGTGAAGACCGGCACCGGCCACCCCTGCTGGGCCGCGACCACCGTCTCGTAGTCCCAGTACGCCCCCTTGATGAGCCGCACCCAGACGGGCGTGCCGCGCCGCTCGGCCCATTCGGCCAGTTCCTCCAGGTCGCGGGCGCAGTCGCGCAGGTACGCCTGGATCGCGATGCCGACGTCGGGCCAGGCGCGGAACTCGTCCTCGTCGAGGATGGCGCGGAAGATCCGCAGCGTCATGTCCTTGAAGGCATACTGCTCCATGTCCACGTTGACGAACGCCCGGTGCGCCTGGGCGGCGCGGAAGATCGGCCGCAGGCGGGCGCCAACGGCGCGGCTGGTGCCCTCGCGATCGATCGGATCGAACTGGGAGTACAGCGACGACAGCTTCACCGAGACGTTGACGCGCGGCAGCGGCCCGTGATCGTCGCGGTCGATGCGGTCGTTCGCCGGCCAGGTGTTGACGGCGGCGCTCAGCCCCTCAATCAGGTCGAGGTACTGCCGCTGGTAGCGTTGGGCCTCGGTCTCGGTGATGGTCGCCTCGCCGAGCAGATCGACGGTGAAGGCGAGGGAGCGGCGGCGCATGGCGGCGACGGCGCGGCGGGCCTCGTCAAGGTTGGAGCCGGCGATGAAGCGGCGGGCGAGGCGCTCGGCGTTGGTGCGGGCGAGGCGGGCGACCAGGCCGGCGCCGAGGCCGTTTTGCGGCACCCAGCGCACGGCGCGGAGCGCCCACGGCGGCAGGGACTCGCCGGCCTCCTCGAAGTATTCACGCAGGTGGCGCGTGACCTGGGCGGGGGTGCGCAGAAGCGGCAGGGCGTCGATGAAGCGGAAGAGCTGGACCTTCAGGGCAGGGTCGCTCATGGTCCATTCCATGAAGCGCTCGTCCCACCAGGCGGGACCGAACAGCAGCGGGCCGGTGCGCTCGGTGCGGGCGAAGATCTCCTGTCCGTAGGCGCGGGTCAGGCGCTCGATCTCGCTGTCGTGGGGCGGTGCCCCAGGGTGTGTCACTACGTTCATCGAGCGTCACCGCCGATCCTCGGGTGAACTACCGATCGCGTCCGAACTCTCACCCGAGCAGCGCATGCGCCGGCCGACCGTGACTGACGGGCACCGGCCGGTTCTCGCGCGTCCGGACGACGCCCTCCGGGTCGAGCCCCATCGCCGCGAACAGCGTGGCGGCCAGATCCTCCGGCGTCATCGGGTCGCGGCTCGGGAAAGCGGCTCGCGCGTCCGAGGCCCCGTGGACCATCCCCGGCCGCACGTACCCGCCCGCGAGGACGCCGCAGAAGCAACTGGGATAGTGGTCGCGCCCGTCCCGGCTCGCCCCGGCCCCGCTGACGCCGCCCTGGCCGATCTTCGGCGTCCGCCCGAACTCACCGCCGAGATAGACGACCGTCTCCTCCAGCAGTCCGCGGGCGAGCAGATCTTCCAGCAGCGCCGTGTAGGCCCGGTCGAGGCGCGGCAGCAGGGTGTTCTTCAGCCTGGTGAAGTTGCCGTTGTGCGTGTCCCACTCGTGGTGGCCGGCGGCCGTGCAGTCGGACACGGTGACGACGCGGGCGCCGGCCTCGATCAGCCGGCGGGCGAGCAGGCACCCCTGGCCGAAGGCGTTGCGGCCGTACCGATCGCGCACCGCCGCGGCCTCGGCGCCGAGGTCGAACGCGGACCGGCCGCGGCGGCTGCCGATCAGGTCGAAGGCGCGCTGCTGGAACTCGCTCATCGTCTGCATGGCCGGCTCGGCGCTCAGCGGCCCCTCGTCGAGGCGCTCCAGCAGGGTCCGGCGGCGTGCCAGGCGCTGGGGCGAGATGCCCTGCTGCTGATCGAACCCATCCACCCGGAACGATGGCGAGTTCGGATCCTGCTGGATCAGCAGCGGGTCGTAGTTGCTGCCGAGCCAGCCGGCCGCCTGACCGCGGAACGCCGACCCCTGGTCGTGCAGTCGAGCCGGCAGCATGACGAACGGCGGCACGGCGCTGTTGCGTGGCGGGGAGAGGCCGACCACCAGCGACCCGAGCGCCGGCGGATCGTCGGGGCGCGGGGCGAGCAGGCCGGCGTTGTCAACGCGCGGGTCCACGCCAGTGAGCAGGTAGCAGCCGGCCGGCTGGTGATTGCGGTTCGTGTGGTGCAGGCTGCGCAGGAGGCTGTAGTGTCGCGCCAGTCCGGCCATGCGCGGCAGGTGCTCGCACATCTGGATGCCGGGGACGGTCGTCTGGATCGGCCGAAACTCGCCGCGATACTCGACCGGCGCCTCGGGCTTCATGTCCCAGATGTCGATCTGGCTCGGCCCGCCGTAGAGGTTGAGGAAGATCAGCGACTTCGGCCGCCCGCGCCGGCCCGCTGCCCGCGCGTCCAGTTCCAGCAGGCGCGGCAGGGACAGCCCGAGCGCGCCCAGCGCCGTGTTACGCAGCAAGCCACGACGAGTTAGACGCTCGTGGTGTCGCGACATCGCATCCTCCCGCATGGTTGACTGCCGCGCGCTCGCGGTTGGTCAAGCAACCTAGTGACGGTACATGAACTCGCGCGTGTTGAACAGCGCCCACAGCACGTCCTCCCACGCCTTGCGACGGTCCTCCGCTCCGCGGACGTGCTCCAGCGTCGCCCGCACCTCGCGCTGGCGCGGCAACCGCGCCAGCGCTGCCAGGTACAGCTCGTTGAGCATCTCGGTATCCGGCAACTTCCGCGTCAGAAGCCGGCCGAGGCGGTTCTTTTCGGCGCTCACCTTCGCGTGGACGGTGGCGCCGTTGAGCAGTTGCAGCGCCTGGCCGAGGCTCGGCTCGCCGCTCCGCTCGCACTCGCACGGCAGATCGCGGGCCGGCTGCCCGAACGTCTTCAGGAACGGGTGGCCGCCCTCGCCGTCCGGCAACTGCACCGCCCGCGTCCCGGCCGGCACGCCCGGGAACGGCTCCGACACCTCCGTCACTGCGCAGATCACGTCGAGGAACTGCTCGGCCGTCAGCAACCGCGGAAGCGCGTGCGAGAAGTAGCGCCGATCGTCTCGGTTCGATGAGTTCGTCAGGGCGCTCAGCTGGTAGGTACGCGACGCCATGATCGTCCGGATGACGTGCCGCACGTCGAACCCGCGGGCAACGAAGTCCTTCGCCAGGGCGTCGAGCAGCTCGTCATTCGCGGCCGGGTTGGAGTCGCGGAAATCATCGACCGGATCGACGATGCCGCGGCCCATCAGGTGATACCAGATGCGGTTCACCACCGACCGGGCGAAGAACGGGTTGTCGGCCGACGTTAGCCACTCCGCCAGCGCCGCCCGCCGGTCCGCGTCCCCGGCGAGCGTCAGCGCCTGCCCGCCCAGGACGCGCGGGGCCACGACCTTCCCGGTGGCCAGATGCCTGACGTCGCCGCGGCCCGCGACCGACACCACCTCCGCCTCCGGTCGCTTGCGGTTGGCCTTCTTGCCCGACACGGTGCGCAGCTGCACCTGGCCGAAGAACGCCGCCATGCTGTAGTAGTCGTCCTGGCTCCACATCTCGAATGGATGATTGTGGCACCGGGCGCATTGCAAGCGCACCCCGCAGAACAACTGGGCGGTCGCCTCGGCCAGCTCCTGGGGCTCGCGCGCGACCCGGAAGTAGTTCGCTGGCCCAACCTCGTAGGTGTTCCCGGTCGCGGTCAGCAGTTCGCGCACCACCCGGTCGAACGGCGTGTTTCTCGTGAGGTGGCCGTGCAGCCAGGCGCGGTACGCCCGCACCCCGTCCAGTTGCAGCGTCTTGCGGCTGCCGCGCAGCACGTCCATCCACTTCATCGTCCAGAAGTCGGCGAACGCCGGCCGGGTCAGCAGCGCGTCCACCAGCCGCGCCCGCCGGTCCGGCGCGCGGTCGGCCAGGAACGCGCGCACCTCGTCGGGTGTCGGCGGCAGGGCGCACAGGTCGAGGTGGGCACGGCGGATGAACTCCTCGTCGGTGCAGAGCTGCGCGGGAGCGATCGTCATCTGCCTCAGCTTGGCGAAGACGTGCCGGTCGATGTAGTTGTGCTCGGGCGGACCCGGCCAGACGAACCCCGGGCGCGGCTCCAGATAGCCGAGGCGCACCGTCTGGAGTGTTTCGAGGTAGCGGCAGAGGACGGCGACCTCACCCGCCTGGTGGAACGTGACCAGCCCGGTCGGGGTGACCTCCGCGACGGCCGGATCGCTGCTGCTGAAGACGGTCAGGCGCGTGACGTCGCGCGTACTGCCGTCCGTGAAGTGGGCGAGGACGGCGAGTTGCTGGGTGCGGGCGGGAGCCTGGAGGACGCGCGATCCGGGGACGACCGCCAGCCCCTTGACCGCCGGCAGACCGGGAGTGTCGTCGCGCAGTCCCTCGGCGAGCCAGGCGCGGAGGGTGCGGGCCGAATCGCTGTCCGGGCTGAACCGGCGCCCGCCCTCGTGGGGGATGCGGCCGAGCGCCTTCAGCAGGATGAGACTGTCGTCGGGCGCCTGCACGCCGGTGCGGCGGCCGAACAGATCGTGCGTGAGCTGCAGGTAATCGGCGGCCGGGTCGTACCCGCGCAGGCTCAGCTTGAACCCGTTCTTGCCCACGGGCGTGCCGTGGCACGCCCCCTGGTTGCAACCACCCACGTTCAGGGCGGCAATGACCTCGTGCCGGAAGCTGACGGGGCGCGGGCCGTCGAACGCACGCACCGTTACCGGGATGCGAGCCGTCTGTCCCCCGGCGCGGACGACCAGCACCGTCGTGCCGTTGCCGCAGGCCCGGATCAGGCCCCCCGCCGCGACCGCCGCCACAGCGGGCGCCGTGCTGGTCAGATCGCACCCGGCTGTCAGGTCGCGCATGGAGCCGTCGGCGTACCGGCCCGTCACGACGACCTGCTGGACGGCCCGCGGCCCATCCAGGACGATGGCGCGCGGGTGGACCACCAGCGCGGCAGGGTCGGCGGACGCGGTCGCGCTGGTTGGTGGCACGGCAAGGGACAGCACCAGGACGGTGAGATATCGCGCGGTGGTGGATGAGGGGCAGGGGTGGTGTGGATGGACCGGCATGAACGACTCCCTGCGGGCGGCTGAATCCGCGGCGGGATGAAATAACGACAGACCCTCGAACCTGCCCGCGCCTGGCATGAGGGGGGGGACGACGGACGCGGCCAGACCGTGCAGTTTATTGTCCCGCTTCCGCACAGGTCCGTCAACCGTCCCACCAGCCCGCAGCGCCAGCGCCGGGCGTTTGCAGGGTCCGTTGCTGGCGCTGCGGGCTGGTGGGAGCGCCAGCGACGGTCCGACAGCGCCCGGCACGGAACTTGCACCCCCTACCCTCGATGCGCTCTCCGGGGATGACCCGGACCGGCACCGGAAAGGAGGGACCATGAGACTCATCGGCTTTGATGCGATCCAGTTCGCCGAGCAGGAAGGGCTGGCCTTGAACAAGGAGGCCGACCACATCGACCCGGCTTGCAGCGGCCTGACCGTCGCGGAGGCGGAGGCGATCGCGTCCGAGGATGCCAGCCTCATCTGGCTGGAAGTGCCCGACGAGGTGTATTATGGCGAACCGAGAAACATGAAACCGGGGCGCTGAGCGCGCCCTGCTTGCGAGAAGGAGCAGTCATGGCAACCAGCAACGCCGACAAACGGATCGAGCAACTCGAACGCGAGATGGACGAGTTGCAGCATCACCTGGAGGCGACCGAGGCGGAGATGCGGCAGCGCGAGAAGGAGCTGCGCATCAAGGGGTCGCCGCCCGAGGAGATGTCCATCCTGGAAGACCTGGACACCGGACCTCACCTGCCCGGCCTCGGGTAAAACGGGAGAGAAAGAGGCCCACGAGGCGCGCCCCGTGGGCCTTCGCCGTATTCCCCTTCACAAACGGCGCGCTGCCAGGTCAGCGGCGCTTCTCCTCGGGCGGGTTCATCCGGTCCAGTTGCTTGCTCAGCGCCCGGATCGTTTTCTGATCGGTGAACTGGTCGGACGACGAGCCGAGCATGGTTTGCAGCGCCTCCAGATCGACGGTCCGACTCCTCTCGCCGCTCCTGCTCACCCGATACCGAACGAGCGAAGGCGGCAGCGCGTCGATACTCCAGACACGACAGATCTCATACCCCTGCATGACCACGAGGCGGAAGTTCGTCACCACCAGGCGCGTGAAGTAGGCGTTCGCGATGGCCAGCACGTAGATGGACCCGACGACGAGGCCGATGGCCACGAGGGCAGGAAGCAGGGGCATCCTGGCCCAGGATTCGACGCTCAGCCTGCCGACCGCCACGCACCCGGCGGCGAGGAGCAGCGCCAGCACGAACAGCCCGGGGTGGGTAACGGCGCGCTCCCACCACGGGTTGAAACGCGGGCCGCGCACCCAGGTGAGGTACTCGTCCGGGCGCAGCAGGCGCCGGGCGAGCCACGACGGCAACCGCTGCTTCTGCCAGGTAAGGTTGGACGTGAAATCCGGCACCGGAGCGTCAAACCGGGCCGGCTGGAAGCGATCGTCGGGCATGGGCCACTCCGAAGAGGTGCGGGCTCACGGACTGCTTCAAGTATACCCAGGCGAGGCAGCCCGGTCACCGCATCTCTGGAGGGCCGGCCCCTCACCCGGCGAGTTTGAGCGGGTCGGGGGCGTCGCTGAGGCGGATCTCCGCGAAGCGCGCCCCCGCCGAGTCGTAGAAGAGGATCCGATTCTCCTCCCCGGCCCAGACGGCATAGGTCCGCAGCAGGCGTGGCCCCTGTGCCTGGAAGAACAAACCGCATGGCCGGTCGCGCCGTTTGACGAGCGCCTGCAACAGCGGGGTCTGGTTCGGGTCGAGGTGGTCGTGGGCGCAAAGCGTGGCCAGCACGTGGCGGCGCAGCTCGTCCAGGGTCGGCAGGGCAACGACGGCGTCCATGCGGGGGACGAAGCCTCCGGGCCGGGGGATGGATGCACAATCTGGGGCGCGGCTCGCGTACCCCGCTCTCCTCTATCGACCAACCCCGGCGCCGCGCTCATCCGGCCTCGCTCGTGGACGTCTCCCTCCTGTGCCCGGATTACCAGTCGTGCAGCCTCGGAGGATGTTTCGCGCAAAGACGCCAGGAGCGCAAAGGGCTTGAACTGCTGGTCCCGGTGGCGCGGGTTGTAGCAGCTGTGCGCCCGTGCGGCCCCAGGTATCGCCGCGTTTTCCCATTTTCTGCGGGCGGCGGGTCCGTGGCGTCGGCGATTATGGAGGACTGACGCGCCGTACCAGGCGCCCACCATGTCCATTGTCCCGCGGCGCCCGTGCGCTCGCACCCGGAGTTTCCTCATGGGGGACCACCGCCGGCCGCACCTCGATCTCGCCGCCTGGGGCCTGCTCGTCGCTGGGCTTCTCCTCGCCGCCTGCGTCCTCAGCCACGAACCGGGGCTGGTCCTGGCCGGCTCCTACTCGCCCCGGCCGGTCCCGCCGAACCTGCTCGGGCCGGCCGGGACGTGGCTGGCGACCGAGCTATTCGCGGCCCTGGGCTGGGCGGTCTACCTGCTGCTGGCCAGCTGGTTCGTGCTGGTCCTGCTGCTGTTCCTGCGCCACAGCGCCTTCACCTGGTCGCGCCGGCTGGCGGGGTGGCTGATCCTGATCCCGTGTGCCGCTGTCCTTGCCGATGGACTCGGGCCGGACGTGCTGGGCGGTCCGCTGACCGGCAGCGGCGGCGCCGTCGGCGCCTGGCTCGCGGCCTGGCTCGCGGACACCTTCGACTGGCCCGCCCGGGCCGGACTGGTGTCTGGCTGCGCCGCGGTCGGGTTGATCCTGGCGCTGGATTTCGTGCTGGTCCGGTGGTTCCGCGGAGCCTGGCAGATCGGTCGCGCTACCGTTCGTGGGCTGCGCGCCGTCGTGGTGTTCCTCGCACGACCGGAGCAGTCCGTCGGCGACTCGCCTCCCGCCAGGACACTTCGCGGATCGAGACGGCCTCGCCCGGCCGAGGCGGAGGCGCCTGCGGAGGGGGACGGCATCGCGATCCGCCATCCGGCCCCGGCCGATGCCGACGACGATCCGCCCTCCCCTGCGATCGCCCCGGGCGCGACCGCGGTCCCGGAACTGCGCATCGTTCGCCCCGGGCCGGCGCTCGACGACGAGCGCTTCGACGATTACGAGCTGCCGCCGCTGGCGCTGCTGGAAGATGCACCGCCGTTCCCGTTCGAGGAACACGACCAGAAGCTGCGCGAGCAGGCGGCCTTGCTGGAGAAGACGTTCACCGACTTCGGTCTGAACGTGCGCGTCGTCGGCATCAACACCGGGCCGGTGATCTCGCAGTACGAGGTCGCTCTCGAAACCGGACTGCGCGTCAGCAAGGTGACCGGGCTGGGGGACGACATCGCGCTGAACCTGCGCGTCCCGAGCGTGCGCATCGTCGCCCCGATCCCCGGCAAGAACACCGTCGGCATCGAGGTGCCGAACGAGCACCGGGCGGAGGTACGCCTCAAGGACGTGGTCCTCGCCGCCGGGAAGAAGACGGCGAAGGCGCGCATCCCGCTGTTCCTGGGCAAGGACACCGAGGGCCGACCGCTCGTCTACGACCTGGCGGAGATGCCGCACCTGCTCATCGCCGGCCGCACCGGGACCGGCAAGTCGGTCTGCCTCAACGCGATCATCCTCAGCATCCTGATGACACGCCGGCCCGATCAGGTCAAGCTGATCCTCATCGACCCGAAGCGCACCGAACTGCTGGAGTTCGGCAAGCTGCCGCACCTGATGCACCCGGTCGTGATCGACGCGAAGAAGTCGGAGGCGATCCTGTCGTGGGCGGTGGACAAGATGGAGGAGCGCTACGACCTGCTGAGCCGGGCGCGGGTCCGCAACATCGCCGCCTACAACGAACTGAGCCTGTCGGAAATCCACCGCCGCGTGCAGCCCGTTGACGACGAGGAGGAGCGCGGACAGATCCCCGAGCGGATGCCGTACATCGTCATCGTCGTGGACGAGATGGGCGACCTGATGATGCAGATGAAGCGCGAGATGGAGAGCCACATCATCCGTCTGGCGCAGAAGTCGCGGGCGGCGGGGATTCACCTCGTCGTCGCGACGCAGAAGCCGACGGTGGACGTGATCACCGGCCTGATCAAGTCGAACCTGCCGGCGCGCATCTGCTTCCAGGTGTCGAGTCGTTCTGACAGCCGGGTGGTGCTGGACGAGATGGGGGCCGACAAGCTGCTCGGCAAGGGCGACCTGCTGTTCCTGCAGCCGGGGACGAGTACCCTGGTGCGAGCGCAGGGCACCTATGCCAGCGACCGCGAGATCGAACGAGTGGTCAAGCACCTCGAATGCGACCAGCCGTGCTACGCCCAGGAGCTGATGGAGCTGCGCACGTCGGTCGGCGGCGCCGGCGAGGGGTCGTTCCTGGAAGGGCTGCGGGCGCGCGACGACGTTTACGAGCAGGCGATCGACATCGTCGTGCGCGAGGGACGCGGGAGCGTATCGCTGCTGCAGCGGACGCTTGGGATCGGCTACGGCCGGGCGGCGCGGCTCATCGACTTCATGGCGGAAGACGGTATCGTCGGCTCCTACAACGGGTCCAATGCGCGCGAGGTGCTGTACACCCCGGAGCGCTGGGACGAGGTGAAGAAGAGCGGGTAGTGGCGCGGGGCAGGAACAGCTGGGTAAAGCCCACGGGTGGCGCCCCGTGGGCCACGTCCCCAGCGCTCTATCCACGGGGCGCCATCCGTGGGCTTTGCTGCCTTTTCTGGCCCCTGACCCCTCACCACTGACCCCTCCTTCTATAATCCCCTTTGTCGCCCCTCCCTCCGCCCATTCGTTATCGCTGATGCATATCCAGACCCTCACCATCGTCGGCGTCGGCCTGATCGGCGGCTCCATCGGGGCTGCGGCGAGGCAGCGCGGCCTCGCCGGGCGCGTCGTCGGCGTCGGCCGCCAGCGCGACAGCCTGGAACGCGCCCTCCGGCTCGGGACCATTGACGCCTGGTCGCTTGACCTGACCGAGGCGGCGCGTGCGTCCGACTTCTTCGTCTTCTGCACTCCCGTCGATCTGATCGCCCGCCAGGTGATGGCCGCAGCCGCGGTCTGCCGTCCCGGCGCCGTCCTCACCGATGCGGGCAGCACGAAGGGAGCGATCGTCACCGAAATCGGGCAGCGCCTGCCGCCGGGCGTCGCCTACGTCGGCAGCCACCCGCTCGCCGGCTCGGAGAAGCGCGGCCCCGAGCACGCCCGCGCCGATCTGTTCCAGGACCGGGTAACCGTCGTCACGAAGGCGCCGTGGACCGACCCCCAGGCGCTGGAGCAGACCACGGGCTTCTGGCGCACGCTGGGGGCGCGCGTGCGGGTCATGGACCCGTGGGAGCACGACCGTGCCCTCGCCCTGACCAGTCACCTGCCGCACCTGCTCGCCGCAGCCCTGGCAGGGGTACTCCCGCCGGAGCTGTACGAGCTGACCGCCACCGGGTTCCGTGACACGACCCGCGTGGCCGCGGGCGACCCGACCCTGTGGACCGCCATCCTGGAACAGAATCGGTCCGCCATCCTCGAGGCGCTCGACCGGGTCGGGGCGCGCCTCGGCCAGTTCGAGGGCGCGCTGCGGGCCGGCGACGCCGCCACCGTCAGCGCTCTGCTCGCTCAGGGAAAGAGAGGTCGCGATGCTCTGGGAAGTTGAGATCAGTTCCGTCGGTGCCGATCCGGAGCTGGATCGCGTCCAGGCGGAGTATCGGCTGCTGACCCACCGCGAGGAACTGCAGGAGCTGCTCGGCAGTACCCGCGGCTACCTGCTCGAAGGGGAGCTGTCCCTGGACCAGGCCACGCGCCTCACGACCGAACTCCTCTGCGACCCGCTGGTCGAGGAGGCGGTGGTGAACTCCATCCCGCTGCCCACCGACGGGCCGCCCGGGGCGCTGCACTGGACGGTGTTGCTCAAGCCCGGCGTGATGGATCCGGCCGCCGACAGCGTGCGGGAGGCGGCGCGGACGCTCGGCGTGCCGCTGGAGTCGGTCCGGACGTTTCGCCGGTACGTTTTGGAGCCGGACGGCCTGGCGCCGCCGGACGAGGCCGCACTCCGCCGGGTCATCGCGAACGAGGCGATCGAGCAAATCGTCAGCGGCGAGCTGCACCTGGACCACCTGAAGCTCGGCCAGCCCTACACCTTCCGCCTCGTGGTGGTGCCGCTGCGCGGCCTGGACGACGAGGGGCTGCTGCGACTCAGCCGCGCGGGCCAGCTCTCGCTCAATCTCGCCGAGATGCACGCGATCCAGGCGCACTTCCGCGCACTCGGCCGCGACCCGACCGACGTGGAGCTGGAGACGCTCGCCCAGACGTGGTCGGAGCACTGCTCGCACAAGACGCTCAAGGGGCAGATCGATTTTAACGGAAAGCGGATCGACAACCTCCTCAAGGAAACGATCTTCGGCGCGACCCAGCAGCTGCGGCGGCGGCTTGGCGCGGACGACTGGTGCGTGAGCGTCTTCGAGGACAACGCCGGCGTGGTACGCTTCGACGAGAAGTACCACGTCTGCTTCAAGGTCGAGACGCACAACCACCCGTCGGCGATCGAGCCTTACGGCGGAGCGAACACCGGCCTCGGCGGCGTGATCCGCGACCCGCTCGGCACCGGCCTGGGGGCGAAGCCGGTGTGCAACACCGACGTCTTCTGCTTCGCCCCGCCCGACACCCCGCCGGAGGCGCTGCCGCCGGGCGTACTGCACCCACGCAAGGTGATGCAGGGCGTCGTGGCCGGGGTGCGCGACTACGGCAACCGCATGGGCATCCCGACCGTCAACGGCGCCGTCGTGTTCGATCCGCGTTATCTGGGCAACCCGCTCGTCTACTGCGGCACGGTCGGGCTGATCCCGGTCGATCGCGCCCACAAGCGAACCGAGGCGGGCGATCTGATCGTGGCTGTCGGCGGGCGCACTGGCCGCGACGGCATTCACGGCGCGACCTTCTCCTCGATCGAGCTGACCGCCGAATCGGAGAAGGAGAGCGGCGGCGCAGTGCAGATCGGCAACGCGATCACCGAGAAGAAGGTACTCGACGTGCTGCTGCAGGCGCGCGACGCCGGCCTGTACCACGCGATCACCGACTGCGGCGCCGGCGGATTCAGCTCGGCGGTCGGCGAGATGGGCGAGAAGCTCGGCGCGACGGTCCACCTGGAGCGGGCGCCGCTGAAGTACGAGGGGTTGTCGTACACCGAGATCTGGATCTCCGAGGCACAGGAGCGGATGATCCTCGCCGTGCCGCCGGAGCGGTGGCCCGCGCTGGAGGCGCTGTGCAGGAGCGAGGACGTCGAGGCGACGGTCCTGGGCACCTTCGAGGCGACCGGCCAGCTGCGTCTGCATTACCGCGGGCATCAGGTGGCCGACCTGGCGATGGCGTTCCTGCACGACGGCCGCCCCCCCGTGGTGCGTCAGGCGGTTTGGCCCCCGCACCCCCCCTCCCCCCTCGTGGGGGAGGGGGGCCGGGGGGGGGCGGGGGCCAACTTCACCGAGGACGTGCGGAAAATCCTCTCGTCGTACAGCGTGTGCAGCAAGGAGTGGATCATCCGCCAGTACGACCACGAGGTCCAGGGCGGCACGGTCATCAAGCCGCTGGTCGGCGTCAACGACGACGGCCCCGGCGACGCGGCGGTGGTCACGCCGGTACTCGGCTCGTGGACCGGGCTCGCGGTCGGCTGTGGGATCAACCCGCGCTACGGCGATCTCGACCCGTACTGGATGGCGGCGGCGGCGATCGACGAGGCGGTCCGCAACGTTGTCGCGGTCGGCGCCGATCCGGCGCGGGTGGCGTTGCTCGACAACTTCTGCTGGGGCAACACGGACCGGCCGGAGGTGCTCGGCTCGCTGGTGCGCGCCGCCGAGGCGTGCCGCGACATGGCCCTCGCCTACGGCATGCCGTTCATCAGCGGCAAGGACAGCCTGAAAAATGAGTTCCGCGCCGGCGACGTCCACATCGTCATCCCGCCGACGCTGCTCATCAGCGCGCTGGGCCGGGTGCCGGACGTGCGGCGGTGTGTGACGATGGACCTGAAGGAGCCGGGCAACCTGCTGTTCCTGCTCGGCGCGACGCGCGATGAGCTGGGCGGGTCGCACTACCACCTCGTCAACGGCATCGACGGCGGCGAGGTGCCGAAGGTCGAGCTGGAGCGTGCGCCGACCATCTTCCGCGGCCTGCACCAGGCGATTACCCGCGGCCTGGTGCGGGCGTGCCACGACCTGAGCGAGGGCGGGCTGGCGGTTGCGCTCGCCGAGATGGCGTTCGCGGGCGGGGTCGGCGCGGACGTGACCAACCTGGGCGGGTGCGACGCTGGGCTGGCCGACGCGGTGCTGCTGTTCGCCGAATCGCCGACGCGCTTCGTCCTCGAAGTACATCCGGGGCACGTCGAGCAGCTGCGCGCCTGCTTCGGGCCGGACGTGGCGCTGCGGCAGCTCGGACAGACAGTGCAGGAGGCGCGGCTGCGGGTGGCGGGCGCCGGCGGGGAGAGGGTCGTATGGGCATCCCTGGCCGATCTCAAGGAGGCGTGGCAGCGGCCGCTGCGCTGGTAGGGCTCGTGGAGGAAGTCTCGGGGAACAGCGAGGAGTCAGTTGTCGAGCCCGCGGTCGTCATTACTGGCGTGGGTTCCAATCCGTGGCCTGCCTTCTCAGCTGGTGAACTCATGAAACACGCTCTCCTTGCTCTACTAGCTCTCATCCTGGTGCGGTTGTCCGTCCCCGCAGCCCTCGCCGGGGATGATGCCATCCTCCGCGACCTGCTGAAGCAACTGAAGGACAAGGATCCCGTCACCCGCGCCCTCGCCGCGCGCGAGCTGGGCACCCTGGCCGCGCAGGCGAAGCAGGGCGTTCCCGCCCTCGTCGAGGCGCTCAAGGACGAGGATGCCGACGTGCGCAGCTTCGCCGTCCACTCTCTCGGCCGTCTCGGCGCCGCCGCGCAGTCCGCCGTGCCCCAGCTGTGCGCCGCCCTGCGCAAGGACAAATCGCTCAAGGTGCGCAAGCTGGCCGCGACGGCGCTCGGGGAGATCGGCCCCGGGGCGAAGGAATCCCTGTCCGTCCTGGTCGAGGCGCTCAAGGACGAAGAACTCGGCCCTTACGCCGCCAACGCCCTCGGCCGCTTCGGCCCGGGGGCGAAGGACGCCCTCCCCGCGCTGGCCGACGCGCTGCGCAAGGACCACACCCGCCAGTATGTCGCCCACACGCTCGGCAAGCTTGGCGTCCTCGGCCTGCCCGTCCTCGCGAAGGCGCTCAAGGAGAAGGACGAGGACGTGCGCATCGACGCGACGGTGGCGCTCGGCATGGTCGGGCGCGACGCGGTGCCGGCGCTGGCCGACGCGCTGAAGGACGCCTCCGCCGGCGTGCGCCTGAACGCGGCCTCCGCCCTGGTAAAGATCGGCCCCGACGCGAAGAGGGCGGTCGGCGCCCTGGCGACGGCGCTGGAGGACCGCGACCCGGCGGTCCGCGTTCGCGCCGCGCAGGCTCTCGGCGAGGTCGGCCCGGAGGCGATCGACGGCGTCTTCGCCCTGATCGGTGCCCTGCTCGATCGCGTGGACGAGGTGCGTGCGGCGGCGGCCGCTGCTCTGGAACGCATCGGCGCGAAGAAGTGACAGCCGCCTTCCTCACCCCGTCTCGCCTGCGGCCGCGTGATTGCCCAGAAACTGGGTGACGCAGGTTCTCCAGATGTACCGGACCGAGTAGGAGAGAGCACGGCGGGTCAACCGGCTTGCGACCGCCACGCGCTGACGCGGCACGGAGCGCACCAGAAGGCATACGCCATGCCGCCGCCGGCCCAGGACCACTCCGCGCCTGCCTCCGCCCGGGGCAGGCCCGAGTCGAGCTGCACCAGGAAGCTCATGGTGCGCCGGCAGTCCGGGCACTTCGCGTACGCGGCGGCCTGCACCCAGGCCGGCGGTCCGCCAACGCGATTCAGGTTCTGGTGGTGGGCGCCCCAGCGCTGGAGACGCCACCGGCGGGGGATCTCGTTCAGGCAAACCGCGGTCGCGGCCAGTGGCCCCACAGGATCCTCCGGGGTCGCCCGCGGACCACGCGCGCACGCCGAGCGCGGAGAACCGCCGGAATCGTGCCGGTAGTCGAGCTGCGCCTGCTCCCGCCCCAGGCAGGAGAGGCACGTCTGCAGCGAGAGGCGTCTCAGCCCCGTCACGCCCAGACCGGCGGGCACCGGGTCGAGTGTCAGCAGATGGTGGAGTGTTCCGCCGCAGAACTCGCACACCCCATCGCCCTCCCCGCCGAACGGGAACAGCCGGTCGCTGGCGGCCGGAGCCCGCCAGGTCGGGTGGTCGCGCTGCAGCCAGGCCGGCTCGACCGGGTGGAAGTACCCGGCCGGGAAGCCGAGGTGCCACCCGGCGACCGGGTCGAGCGACCGCAATTCGCCGTCCTCTTCCAGGGCCAGGCCGACCTCGGCGAGCCAGGCCTGCATCCACTGCGGGAGCGGCGAGACCCACGGCCCCGGCAGGCCGCGGACCGTCTCGGCGTTCGCAAGGGCGCAGGCGAGGGCTTCCGGGTGGCGTGTAGCTAGCAGCGCCACCCAGGCCCGTTGCCGCTGCTCGGCTGTCCCTCCGCCATTCTCCAGGATGCGCTTCAGGAACGGGAAGTGGCGGGTGCCCGAGCCGTGCCACGGCCAGGTGCCGTACACTCCCCCCGGCATCAGCCCGCGCATGAAGATGGTGTCGAGGTGGGGGTGCAGCGCCTCGGGACACTGCTGGGCCGCTTCCTCGAGCACGTCCATCGCGGCCGTATTCTTCAGATCGGCGACCAACGCCTGCAGCGCCGCCTCGGCCAGGGCTGGCCAGTCGCACTCGGGAAGGTAGCTGAGCGCCGCGGTGAGTTCGTGTCGGTGGCCCAGGCGCGTCGCGATAACCGCCCGCGCCTGGGGCAGGATGGTGTGGGGGTGGTGCCGGGCAAAGTCGAGAACCCGGGCGTAGTAGTCGGCGGGGGGAATCGCCTTCTCGGCGTGCGGGTCGTGCCGCAGGAGATGCGGGAACCCCCGGTGGAGCGGCTCCCACGCGAACCCCGGCGGTGCGGGCAGCTGCGCACACCACGCCTCGCCGTGGTCCCGGAGCAGTTCCGCCTCCCGGGCCTCCAGCGCCGGCCGGCGCGGATCTCTTCCTGGCAAACGCGCGAGTTCGCACTGGACGCGGATCAAACACGCCCACCCCGGCCAGCCGTTTTCCTCCAGCCAGTCGGCGTAGATCAGTCGTGGTCCGTCATCGTCCGGTGCGGCGAAAATCCCCTGCAGGAGGGCCTGATTGCGAGTCATGGATACCCCTCAAGGACAGGGTGCCGCGAGGCACTGCAGCAAAGTCTACCAGAACGACGCGCGTCTTCCCACCATCTAATATCGAATCGCTCCGAATGGTCGCACCTGGCCGCGACGCGGCCGACCCCATCCGCCGCCTTCGGATTGACGGCCGACGGCCCCCTACCTCTCCCCTCCGACCCCAGCCCCTTCCTGCTTGCGCATCTCACGCCCCCGGCCGTCGCCGCGCAGCCCACGCGACTTCTCCGCTCACGGGCCTTAATGGTTTGAACAGCAAGGACTTCCGATGAAGTGCCGCGCCCGGCGCGGCCGATACCATTCTCGGAACGCCCGGAGAGACAGCCGAACCAACCCCTTCCCTGGGTGACAGGGTGACAGGGTGACCGAACAGGGTGGTCTTTGTCACTCTGTCACCCTGTCACCTGCCGCTGTCCCCCTCGCGCCGTCCGCAGACCCACAGAAGCCACGGAGGCAACTCCAATGATCGGCGAGGAAGTCATGGCCCCGAGCACGGAAGCCGACCAGCTGCGCGAGCAGCTCTTGCGGGCCCAGCGGCTGAGCAGCGTCGGCACGCTGGCAACCAGCGTCGCCCACGAGTTCAACAACATCCTGACCACGATCATCAACTACGCCAAGTTGGGGCTGCGGCCAACGTGCGATGAGCCGTCCCGGCTGCAGGCGCTGGAGAAGATTCTGAAGGGGAGCCAGCGGGCGGCGACGATCATCAACAGTATGCTCGGGTTCGCCCGCAACCACTCGGCCCAGCGCGACCTGACCGACCTGGTCGATCTGGTCGAGGAGGTACTGGTTCTCACCGAGAAGGATCTGAGCAAGCACCACATCCAGGTCGAGAAGAAGTACCTCGACCGGCCGCGCGTCCCGGTCATCCGTGCCCAGATCGAGCAGATCTTGCTCAACCTCGTCATCAACGCCCGCCAGGCGATGCCGCGCGGCGGCCGGCTGCGCATCGAGGTGCGGGCGAACGTCGCAGCACGCCTGGCCGAGGTGCGGGTGTGCGATTCCGGCGTGGGTATCCCGCCGGACCAGCTGCGGCTCATCTTCGAGCCGTTCTACACCACCAAGGAGCCGGACGAACACGGCCACGGCGGCAGCGGGCTGGGGCTGAGCGTCTGCCGACAGATCATCGAGCAGCACCACGGCCGCATCCGCGTCGAGAGCCTGCCCGGCAAGGGCTCCAAGTTCACCGTCAAGCTACCCCTGGAGCCGGCGCCGGCGGAAGAGAAGCAGTAGCCGGCCTGTGGCCGTGCCTTCACGGCCGCCCGCCGCCCGGCTATCACATCCGCATGGACCCGGCCACCCATGCCCTGATCGAGGCGTTGCACCGCACCAGCCCGTACCAGTACGCCCTCGCCCTGACTGGGGGCGGAACCGGCGCGGCGGCGCAGCTCCTCAACGTCCCGGGCGGGTCGCGCACGCTGCTGGAGGTCGCCGTCCCCTACAGCGAGCGGGCTCTGGTCGAGTACCTCGGTCGCGCTCCGGAGCAGTACTGCAGCCCCGCCACCGCTGCCGCCCTCGCCCGCCGCGCCCTGCAGCGCGTCCGCGCCCTGGCGCCCGAGGAACCGGCCGCGGGCGTCGCCTGCACGGCCAGCCTCGCCACGGATCGCCCCAGGAAGGGGGACCATCGCTTTCACCTCGCCATCGCTCGCGACGACTGCGGGGTTGAGGCGGCCTCCCTCGTCCTGAGCAAGGGAGCGCGCCGCCGCGAGGAAGAGGAAGCGGTCCTCGACGCGGTGTTGCTCAACCGGATGGCCGAGGCGTTCGGAGTCGCGGCGCGGATCCCGGTGCCGCTGCTGCCGGGCGAGGAGGTGTGGTCCGGGTCGAACGGCGCGTCCCCGCTGTCCCTGCTCATTGCGGCCGTCCCCGGAGGACCGGCCGCGGTCTGCATCGAACCAGACGGCCGCCACGCTCCGGACGCCGCCCCGCCCCGGGCCGTCCTGTCCGGCGCGTTCAACCCGCTGCACCACGCGCATCTGGCTCTCGCTGACCACGCCGCCGCGCGCCTCGGCCTGCCAGTTGCGTTCGAGTTGAGCGCCGTCAACGTGGACAAGGGGGCGCTGCGGACCGAGGAGGTGCGGCGACGCGCGGCCCAGTTCGCGTGGCGCGCTCCGCTGTGGATCACCCGGGCGCCGACCTTTGTCGAGAAGGCGGCCCTGTTCCCCGGAGCCGCCTTCGTCGTCGGCGCCGACACCGCCGCCCGCATCATCGCCCCGCGCTACTACCCCGAGGGTGAGGCAGGCATGCTAGCGGCGCTGGCACGGGTACGCGGGCTCGGTTGTCGGTTCCTCGTCGGGTGTCGGGCGGACCCGTCGGGCCAGTGCGTGGGGCTGGAAGACCTGCCGGTGCCGGCGGCGGTCCGCGACCTGTTCGAGGCGATCCCGCGCGAGGCGTTTCGGCTCGACGTCTCCTCCACTCTCCTGCGTCAGCGGGTGGTCTGCTGAGCGAGGGACCATGCGACCCGACGACACCGCCAGGCCGGAGGGCGAACCGCCGCCGGCGCCTGCTCAATCGCCGGCGTCCCAACCCCCCGCGCCGCTCCCGCCGCGCCGGGCGGACGGGGAGGGGCTGGCCGGCCAGCTGCGCGACTCCCTGCGCCGCCGCCGGCCGTCGCGCCTGGCCATCGCGCTGCTGCTGCTGCTCGTCGCGGCGGTCCCCGTCGTACTCTTCCTCTGGCTTTATCAGCCCGGAGCGGGGGAGGTGCCGCTCGTCGTGACCGCCTTCGATCGGGTGGCGGTTCAGGGCGAGCCGGTCCAGTGCCGCGCCCGCCTCGTGCCCGCCGACCCGGCCCACGTGGGCGCGAACGTTGCCGGACACCAGCTGCAGTTCGAGCAGACCGGCGCGGGCGGCGCCGCGGGCCAGGCGAAGACCACGACCGGGCCGGACGGCGTCGTCTCGGTCACATGGCGAGAGCCGCCGCAAACCCCGTTCGAGTTCGTCGTCCGGTACGTCGCCCCGGATCGGCGGAGCGAGGCGACCGACCGAGCCCGGGTTTTCCCCTGGCCGCGCGCGACGCGGATCCTCCTGGTTGACGTGGCGACCCTCACCGCTGCGGGCGAGAAGTTGTGGGCGCAGGAGCAACTTGCCCCCGCCCCGCTCCTTCCCGGGACCGCCGAGGCGCTCGAGGCTGCCCGGAAGGCGAACTTCGCCATCGTGTACGTCGCGGTCGCGCCGGAGCGGGCCGCCGTCTACCACCAGGTGCGCAACTGGGTCGAGCGTGAGACGGTCGGGCCGGGGAAGCGCATCCCCGACGGGCCGGTCCTCGGCCGCCTGTCTCTCCCTCGCGTGGTCGGCGGTCAGGAGGCGCACGTGCAGCTCGCGGCAGTGTTGCGGGAGTTCGACGGCCCGAACGCGGTTCTGGTGAGGCGGCCGGAAACCGGCGCGGCGTACCGGGCGGCGGGGGTCAAAACGCTGACGGTCGGGCCAGATGGGTTGACCTGGGGCAAGGTGGGCAAGGAGCTGCCGCGGTGATGTGCCAGCAATCGTCCGGCCCACCTTGACGTGAACGCGGAAGAAACATACTCTTCGGTGCCCCACGATCCACTCCGGAATACCGGGGACGGTGGGGAGGCCGGGCAATTCGGACGGGTCGCCAGCCTGGCACCTGTGCCGCTGTCAGGGCGCGGCCAGACGAGAGGTATCACCATGCTCGAAAGGGTCCGCGCCAGGACGCGGTTCGTCGCCACCTGCGCTTGCTACCTGGGCGCGTTCGCGTGCCTGCTGACGTTCGGCAAGGCTCCGCGCCATGTGCGCGGGACGGTGGGGCGGCTGTTCGCCCGGTGGAATCGGCGGCTGAACAGATGGCGACCCGAGTCGGGATACTGCTACCTGGCGAAGATTCCGGCCGGGCTGACTTCGGACACTGGCGGAACGTCGCGGGTGGTCGTGTTCGAGAACGGCGTTCCGCTGCCCAGCCCACACGCCTCCCACGACGAGATCCGCAAGCACGGCATGGGCGCTTATTCCCACTGGAACGACTCGATTTACCTCTCGACATCGGACAACAGCGACCCGCGAACGAACGGCCGCCGCTACACCTACGCCGAGGTCTAGTGGACTGCTGCAGCTGATAGGGTTACCAGCCGCGCGAGCGAGCGAGCGGATCGGATTGCGCGCTCGCGGCTGGTCAACAACTCAACGGACTCCCGCATGCTGGATCGCCATCAAGTGCCTGAAGGAACCGCGGTTGGCCCCGCGCCGTTCGACCCGACTGCCCTGATCGCCCGCGCCCGGACCATCGTCGCCGGTCTGGAACATCGCCAGGCCACGCTGGTCGATCTTCGGGTCGGCCTGGTCAGCGACGACCCCGAGGACGTGTGGCTCGCTCACCTGCTCAAGGCCTACGGGGCGCAGCCCGCCTTCCTCCACCCCGAACCTGTTTCCCTGTCTGACTCCACCTGCGCGGACCGCGTGGGGCGCCTGGTGGCGACACTGAAAAGGCAGGGCTCCGACCTGAACCTCGACGCGCTCGGGGATGGCCAGCAGATCCCCACGGAGGTGCTGCACCTCGACGACAGCGCGCACGCGCAACCGTTCGAGCTGCTGCTCGTCCTGGGGACTCGGCCCGGCGACGAGGAGTCTGCCCTGCAGAGGCTCCAGGCGCTGGCCGGTCGGGTGGCGGTGAACGGCGTCGTCGAGCTGCTCGATTGCAACCGTGGGCTGCTCCCGGGCGGCGTCGCACCGTTCGTCGCGCGGGCCGGCCGACTGGGCCTCGGCTGGCGGTCGGCCACAACGGATACTTCGCGGATGTCCTTCGTCCGTCTGGCTGGCCCGCTGCACGATTTCCCGGCGGAGGACGCGGACGACCCGCAGATGCTGGCGCACTGCCGCTCTCGGCTCGAGTTCGTCGCCGACCTCGTCACCGGACTCGACGTGCTGGAGGCCGGGTGCGCCACCGGGGCGGGCGCGCGCCTGTTCGCTGCCGCAGGCGCCCGTCGCGTCGTCGGCCTGGAGCTGCTGCCCGAGTTGCTCGACGAGGCTCGCCGCAGGACGACTGACCCGCGCATCGAGTACCGGCAGGCCGACCTGAACCGGCCGCTGGACTGTCCCGATGCCTCGTTCGACCTGGTGGTCTGCACCGAGGTACTGGAGCACATCACCAACCACGAGGGGGCCGTCGCCGAGTTCCTGCGCGTGCTCCGGCCGGGCGGCCGCCTGGTCATCTCCGTCCCGGACCGCGCCCTGGAAGACAGCTGGACCGAGGTCAACCGCTTCGGCAACCCGTACCACCTGCGCGTGCCGACGCCCGCCGACTTCGCCCGGTTGCTGGCGCCGTTCGCCGAGGTGCGCCACTACCGACAACTCGACGTGGTCGGCACACTGGTCGTGGAGGATGAGCAGCACCGGCCAGTGGGCGAGTTCGTGAGCGACGCCGGCGACGTAACCGGCGCGGTCCGGTCGGTGCGCCTGGCCGTCTGCACCAGAGGTCCGGTCAGCGCAGCGCCGCCGCGGCCGGTGGGGCGGCTGCGCCTGTACCGCTCGTTCACCGACTACCAGCTGCAGCATCACCAGCACGACATGTACGAGCGCAACCATTGCGTCTGGGCGCGCTACCACCAGTGGCACCAGGCGCACCGCGAACGGACCGAACTGCAGCGCAGGATGCGGGCTGCGTTTCAGGATGAGCTGCGGTTCACGCTGCAACGACAGCAGGAGGAGTACGCGCGCGAACTCGGCCGGTCTCGACGGAGCCTCCAGGTCGAGCACACGGCCGCCCTGTGGCGCCAGTCGGGCGGCCCGCTGGTCCTCGAGAAGGCAATCGAGCCGGGGGGCTGGCTGGAGGCCCTCGCCGCCGGGCTGGCCCGGACGCCGATCGATCTGGCCCGGTCGCCGACCGAGCCGGGCGCGCCGGTGTGGGCCGTCCGGGTAGCGGGACCGAACGAGCCGCCGGCGCTGACACGGGTGCCCAACCCGGACGCGCTGGAGGCGGTCCACTCAGTGCTGTTTCCGGTGTCGGAGGATCGGGTGCGGTTCGCCACCCTGTGGCACTGGCGCCAGCGCGGGGCCGAGCGATTGTGGTTCTTCGAGGAGAGCGGGTGGCGCGTCCTCGACGCCGAGGCGTGTTTCGCCCGACGGCTGTACCGCAAGACGTTCGGGGCGGTCGCCCGCCGGGCTGTGCCGTGGCTGGTCCCCGTCCTGCGCCGGGCCGAGCGGCGCATCATGCAGTGGGCCGCGACCCGCATGGGGCGCCACGACCTCCCCGAGCAGGTCTGCCTGCCGGGCGGCGCGCCCGATTACAGCGCCTGGCACGCCTGGATCGCTCACGACAACGAGGCCGCCGGGGCGGGGGCGCCGGTGCCGGGCGGCCGGCCGTTCCGGGTATTGCTGTACGTCGGCGCCCTGTACTCCGGCGGCGCCGAGCGGCAGATGTGCAACCTGGCGATCGGCCTGAAGCGGCGCGGCGTCGAGGTCGCGGTGCGGACGAGCTACGACGCGACCGGCGACCGCGGCCACTACAACCACCTGCTCGAGGAACACGGGCTGGCCGTGCGGACCGCTGGCAAGGGGCTCCCCGTCGTCTCCGTCCCGGCGGAAGAAGACCGCCTCATGGCTGCTGTCCCGCTCCACCTGCGCCCGCATGTCGTGGCGCTGTGCGCGGAGATCAGGACGCTCCGGCCGGACGTGCTGCACTGCTGGCTGGACGAGCCGAACATCATCGGTGCCGTCGCCGGCCTGCTCGCGGGGGTGCCGCGCATCCTGCTGAGCATGCGCAACTCGAACCCGACGAACTTCCCGCGCTTCTACCACCCGTACATGGGCGAGTGGTATCGGCTGCTCGCCGGGTCGCGGCGCGTCCATCTGCTGTCCAACTCGCGCTCCGGCGCGGCGAGTTATGCCGGGTGGATGGGCGTCGCGCCCGAGCGGTTCCACCTCGTTGCCAATGGGATGTTCTTCGATCACTTCCCCGCCCCCACGCCCGAGGCACGGCGGGCCGCGCGCGCGGCCCTCGAACTGTCGGAGGGGGACAGGGTCGTCTGCGGCGTCTTCCGGCTCGACGAGGAGAAGCAGCCGGACGTGTTCCTGCGCGCGGTGCAGGAAGTGTCCCGGCGCGTGCCCGAACTGCGCGTTCTCCTGGCCGGCACCGGCGCTCTGGCCCGACAGATCGAGGCAACCGTCAAGCAGAACGGCATGGGCCGTTACCTCCGGCTCCTGGGCCGCTGCCAGGACGTCGGCCGCGTCTTCCTCGCCAGCGACGCCATGTTGCTGACGTCCGCATTCGAGGGCTGTCCGAACGCGGTCATCGAGGCGCAGTACCTCGGCGTGCCGGTGGTGGCGACGCGCGGCGGTGGGACGGGCGACGCGATCCTCCACGGGCACACCGGATACCTGACCGACATCGGCGACGTCGCGCGGCTCGCGCACCACCTGACGGAGGTGCTGGCGAACGACGACCACCGGGCCGCGCTGTCGGAAGCCGCCGCGGTATTCGCTCGCCGGGAGTTCTGCCTGGACCAGATGGCGGACCTGACGCTGCTGGTCTATCACCGCCTGTTCGAGTCCGCAGCGGACGCGGTCCGCGTCATCACTCCGCTGCTGGCCCGGCTGGAGCAACAGGAGGGGCTGGGCGGTACGGCCGAGAGGCGAGAGGCGAGGGAAAAGGCGGGCTCTGGGTACGCCGTACGCGCGCAGCCTCCCGGTCCCCAGCCCCTGGCTCCCAGCCCCTCGGCCCTGCCGTCCGCGGAGGTCGTCAGCTTCGTCCGGCGATCGAAAACGCCGCAGGCCATCATGACGCCTTCGCCCGAAACGGAGGAGAATAATCCGGAACTGACCGCCGACGAGGTGCGCCGGATCGAGGCGGTCCCGGGGCACTTCCACCTGTACGACGCGGCCGGCCTGCACCGCCTGGCCCGGCTGGCGACCGGCCCGGTGGTCGAACTCGGGTCGTACGTCGGTAAGTCCACCCTGGCCCTGCTGCTCGGCACAGCCCGGAGCGGGCAGCGCGTCCACGCGGTCGATCCGTGGTTCGCGTCGGACCCTGACGTGCTCGGTTTCGAGCATACACGGTTGCTCGGCACCGAGGACTACCTGGCGTTCAGCCGTCACGTCCGGCCGTGCCGCGACCGCCTGAGCGTCCTCTGCTGCCGCGGCCGCGCCGTTCGGTGGGATGGGCCGCCCATCGCCGCCCTCTTCATCGATGCCATCCACACCTACGACGAGGCGCGGGCAGACTTCCACCACTACCTACCCTGGCTGGCGCCGGACGCCCGGTTGGCGTTCCACGACTACCTGCCCGAGCGGACCGTCTTCCCGGGGATCCGCCGGTTCATCGAGGAGGAGTTGCTCGCCAGCGGGGAGTGGTGGTGGGACGACTTCCGCGGGGCGCTGCTGACGCTCCTGCGAGTGCGCCAGCCGAAAGGAATGGTCGTCGAACATAACCAGTGCTGCGTGCGCGCGGCACAGGAGCGCATCGGGGCCATCGCCCGCGCCCAGGAAGGCTGCGCGCGGACCGGCTGAGTCACGAACCTGCCGGAGGAACTGCTCCGGCTCACGAAGAAAGGAAAGGACGCCCATGCGCCTGAAGGAAAGGCTCTCCCGTCTGCTGATACGGGCTCTGATGCTTCAGCGGCCGTTGTCGGGTTCCTTCCACTGCGATGCGGGCCATTGCTGGATGGCATACATGCCCCAGCTGCGCCCGCGGGCCGACGACGTGGACACACCGTTCAACTCGCACATGGTCCTTTACGAGGACGGCGCGCCACTCAGGCCAGCCCATGCGAACCACGACGACATTCGTAACATCGGCCTTGGACAATACTGCCACTGGCGCGACTGGGTGATGTTCTCCACCTCGGATAACTCGAACCCGAACACCAATGGCCGTTGCTACCAGTATTCACTCTCGCCGTGGCTGTTCCGGCGTCATGCGGCGGTTTACACGCGGTGCGCTTTCAATCAGAGCAAGCGCAACACCGATCCGCAAGAGATCCGTGGCGACGTGATATACACGCTGCAAACTATCCAATGTTTCCTTGACGCACTCCGACAGTTGTTCCCCTCGCTGCAGGGAAAAACCGTGGTGGAACTCGGGCCAGGCCACAACTACGGCGCGGTGATGTGCCTGTCTGCTTATGGCATGCGGCCCGTGGTCGCGGATCGGTTCCTGGCACCGTGGGATCCGGACTATCATCCTGCGTTCTATACGATTCTGCGCGACGAGCTGGTACAGCGCGATTCACACGTGGATGTGGGACCGTTAAATGCGCTGCTGGAGGCATCGGGCTACCCCGCTGAAGTGATCGCACGCTACGAGGCACCGCTGGAGACGATTCCGGTGGTTGATAACAGTGTGGACGTCGTATTCTCCAACGCGGTCCTGGAACATCTGTACGATCTTGATGTGGGCTTCGCTCAGCTGTACCGGATCACGCGGCCGGGCGGCATCAACCTCCACCAGATCGATTGCCGCGACCATCGCAATTTTAGCCGACCCCTGGAATACCTGCTCCTGAGTGAGCACCAGTTTCAGGTGGAGTTCACTCACCACAACGGCGAGTGCGGCAACCGCCATCGCCCGGACGAGGTTGCGCGCCGAATCCGCGCCGCCGGCTTCGAGGTACTCGGCTTCGAGGGCAATTGTTTCTCCGAACCGGACTACCTCAAGGAGTTCCTGCCGCGGTTGCGGAAGGCATCCCGGTCGCGGTATCGCAAATGTACTCCCGAGGATCTGCGGATCCTGTCCGGCTGGTATCGGCTGCGCAAGCCAATGTAGTTACCGGGCCATTGGGCATTCCTAACCTGTGCAGGGTTCCGATGGGACTAGCAGCGAGCGTACTGCGGTTGATCGTGCGGCTGCACCGCGAACGCGCCTGGACCGGGCCGGTCCTCACCCTTGGCGTGCAGGACGTCCACGCGACCTACGACGACCTGGCCGGGTTCTTCCGGGAGGAGGGGGCGCCGTTCGCGCCGGTGCCGCCTGCGGAACAACTCCCCTCGACGAGTCGCTTCCTGAGCTGGGCTGGCCGCGCCGGGTTCGTCCACGCGCGCGTCTTCTTCCGCATGCTCGGGATCGAAGAGTACGACGATCTCGATTTCGCCGACCTCGAGGGGCCGACATTGGTCCACGATCTGAATCAGCCCGTACCCGACGGGTGGCGCGGCCGCTACGGACTCGTGGTGGATGGCGGCACCATTGAGCACATCTTTGACGTGCGGGCCGTGTTCGCGAACATTGCGGGACTTCTGCGTGTCGGCGGTGAGGTGCTCCACATCTGCCCGGTGTCCGGGTGGATCAATCACGGCTTCTATCAAATCAATCCGTGCCTGCTGTACGACTTCTACGACGCTAACGGGTTCGACGTGGCCGGAAGTTACCTCGTCCTGCTGCCCCGCGACGTCGCCCGCCACCGCGAAGAGGTGCGCCCGTTCGAGTACACCGAGAGCGCTTTTGATCTCGACGACGCGACCCACCGCTCCCTGCTGGTGTTGCGGGCGCGCAAGCGTATCGAGCAGCCGTTGCAGATACCGACTCAGGGGTGCTATCGCGCGGTTGCGCGCGACGGCCGGAGGGTCGCCGGATGAGCCCTGCCAGCACACCGGGTCAGGTCCAGCCGCACGCGCCCACCGCGATCGATTCCGGCGCCGACGTGGCCCTCGCCGTCCGCGGACTGTGCAAGGTGTACAGGATCTACCGGCACCCGAGCGATATCCTGCTGGAGCTGCTGTTGCGCCGGCCGCGGCACCAGGAATACTGGGCGCTGCGCGACGTCTCCTTTGACGTGCGACGCGGCGAGATCGTGGGTCTGGTCGGCGCCAACGGCGCCGGCAAGAGCACGCTGCTGCGCATCCTGTCGGGTGTCCTCGACGCGAGCGCCGGCAGCGTCACCGTGGACGGGCGGCTGCGGGCGATCCTGGAGTTGGGCACCGGGTTCCAGGACCAGTACACCGGGCGTGAAAACGTCTTCGTCGGCGGCGCCTGCCTCGGCTACCGGCGCAGGGAAATCGCGGAGGCGTTCGACTGGATCGTGGACTTTGCGGAGCTGCGTCGGGTCATTGACCAGCCGTTCCGCACCTACTCCAGCGGCATGAAGGGGCGGCTGACGTTCGCGGTCACGTTCTTCAAGAAGCCCGAGGTGATGATCATCGACGAGGCTCTCTCGGTCGGCGATATCAGCTTCACGAACAGGTGCGTCAACCGCATCATCGAGTTGTGCCAGGGCGGCGCGACCGCCCTCGTCGTGTCGCACAACATGTACCTGATCGAGCGGCTATGCCGGCGCGTGCTGTACCTCCGTCAGGGCCAGATCGTCGCCGACGGGCCGGCCGGCGAGGTGTGCCGGCAGTACGAGCGCGAACTGCTCGACCAGTTCGCGGCCACCCAGGAGGCACGCCGGGCCGAGGAATCGCTGCCCGCTCCGCCGCCGGGTAGCCAGCCGACTGAACCGGAACCCGTCTCGGCGGCCGCGGCGCTGTCCGAGCCCGAGCGAGACAACCTGACCGACGCGGACGTTGAGGCGCTGTTCGACGACCCGGATAATGAGTCGCCTGCGGTCCTCCATTTGAGGCTCGTCAAGCTCCACGGCGTGCGCGTCCTCGGCGCCGACGGCAGGCCGCAGGCGGTGTTCCGGGTCGGTGAATCGGTCCAGGTAGAGCTAACCGTCGAGAGTCGGCTGAGCAGGGAGAACATTGACGTCGGCGTTCAGATCTATCACGAGTCCGGCATCCACGTCGTGACGACTACCAACCGCTATCAGCTCGACGACGCGGGACAAGTCGCGCGCCGGCGGCTCGACCTTTGCAAGGGCGTGCAGATCTATGTGCTCCATTTTCCGCGCCTGTTCCTGGGTAGCGGGAATTACTTCATCAATGTTGGTATCTCACCCAATGGCGAGAAGCACTACAGCGACGCGAATCTGCTCCTGCTGGAGAAGCGGTGTGGCGTGTTCGCCTTCCGGCGCGACGATACCCTGGTGATGAAACAACTTTATGACCCGCCCTCGACGTGGTCGCAACAATGAGGTGCCCGGCGTCGAGACAACCATGCGCGGCCCCCCTGTCGAGGCGTGGGCGGCGCTTCGTGGCGCAAACGGCGGATTTCCGCGGAGGACCGGCATGACGAACGAACCGAACCAGATCTGTGCCTACCCGTGGCAACAGTTCCTCATCGACCTGACCGGGGAGGTCGTGCCGTGCTGCTTCTGGACCGGCTACGGCAACAGCGGTAAACCGCTGGGCAACACCAACACCCATTCGATCGAGGAGATCTGGAACGGGGAGGGCTACCGCCGCCTCCGCCTGCAAATCGTCAACAACAACACCGAGGGATTCCCGTGCCACGAGTGCCTGGCGTACCAGTGGGGCCAGGGCGAGTACCCGCGGTTCACCTGGCCGACCGCGATCGCGCACGAGGCCGGGGCCTGCTACCTCACGCCGATCCCGGAATCCTTCCTCAAGGCCGCCGCGCAGGAGGAGGGAGAGTTCGAGTTCCTCGAGGACGGCAGGGCGCTCGGTCCCGGGAACTGCCTGCACGCCGAGATCCGTCAGCGCGGGACGGGCCGGTTCAGCGTGTGGGGCGAACAACTCTATCTGTCCACGTCCGACAACTCCGACCCGCGCACGAACGGCCGGACCTACACTCTCCGGCGCGGCGCGACGCGCTGGGAAATGCTCCGCATGGTCGAGGACTCGACGTCCGGCCGCAACATCAAGCTGGCCTACCAGGAGTACACGGAGCGGAAGGTCGAGCTGGCGGCGAAGCCGAGCATGCTCACCTTCATCAGCACCGCCGACTGCAACATTGACTGCGGGTTCTGCAGCCAGAACAAGGTGCGCAAGCTCAACATCCGCCACCGCCCGGAGACGGAGCCGGACGTCCTCGCTCACGTCCCGTACCTCATCCAGTTCCTCTGGCACGGCGGCGAGCCGTTCCTGATCAAGGGGTTCCGTAACTTCTACGAGACGTATCAGACCGCGGACAACCCGAACCTGACGTTCGGGTTCACGTCCAACGGCGTGATGCTGACCGAGCCGGTGCTGGAGAAGTTGCAAAAGTTTCCGCGGCTGAACGCCAGCGTGTCGATGGACAGCTACCAGCGCGAGACGTTCGAGCGCATCCGGACCGGCGCGAACTACGACACGGTACTGAAGAACGTGCTGCGGATCTTCGGCGCCTACGACGCCCCGCACCGCATCTTCTCCGTCGGGTCGGTGGTGATGAAGTCGAATCTCCGGGAGTTGCCGGCCAACCTCCGGTTCGCGCTGGAGCACGACCTCGGCACCAACTTCGGCCCGCTGCTCATCTACCCACAGCACGAGCGGCTGGATGTCTTTTCCGACATCGAGGCGGAGACGGCCGGATGGGACGACGCGCTGGCCGAGGCGGAGGAGGTGGTGCGTGCGGCGGTCGCGAAGGGGAAACGGGCGGTCCGGCGCACCAACCCGGTCGGCATGGTCGAGGCGCTGCGGCACATCCTCGCGAAGGCCCGCGAGCGCTACCGCGACACGGTGCCGATGAAGGTCCACGTCGAGGATCCGAACAGAGTCATCCCGCTGATGGCGCGGCCGTACATCACCTTCTGCAACCACTCCCGCCCGGACCGGCCGATGACGTACCTGCCGATCACCCGCGCCGGGACGTACACGGTCCGGTTCCCGCGGGCGGAATACTTCACCCCCGGCGCCTGGTATTACATCGTCCTGCCGGACGTTTACGACGAGATTGAGATGCTGACCGGGAATACCCTGACCCGGCCGGACGGGAAGATCTCGCCGCCGGCGCCGGAGCGCGTCGTGCTGCCGCCTTACGAGAAGCGGCGCAAGTTCCGCAACATCGTTCTGGCGAAGAAGCACGACATGCCGCCGCTCATCGTTCTCGACCCGTCGCGGGATCTGAACCGGCCGATCAGCGTCGCCGGGCCGGAGGTTCCGCCGCCGCCGCTGCTGCTGCGGGCGCTGCGGAAGCTCGCCCGGGTGAGCGGGCTCCGCGACGTCATGCGCCGGCTCGGGCTCAAGAAGTGAAAGGGCCGGCCAAGGCCCACGGGTGGCGTCCCGTGGCCTTTCCTGGCCGCGGTGGGCACCTCCCGGGCCATCCGCTACGATGACCGCAGAGGAACCCGGTTCAGGATGGCCCCCATGACCAGACGCTCTCGCGCTCGCGAAGTCGCCCTGCAGCTGCTGTTTCAGTACGACCAGAACCCGGCGGTGGATCGCCCCGCCATCGAGCGCTTCGCCCACGACCGTCTGAGTGATACGGACCTGACCGCCTTCTGCCTGGCCCTTTATGACGGCGTGGTCGGCAACCGCGCGGAGATCGACCGGCGCCTGACCGCTGCGGCGGAGAACTGGCGCCTGCCGCGCATGGCTGCCGTGGATCGGAACGCCCTGCGGCTCGGCGCGTACGAGTTGCTGTACACTCCCGACACCCCGGCCGCGGTCGCCTTCAACGAGGCGATCGAGCTGGCCCGCCGGTACGGGTCGGCCGACTCGCCGGCGTTCGTCAACGGCGTGCTCGACCGCCTCCGCCGCGACCAGGCGCCCGCCTCGTAACCCATGCCCCGGCGCCAGCCCTTCACCGCCCTGTGTCAGACCCTCGCCCGGCCGCCCCGGGCCGGCCGGGCCGACCTCCACACCCACAGCACCTGTAGCGACGGCGCCTACTCGCCGGCCCAGCTGGTGGACCTGGCGTGTCGTAGCGGCCTGTCCGCCCTCGCCCTCACCGACCACGACACTCTCGCCGGCATCGAACCCGCCCGCGCGGCCGCCGGCACCGCCCTGGAGATCGTCCCGGGCGTCGAGATCAGCGCGGCCCTCAACGGCCGCGGGATCCATCTGCTCGGCTACTTCTTCCGCTCCGACGACCCGGCGCTGAACGCGGCGCTGGACTGGCTGCATCGGGAGCGCGCGGCGCGCTTTCGGGCGATGGCCGAGCGGTTACGAGGGGCGGGGGTGTCCCTTGACGAGGGGGAGGTGCGGGCGGCGGCGGGCGCGGCCGTGCCGGGGCGGCGGCTGCTGGCCGAGCTGGTCGTCCGGGCGGGGCGGGCGGCCACGGTGCGCGAGGCGTTCCGGCGCTACCTGAGCGATCGCGGGCCGGCAGCGCTCCCTTCCCCGGCCCTGCCCGCGGCCGCGGCCATCGCTCTGGTGCGGGCCGCGGGTGGCGTTGCGGCCCTGGCGCATCCCTCTTATGATGAGGGCACGCGCCCGATTCTCCTGGAATTACGATCCCTGGGGCTGGGCGCCGTCGAGGTCGATTACCCCGGATTACATGCGAGCAAACGGCGCCGCCTGCGCGCCCTCGCGGTCGAGCTGGGGCTGGCGGTCAGCGGCGGCAGCGACTGCCACGGCCCCGACGTCGTCCACCGCGCGGTCGGCAGCGGCGGCGTGACCGCGGCGGAATTCAACGCCCTGCGACAGCGGGCTTCCTTCGAGGTATCCGATGGTTTTTCGCGCCATCTTCAACAAGATCAAGCAGGGACTGGCCAAGACGCGCAGCCTCTTCAGCGGCGTGGCCCAGCTGTTCCGCCTGAAGGGCCGCGTTGACAGAGCGTTCCTCGATCAACTCGAAGAGCGGCTTTACCTCGCCGATGTCGGCACCGTCGCCACCACCGAGATCGTCGAGCGCGTCCGCCAGGCGTTCCTCGACAAGGAGATTACCGGCGACGTCGAGGCGTTCGTCAAGGAGCAGCTCAAGGGGCTGCTGTCGTCCGCCAGCGAGGGGATCGCCTACGCCCCGTTCGGGTCAACGGTCGTGATGGTGGCCGGCGTCAACGGCTCGGGCAAGACCACGTCCATCGCGAAGCTGGCGTACCGGCTGCAGAAGGACGAGGGCAAGAAGGTGCTCGTCGCCGCGTGCGACACGTTCCGGGCGGCCGCCGTCGAGCAGTTGACGGTGTGGAGCCAGCGGATCGGGTGCGACATCGTCAAGGCCCAGCAGGGTAGCGACCCGGCCGCCGTCGCCCACGACGCCTGCGAGCGCGCCAAGGCGCGCGAGTACGACGTGCTCATCGTGGACACCGCCGGCCGGCTCCACACCCAGGCCCACCTGATGCGCGAGCTGGAGAAGATCCACCGGGTCGTCACCAAGCAGATCCCGGGGGCGCCGCACGAGGTGCTGCTCGTCCTCGACGCGACCAGCGGCCAGAACGCGATCATTCAGGCGGAGATGTTCAAGAAGACGGTCCACTGCACCGGCGTCATCCTCGCCAAGCTGGACGGGACGGCCAAGGGCGGCGCGATCTTCGGCGTGAAGCGCAAGCTCGACCTGCCGGTGAAGTTCGTCGGCGTCGGTGAGAAGCTCGAAGATCTGGAGCCGTTCGACCCGGAAGCCTACGTCGAGGCGCTGTTCGTGGAGTGACCCCTCTGCGGACCGCGGGCGTCCTCAGCGTTCGGTGATCCGCAGCTGATCGCTGACCTTCTCGACCCCGACCGTCGTTTCGGCCAGGTCGATGGCGCGGCGGCGCTGCGCGAGGTTGCGGACGCTGCCGTGAAGTTCAACCACCCCCGCGGTGCCCTGAACCTGGATCGCCGTGCCCGCCAGGGCCTGATCCCAGTGGATTCGCGCGGCGACCCGCGCTTCCACGCCTGCGTGGCCGGCCACCGCGGCCACCTCGCTCCAGCCGCCCCCCAGCCCCTCTCGACACTCCGCGCCCAGCGCCTCCGCCGAGGCCGCCATGCGCCGCCCGACCTTCGCGAGGCGCTCCGTGTCGTCGCGACTGCAGCCCGCCGCGATCAGGCACACCAGCACCCAGCAACCCCATGCCCGCCTGCCCATCTTGTGCCTTTCCCCTTTTTCCTTGACCCGGCCACCCGGGCGGCGGAGTATGCCGATCCGTATGACGAACATCAAGGGCAAGTCCCGGCACCCGCGGGCCTCCCGAGACATTCAACGAGGACCGACCGATGCGCTTCCATGAGCTGACCTGGCCCCTCCTGCGCCAGGTCAACCGCGACACCACCGTTGTCGTCGCGCCGATCGCCGCCTGCGAGCAGCACGCGCGGCACCTGCCGACCTTCACCGACACGATCCTGGTCACCGCCGTCGCCGAGGGCGTCGAGCAGCGCCTGCCCAACCAGGTACTGCTGCTGCCGACGCAGTGGCTCGGAGCGAGTTCGCACCACCTGCGCTTCGGGGCGACGCTGTCGGCCGAGGTGGACACGCACATCGCGCTGCTCTGCGACCTCCTCCGTCCGCTGCTGGACGACGGCCACCGGCGGGTGATGGTGCTGAACGGCCACGGCGGCAACATCGACACGATGCAGGTCGCCCTGCGCCGCCTCCAGGCGAGCTACAAGGACCGGCAGCTAACGGCGGCATCATACTGGGACATCGCGGCGAAGGAGTTGGCGGACCTCGCCGAGGGGCCGCGCAAGACGATGGGCCACGCCTGCGAGTTCGAGACGTCGATGGTCCTGGCGCTGCGGCCGGAGCTGGTCCGGCGCGAGGAGATCCGCGACGACCCGCCGCCGTCGGAGCCGGCCCTGCGCGGGCTGTACATCTGCGAGGACATGCACCAGCGCACCGACCACGGGGCGGTCGGCTACCCCGAACGGGCCAGCGCCGAGAAGGGGCGCGCCTGCCTGAAGGCGGCCATCGACCGGACGGGGGAAGTGGTTCAGGCGCTGCTGCAGCGCCCGCTGCCGCAGTGACCCCGCCAGGGACCGCGAATCGGCTCCGCGGGCCGGGGACTCACGTTCCCGGCCCGCCCCTGAAGGCTGACCGCAGCCACCCCTCCAGCCGGGCCACGACTTCCCCGCGCAACCCGGTGTAGAAGTGGTCCGCCCCTGGCACGACCTCGACCGCCAGGCGCGGGTGCTGCGCCGCCAGCTCGCGCACCGCGTCGGGCGCCCCCTGGAAGGCGACGTTGTTCTCGACCTCCGCCCCGCCGAACGTAACCAGCACCGGGCAGCCCACCCCCGGCATGTGCCGCAGGAAGTTGTAGCGCTCGTCCGGCCCGTATTTCTCCAGGTAACCGGCGGCGGTCACCAGGAAGGGCAGCGGAAATCTCACGTCGAGCAGGGCCGCCGGCTGCCCCGCCTGGACGAGGCGTTCGGCCTGGCCGTGTGTGTCGAGGAACTCGGCTGCCTTCACGCCGGCGCAGAACCACGAGTAGGACAGCCGCGGTGGTGACACCGCGATGACACAGGTCACGTCGAGGGTCCGCTCCTGCGCCGTGGCGTAGAGGCACTTGACGGCCCCGAGGCTGTGCCCCAGCAGGCCGACACGCGAACCGGCCCGCTGGCGCAGGAATTCGACCCACGCGGCGACGTCGTGGCGGCACTCGTCCACCACCTCGTAGGCCGCCCCCTGCCGCACCCCGCCGCGAGCGGTCGCCGCCGTGCTGACGAGGTCGTGGCCGCGCGTGTTCGCCCGCAGGACGGTGCAGCCCAGCGCGAGGAGCCGCTCCGCCATCCCTTCGAGAAGGGTCGAACTGTAGAAACTGCCGCCCGTGCCGTGGAGCAGGCAGAAGCCATCGACGCCGAGGGTGGGAGCGGTTCCCGGGGACGGCGTCTGGAGAGCACCGTCCAGGCGGACACCGTCGCGGGTGGTGGTCTGCACGAGATCGACGAGCACGGCGGCCTCCTCTCGCATGGCCCAGCTGGATCTATCCGTCCAGCAACGGAGCGGCCATCCGAACCCGCAGCGTCAGCGCGGGGGGAGTCCTGTCCGGCGCTGGCGCTCCGGGTTGGTCCGGCGCCGGGAGGGACGCGGTCCCGGCCAGACTTGGCAGGACAGGATCGGTCGGGTAGAAAGGGACCGTTGCCGGGCGGCGCGGCAGGCGGATTCAACGGACCCGGAGGACAGCAGCCCCGTGACGGAGAGACAGGATCGAATCAGCCCCACGGTACGGTGGCTCGTCTGGGGGGTCTACGCGGCGCTGTGGACGGGCGGCCTGGTGATGCCGATGCCCGACGTCCAGCCGTGGCGGGTCGAGGAGCTGAATCTCGACCTGAAATTTGCGGCCAGCAAGACCTTCCACGTGGCGATGTACGCCGGGTTCGCGATCCTGACCGGGTGGCTGCGCGCCCCGTTCCGCCACCGCCTGCTGCTCCTGTTTTTGCTGATGGCTCACGGCACTCTGACCGAGCTGATCCAGCTGCACGTCTCGAATCGCACCGGCACCCTGGAGGACGTGGCATTCGACCACGCCGGCATCGCCCTGGGCCTGCTGTTCTCCTGGCGGTGGTGGTGCGAGCCGTCGTGAGTGCGCGGAGCGGCGCAAAGGGTTGTTGTAAAGCCCACGGGTGACATCCCGAGGGCCAGGTTCCCAGCACTTCCCCCACGGACCGCCGCCGCGGCCAGCGTTCAGACCGCAGGATGATACTCGACCGGGCGACGCCACAGCACCAGGGCGAGCAGGAAGGCCGCGCCCAGTACCACCACGCTGATGTTCTGCGACAGCGTCATCCCGAACGCGACCGGGTCGGTGTCCACGCGCAGGATCTCGTTGACGAAGCGGTGGACCGCGTAGCCGACCATGAATAGCAGCATCACCTCGCCGGCGCGCCGGCGGAACGGGTAATAGGCCATCAGAAGGACGAACAGCAGCCCCATGCTGATCGACTCGTACAGCTGCGTCGGGTTCAGGCCGATCGTCGCCGGGCTGTAAGCGAGGGTCACCTCCCGCTGCGGGCCGGTGCCGCGCTGGACGGTCAGGGCGACATCGTTCTTGCCGCGCGGCCAGCTGGTAACGCCGAAGGCGTCGTCGAGTTCGACCGCGCTGGCGATCGGACGGCCATTGACGTTGTTAATCCGATCGCCGGCCTGGAGCCCCTTGCGCTCGGCGGCGGAACCGGGCTCAACCTGCGCGACGACGTTCGTCTGGCCGACGAGGGTGAATCCGGCCGCCGTCTGATACCCCTTCGCGACCATGGCGTACCGGGGTGGGGCGGACAGGGGGAAGTGGACGGCGGGGCAGTCCGGGCAGGCCACGTTACCGTAGCAGCAGCCGTTGAGCAGGCAGCCGAACCGGCCGATGCACAGCCCCAGAGCGGCGCACGGGGCGATGATGTCCGCCATCTTCCAGCTGGAGATGTTGTGTCGCCGCAGGATCAGGAAGTGGGCGAGCAAGTACCCGATCGCGCCGCCGATCGCCGACCCGTAGAACACCAGCCCGCCGTCCCAGATCTTGAAGAAGTCCCAGACGGAGACGCCGTACTGGATCATGTAGGTGATGCGCGCGCCGGCGATCCCGCTGATGAACAGCCAGATGGCGAGATCCTGGACGCGCTCGCGGGCGATGCCCTCGCGCGCGGCGAGCCGGCAGGCCAGCCAGGTGCAAAAGACGAAGGCCACGAACAGCATGAAGCCGTAGCCGTAAATCGGGATGTCGGGGAAGTTTTCGTTGAGCGCGTTCAGGGGAATGTGAAACAGTACCTGGCGCATCGTCGCGTACCATCCTCCGAGCCGAGCGGGCGAGAGCCGTACCAGGCAGGATAGCCGTTTTCGCGAGACGAGACAACGGGAGGAGGGGCGAGGAGCTTAAAGCTCACGGGTGGCGTCCCGTGGGCTTTAAGCTCCTCACTCCCCCTCACGGCACCTTCAGGTGGTCGAAGATGCGCTGCAGCAGATCCTCGGACGCGATGTCCTCCGCCTCCGCCTCGTAAGTGATGGTAACGCGGTGGCGCAGCACGTCGTGGCCGATCGATTTGACGTCCTGCGGCGTGACGTACCCGCGGCCGTCGAGAAACGCCTGAGCCCGGGCGCCGCGCGTCAGAAAGATCGTCCCGCGCGGGCTGGCGCCATACTGGATGTACGGCGCCAGGTCCAGCCCGTACTCGGCCGGGCGGCGCGTGGCATGGATCACGTCCACGATGTAGCGCTTGATCTTGTCGTCCACGTACACCTGGTCGATGGCCGACCGCAGCTCGAAGATCTCGTCCGCCGTCAGGACCGGCTCGACCTCCAGCGCCGGCTCGACCGCCGCCATCCGGTCAAGGATCGCCAGTTCCTCGTCCTTCGTCGGGTACGTCAGCTTCAGCTTGAGCATGAAGCGGTCCACCTGCGCCTCGGGCAGCGGGTACGTGCCCTCCTGCTCAATCGGGTTCTGTGTCGCCAGCACCAGGAACGGCTGTTCGAGCGTGTAGCTCGTCGCGCCGATCGTGACCTGCTTCTCCTGCATCGCCTCCAGCAGCGCGCTCTGCACCTTGGCGGGGGCGCGGTTGATCTCGTCGGCCAGAACGAAGTTGGCGAAGATCGGCCCCTTCTTGATGGTGAACTCGCCGGTACGCGGGTTGTAAATCTGCGTCCCGATCACGTCGGCCGGCAGCAGGTCCGGGGTGAACTGGATGCGGTGGAACGTCAGGTGCAGCCCGCGCGCCACGGTGCGCACGGCCAGCGTCTTGGCGAGCCCGGGCACCCCCTCGAGCAGCATGTGCCCGCCGGTCAGCAGACCGACCAGCAGCCGATCGACCATCGCCCGCTGGCCGATGATGACACGCTCGATCTGGCGGTAGAGCGGATCGAGCCGTCCGCGCAGCGCCGCCACTCGCCGGTTGATTTCCTGCTGTTCCTCGGCCATCGCGCTCCTCCTCCGGTCGGCCCCGTGCCGCCGAACACCCGGCCGGGACGGGCCGCACCAGACTCCCGGCATTATACCGGCGGGCCGGAGGGGGTACGAAAAATGCGCCGGACACCCGATGGCGGTGCGCCAGGGCGTGCGGGTATACTTGGATAGTGGAACTGGCGCGCGGGGCGTCTCCCCCCCACATCCCAGACGCCAGTGTTCCCCATCCCGATGGCCAATCTGCGCTCCGGGACTGCCAAACAACAGACCACTTGTGGAGGACCGAGGAGTGAATCCTGCCGCGTTTTCTCGGCTGCGAATCCTGCTGGGGGGAACCCTCGGGGTGTTCCTGGCAATGGCGCCGCCGGCCCGCGCCGCCGTCGTCCTGCCCGGGAACACGACCCTGGAGAAGGCCGATTTCGAGCGCCACATCATGGGCCTGTTCGGTCGCATGGGTTGCAATTCCGGCTCGTGCCACGGCTCGTTCCAGGGCAAGGGCGGTTTCCGTCTCTCGCTGTTCGGGTACGACCCGGAGAAGGACTACCTCGCCCTGACGCACGAAAACCTCGGCCGCCGCATCAACCCGGTGGACCCGGACGGCAGCCTGCTCCTCCTCAAGGCGACCGGCCAGGTCGAGCACGGCGGCGGCGTGCGCTTCGGCAAGGGCTCCTGGCAGTACCAGGTCTTCCGCGACTGGATCGCGCGCGGCGCCCCCTACGCGAAGGGCCACGGAGAGGTGAAGGCCATCACCGTCCAGCCGCCGGAACTGCCGTTCGGGAAGCTCGGCGAGAAGCGGGTTGTGCGCGTCCTCGCCCGCTTCGCCGACGGGTCCGAGACGGACGTTACCCCGTTCTGCGACTTCCGCACGAATGACGACGCGGTCGCCGAAGTGTCCAACCTGGGCGAGGTGAAGGCGCTGCGGCCCGGGTCCACGGCCATCATCGCCACCTACCGCGGCAACCTGCTCCCGGTGCGCGTCCTGGTCGCCCGCGAGGTTCCGTCCGACTTCCGCTACCCACGCGTGCCGGAGGCGAACTACATCGATCGCGAGGTGTTCGCCCGGCTGCGCAAGCTCAACGTCATCCCGTCGGACCTGTCGTCCGACGAGGAGTTCCTGCGCCGGGTGACGATCGACACCATCGGCCAGCTGCCCACGCCCGACGAGGTCCGGGCGTTCCTCGCCGACAGGCGGCCGGACAGGCGAGCGCGCAAGATCGACGAGTTGCTCGTCCACCCGCTGCACGCCGCCCTGTGGGCGACGAAGTTCAGCGACATCACCGGCAACGACACGCAGGCGCTGGAGCAGCCGGTCAACCTCAAGCCGAAGCGCAGCCAGATGTGGCACGACTGGTTCCGCAAGCGCATCCAGGAGAACATGCCGTATGACGAGATCGTCCGCGGCGTCCTGACCGCCACCAGCCGCGAGGGTAAGCCGGCGGTGAAGTGGTACGAGGAGGTCAAGGCCATCGACGAGGCGGCGATGACCGGGTGGCACACGTCCTACGCGGACCGGCCGAGCCTGGATCTGTTCTGGCGGCGCCAGCAGAACGTGCCGATCGAGCAGTGGGGGGAGAAGACGGCGGCCGCGTTCATGGGCATCCGGCTCGAGTGCGCCCAGTGCCACAAGCACCCGTTCGACCGCTGGACCCAGGCCGAGTACCGCGCCTACGCCAACATCTTCGGCCAGGTCACGTTCAACCTGGCGCCGGACACCCGCAAGGCGCTGGGCGACAAGGCGATCGTCCCGAAGGCTGCCAGGAACAAACTGCCGGCGATCAAGGAAGTTTACGTCGGCTCGGCGAACAAACAGCTCAGGCACCCGGACACCAACGCCTCCCTGCCCCCCCAGGCTCTGGGCGGGCCGCAGATCGCGCTGGTGTCGGGGAAAGACGCGCGGGTGGCGCTGTTCGAGTGGCTGCGCCAGCCGGACAACCCGTTCTTCGCCCGCAGCTTCGTCAACCGGGTGTGGGGTCACTACCTCGGCATCGGCCTGGTCCAACCCGTTGACGATTTCTCGCTCGCCAACCCGCCGAGTAACGACAGGCTGCTGGACGCCCTGGCAAAGGACTTCATCGACTCGAAGTTCGACATTCGGGCCATCGAGCGCCGCCTCCTCAATTCCCGCACCTACCAGCTGTCATCGAAGACCAATCAGACCAACAAACTTGACAAGACCGACTTCGCGCACAGCTACGTGCGGCCGATGATGGCCGAGGTGGTGGTGGACGTGCTCAACTCGGCACTGGGCGCGAGCGACACGTTCATGATTGCCCCGAAGGGTCCGAAGGCCCCCAGGGGTGCCACCGATTTGCGCCCGGGCAGCAAGGCAATCGAGTTCGGTCCGACCCTGGTGCAGAACCAGACCCTCGCCTACGCCTTCCGCATCTTCGGCCGGCCGCCGCGCACGTCCGCTTGCGACTGCGAGCGCGCCGCGGATCCGGCTCTGCCGCAGAAGCTGTTTCTGATGACCGACCAGAACCTGCTGCGGAAGCTGACCGCCCCGGGCGGGCGCCTGCAGACGCTGCTCGCGAGTAACCAGACCGACGAGCAGGTTCTGGGGGAGCTGTTCCTGGCGACGCTCACGCGCCACCCCACCGACGCGGAACGCCGGCGGTTCGAGGAATACCGCCGGGACGTCACCGACCGCCGCACGGCCATGACGGACACGCTGTGGGCGCTGATCAACACGCGCGAGTTCATCCTGAATCACTAGCTTGTTCACCAGCCGCGAGCGCCAGCGCGCGGGGCGGACCGTTCGCTGGCGCTCACGGCTGGTACACGATCCAGATCGGTCCGTCCCACATTGCCCTGGGGGGCGGCTACCGGGGGGGAACACAGGGCACCAAGGGAGTTCTTCATGACGGCAACGAGGAAGATCGACTGCGAGGGGTTCTACCGGCGCGACTTTCTGAAGATTGGCGCCGCCGGGCTGTTCGGTCTGAACCTGCCCGACCTGCTGCGGCTGGAGGCGCAGGCGCGCGCCCGAGAGACGTCGGCCCGAGGCTCCGGCCGCCGGGCCAACTCGGTCATCATGATCTGGCTCGCGGGGGGGCCAGCCACCATTGACATCTGGGACATCAAGCCCAACGCTCCCGACAACATCCGCGGCGAGTTCCGGCAAATCCCGACCCGCGCGGCCGGCGTGCAGATCAGCGAGCACATGCCCCGGACGGCGCAGGTGATGGATAAATGCACCCTCGTCCGGTCGCTGCACCACACCATCCCGTCGCACGGCGTGGCGACGGTGTTCATGACCACCGGCAACCGGCCGACGCCGGCGCTGCAGTACCCGTCGCTCGGGTCGCTTGTCACCCGGCTGATGCCGGCCCAGCCGGGCGTGCCGCCGTATGTCACCTTCAGCCAGCTTCGCAACGGCCTGGCCGGCCAGGCCGGTTACCTCGGCACCGCCTACAACCCGTTCACCGTCGAGGGCGCGGGCGGGCGTGGTCGCGGGGGCAACCTGCGCGTCAGCGGCATTACCCTGCCGACCGGCTTCACCCTGGAGCAGCTGGAAAACCGCAACCGGCTGCTGCGCGATTTCGACGGCACCTTCCGGCAGCTGGACCGCAGCGCCGACCTCGCCGACGGCCTGGACGCCTTCCACCGCCAGGCCCTGGAGATCCTGCGCTCGGACCGCACCCGTACCGCGTTCGACCTCGACCGCGAGCCGAGCAGCCTGCGGCAGCGCTACGGGACGAACGGCTTCGGTCAGGGCGTCCTCGCCGCCCGGCGTCTCGTCGATGCCGGGGTGCGGTTCGTCACCGTCAGCCTGGGCGGGTGGGACACGCACGGCCAGAACTTCAACGCCCTCCGCACGCGCCAGCTGCCGCAACTCGACCAGACGCTGTCGGCCCTGATCCAGGATCTGAGCGACCGCGGCACTCTGGACAGCACCGTCGTCTACTGCGCCGGCGAGTTCGGCCGCACTCCGCGCATCAACCGCAACACCGGCCGCGACCACTGGGCCCGGTCGATGGCCGTCCTGCTCGCGGGCGGCGGGTTCCGCGGCGGGTATGTCCACGGCACGACCGACACCAACGGCATGGCGCCCGCGAACGATCCGTGTACGCCGGACGACGTGTCGGCCACCCTGTTCCAGGCTCTGGGCATCGACCCGCACCGGGAACTGATGACCCCGACCGGCCGGCCGGTCCAGCTGTTCCGCGAAGGGCGCGTCCTGTCGCGCTTGCTGGCCTGAGCCGGGTTCCCCGCAACTCCTCGCGGCCCCGTCTCCCGATCTCGGGGGGCGGGGCCGCGGCGCTTTCGTCCTGGCCCTACCGGAACCCCCGCCGGGACACCGCTCTCGACACGGCGCTCCTCCTTGCGATAAAATGGAGCTTGACATCCGATTTTCGGGTGGGGAGGGGATATGATCTCATTGACGGTCGAATACGCCCTGCGGGCGGTCGTTTACCTGGCGGACCAGGGGGACGAACCGCGCACCGCTCAGCAGATTGCCGGAGTGACGCGCGTCAAACCGGCCTACCTGGCGAAAGTGATGCAGCAGCTCAGCCGGGCCGGCGTGGTCCACTCGCAGCGCGGCCTGCACGGCGGCTTCACCCTGGTCCGCGACCCGAAGGATCTGACCATCTGGGACGTGGTGCAGGCGGTCGAGCCGATCCAGCGCATCCGCGAATGCCCGCTGGGGCTCGCATCACACCGCTTCCACCTCTGCCCGCTGCACAAGCGCCTGGACGATGCGCTCGGCACGATCGAGCGGGCCTTCCGCGAAACCACGATGGCCGAGGTAATCACGGAACCAACCACCAGCAAGCCTCTCTGCGCCTTCCCCCACCAGCTTCCCGTCACCCCCCGGGCAGACAGGTAATACGGGATCGCTCTGATTCGTGGTCCGGTGGCTGCTGTCGGAACCGCGCTGCGTGCGCGGCTCCGACAGCAGCCACCGGAACGGGATCGAGGCTCCGGTTGCCTTCGCCTCTTGGCAAGGTTCCCGCTCCAGTTGCGGCCTGGCGACCTCGTGTAACCATCGACCGTCAGGCCGCAAACGGCGCGCAGAACACCGGGTCAACTCGGCGGCGCGCTCGCCGGCCTTGTGGATCTCGCCGAGGAACCCGTACCACGGGTGGTCCGGACTGAGCGCCGCCAGGAGCAGGCTGCTGTAGCCGTTGACGACCGTCACCTGAGGGGTTTTCGTAAAGCCCACGGGTGGCGTCCCGTGGGCCAGGTATCAAGGTTCCGACGGAGCGACGCGGCGCCATCGTCCCTGACGCCGCCACGCCAAAAACAGCAACCCCCAGAACAGCACCACGAGCGTTCCCTGAATGAGGAAGCGCAACAGCAGCCGTACCTTCGGGCGGCCGATGTGGTCGTCGAACAGGGCGGCCAGGTACTCGCCGCTGAACAGCGCTGCCAGGCTGATGACGACGATGAGCACCGACATGGTCAGGTCGATCGGCCACGCCACCATCCCGTTGAGGCGGGCCAGCCACCCGACCGTCAAATAGCGGCCGAAGTCGGCCGCGATGAACCCGAGGAGCATCCCGATAAACCCACTTATCTCGATAAGCCCGTCGGCGGGCGGGGTGAGGCTCCCGCCAAGGCCGGTCGCCTGCCCGACCCAGTAGCCGATCGGGACGAAGACCAGCACGCCGACCAGTCGCGAGGCGTTGCCGGCGGTGACGGCCCGCGCCTCTCCCAGGGTCAGCAGAGAGGCCCCGGTCGTGCCCTCGAGCATCTGGAACCAGGCGCTAACGGCGATGAACGGCAGCATCCACGCGGCGGCGCTGAACCTGTCCCCGTACATGCAGAGCACGGCAGCGGGGCCGGCGGCGAGCATGCCGCTGACGAGCAAGGCGGCGAACGCGGCCGCGCTGGTATGCACCCGCCCGAACTGCTGGCGGATGTCGCGGCCCGACTGGTGCATCTGGCTGTAGACGGGAAAGACGAGCTGGGTGGCGAACATCGACATCAGCCCGGTCGCGATGCTCGCCAGCGACATGGCCCGGTCGAACACGCCGAACCAGTCCAGCCCCGCCACCTTCGACATGATTAGCCGGTCCGCCTGGAACGCCAGGAACGTGATCAGGGTACTGAAGAAGATCCACTTGCCGAAGTGGAGCAGGTCGTGAGCGGCCTCCTTCTCCCACCGGAAGCGGTTGCCGCCACCGCCCGGAAGGGCGAGGTGCGTGAGCGTCATGTTGATCAAACTGGTGACGAGGCTGCCGATAACGAACGCCCACACGGTCGGGGAGATCCAGATCATGTACGCGGTCGTCACCGCGACGCCGGTGGCCTGCACCCCGACCTCCAGCGCCACCAGGGGGCCGCGCCGCAACTGCCGGGCGAGGGTGTAGAGCGCGGTGGAGTTGAACCCGTCGATGACCGCCGTGACGCCGCTGAGGGGGATGAGCCACATCAGTAACGGCTCGTCGTAGATGTACGCCACCGGCCAGGCGATCACCCACGTCGCTCCCCAGAGGATCAGGCTGCGGACGACCTGAAGGGTCCAGGCGGTGTTCAGAAAGGCGGGGTCGTCGCCGCGCTTGCTCTGGATGATCGACAGACCGATGCCGACGTCCGAGAACATGTGCAGGCCGGTGAGGAACAGCGACGAGAGGCCGATCAGGCCGAACACCTCCGGGGTGACGAGGTGCGTCTGCACCACGCCCGCGACCCAGCGGAGGACGTACAGGGTGCCGAACCCGATGCCGATCCACATGGCGCTGCTAAGCGCGGCCCGGCGGAGGTTCGGAACCGCGGCCGTGTCGGCGGAGGGGGCGGCAGGTTCGTCCGGGCTCGCCTGCGCGGCCCCCGCCACGAGTTCGGTGTCGGGCGCGGCGCTCGGGGGGGCCGCGTCGGTGGTGCCTTTGTCGGGGGCGTTCATGCGATTCCTCGTGCGGTGAAGGCCACGGACGATTGTCCGGGCTGCGTCGCTCGGGGTCAAGGAAGTTACGTGCCGGCCCTTGTTTGGGCGGCCGATTCGGCGCATCATACCCAGAGTTTTCACACTTCCCACGAGGAAAGGGGCCAGAGTATGGGCGCACGCCTGAAGGAACTGCTGGGACAGGGCAGGCTGGTGCGGGTGTTCGGGATCGGACAGCTGTGCGACCCGAAGCTGATCGAGATCGTCGGCCACATCGGCGGGTTCGACGCCGTCTGGTTCGACCAGGAACACGCGGGCCTTTCCATCGGCCAGGTCGAGCACGCGGCCCGGGCAGCGCGGCTGGCCGGGCTCGACTCGTTCGTGCGGCTGACGGCGACCGACTACGCGACCGTGATGCGGGTGCTGGAGGCCGGCGCCGGCGGGGTGATGGCCGCCCAGGTCCGCAGCGCCCGCGAGGCCGAGGACGTCGTCCGCTGGGCGCGGTTCCACCCGGATGGACTGCGCGGCGTCAACGGCACCGGGATCGACGGCCGGTACGGCACCCTCCCGCTCGCCGAGTACTTCCGCCGGGCCAACGCCGAAACGTTCGTGGCCGTCCAGATCGAACACGTCGATGCGGTCGAGGACGTGGAGCGCATCGCCGCGGTGCGCGGGGTCGATCTGCTGTTTATCGGTCCGGCGGACCTGAGCCAGTCGATGGGCATCCCCGGCGAGTGGGAGCACCCGCGGCTCTGGCAGGCATACGAGCGTGTGGCGGCGGCCGCCCGTGTCCACCACCTCTCCTGGGCGATCCTGCCGCAAAGCCCCGCCTACGCCCGCCGCTACGTCGAGCTGGGGTGCCGGATGCTGTCGGTGGGTCTGGACGTGTGGACGGTGCAGCGTGGGCTGAGGGCGTTCCTGGCGGAGTACGAGACAGTGACGGCTTGATTGCTGGCCCGGGTGAGTTCGAGATGGGGAGAGCCCGCGGACCAGCGACGCAAACGCATTGCGAACCCAACCATGTTCCCAATCTGTTCCCCCTAATGGGGCGGGCGCAACAGATAAGGGTTTACGCCTGTTTGACGTAAACCCTTATTCTGCTTCAAGTGCCGAAGGCCGGAGTCGAACCGGCACTCCCTTAACGGGAACCAGGTCCTGAACCTGGCGCGTCTGCCTATTCCGCCACTTCGGCGATGCCTGCCCTCGCTCACCATCTTACGAATCTGGTCGCGCCACCGTCAACCCGGATCCTTCACCCCGCATCATTTCGGGCGCGTGACATGCCCCCTCTGCCTGCCGCCGAGAGATTTGCGGTACGCCCGGCCGGCGGGTAGAATCAACTCACTCTGGGTGCGACACAGCCCTGTCGAGGAGACTGCCATGCGGCGCCAGTTGAGTTGGGCCTTCTGCCTGGTCGTGGTGGGGGCCGGGGCCAGCCACGCGGACAACGAGAAGAAGCCGGATGCCCCGAAGCCGAACGAGGTCGAGGTCCGGTTCGGCGACGGCAGCAAGGTGCGCATGCTCCTGCTGCAGGAGAGCGTCGAGATCGTCACCAGGTACGGCAAGCTGGCGGTGCCGACGAGCGACATCCGCGGCATCGACCTGGGCGTCCACCTGCCCGACGGCACGCAGGAGAAGATCGACGCGGCCCTCAAGCGCCTGAGCAGCCCGTCGTTCAAGGAGCGCGACGCGGCGGTCAACGATCTGGTGGCGCTGGGCGGCCACGCCTACCCGGCCCTCCTGCGGGCGGCGAAGACGAGCGAGCTGGAGGTGGCGCAGCGCGTGCAGGCCGCCATCAAGCGCATCCAGGCGAAGCTTACCCCGGACCTGCTGCGGACGTCCACCAACGACCGGGTCATCACGACCGATTTCCCGATCAGCGGCCGGATCGTCTCGCCGACGCTCAGGGCGAAGACGCCGTACTTCGGCGAGCTGGCGCTGAAGCTGCCCGAGCTGCGCAGTATCCGCTGGCTATCCGGTAACATCGACAGCGCGGTGACGATCGAGGCGGCCAAGTACGCGAACAACGCGCAGTGGCTCGACACCGGAGTGACGGTGGACGGCAGCGCCGGCCTGACCATCACCGCGGCAGGCGAGGTCGATCTGATGAACGACGGCAGCGGCGACTTCGTGACCGGCCCGGGTGGGACGCGCAACATCGGCCGGCGCGGCGCCGGCGGGCGGCTGCCGGGCGCGCTGATCGGCAAGATCGGCGACGGCGGCCCAATTTTCCTGATCGGGGAGCGCTACCAGGCCTTTTCGACGCCCGCCGGCAAGCTGTTTCTGCAGATCGTGCCGCCGCCATTCAACAACGGCCAGGTGCCGAGCGGTTCGTACAAGGTCAGTATCCGGGCCGGGTACTTCTTCGAGGGGCGCTGAAGTTGGGTGGGAAGAGAAAGCCCGCGGGCCGCCGCCCGCGGGCTTTACCTGCTTCACTCCTCTCTCCCCTCCTTCTTGCCTTCTTCATCTAATTCTCGATAAAGCAGGATATAGCGGCGCGCGGCCCCGCCGCGCGGACCGGACCGCGCCGGACGCGGTAGGAGACCAGGGCCCCCAGGGGAGCACCCGTGAGCAACGCGACCGACTTCAAGGTGATCGGCACGCGCCCGATTCGCCACGATGGCCTCGACAAGGTCACCGGCCGCGCCCTCTACGGCGCGGATGTCCAGATGGCTGGCCTCCTGCACGGCCGCATCCTCCGCAGCCCCCACGCCCACGCCCGCATCCGCCACATCGACCCGGCCCGCGCTCTCGCGGTTCCCGGCGTCGAGGCAGTCGTCACGTCGCAGGATCTGCCCGACCCGGGCAACCGCATCGCCGAGCTGGGCGAGGGGGCCATCAACCTGCGCCACCTCAGCTCCAACACCCTGGCCCGCGAGAAGGTGCTCTACAAGGGCCACGCCGTCGCCGCCGTCGCTGCCGTCAGCCCGCACGTCGCGGAGGAGGCGCTCGCCCTGATCCAGGTCGAGTACGAACCGCTGGCCCCAATCCTCGACGTCCAGGCGGCCATGCAGAAGGGAGCGCCCATCCTTCACGAGGAGCTGAAGACCGAGGGGCTCGCCGGGGCCGAAGCCCCGGACGACCAGCGCACCAACGTCGCCAAACGCTTCCAGTTTCAGCTCGGGGACGCGGCGAAGGGCTTCGCCACGGCGGCGGTGGTGGTCGAGCGCAGCTTCAAGACCGCGACCGTTCACCAGGGATACATCGAGCCGCACAACGCGACCGCCCTGTGGAACCCGGACGGCACGGTTACCATCTGGTGCAGCACGCAGGGAGCCTTCACGGTCCGCGCCCAGGTGGCCGAGTTGCTCCGACTGCCCCTCTCTCACGTCAAGGTCGTGCCGATGGAGATCGGCGGCGGATTCGGCGGCAAGATCCGCGTCTACCTGGAGCCGGTGGCCGCCCTGCTCAGCCGCAAGGTCGGCCGGCCGGTCAAGGTGCTGATGAACCGGGCCGAGGTGTTCGAGGGCACCGGCCCAACGCCTGGGTCGTTCATCCGCGTCAAGATGGGGGCGGACAGGAGTGGCCGGCTGACCGCCGCCGAGGCGTACCTGGCCTACGAGGCCGGCGCCTATCCCGGCTCGCCGGTCGGCGCCGGGGCGATGTGCCTCTTTGCCTGCTACGACATCCCCAACGTCGCCATCGACGCCTACGACGTGGTGGTCAACAAACCGACGACCTCCGCGTATCGCGCTCCGGGGGCGACCAACGCCGCGTTCGCGGCCGAGACGGTGATCGATGAGATCTGCGAGCAGCTGCAGCTCGACCCACTGGACTTCCGCATCAGGAACGGCGCCCGCGAGGGGACGCGCCGCGCCGATGGCCCCGTCTATCCGCGCATCGGCATGGTCGAGACGGCCGAGACGGCGAGGAGCCACCCGCACTACATGGCCCCGCTCGACGGCCCCAACCGCGGGCGCGGCGTCGCGTCCGGGTTCTGGTTCAACGTCGGCCTGAAATCGTCTGCCACCGCGAGCGTCAACGCCGACGGCACGGTCAGCCTGGTCGAGGGGTCCACCGACATCGGCGGCACCCGCACGTCGGTCGCGATGCAGCTGGCGGAGGTGCTCGGCATCCGCGCCGAGGACGTCCGGCCGACGGTCGCGGATACTGACGTTATCGGCTATACCGACGTGACGGGCGGCAGCCGGGTGACCTTCGCGACCGGGTGGGCAGCCTACGAGGCCGGGCAGGACATCAGGCGGCAGCTCATCGAGCGGGCCGCGAAGCTTTGGGACGTCACGCCGGACGACGTGACCTACGACGGCGGCGTACTGACCTGCCGCAAGGATCCGTCGAAGCGGTTCACGTTCAAGGAACTGGCGGCGAAACTGCACGCGACGGGTGGGACGATCGTCGGCCGCGCGAGCGTCGATCCGCACGGTGTCGGCGGGGCGTTCGCGACGCACGTCGTCGATCTGGAAGTGGACCCGGACACCGGGAAGGTGACGATCCTGCGTTACACGGCAGTCCAGGACGCCGGCCGGGCGATCCACCCGAGCTACGTCGAGGGTCAGATCCAGGGTGGAACGGTGCAGGGGATCGGCTGGGCGCTGAACGAGGAGTACATCTACAACGACCGCGGCGAGATGACCAACGCCAACTTCCTCGACTACCGCATACCGACGAGCCTCGACCTGCCGATGATCGACGCCGTGGTGATCGAGGTGCCGAACCCGGGCCACCCTTACGGCGTGCGCGGCGTGGGCGAGGTGCCGATCGTGCCGCCGCCGGCCGCGATCGCCAACGCCATCTACCGGGCGGTCGGCGTGCGCATGCGCGAGCTGCCCATGTCGCCGGGCCGCGTGGCCAGGGAACTCCTCACGTCCAAACGGTGAGGTGAACTGTCCGCCCATGGGCCGCCCGTGGGCTGTTCCGTCCCGATCCTGTCATGGCCGACCCTTCCTCGACTCCGCGCACCGGCGACGTGACCGTCTGGATCCCGCTGCCGCTGCGCGCCCTCACCGGCGGCCACGAAACGGTGCGCGTGAGCGGCGGGACGGTGCGCCAGGTGATCGATGCGCTCGACTGTCTTTACCCGGGTGTCAAGGGGCGTCTGTGCGACGGCGAGGCGCTGCGCCCGGGGATCGCTGTCGCGGTCGGAACGCAGGTCTCGTCGCTGGGGCTGCTCCAGCCGGTTCCAGAGGGGACCGAGGTCCACTTTCTGCCAGCCCTCAGCGGCGGTGGTGGGGCGGCGTCAAACGGCCATTCACGATCCGGGTGATGGTGTCCGGTTTGTCTTTCCCCCTCTCCCCTGGTGGGAGAGGGGCAGGGGGTGAGGGGGGTTGGCAGCGCCGTTCCCCTCACCCCCCCTTTCCTGCAAGGGGAGAGGGGGAAAGTAGACACGCACACCCGGACCGTGTCTCAGCCGACTGATCCGCACCGATTGTGAAGTGAGGGTGCTACGGCCGCTGTCTGTTTGGGTCTGTGTCGCCTGGCGGGGGTTGGTCGTCCAGACGCGGTTTGAACGCCTGGAGCTGCGGCTCGACCACCGTTTCCCAGCAGTCCGGGCAGATGCCGTGGCTGAAGCGCACCTCCGAGTGCCGCCCCAGGTACGTCTCGACCTGCTGCCAGTAATTCCGGTCGTCCCGAATTTTCTTGCAGTAGGAGCAAATCGGCAGGAGCCCGCGCAGCTGCTTGACCTCGGCGAGCGCCTCCTCCAGTTCGCGGACTCGCGCGGCCAGGCTGCGCTGCAGTTCAATGACCCGCTGGCCGACCTGAACGCGGGCCCGCAGCTCCTCGCGGTCGAAGGGCTTGGTGACGTAGTCGTTGGCCCCGCTGTCGAGCCCGGCGACGATGTCCTCCTTCTCCCCCCGGCCGGTCAGCAGAATGACGTAGGGCGGGTTGGTGCGGCCGGCGGCCTGGATCCGGCGGCAGACCTCGATCCCGTCCAGGCGCGGCATCTCCCAGTCGAGGATCACCAGGCGCGGCGCATCCGGCATCTGGAGGATCCGCCACGCCTCTTCCCCGTCGCCGGACAGCACAACCTTGTAACCCCATTCCTCCAGCGCCCGTCGTAACAGAAGGCGAGGGATCAGGTCGTCCTCCGCGATCAGCACGCGCACTGAGGAGCCTCCGTTGTGGGCTGGGGAGTGGTCAGGGCAGACGGGTTGAGCGGCAGGAGAACTCGGCCGGGGAGGGGCTCCTCTTCGTCCTTCCGCCAATCTCGGATTCTCCTATTAACGCTACCCTGTCCCGGGCCAGGAGTCAACGGAACCCTGCCTCCTGCGGCAAAGTCGATTCCGCTGCGGCATCCTCCCCCAGGTACACCCGGCGGACCAGGTTCTCCAGCCGCCGCACCGCAGCCGCCGTGTCCCCGGCCGGCCCGGCCTGCAGCATGCTGACCAGCTCGACGATCTCGCACGCCTCGGCAGCGGTCGGAGCCTTGAACGGCAACCCTTCCACCACGTCGAGGTCCACCTGGGCCAGGGGGCGCCCGGCCTCCAGCGAGATGAGCCGGTAGTAGCGGTTGAGCAGTCGGCTGTTCAGGATGGCGACCGCCACCCGAACGTCGAGGTCCGGCCGCCGCGCGTTGCCGACGTGGGCGTTGTTCAGGCAGTACAGGCCGTCCGGGTCGAAGGCGGCCACGAGCGCGTCCCCGGTCTGGCGCAGGAGGAGTTTCGGGACGTCGTAGCGGGCCTCACGGAACCCGGACTTGAGGGCGAGCGGGCTGAAGTGAAGGTGCCTCCCGCGATACCGGACGCGGTACGGCAGCACGTCGGCGCCCGAGTCGATGCCAGGTCGCCAGGCCGGCCCGAGCGGCACGGGGGAGACGATGGACGCCCGCCCGTGCCGTCCGATCAGCCCGGACGCGAACGTGACGACGTCGCCGAGGCGGCCTGCGCCGCGCTCCATCGCCGCGACGAAGCGGCGGTCGTCCTCCGCGAACAAAAGGCGGAAGCGGTGGCGGGGGGCCGTCTCGAAGTCGGACTGTGCGCACGCGCAGGAATCGCCCCGGCCGGCCGCCAGGTCGGCGACGGTGCGGTAGCGGGTGGCGACGATTCGGGGCATCTCGCCTGCCCGCCGCCCGGCGCGAAAAACGCCGACGACCGGGCGCCCAACGACGCCTTTCCAGAAATCCTCCTCGATCAGGACCAGCGCCCGGATGGCGCTGCCGTCGAGAAGACGCCGGCGCAGCTTGCAGAAGTACCGCCCGAGCAGGTAGCTGTCCGGCGTCAGGCAGCAGCAGATTCCGCCCGGTCGGGTGAGAGCGAGGCAACGGTCCATGAAGACCGTATAGGTCGAGAGCTTGTACTCGGCCGAACCCGGATACCGAGCGCGGATCGTCCGCGCCCAGGTGTGGGCGGCCGGCCCCACGCCGCGCAGTCCGAAGCTGACATAGGGCGGGTTGGCAATCACGATGTCGAAGCCGTCGCCTTCGGCGGGGAAGCCGAACACCGGCTCCAGCAGGCTATCGGCGCAGGCCACCTGGCCGTCGGCAAGGCCCAGGTTCGCCCGGCACCGGCGCACCGCCTGCTCCTGAACATCGACGCCGTGCAGACACAGGCGGAGGGCAGGCCCGACGGCGGTCGAACCCTCTTCCGGGTCCGGTTCGCGGTGCAGCACCGCGTCGAGCCGGGCGATCAGGTCGCGCATCTCGCGCAGCATCGCGGCGAGGAGCGCGCCATCCCCGGCCGCCGGATCGCATACGCGACAGCCCAGCACCGCCTGCCGGAGGCGCAGCGCTTCCTGCGCCGAGAGGGACGAGGGGCCGACGCGACTCGGCTCGCCCGCGGCGGTTCCGGCGGGGAGGAGTGCGGCGGCCTGCTGTCGGGCAGCCTCCTCTTCGCCGTCATTGACCAGATGGGTAACCAGGTACTCGCGGAGCGCCGCGCGGCAGAGGAAGCGCGCGACCACCTCCGGCGTTTCGTGGACGCCCGACCGGCGCCGACCGCGCACGCCGGGAGAAGACAGGGTAGGCGTCTCGGAAGTCATGGGACGGACCGGACAACCAGCGGCGTCATCGCGCCGCCTGTTCGAGCAACGCGCGGACGCCGGCCGGAATCTCGATCGATTCGATCTGCTGGTCGGACAGCACGCGGCAGCACACGGAACTCACCCGGCCGCGGGCGACGAGTTCGCCGTCGGTCGAGAACTCGAAGGCGTAGGTGACTGACTTGCGGCCGATCTTCGCGACGGTCACGGCGATGTCGAGCACGTCCTCGAACCGGGCCGGTTTGGCGTAGTCGCAGGACGCGGACACACGCGGGAAGCCAAGCGGCAGATCCTCCCACTGCAGCTTGACCGACAGCCCCAGCGAGCGCAGGAACTCGACCTCCGCCGACTCCATCCAGCGGAAGAAGTTGCTGAAGTGGGCGATGCCGGCCAGGTCCGTATCGACGAACTCGACACGCCGCCTCGTCCGAAAGGGGTCTGCCATCAGAGGTACTTCCCGAAGACCTCGGCCGTCGCCCGCGCCATCGACTCCGCCGTGAACCGACTCCACACCACGTCCTTGCCGCGCTCCCCCAACTCCCTCCGCAGCGTCTCGTCCTCCAGCAGTCGGCGCAGCCCGTGGGCCAGGTCGTGCGGATCCTCCGGCTTCACCAGCAGGCCGCCGCCCGTGAGTTCGATCAGCTCGGGGAACGATCCGTGCGCGGGCTGTACCACCGGCACGCCGTTCGCCAGTGCCTCCAGGACGTACAACCCCTTCGGTTCCCGGTAGACCGTCGGCACCGACAGGACATCCACGGCGTGGAAGAACCGGACCTTGCTTTCGTGGTCGGGCGACTCCAGATACCGAAAGCAGTGCGCCAGCCCCGACCCGTGCAGGCGCTGCTGGACCTCCTCGAAGTAGGGCCGGTCGTTTTCGCCCAGCCATCCCGACGCCAGGAACTGGGATTGCGGCGCGCCCGGCATCGCGCACAAGGCGCGGAACGCATCCGCCAGGGCGTGAAACCCCTTCTCGGGACAGACGCGGGCGAAGTACCCGACCACCGGCGGTCCGTGTCGCGACGGGCGCGGCCCGCCGTGGCCCTTGAGGTTCAGCCCGGGGTAGACCACGTCGGTGCGGTCGCGCGGCGTGCCGAGGTAGCCGGCCATGAAGTCGGCGTAGTAGCGGCTCGTCGCGATGAAGCCGTCGATCTCGCGATTGTGATCGCGGATCAGGTCGATCGAGCGGGCACGGTAGTCGGGCGGCAGCGCCTCCAGGAAGATGTCGTCCCCCTGCAGGGTCGCAACAACCGGCACGCGGAGGATCTCCTTGACGCGATGAACCAGGCCGGAGAGCAGGACGTTCGTCAGCACCACCAGTTGCGGCCGCACCTCGTCGGCCAGCCAGCGGACCAGTTTCTCGATCTCCTTGCGCTGCCGGCCGTGCTCTCCCTGGAGGACGGAGAGGGTCAGGTCGCCCAGATCCTCGGCCTGCGTTTTGACCGCGAAGCGCGACACCCAGCGCAGCAGGGCGGGGAAGTCGAACAGGCGGTCGAGCGTCCACGGCGTGTGGCGGAACAGCGACAGTTTCTGCTGGAGGTAGACGTTGATCCCGCCGAAGAAGACGCGGGTGGTGCTGACGTCCTTCTCATCAGTGCGGATCGGCGTGTACGTCGGGATCAGCAGCGCGTCGTGCCCGAACTTTTGCAGCGCGGCAACCAGGGTGTTGTCGCGCATGCAGCTGCCGCAGAAGTTGCCCGCGGCGCCGGCAGTGATGTACGCTATTTTCATAGGGGTCGGGGGGCCGAACGAGCCGGAAGCGTAAGCGACGGACAGGACGAACCCGTCGCTTACGCTTCCGGCTCGTTCGGCCCCACTCACTCGTGCAGCATCTCCTCCCGCGGTTCGGGGAGGAAGAACGACGCGACGAACCCGGCCAGGTAGACGAAGAGCCCGACCGCCGCCGCCGAGTACGCCATCCGGACGGCGTCGGTGTCGCCGGGCATGGCCAGCGACAGGACGCTCGCGACCGCGGCGAACGACGTGCCGACCATGCGCCCGCCGATGTTGGCTGCCACGCTCTCTCCGGTCCCGCGCAGGTGGACCGGGTAGACCGTCGGCAGGTAGTTACCCCAGAAGCTGAACTGCGCCACCGTCAGCAGGCCGACGACGAAGATGCCGACGTGCAGCAGCGTGAACGGCGTCTCGCCCACCGTGAACAGCACCTGGTTGTTGAGGGTGAACAGAGCGAAGACGACCGGGACCACGAGCAGCCCCGGCACCTGGAACAGCCGGATCAGGGCGCGGCGGCTGACGAACGCGACGACGAGCAGGGCGAACGCGAACCGGCCGACCAACCCGCCGATCTCCTGCGCCAGCTGCAGCTGGCCGGCGCGCGGCCCGTACACCTGTTTCTGCAGCGTCTTCCGCTCCTCGAACTTGCGTTTCGTCTCCGGCAGGTCGGCCAGCCTGGCGGCTGCCTTCTCCCGGACGCGGGCCGCGTCCTGCTGGACGTCGGGCAGGGCGGGTACGATCTGCGGCAACTGCTGGATGGCGCCGAACGCCGCCCCGTAGCTGAGGGCCACCATGATGGTAGTGATGATCGTTGTCCGCCGCAGGGCTGGCGAGAACAGCTCGCCGAAGCTCGGCCGCCGCAGGGTGCCGGCCTCCTTCTTCTGCTTCCAGACCGGCGACTCGGGCAGGAAGGGACGGATAACGATCAGTGGCAGGGCGGGGATCAGGCCGGACATCAGGGTGTACCGCCACGGGGCGTAGTTGCCCCGGATCTCGCCGAAGACCGGCTCGAGCACGTCGGGCATGACGATCGGCGGCAGCGCCCCGGCGTTGGACAGGGAGCCGGCGAGCAGGAAGGCGCCGGCCACCAGGAGCCCGCCGACCGACGAGAACGCCTGCGTATAGCCGAGGGCACGCTCGCGCTGAGTGGGGTTCGGGAAGAGTTCCGCCAGCCACGCGACGGCGGCGACAAACTCGACGCACACGCCGATGAAAGTGGTGCTGCGCAGCACCAGGAGCATCGGCAGCGAGGTGGAGAAGCCGGCGAGGAAGGCGGAGACGGCGTACAGCAGGATGCTCCAGGTCAGCACGCGGCGCCGCCCGAGCCGGTCCGTCAGGTAACCGCCGAGCAGGCCGAACACGCCGCCCGCCATGGCCGGCACCCAGAACATCATCGCCCGCCAGTAAACGATCTGGTCGGGGGTGGCGCCGGGGAGGAGTTCCTGCAGGGCCGGCGGCAGGACCAGCGGCAGCATCAGCAGTTCGTAGATGTCGAACGCGAACCCGATGGCCGCCATCGCGAGGATCAGCCAGGTGGTGAGCGTCAACGGTTGCGGCGGCGGCACTGCGGGAGTGCCGGGCGGCGGGAGCGGGCTTTCGCTGAAAGAAGAATTCGACACCTTGGTCTCCGCGGCAACATGAGTCGGGGGCGGCCGGACATTAGGTCTGGAGGGCGTCGGACCAGTTACGGATTTCGGTGGCGGCCTGAACCGGGATCGACCCCCGGGAGCAAATCAGCGGCTGGCGGGTCGTCGCGTGGCGGGTGCCGGGTTCGTACACGTACCGCATGGCTCGCTCCTGGTGGGGTGAGGGAAAGCCCGCTCAACCCCGTCCTATCCGCGACCGATTACCACTCTGAGCTGGGCGCTACGAGTAAAGAGGTAGCGCGTCGGGAAGGGCAGGTCTGACGTCGTCTTCGGGGCGGGTTCCTCCACGATGTCGTCGCGCATCTTGCCGAGCAATCCCAGCAATTCGTCGCGGTTCGCCGGGGACACCTGGTTGGCATCGAGAGCCTTGCGCAGATCCCCGACCAGCGCGTCGAAGTCGTCACGGGAGATGGCCAGACCCCTGTGGGCGTCCTTCATGTTCTTGCCGGTGTACTTCTGCGGGCCGCCGGTCGCCTCGCCGATCTGGTCGATCAGTTTCTTCTTCAGCGCGGCCACGTCGCCCTTCTCGAAGTGCTCCTTGTGGGTCTGCCTGAGCTTCGGATCGGCGACAACGTTCGCCACGAAGTCGTCAACCACCCTGGCGATCGCCTTCGCGCCGCCGAGACGTTCATACAGCGGCCGCCGGGACAGGTCGGCCGTCTTCTTCTCTCCCTCGCTGCAGCCGGACAGCGCGAGCAGGAGGCAGACGCAAAGGGCGGTACGGCGCGTCATGGGGCACCTCGGGGGTGAGGCCGGTCTTGCCGGAGGCGGCTCCGTCCACCGATGAGGACATGGTCATCGGCGGGCGGAGCCGCCTCCGGCAAATCTCGAATAGGCGCGCCCTCACTCCGGCGCCACGATCTCCAGCAACTCGATGGCGGGCCGGCCGTCGCAGTGGATCAGGGCGAGACGGCCGTAAGTTGGGCGCGGCTGGTTGAGGCCGAACCAGTGCGCCAGCGCCGGCCCGGGCGTGATGCGCAGGAACGCCGTCGGCTCAATCCGGCGCAGCACGTTATGATTAATAAGGATTCGGCCCAGCGGTGTCCGCTCGCTCAGGATCTCGCGGCGCACCTCCTCGGTGCAGTAGTTGAGGTGGATGCAGGCGAGTCCGAACAGGACGATGCGCCGGCTCTGCTGCAGGGGGAGCACGATCTTGCGGGCGTAGGTGTCCGGGCTGGCGTGGCGCTCCAGTACCTGCACGTCCACCAGATCCTTGTGGTGCGCCTCGACCGTGACGGTCATGTGGTGTTCGTGGACGAGCAGTCGGTGGTAGGGTTCCGGCACCTCGTCCGCGGGCACGAGGTGGGAGTGCGCGAGGTACTCGCCCGGCGGGAACAGGGCAAACAGGCCGCGCAGGTTCGGGCCGGCGCATTGTGGCAGGAGGAGTGTCATAGGCCGATCTGCAACAGGGGGGCGGGTTCGGGCGGTGCGGGGGTTTGTCGGTCGAGGACCGAATCGACGAGGTAGTAGAGCAGTTCGCGCAGCTCGGTCGGCTCGACCTCGTCCGCGACGGCCTCGGCGCGGGCACGCGATTTCTCCACCAGTTTCTCCGCCTTCTCGAACACGCCGGCCCGGTCGAACAGCCGGCGCACGCGGTCGGCCACCTCTTCAAAGCCCACGGGCCGCGATCCGTGGGCTTGCAGCAGCGCGAGCAGCTCCTGCCGGTCGGCCGGAGCGGACCCTTCCAGCGCCAGGGCGAGCAGGAGCGTCGGCCGGCCGGCGAGGACGTCCTGGCCGGTAATCAGCTTGTTGTCGGTGTCGCCCTCCCAGTCCTTCAGGTCATTGAGGATCTGGAACGCGACGCCCAGCTGGCGGCTGAACTCCGTCACCATCTTCTCGTATTTCTCGGCCGGCCCGGCCAGGCGCAGCCCGGCGTACAGGGCCGCCTCGAACGCCGGCGCCGTCTTGAGGGCGTAGATCTTCAGTGCGTCGAGGGCGGTCAGGGTCTTGTCCTTCGCGTCGCGCCAGAGCAGTTCGGCGCCCTGGCCCTCGGACAGTTTCAGGTGGGCGTCGGACAGCCGGTCGAGGATGTCGGCGGCGCAATCCCCGCCCAGCGCCTTGCGCTCCCGGGCGACGAGGCGATAACCGAGGCCGATCAGGTAATCGCCGACGTTGATCGCCGTGCCGACGCCGTACCGTCGGTGCAGCGTCTCTCGGCCGTAGCGGAAGGTGTCGTCGTCCTCGATGTCGTCGTGGACGAGCGACGCCTTGTGGAACACCTCGATGGCGAGGGCAGTGCGCCGCATGGCATCGGGCAGGTCGATCCCCTCCCTGGACCGCGTTCCGGGCGCGCCGCGTAGCGCGTCGTAGGTCGCGAGCGTGATGAAGGGGCGCGACCGCTTGCCGCCCTGACCGAGCCAGTCGTAGGCGATGGCTTCGTGCGCAACCAGCGGATCCGCTGGCTTGCCGTTCCCGTTGGCGGACGGCTTCGCCCGCGGGCGCGGGGCGAGGCGGCTCAACTCGGGCTCCTCGCACAGGTTGTGGGCTGCCCGCATCAGGTGGACGTAGGTCTTCGTCCTCGTCTGCGGCGGTTCGGTGCGCAGACCGATCAGCGCGGCGGCCCAGTCCTCATCGAGCGACGTGCTCCGGCAGTTGCTCGACAGCAGCGGTGCCGCCACGCACGGCACGCCCGCAAGCAGGATCTTGTCGAACGCCTTTTCCAGCACGTTCAGGCAGGCGACACCGACGATCGCATCGGCGTGGCCGCTGACGATGATCTTGAGGACGATCGGCGTTCCCTCGGAGACGAGTACCTTGTAGCCCAGTTCTTCCGCCTTGATTTTGAAGTCGGCGACCGAACATGCCCCGCACTTGCGGCAATCGAGGCCGAACTCGTCGTAGTCGGCGGGACAGCCCTCGGCGTGCTTGAGGCAGTGCGGCAGCAGCAGGAGACGGCGCTTGAAATCGACCGCCGACACCTGATCGCGCCAGAATTCGTTGGAAAGGGCGACCATCGTGAAGCCGAGGTACTGCTCGCCCAGGTTCAGGCGCTGCAGCAGGCTCTCGCCCATCGCCTGCAGGCCGGGGCGGGTGAGCGGTCTGGTCCGGTCGATGGTCTTGCCGAAGGCGGCGGCCTCGGCGCGGATGCGATCACGGACCTCTCGTGTCTCGGGAACGGCCTTGAAGTGAGCGGTGCTGGGACGAGGGGGCTTCGTGTCGGCCTTCGGTTCGGCGGCGGTCGCCACAGGGTTTACCTCAGGTGGGAGTGCCTTCGCGGTGAACCAGATCCGGGCGGTGGGAGAGTTTCTGGCGAGCCCGCCCGAGGGTCGCCACGCTGAAGATTATCGGGTAGAGCCGCTCGAAATACCAGAGTTTGGCGAAATAAAACCCGATGGGCGTGGGTTCGTGCAACCCGCCAGTCTCTACCTGCCGGACGAGCCAGGCCAGCCCCTTATTCACCGCCAGCTCGGCATCGGGGCCGGAGCCGAGCAGGACTTCGACCGCCAGGGCCGTCTCCTCGACGCTCGACGGGCAACCGGGCGCCCCGCCCCAGCTGCCGTCGGCGTTCTGGGCGGACAATAACCAAACCGCGCCGCGGCGGGCCGGTTCCGTAGCCATCATATCGAGGTCGCGGTAAGCGGCCAGCACGCGGGCCGTGCCGTAGGTCGGGTTCTCGTCGGCGGGGGCATGCTGGCAGCCGAACCAGAGCGGCAGCCACGAGCCGTCGGGGCGCTGCTGGCGTTTGAGAAAGGCGAACGCGCGCTCGTAGTCATACGTGGCATAGCGTTCAACCAGCAGCCCGTACTTCTCCCAGGCGCCGTCGTGGTCCTCAGCCAGCATCCGCAGAAGCGGTTCCCTCCAGGTTTTGATTGCTCGGATTGCATGGGCTGTCAGGTCAACACCACTGCGGTCAAACGGCAGGCGGCCCCACCCTCTGCAAAAGGTCGGCCAACCGCCGTCGCGGTTCTGCAAGGCACACAACCAGTTAACCCCGTCGGCTTTCCCGTCATTCTTGCCATCGAGCTGCAAGGCGTTCTCGATGTGGCAAAGCGCCAGCAGCGCTCCCGGTGTGTCGTCCGCGTCCGGCACACCGCCCGGCAGCGGCGTCCACGCCCACCCGCCAGGATCGGCCCCGGTGTACGGGTGGCGCTCCCTGTACTGCTGCCCCAAGAGCCAGTCGCGGAGCGCCTCCTTGCCATCGAGATTACCCAGCTCGCCTGCCGCCGCCAGCGCGTTGACCGCCAGCGTCGTCACCCACGTCGCCAGATTGGTGTCAATCGGCCAGCTGCCGTCCGGACGTACCGACCCGACGATGAACGCGGCTCCCTTCTGCGTGACCGGGTGGCCCGCCAGCCCGATGCTCGCCAGGCTCATCGTCACGAAACTCGTCAGCGGCGTCGCCTCCAGGAAGCCGCCGTTGCTCGGCTGGATGTGCTCCAGCACCCGCAGGCTCCGCCGCCGCCCCAGCCAGCGAACCAGCCGCGTCAGCGGGTTCCAGGTGCCGCGGTGATGGTGGACGCACTGCCCGATGGCGATCAGCGCCGGCAGGGCGTAGCTGACGACCTGTAACCGCAGGAAGCGGAACCACGCCTGCGGGAAGCACGCCAGCTCAAACGGCAGTCGCGGCACCTCGTGCCACCCCACCAGCCCGCCGAGCGCGCACATGGTCAGGATCGGCACCGAGAACGTGCGGTCCTTGCCGTAGCGCGCCCGCACCGCCTCCGCCAGCTGCTCGGGCGTGCGGCCGTAGCGCTCCGCCAGCCACGTTTCGAGGCGCGCCAGGGTGTCGGCATACTGGCCAGTCGCCCCGGTGAGGTGGAATGCCGCCCGGCACAGCATGCTGGTCGAGATGTTGCTGAGGCTCTTGACCGTGTCGCCCCAGCCGCCGTCGGCGTTCTGGTGGGCCGCCAGCCACGCCAGCCCGCCGACGATCAGCCGGTTGTACTGGTCGTGCGGCGCGACGTGCCTCTGCACCAGCGCCAGCGCCCCCACCGCCGTCGCCGTGGACAGCGCCGAGGTCGAGAGTTCGCCGACCCAGTGCCCTTCCGGGGTGCGCTCGGCGAGCAGGGCGGCGAGGGCAGTCTGGTAGGCGGATTCGAGGCGCTCGGGTTCCGGGAAGTTCATGGCCTGTCTTTCCGCGGTCACGGCCTGCCGGCGAACTTGAGGTTTTTGAACTCGATGTTGAAGAATTCCGCCTGCAGGCCGACGTGGCCGGACAGGGCGGGACAGTCGTTCCACGTCGTCGCCGTCTTGCCGTTGACCTTGACCGTGATGCGCTTGCCCTGGCAGGTGATCTCGTAGATGTTCCACTCGCCGGCCGGCCGGATCAGCTTGTGGCCGCTGCCCTCGACCACAACTGGGGCCGACTTGCCGTCCTTGCTCGTCTGGCCAAAGAGGTCGGCCATGCGCGGCGGCTTCGTGGTGTGCGCCACCTGCGCCTGGAACCACGGCATGCCGTCGGCGCCGGTCCGCACATAGATCCCGCTGTTGTACTCGGGCTGCTTGCCCTCGACCTTCTTGAAGCGCCACTCGACGTGGAAGACGCCGTCGCGGAACGCGCGGTCGTGGAGCAGCATTTCCTTGATCCCCTCGCCGGCGCAGGAGAGGACGCCGGTCGCGGCGTCGAACTTCCACGGATCCCGGTCGCTCAGCTTGCGCTCCGGCGGGATCGGCACGCGCTTCCACTTGCTGAGCCCCTTGCCGGCGAGCAGGTCCGTCCACTTCCCGGCCTCGCCTTTGCCCTGCTCGGGGACCGGGGTGGCGCGCGGCGGGTACGCGGCGAGCGGGCAGAGGGCCAGACAGCAGATGAGCAAGGTCCGCATGGGTCGGTCTCCTCGGGGCCAGGGATGGCGGGCGCGGGTTTGAGGATCATCGTCGGGCGCGCGGCCCCGCAGGTCAACCACAAAGCCGCGCACCCTTCTTGCAGGCTCAAGAAGGTTGGTGCGCAGTGGTGGTTCTTGTAAAGCCCACGGGTGGCGTCCCGTGGGCCGGATCCCGGGCACCTGACCCACGGGGCGCCACCCGCGGACTTTCAACAGCCCCTTGCCACTGGATCTCTCCGGCCGGAGGGATTACCCTGGAGGGGGGAGAGTGACCTCACGTCCCACACAACGCAGCACGGAGTGCCCCCATGCCCAGGTTCCTCGCTGTCGGCCTCGCCGCCCTCTTCCTGTGTCCCCCCGCCGGCGCGCAGGCGCCCGCCGCGAAGGGGGCCGCCGGGCTGGCCGGCGCCTCGGACGAAACGCGCCGCCTTCTCCTCCGGCTGGCGGGGCCAGTGCCGCTGCGGCACACGCGGTCCATCAGCTCGCTCGTGATCGCCCCGGACGGCCGAACCGTCACGACCGTCAGCAACGCCGAGGCGCGGGTGTTCGTCTGGGACGCCCTCACCGGCGAGCAACTGCGCGAGTGGCGGCTCCCCCAGGGGTGGATCGCCCAGAGCGCCGTCGGCGCAGGCGGCAAGGTGCTCGCGGCGACCGACCGGGCTGGGCGCGTCGCCCTCTGGGACGCCGCCGCCGGCAAGCCGCTGCACGTCCTCAAGGGGACAGCCGGCCCGCGCCTGGCCTTCGCGCCCGACGGCAAGGCGCTCGTCGCCGGCCTGGCGAACGGCCAACTCGGGGTGTGGGACGTGGCGACGGGCAAGTTGCGCGCCGCCCTCCCGGGGTCGAGCTGGACCGTCGCCCGGTCCCTCGCCTTCTCCTCCGACGGCAAGCGGTTCGCCGCCCCGCGCCTGGACGGCAAGGTCGGCGTCTGGGACGCGGCGTCGGGCAAGGAGGTCGCCGCCCTCCCCACCGGGACGCCGGACATTCACCTCCTGGCGTTCGCGCCAGACGGCAAGGGGCTGGCGTCGTGCGACGGCGGCGGGCAGGTGCGGGTGTGGGACGTGGCCGCGGCGCGGGAGCGGCGGCGGATGCAGCTGCCGGGCCAGTTCGCACCCACCTGCGGGTTCTTCACGCCGGACGGGCGCGCGCTGCTGACCGGCGGGGCGGACGGGACGGTCCGGCTCTGGGAGATGGGTTCGGGCAAGGAGCGGCACCGCTTCCCCGCCCACGCGAACCTGATCGTCGGGGCCGCGCTGACCCCGGACGGACGGTCGGTGGTCATCGCCGGGGCCGACAACCTGGCGCTGGTGCGCGACGTCGGCGGGCACGCCCCGGCCGACAACGCCTTCGGCGCGGCGCCCCCGGAGGATCTCGAAACGGCGTGGGCGGACCTTGCGGCCGACGACGCGGCACGGGCTTACCGGGCGGTCGCGGCGCTGGCCGAGCGCCGCGCTCAGGCGGTCACCTTCCTGAAGGACCGGGTCCGGCCGGCCGCCGCCCCGGGCAACGACACGGTCGCCCGGTTGCTCCGCGACCTCGACAGCCGCGTCTTCGCCACCCGGCAGCGAGCGATGAGGGATCTGACGAAACTGCACGACCAGGCCGAGGCCGCACTGGAAGCCGCGTTGCGCGGCAACCCGCCGCTGGAGGTGCGCCAGCGCGTGCGCCAGCTGCTCGACCGGGTAATGGGGCTCGCTGTCCCGGCTGAGCGACTGCAAACCCTGCGGGCGATCGAGGCGCTGGAATTGATCGCCACCCCCGAGGCGCGCCAGATCCTGCAAAGGCTCGCGGGCGGGGCGAATGGGGACCGGGTGACGGAGGAAGCGCGGGCGGCGCTGGTCCGGCTTTTGAAGGCGCCGGCTCGTCCCCGCTGACCGGCTGTCCACACGGACCGTCAGGCCCATCGCCCGGTGGCATTGCTTCGGCAGCCGAGCGTCCGGTAGACCGCATCGACCAGCGCCTGGCCGCGTTCGTTGAGCAGCACCCCCGGCCCCTGGCGGTTCATGGTGTAGCCGAACGCGAGCCGCGCCGCTGGGTCGGCGAACCCGAGCGAGCCGCCCATGCCCGGGTGGCCGAACGCGGCCTCCGACAGGATCAGGCTGTCGCGCGCCCCCGGCGGCCCCTGGCGGTTGTCGCACCCCTTCACGAAGCCCAGCCCGAAGCGCATGCCCAGCAGCAACACCCCATCGACCGCCGACGCCGCACTGACGGCCCCCATCTCCCGTACCCCGTCCTCGTCCACCAGGCGCACTCCGCCGTGTGCCCCCCCGAGGGCGAGCGGCGTGTACAGGCCGGCCAGGCCGCGGGCGTTCGTGATCCCGCCCTGGCTCGGCAGGACGGCGGCGTGCGCGGCGCGGGATTCGTACGCCCGGCCGGCGTAGTACCCGCCGTTGTTCTTGAGCACCAGCCCCTGCACGCTGCGTGGCTCCCGGTACGCCAGCGCCAGCCAGCGCGCCGGCGGCTCGGCCCCGGGCGCGGCCATCTCCGGGCGGATCGTCGGGGCGACGCGGGCCTCGTCCTCCTCGGCCAGCCCAAGGTGGAAGTCCAGGCCCAGCGGCCCGGCGACCTCGTTGCGGAAGAACTGGGCGAGCGGCACGCCGGCCGCGCGCCGAACCACCTCGCCGACGAGGTGGCCGAAGGTGAGGGCGTGGTAGCCCTGGCGCGTCCCCGGCGGCCAGAACGGCGGTTCGGCCGCGAGACGCTCCGTGAGGTAGTCCCAGTCGAACAGCCCGCCCGGCTTGATCGGCTCGCGCAGTGCCGGCAGCCCGGCCTGGTGGCTGAGGAGTAGCCGGACGGTGACCTCGTCCTTGCCCTGCTGGCCGAATTCCGGCCAGTAGCGTGCCACCGCCGCGTCGAGATCGAGCAGCCCGCGGTGGCGCAGGACGTGGGCACACAGCGCGACGGCGCCCTTGGTGCAGGACCAGACCAGGCCGAGCGTATCCCGCTGCCACGGCCGCGCCGCCGTGCGGTCGGCGACGCCGCCCCAAAGGTCTACCACCGGGCGGCCGTCGCGGGTGACGCAGACGGCAGCGCCGACCTCGCCGCGCTCGCGAAAGTTGCGCTCGAACGCCTCCCGAACCTGATGGAAGCTCGGGTCGCAGCTACCCTCGATGCTCATCGGTGCCCTCTGCGGCCGCGGCCCGCGGGGTGTGGCCCGTGGGCCTTCGTATGCGCCTCATCCACGGTCCGGGTGACCGTGTCCCCTCTTGCCTCGTGGGAAGGGGCCGGGGAGAGAGCCCCCTACACCGGGTCGGGTTCGGCCGCCCGGAATCGCTTCAGCAGCGCCCGCAGCGCGGCGACGATCGCCTCCTGCGTCTCCGGGGCCGGCGGCGCCGTCCCGGCCAGGATCAGCAGTCCCTGCCAGTACAGCGTCACCGGCCAGCCGGCGTTGACCGCGGCCCGGTTGAACTGCTCGCGCACGCGCTGCGCCCACACCAGGCCGAAGCGGTTGCGGAAGTCGAGCCACAGGGCGTCGAACTCCGACGGGGCCGACCGCCCGCGCCGCCACCCCGCCAGGCCCGCCCACGGCGCCAGCGCCGCGCACAGCCACCCCGGACGCACGGCGGCGTCAACGTGATGAAGCCCCCTGGAAGCCCCGGCGAGGACGAGCAACTCCCAGCCGCACCCGAGCGCCAGCAGCAGTGCCCCGCCCGCCAGCCGCGTCGGCAGGTAGTTGAGGATGCCGACCGCCAGCGTGGCGCCGAGGAACAGCAGGCGCAGCTCATCCAGCGACTTGCCCCCCAGCAGCAGCCCCTGGACGAGCGGCAGCAGCATCACCGCCAGCAGGCCGAGGAGAACGAAGTTCCAGGCTCCGACCCCCGGCCGCCGGGCTCCCAGCACCGCCACCCCGGCGCAGCCGGTCAGGCACAGGGCCAGATACCGGGCCGTTTCGAGGCGGGTGCTGCCGGGACCGACAGTCGCCAGGACTGCCGTCCCGACCCAGGCCAGCCACGCCGCCGCGGACCAGTTGACCGCCTGCAGCAGGGTGGTGGGGCGGTTGGCGTCCCACGCCCGCCACAGGGGGTACAGCCCGCTCAACAGGAGCAGTCCGCAGATCGCGTCCATGACACCCGGCCGCGGCGTTCGCCTGGGGCCAGTCGTAACGGTCCTGCCGCGCCCCGCGGCGGCAGGGCGGTCCTCCCCGGCGCGGCGCCCCGAGCGCCGCGCCCTCCGGCTGCCGATGACAGTCAGAACGGGCTCCCAGCGCCCGGCGTCGCGCACGGACGCTTGTAACCGTCGCCCCCACACCCGAGGGCTTACCATGCGGTGGTGCCGTTACTTTTTGGTCGGCGCGGTCGTGCTGGCCGCCGCCACGCCCGCCCGCGCCGGCATTTTTGGCAAGCGACAGAAACACAACCCGGCCCAGCACGTCCCCGAGTTGGTCCAGACGCTCCGGCAGGAGCGCGACGACCGCAAGCGGGCGGCAGCCGCGGAAGATCTGCGTCAGTACGACCCCAACCAGTTCCCGGAGATCGTGCCGGCGCTGATCCACGCCCTGCAGACCGACCCCAAGCCGGCGGTGCGCATCGAGGCGGCGCAGGCGCTGGGCAAGCTGCGGCCCGTGTCCGTGCCGGCCGGCAAGGCGCTGGAGAAGGCGGCGTCCGACGACGGGTCGCTGCGCGTGCGGCTGCAGGCGCGGACGCAGCTGATGTTCTACCACCTGGCGGGGTACAACGGACGCAAGGAGGGGCCGCACGCCGCGCCCGGACCGAAGACGGAGGAGCCGCCGCTGGCCGGACAGCCCCCGGTGGTAAGCCGGACGCCGTCCAGCACCACCCCGAGTCCGATCCCACCGCCCGGTGCGATCACGCGCGAGCCCCCGTTCGCCACGATCCCGCCCCCGACCGCGCCGCCCCCGACCGCCGTGGGTTCCCCCGACCTTCCGCGCCCGCTGCCGTTGGCGCCGCCCCTCCAGCCTGCCCCGATGGAGGGTCCGGTGCTGGTCCCGCCGCAGTGAAGAGCACGCTGAAAGCCCACGGACCGCCGCCCGTGGGCTTTCTCGGGTTACCCTGTCACGCCCTGGCCGGATCCGCCTTCTCCGGGTCGATGTCGAGTTCCTTGATCGCCTGCTGGACGCGCTCCGGGGCGAGTTCGCCGCGCCGCATCAGCTGATCGAGAGCAGCGAGGGTGATGAATTCGGCATCGATCTCGAAGAACCGGCGCAGCGAACGCCGGTTCTCGCTCCGCCCGAACCCGTCCGTGCCGAGCGGCGTCAGTCCACCCGGCACCCACCGATCGATCATCTCCGGCAGCGACTTCATGTAGTCGCTGGCTGCGATGAACACCCCCTTCTCCTGCCCGAGCACGCGCTCGATGTAGCTGCGCCGCGCCTCCTGCGTCGGGTGCAGCCGGTTCCAGCGCTCCACCTCGAGCGCCTCGCGGCGCAGCTCCTTGTAACTGGTGACGCTCCACACGTCGGCCGTCACCTGGTAGCGCTCCCGCAGGATCTCCTGCGCCCGCAGCGCCTCGCGCAGGATGGCGCCGCTGCCGAGCAGATGGACCTTCGTGCCCTTGCCGGTTTTTGGCGCCGGGCGGCACCTGTAGAGACCGCGCAGGATGCCCTCGGCCGTCGCTCCGTCCGGCATCGGCAGCATCGGGTAGTTCTCGTTGCCGAGCGTGATGTAGTAGAAGAGGGGCTCGCCGTTCTCGTACATCCGCCGGATCCCGTCCTGGACGATCACCGCCAGCTCGTAAGCGAACGCCGGGTCGTAAGCCAGCACGGTCGGGACGACCGAGGCGAGGATGTGGCTGTGGCCGTCCTGATGCTGCAGCCCCTCGCCCATCAACGTCGTCCGCCCGGCCGTACCGCCGAGCAGGAAGCCGCGCACCCGCAGGTCCGCCGACGCCCAGACCAGATCGCCGAAGCGCTGGAACCCGAACATCGAGTAGTAGATGAAGAACGGGATCGTCGGGATGCCGTGGGTCGCATACGCCGTCCCGGCCGCGATGAACGACGACATCGCCCCGGCCTCGGTGATCCCCTCCTCCAGAAGCTGCCCGTTCTGCACCTCGCGGTAGGCGCTGAGCGTCTTGGAATCGACCGGCTCGTACAGCTGGCCGACGTTCGAGTAGATGCCGTACTGGGTGAACAACCCCTCCATGCCGAACGTTCGGGCCTCGTCCGGGATGATCGGGACGACCCACTTGCCGATGTCCTTGTGGGCCAGCAGTCGCTTGAGCAACTCGACGAACACCATCGCCGTCGAGACCGGCCGGTCGCCGCTGCCCTGGAGGAACGACTTGAACAGCTCCAGCGGCGGAGCCTTCAGCGGCGGGCAACGCACCTCCCGCGCCGGTAGCCAGCCGCCGAGATCGAGACGCCGCTGACGCAGGTACGTCAGCTCCCGGCTGTCCTCGAACGGCTTGTAGAACGGCAACTCGGCCACGTCCTCGTCGGAGATCGGGATGCCGAAGCGTGTCCGGAACTCGGCCAGCTCGTCCTCGTTCAGCTTCTTCTGCTGGTGGGTGATGTTGCGCCCCTCGCCCGCCTCGCCCAGCCCGTATCCCTTGACCGTCTTGGCCAGGATGACGGTCGGCTGGCCCTGGCTCTCGGTTGCGGCCTTGAACGCGGCGTATACCTTCTCCGGGTCGTGGCCGCCGCGCCCGAGCTTGCGCAGCTGCTCGTCGGACAAGTGCTCAACGAGGCGCAGCAGCTCCGGGTACTTGCCGAAGAAGTGCTTGCGGATGTAGTCGCCCGGCGCGACCGTCAGGCGCTGGTACTCGCCGTCCACCACCTCGCCCATGCGCTTGACGAGCAGGCCGTCTCTGTCCTTGGCGAGCAGCGGATCCCACTCGCTGCCCCAGATGACCTTGATGACGTTCCAGCCGGCTCCGCGGAAGGCGGCCTCCAGCTCCTGGATGATCTTGCCGTTGCCGCGGACCGGGCCGTCGAGCCGCTGGAGGTTGCAGTTGACGACGAAGATCAGGTTGTCGAGCTTTTCCCGCGACGCCAGGGTGATGGCGCCGAGGGTTTCCGGCTCGTCCGTCTCGCCGTCCCCGAGGAGGCACCAGACGCGCTGCTGCGACGTGTCCTTCAGTCCGCGGTGCAGGAGATAGCGGTTGTAGCGCGCCTGGTAGATTGCCATGATCGCGCCGAGGCCCATCGACACCGTTGGGAACTGCCAGAAGTGCGGCATCAGCCACGGGTGCGGGTACGACGACAGCCCGCCGCCGGGGGCGAGTTCGCGCCGGAAGTTCTCCAGCTTGGCGGCCGGGATGCGGCCCTCGAGGAAGGCACGGGCGTAGACGCCGGGCGAGGCGTGGCCCTGGAAATAGACCTGGTCGCCGCCGCCGGGGGCGTCCGGGCCGCGGAAGAAGTGGTTGAACCCGATCTCCAGGAGGGTGGCGGCGCTGGCGTAGGTCGAGATGTGGCCGCCGATGCCGGGCTCGTGTTTGTTCGCCCGGACGACCATCGCCATCGCGTTCCAGCGCACCAGGCTCTTGATGCGCCGCTCGATCTCGCGGCTGCCGGGAAACGGCGGCTGGCGATCGGCGGAGATGGTGTTGATGTACGGCGTGTTCGCGGTGAACGTGATCGCCACCCCGTGCCGGACGGCCTGGTCCTTGAGCTGGGTGAGAAGATAACTGGCGCGGGCCGGCCCCTGCGTTTGCAGGACGGCGCCGAGCGCGTCCAGCCATTCTTTCGTTTCGGCCGTGTCGATGTCGCCGTTCCCCTGGCGGGGGCGGTCGGGGGCCATGATGGACTCCTCAGGGCGGCAGGATAAGGGTTCTCGTTCCGTTGTAGTTATTGATACGCCTCCCGAGGAAAGGGGGCAGGGGGCAAGGAAAAGGGGTCCGGAGTCGGATTAAAGCCCACGGGCGGCGGCCCGTGGGGCGAGTCCCCGACACTTCGCCCACGGGACGCCACCCGTGGGCGTTGTTGCTGCCTCCTTTGCTCTTCCCCGCGAGCGGGCTTTCGGCTAGAAGCGCCCTGCGGAAACCGCCCTTCGTCCCCAGTTCTCATGGTTAGCGGCAGGATGGAAATGAGCAGAACGGTGGCAGCGCAGACAGGCCAGGAAACCGTGGGACAGCCTGAGCCGATCTATGGGTCGTGGTGCGCCATCGCCGACCCGGTCGGCCTCGGCCGGTTCGGCTACGGGTGGGAGATGGAGTACGCCGAACGCCTCGCCCTGATTGGTCTGCTCAGTCACCTCCGCCCGCCGGTGGCGATCGAAATCGGTACGCACCACGGCGGCAGTCTCGGCCCGATCGCCGCCTTCGCGGACCGCGCGTACTCGCTGGACATCGACCCGGCGTGCGCCGCGGGGCTGCGCGCGAAGCACCCGAACGTGGACTTTGTCGTCGGCTCGTCGCGCGCCACGCTGGGGCCGCTCGTGGAGCGTCTCGACCGCGACCGGGCCGAACTCGCGTTCGTGCTGGTCGATGGGGACCACTCGGAGGCGGGCGCCCGGGCCGACGTCGAGGAGGTGCTGCGCTTTCGCCCGACGCGGCCGCTCTACCTGCTCATGCACGACAGCTTCAACCCGGACGTGCGCCGCGGCCTGCTGGCGATCGACTGGGACGGCAACCCGTTCGTGCGAGTGGTGGAGATGGATTTTGTCCCTGGGGCGTGCTTTGGCCGGACCGACCCGCCCGGGCAGATGTGGGGCGGGCTGGCGCTGGCCGTCCTGTCCCCTGAGCCGCGGCGCGGCCCGCTGCAAGTCATCACTCGCCACGACTATCTGTTCCAGGCGGCGCTGCGCGTCAGCCCGCACACCCAGCCCGAAGCGCCCACGCCACCCATCTCGCGGCCGTTAGTGGCGCGACGCGCAGGGTTGTTACGCCGCCTGGCACGGCTGGTGGGGAGATGATGCGAGG